>Ga0137407_10000004_pt1 | contig 313904 bp, 312 predicted proteins | sample CZOMad2_2_16fung_FD_108410 | JGI IMG/M metagenome (GOLD analysis project Ga0137407, IMG submission 108410) | Vadose zone soil fungal communities from Angelo Coast Range Reserve, California, USA - CZOMad2_2_16fungal (Illumina Assembly) | ecosystem: Environmental > Terrestrial > Soil > Vadose... | reverse complement strand
GCCGTAGGGGATCTCGTCCTTCTTGGCGCGCATGAAATGATGCGCCTGGCCGAACATCGGGCCGACGCCGCCCATCTGGAACATGAGCCACTGCAGCGCAACGTACTTGGCGCGCGCCGACTGGGGCAGGAACTTGCCGGTCTTGCCGGCGAGATAGATGAGGATCGCGCCGGATTCCATCATCGCGATCGGCTTGCCGTCGGGGCCGCCGGGATCGACGATGGAGGGGATTTTCCCGTTGGGATTGATCTTCAGATAGTCGGGCGTGAACTGCTCGCTGTTCGTGCCGATGTTGATCTTGTGCACGTTGTACGCGAGGCCGCATTCCTCGAGCATGATGGAAACCTTGCGGCCGTTCGGCGTGCTCCAGGTATAGAGTTCGATCATGGTGAAGTGGATTTTGACCTTGTTTGTGGCGTTCGCGATTCTATCCATCGCGACGCCGCTCTTCGGGAAGATTTCACTCGGCCGCCTGCCGGGCGACTTCCGCATCCCGCTGCGCGACCGGGTGCTCTATATCCCGCTCGCCAGCACTTTGCTTCTTTCATTTCTCGTCTGGCTGATCGGGCGCATTCTTTAGCCGCTCGGCGATCGCCGGGCCGACCCACATCTGCGGCAGCGACGGCTCGAGCTTCTCCTTCGCTTCGCGCTCGCTCACGATGCCCTTGGCAAGCTCGAACGCCCGCGTGAACGAGCGCGTGCCCGCCAGCGCGTCGCGGAAGTAGGCCTCGCCGAAGTAGGTGAAGTCGCGGCCGGACTCGCAGCCGAACGAGCTGCGATCGGCGGACGATGCGGTGATGACGATCGTGTTGTCGTCGCGCAGCGGCTCGATGAAGCCGCCCGAATAGCATGCCGACACCACGATCACGCGCCACTTGATGCCCGCGTCCTGCAGCATGCGCGCCAGCGCCGTCGGGGTGAGCGGCGCAAGCTCGAGCGGCGGCTGCACCGCCGACAGACGGTGATCGCGATAGCCGTGCGCGCTCAAGAACAGGAACAGCGTGTCCTCGTCGGCGTTCATCCGCTCGCCGACGCGCGCCAGCGCGCGCGAAAGGTTGGTCGCGCTCGCGATCGGGAATTCCTCGAGCGCGTCCTGGCTGCTGACCAGCGCGATCGAGCGTCCGGCAGTGGCGAAGCGCTGGTCGAACTCCTCGCGCACGAAGCGCATCTCCTTGACGAACACCTCCTCGCTCGCATCCGGCGCGAAACCGACGAAGTAGAGCTCGCGCCGGCCGGCACGTCCAGAGGCAATGGCGGCGAGCGCGCGCTCGATGAGCTGGCCCTGCAGATGGAAGATTCGCTCCTCGGCGAGCGGGGCGGCCTGCGCCTCTTCCTCGGGCTCGAGCCACACGTCGGTGCGCGGGAAGGCGAAGTAGCCGATGGCGAACATCGCCGTCACGGCGAGCACGCCCTTCAGGACCTGCGGCCGGCGCCTGCCGCCGCAAACGATCACGGCGCGCACAGCAATGAGCCACAACCACGCGAGCAGGATCGCCGGCGGCACGACCAGGGCGATCAGCTCGAATACCGCATCGCTCGCGGTGAGCGCGGTCGCGATCAGCAGGAGGCGCTCGCCGTCGGCGTAGATCCAGGCGACCAGCATCGCGGTCACGAGCGCGAGCGGAATCGAGCCGAGATAAATCGGGATCGCAGTCTCGTTGAAATCGCCGCTGACTCCGGTGCGGAACGCCGCGACGGCAACCCAGACCAGGAAGTTGAACGCCATGAGCAGCGTGAAATCGAGCGGCGAGGCGCGGTAGTCGTAGGGCCGCACCGGCATGAAGAGCGCGAGCCGGGTGCCGGCGATCACGTTCCGGTAAAGGGACAGCAGATAAAGCTTCATAGCGCCCGCTTGATCGCCTCGACGCGAGCCGCTTCGATTTTCCCTGCGGTCTCCTGCGGCGAGGCGGCCGTGGCCGCAATCGCGCCGGCGTCGACCGCCTTTGCCGCCGCCAGCGCCTTCTCCAATCGTGCCGTGTCCACGATCGGTACGTCGCGCCGGGCGACGGCCAGCAGATCCTGGAAGCGCCCGGGTCGCCGCAATGCATCGGTCCGCTTGAGCAACTCGAGCAACGCCAGGGGTGTCGCCAGGCGCGAAGCGCGCAGCGCGACATGATTCCGGGCCGCGAGCCGCGCGAGCTCGCGCACTTCGCCCGGCACCTTCAGCCGGTTGCAAAGCGCCTCGACCTCCGACGCCTTGAGCGGCCAGGCGAGCTGTGCGAAGCGCTGGGCGAGCGTGCCGTCGAGCCTCGGCACCGACTTCACCTCGGGAAGGAGCTTCGGCCGCAGCCCCGCTGCTTCCAGCACGTCGTACATCCGCTGCGGCTCGCGCTCCATCAGCCCCTTGGCGAATTCCTGCCAGACACGCTCGGGCACCAGGTAGTCGGTCTCGCCCGAGTCGACCATGTGCTTCATGAGGCCCATCGTCTCGGGCGCGACGCCAAAGCCGAAGCGCGCCGCGAAGCGCGCGACACGCAGGATGCGCACCGGGTCTTCGGCGAACGCTTCGCTCACGTGGCGCAGCCGCTTTGCCTGCAGATCGCCGCGGCCGCCGAACGGATCGATGATCATGCCGTCATCGGCCTTGGCCATCGCGTTGATCGTCAGGTCGCGCCGGCGCAGATCGTCTTCCAGGGTGACATCGGGCGACGCCTGCACGCTGAATCCCTTGTAGCCGCGGCCGCTCTTCCTCTCGGTGCGCGCGAGCGCGTATTCCTCGTGCGTCTGGGGATGCAGGAACACCGGGAAATCCTTGCCGACCGGCTTGTAGCCCAGGCGCTCCATCTCCTCGGGCGTGGCGCCGACGACGACGTAATCGCGCTCTTTTACCGGAAGCCCGAGAAGCTCATCCCGCACGGCGCCGCCGACGAGGTAGACCTTCACCCGTAGAGATCTTGTTCGGGAATCGACTCCGGCTCGCGCTCGGCCGACTCGATCCACTCGCGCATGGCCGGCAAGTCGAGGACCGCCTGCATGTACTTCTTGTTGCGCGGCTCGACCTCGTAGGTGCGGAAGCGCAGGACCACGGGTGCGTACATCGCGTCGGCGGCCGTGAAGGCACCGAACAGGAACGGCTCCTTGGCCTGCGTCCAAATGACGTCGATGCGCTCGATGTCCTTGATCACCTCGGGAGTGCGTCCCTTGCCGGGATAACGCTTGCGGGTGTTCATGCTCATGTGCTCGCGCAGCTGGGCGAACCCCGAGTGCATTTCGGCGGCGATGGCGCGCGCCTGCGCACGTTCGGCCCGGTCGGTCGGCCAGAGTTGGGGGTGGCGCTCCGCGAGGTGCTCGAGAATCGCGAGCGAGTCCCACACTACGGTGTCGCCATCGCGCAGGACCGGCACCTTGCCCGCCGGCGAATAGCCGAGGATCCGCTCCTTCGACCCCGGCCGGTAAAGCGGAATGCGCACCTCGTCGAACGGGATGCCGAGCACCTTCAGCGCGATCCAGGGCCTGAGCGACCAGGAGGAGTAGTTCTTATTTCCGATGACCAGCAGCATAAGGCTCGTCTTCCGGCACGAACTCCGTCTCGCGCAGCGCGCGTTCGGCGAGCGTCTCCCAAATGGCGAGCGAGTCCGACACCGGCTCGCCGTCGATCACGAGCACCGGCACCTTGCCGGCGACGCCGTAGCGCTCGATGCCGGCGGGCTTGGTCGATGCGTCGAATTTGAGTTGCACTTCTTCGAAAGGAATGCCCGCTTCGCGCGCCAGCACCCGAGGGCGCATCGACCACGGCGAGTAGTTCCTGTTGCCGATCACGATCTGCATGCGAGGAATTCTAGCTACTATCGCGCCATGCCCTCGGCCGCCCGCATCATGCAGCGCTGCGACGCGCTCGCGCGGCACTCGGAGCTCGCCGGCGGACTGACGCGCGTGTTCCTCTCGCGCGAGTACCGTGCCGCCACCGAAGAAGTCCTCGGCTGGATGCGCGAAGCCGGCATGCAAGCGTCGCTCGATGCGATCGGCAACGTCGCCGGACGCTACGAGGGCGTGCGCGCCGGGCTGCCGTGCCTGATGCTCGGCTCGCACCTCGACACTGTGCGCGACGCCGGCCGCTACGACGGCATGCTAGGCGTCATTACCGCCATCGAATGCGTCGCCGCGCTCGCCCGACAGGGCAAGCGCCTGCCCTTCGCGATCGAGGTGCTCGGTTTCGGCGACGAGGAAGGCGTGCGTTTCGGCACATCGATGCTCGGCAGCCGCGCGGTGAGCGGGACTTTGGACGCCGCTACTCTCGACGCTCGCGATGCGGCGGGCGTCACTATTTCGGACGCATTGCGGGGCTTTGGGCTCGACGTGTCGCGCATCCCCCGGCTGGCGCGAAAGAAAGGCGAAGTGCTGGCCTACGCCGAGCTGCACATCGAGCAGGGGCCGGTGCTCGAAGCGGAAAGCCTGCCGGTCGGCGTAGTAAGCGCCATCAACGGCTTCTCGCGTCTGCGTGCCACGTTGGCCGGCGTCGCCGGGCACGCTGGCACCGTGCCGATGAAGCTGCGTCGCGACGCCTTGGCCGCCGCCGCCGAATGCGTGCTCGCCATCGAGCGCATCGCGCGCTCGGACGCCGAGCTCGTCGGCACGGTCGGCCGCATCGAAGCGAAGCCGGGCGCGATCAACGTCATTCCCGGCGAGGTGCAGTTCACCATCGATTTCCGCGCGCCACGCGACGCGCTGCGCGAGCAAGCCGTGCGCGCGGCCATTGCCGCGGTAGAGAAGACCGCCGCCGAGCGCAGGCTTGAATGCAAGGTGGAGAGCATCCAGGAGCTGAGCGTCACGGCGTGTGCGCCATGGCTCATCGAGCAGTTCGAGCGAGCCGTCGCCGCGGAGGGTGTGCGTGTGCGCCGCCTGCCCTCGGGCGCGGGACACGACGGCCAGGCGATGCAGGCGATCGCCGACGTCGCGATGCTCTTCGTGCGCTGCAAGGACGGCGTGAGCCACAACCCCGCGGAATCGATCACCGAAGCCGACGCCGGCGCGGGCGCGCGCGCGCTGCTGCGATTCATCGAGCGCTTTGAGCCTCGTCGCTAGCGTCGCCGGACGCTTCGTGCCGCAAGGCGAAGGCGAGGTGCGCGTCGCCTTTCGGCGCAGCTTCTACCTCGCCTTTGCCGACGGGCGGTATGCCTGCATCGGAGACGCATCGCTCGGCCATGGACCGCTCAATGCGCTGGTCGACGGTTTTCAGGTCGCCGCCGTCGGGACGCGCGTTACGCTTTCGGTCGCCGCGCGCTGGACGCCGCCCACCCTGCCGCCGAACCCCGTCATCGACATCGGCGCGCTGCAGTACGCTGCGCGCGGCCGGGTGCCGCAGGAAGGCCTGGGCGGCCTGGTGATCGGCGCGCACAACTCGCTCAGCGGCCACGCGCAGCCGGCGCTCGATGCGCTCGAGCGCTGGCTCATCGGCAATGCGCTCGATGACGACGCGCAGATGCTGATCGGCCTCGGGCCCGGGCTCACGCCGTCCGGCGACGACTATCTCGGCGGCATGCTGATCGCGCTGCACGCCTTCGAGCGGCGAGCGCAGGCGCAGGGGCTATGGCGCTGGCTCGAGCCGCGCCTCAAGCGCACCAGCGCGATCAGCGCGGCGCATGTCACCGCGGCCGCGGCGGGCGAAGGCCATGAAGCGCTGCACGCGTGTCTCGTCGCGCTGTGCGACCGCAGTGCCGACTGGACGCGGACGCTCGGGCAGGTGGCGAATGTCGGCCACGTTTCCGGCTGGGACGCGCTCGCCGGGATCGCGGCGGTGGCGAAGCTGAGCTAGCGCCGCGCGCGCCAGCGAAGCTGGGGATAGCGCTCGCGCGGACCCGAGGGCGCGAGGTACGTCGGCGCGATCGCTTCGAGCGACTGGCGCTCGCCGCCGAGGGGCCATGGCGCATTCGTCGCGTTCGGCACCTGCATCGAGCGATAGTTGTCGCGCGTCATGAGGTGGCCGGGCAGCATCTCGAGCATCGACGCCTGCAGGTAGGAGAGCTTGTCCGGCAGCCCGATCACCAGGCGGCGGCGGTGCGTCAGCGCGCAGACCAGCTCGACCAGTTCCTGCAACGTGTACTCGCGCGGGCCGGCGAGCTCGTAGCGCTCGCCGAACGTTTCCGTGTCCTCGAGCGCTATCGCCATGGCGCGAGCGACATCGCCGACGTAGACCGGCTGGAAGCGCGCCTGCGGGCACGGCACCGCCAGAATCGGCAGGAAGCGCGCCATCGCGGCGAACTGGTTCAAGAACCGATCCTCGGGTCCAAAGATCACCGACGGGCGGAAGATCGTGACGTGCCGATCGGCGGCGTCGAGCATCGCCTGCTCGCCTTTCGCCTTCGTGCGCAGGTACTCGGACGGCGCGTCCGGCGCCGCGCCCAGTGCGCTCATGTGCAGCAGCCGCTCGATGCCGGCGTTGCGGCAGGCGGTGACCGCGGCGAGCGGCAACTCGACATGGGCGGCGGCGAAATCGCCGTGCAGGATGCCGACCAGGTTGATCAGCGCGTCGTGGCCGCGCGCCAGGCGGTCGAGCACGCCGCGCTGGTTGATGTCGGCTTCGACGACGTCGACCGTCGGCAGAAGGATCAGGTGCTTCGCGCGCTCGCGCCGGCGCGAAGGCACCGTGACGCGAATCCCGCGCCTTACGAGTCCGGCAATGAGGTGCCGGCCGACAAAGCCTGATCCGCCGAGGACCAGTACCTTGCCGTATCTCATCCCTGGATCATTCGGGCAGCTCGTCCTCGGCCGGCTCGGCGCCGCTGCGCGGCGCAATGGTGCCCAGGCGCGGCTTGAGCGGCACGACCTGGTTCCTGATCAACGCGGCGTAGAACACGGAGTTCGCCATGACCTTCTTCACGTAGTCGCGCGTCTCGGGAAAGGGAATGGTCTCGATGTAGATGGCGCCTTCCAGCGGCCGGGCGTCGTCGCGCCAGCGCCGCGCGCGCACCGGGCCCGCATTGTACGCGGCCGAGGCGAGCACCTCGCTGCCGAGTTGATCGAGCACCAGCCTCAGGTACCCGGTGCCGAGCGTCACGTTGGTCGCCACCTCGGTCACGCCCTTGCGCTGGTAGTTGCGCAGGCCGATGCGCTGTGCGATGAAGCGCGCGGTGCGCGGCATGACCTGCATCAGGCCCGCCGCGCCGGACGCCGAGCGCGCGTCGGTGATGAAGCGGCTCTCCTGGCGCACGAGGCCGAGGATCCAGGACTCGTCGAGGTCGTAGGCCTTGGCGTACTCGGTGAACACTTCGCGGAACGGCATCGGATAGCGCAGCGCGAAGTTGTGCGCGCGCACGGTGCGATCGGCGGCCTGGATCGAGCGGTCCCAGATTTTTTCGCGGCGCGCGAACTCCGCTGCGGCGAGGAGCCTGGCGTCGTCGAAGTAGCGCACGCTGAAGAGCCACTCGCGCACGCCTTCGTTGCGCATGCCCAGGCGGATCAGGTCGAGCGCGCGCGCGACGCCGCGGTCCTGGCGCGCCGCGTCGACCTCCGCCTCGGTCGGAACGTAGACCGATTCAGGCAGCGTCGAGACGTAGCCGAGCTCTTCCGCCGCGAGCAGCCCGTAGAAATCGGTCTGGCCGGCGATGCGCAGGTAGTAGGCGCGGCTGCCGATCGCCTCGCCCTTTGCCGCCAGGGCGCGGCCGTACCAGTAGGTCCAGTGCGACTCGTGGCGCATGCCGGCCGGCATGAGATCGATCGCGTCGCGCACCACTTCCCAGTTGCCGCTGCGCAGCGCCGCGCGCACTTTCCAGGCGAGCTGGTCTTCGTCGAGGCGGCCCGCCTTGGCATACCACTTGAGCGCATCGGGCTGATGCTCGCGCGCCGCCTCGTAGGCGATGCGGCCCCAGAGGTAGCGCACGTCCGCCTCGGGCAATGGCGTGGCTAACTTGTGCTCGAGGATCGAGGCCGTCGCCGCGGGATCGTTGCGCGCATAGCGCAGCATCGCGAGGACGACCACCTCGCGCATCGGCCGGCGCTCGAGGCTGCGCGGCAGGCGCTCGAGCACCCGCTTGGGCTGCCGCGCCGCGTCGGCGAGCAGGCGCTCGTCGGGCGAGTCCGGCTTGTCGAGGTCGCCGAGGGCGGTCTTGGCCGCGGTGATCTGGCCTTTCGCGAACAGGATGCGCACCCGGCGCCAGACATCGGTGACGGTGATCTTTTCTTCGTCCAGCATCTTCTGGACGAGCTTCGCGCAACCGTCGGGCAGCTCCTGCGGCTCGAGCCACATCCAATCCAGCTCGCCGAGTCGCGCTTCTTGCCCCCGCTCGGCCGACATGAGCGCCGCGTAGCAGCGCACCTCGAGGTCGTCGCGCGGATAGAGCGCAAGCTGCCGATCGAATTCGGCCCAGTCGCCGCGCTGGCCGAGGACCTTCAGCCAGTCGCCGCGCAGCACCTCGGCGACATAAGTATCGGCGTTCTGGTCCAGGAAGGCTTGCACATCCTTCGTGGGCGTGTCTTCGAGGCGCAGGGCGACGCGCCAGTAGTCGACCCACGGCGTGAGGACGTGGCCGTCGAGCTTCTTCGCATAGCGCGCGAGCTTGATCGGGTCGCCGGCGCGGTAGGCGTCGTAGGCCCCCAGCACGGCGTCATCGCCGGGCGCGGCAGCTGCAAGGCTCGACACGGCGACCAGCGCCGCCGCCGCGAGATTGCGCAACTGCCCAGAAATCATAAGACTGCCCATATGCCCCAGGAGCCGGCCCCGCTCAAAGACTGGCGCAAAGCGATGCGCGAGAAGCTCATCGCCGCGCGAACAGCGCTACCCGCGACGACACTCGAGGAGCATCGCCGGCGGATCGACGGATATCTGGAGCTTTCATTCCCCGGACTTGCCCGTTGCCGCCTCGCTTTTTGTTGGCCGATCAAAGGCGAGTACGACGGCCGCCATTTTGCCAGAACGCTGCGCGAGCGTGGTGCGTTGACCGCCCTGCCGGTCGTCGTGGCGCCGAAAAAACCTCTCGTTTTTCGCGAATGGCATCCTGGCGTGGCCCTCGCGGTCGGTGCGCTGAACATTCCTTACCCGGTCGACTCGCCCGAGGTCCAGCCGAACGCGGTGATTCTGCCGATGAACGGCTGGGACGCTCACGGTTACCGGCTGGGCTACGGCGCGGGCTTCTTCGATCGCACGCTCGCGTCGCTCGACAAGCGCCCGATCACCATCGGAGTCTCCCACGAGCTCGCGCGGCTCGACACCATCTACCCGCAACCGTGGGACATTCCAATGGACTACGTCGTCACCGAGCGCGGCGTTTACCGCCGCGATCCCGAAGGGCTCGCTTACCTCGGCGAGCCGCAGCGCGGCGAAGGCAGCAAGCTCGCGTCGCCGGTCTGCTACGCCGACGAAGTCAAGCGCGACTAAACGAGGAACAGCCGGTAAGCCGGGTTGCCCGTTTCGTCAGCGTACGGATAGCCGAGCTTGCGCAGGAACGCGGTGAACTCGCGCATCTCGCCTTTGGGCACCTGCATTCCCACGAGCACGCGGCCGTAATCCGCGCCGTGGTTGCGATAGTGGAACAGGCTGATGTTCCAGTCGCTGCGCATGTTCTGCAGAAACTTCATGAGCGCGCCCCTGCGTTCCGGGAATTCGAAGCGATAGAGAAGCTCATCCTTGGCGAACGGCGCGCGGCCGCCCACCATGTGCCGCACGTGGAGCTTGGCCATCTCGTTGTCCGAGAGATCCAGCGTGGTCAGCCCGTGCTTCCTCAAATTCTTCACGATGCGTGTGGTCTGCCCCCGGCCATCGACTTCGATGCCGACGAAGATGTGCGCGTCGCGCGAGCCGGCGATGCGGTAATTGAACTCGGTGATGTTGCTGCCGCCGAGCGTGGCGCAGAATTTCTTGAAGCTGCCCGGGCGCTCCGGGATGGTGACCGCGAGCACGGCCTCGCGATGCTCGCCGAGCTCGGCTTCCTCAGCAATGAAACGCAAGCGATCGAAGTTGGTGTTCGCGCCCGAGGCGACGGCGACAAGCGTCTTGCCGCGCGACCCGTGACGCGCGACCCACGCCTTGGCACCGGCGACGCCGAGCGCGCCCGCGGGCTCGAGCACGACGCGCGTGTCCTCGAACACGTCCTTGATCGCCGCGCACATTTCGTCGGTGTCGACCAGCACGACATCGTCGACCAATTGCCGGCAGAGCCGGAACGTTTCGCGGCCGACTTCCTTCACCGCCACGCCGTCGGCAAAGAGGCCGACATGGTCGAGCTTGACGCGGCGGCCGGCCTTGAGCGAGCGGCTCATGGCATCGGCGTCGACCGGCTCGACGCCGATGATGCGCACCGAGGGGCGAACGCGCTTCACATAGGCGGCGATGCCGGAGATCAAGCCGCCGCCGCCGATGGGCACGAAGATCGCGTCCAGTTTGCCCGGATGCTGCCGCGCGATCTCCATGCCGATGGTGCCCTGCCCGGCGATGACCTCCGGGTCGTCGTAGGGGTGGACGAAGACCAGCCCGCGCTTGCGCCTGACGCGCTGCGCCTCCTCGTAGGCGTCGGAATAGGTGTCGCCGTAGAGCCGCACTTCGGCGCCGCGCGAACGGACCGCGTCGACCTTGATGCGCGGCGTCGTGATCGGCATGACGATCACCGCGCGACAACCGAGGCGTTGGGCGGCGAGGGCCACGCCCTGCGCGTGATTTCCCGCGCTCGCGGCGATCACCCCGCGGCGCAGCCTTGCCTTCGGCAGGCCGGCCATCTTGTTGTAGGCGCCGCGCAGCTTGAACGAGAACACCGACTGCAGGTCCTCGCGCTTGATGAGGAGCGTGTTGCGCAGCCGCCGCGACAGCGCGCGCGCCGGCTCGAGCGGCGTCTCGGCCGCGACGTCGTAGACTCGCGCCTTGAGAATGCGCGCCAGGTAATCGATGCGTTTCACCGGCAAAATCTAGCATGGCGGCGCGCCATCCGGATACGCCGTGGTACGCAAAGCTGGTCGTCGCGGGCTGCGTCGCCTATGCGCTGACGCCCGTCGATCTCATTCCGGATGCAATCCCCGCGGTGGGTTCATCGACGACCTGATCTTCATCCCGCTCGCCATCGCGCTCGCGGTGCGCTTCATTCCCGCGCCGGTGCTCGCCGATTGCCGTCTGCGCTCGCGGGAGATCGAAGCGCGCGCGCGCGGCGGCTTTCGCGCGCCTCATGGCTCGCCATCGGCGGCGCGTGGCTCGTCGCCGTAGTGCTGATCGCCCTGTGGACGGTTGCCTGAGCTAGGGCTCGAGCGCGTTCGTCAGGTCGCCCATCTTCTCGCGCACCCCGGGCAGCGGCTCGAGCCCGAAGCGCCGCGTGATGAGCTTCAGGATCGACGTCGTGTCGTACGTCGTCTTGTCGACGTAGCCGCGCTTGGCGAGCGGTGAAACGATGAGCGTGGGCACGCGCGTGCCCGGGCCCCAACGATCGCCCCAGCCAGCCCCCGAGGGCGGCGGCACGTGGTCCCAGAAGCCGCCGTTCTCGTCGTAGGTGACGATCACCACCGTGCTGGCCCACTGCGGGCTCGCGCGCAGGTGCGTAAGCAGCGTGTCGATGTGGTCATCGCCGGACTTCAGGTCGGTATAGCTCGGATGCTCGTTCACGATACCGGCGGGCTTGTAAAACGAAACCGCGGGCAGCGTCCCCTTGTCGATGTCGCGCAGGAAGTCGTCGCCGTCCTTGAGATGCCGGGCACGATCGGCAGTGCCCGGCGCAAAGCGTGCGTAGTAATTCAACGGCTGGTGATGCGGCTGGAAGATCGGGCTGCCCGGCTGGCGCGTATAGATCACCTGCCGCTTGATCGACGGATCCTGGCGGCCATCGGCGAGCGCCGCGTTCCAGCCGCCTGCGTACCAGGCCCAGCTCACGCCTTTCGCCGACAGCGTGTCGCCGATCGTCTTCAATGTCTGCGGCGGCAGCGGATGGCTCGCTGGATTTGCCGCGTCCAGACTACCGCCCGGCGCGGGTGGTATCCCGCTTGGCTGATAAGGCGGCTGCGAGGTGTTGACGACATAGCCGTCGGGCGAGAGGCGACCGTCGTAGAGCTGCACCGGCCCCTGCAGTACGGACGCGGGCGACTCCGGCCGCTGCTTGAGCCGGCCCTGCTCGTCGAGCTGCGCTTTCGCATTCGCCGGCGCGCCGGGATCCATCGGCGTGCAGGCGCAGATCAGCCATTGGTGATTGAGGTACGAGCCGCCGAACGCGCCCATGAAGAAGTGATCGGCGAGCGTGTATTCCTTCGCCCAGTTCCACAGCTTCATCTTCGAGCCGTCGAAGTAGCCCATGGTCCACGCGCCGACCGTGGTCATGGCGACGAACTTGTTGTTGCTGCCGCCGTTGATCTGCTCGCGGTTCTGGTAGTAGTTGTGGATCGGGCTCGGCAGGACTTCATCGGCGCGCCCGCTGACGGGCGGCGCGTCGATCTGGAACGGCCCGTTCGGCAGGTTCTGCGGAAAGCGTGGATTGACCTTCACGCCGTCATACACCGGCGGCAGATGCGGCAGCGGCTTCCCGTCGTGATCGAGCTGCGTCTTCTGCTCGGGCGTCGCCTGCGCGAGGCCTTCAGCGCCCGGAAAGAGGCCGTAGAGATGATCGAAGCTGCGGTTCTCCGCGTAGAGCACCACGATGTGCTCGATACGCGAAAGTCCCTCTTGCTGGCGCGTCGCGCAGCCGCCGACTGACAACGCCGCAAGGAATGCAACGCAGATTGAAACCAGCGTTTCTCTTTTCATCGTTCCTCCTGTCCCGAAAATTACCGAATTGTTACCGTGATATCCACAATTTCTTGTGGATAACGCTGTGGATGAATTGTGGACTTCACTTGATTGCGCATGCTTTGGATGCGTCCGGGCTGGCTCGCTGAAGAATTGAGCAAACGCGAAAAAATTTCAGTTGCCGAGCGCTGCAGCAAAAAACTAAGATGGTGCTGCCCGTCGAGGGAACGGGCTCCCACCGTGAATGTCTTGAACGTCCTCTTCGTTTGCGACCAGAACTGCGCGCTCAGCCTGATGGCCGAGTCGATTCTCGCGTCCGTCGGCGCGCCGCGTTTTCGCGGGTACAGCGCCGGCATCGCGTGCAAAGGGCCCGCGAACGCCGACGTGCTGGACTTCCTCGCCGGACACCAGCTGCCCGTGTCCAACCTGCGCGCGAAGCCGCTCGAGGAGTTCCGTTGCGCCACGGCGCCGCGCATGGACTTCATTATCAGGCTGTGCGATGCGGCGGCGCACCAGCTGGCCGACTGGCCCGGCGAGCCGTTCGTCGCGCACTGGAATATCCGCGCCGATGGTACCGAGAGTGATGAATCGCATCGTGACCACTTCTGGACGCTCATGCGCCGGATCAAGATCTTCACCAGCCTGCCCCACGGCGAGATCAACAAGCGAACGCTGCAGCGCCGGGCTCTGACGCTCCAGCCGAGTTATCTGTAGTCAGCCACTCATTTAGCCGAACCTGCCGGTAATGTAGTCCTCGGTCTGCTTTCTCTGCGGCTTGATGAAGATCGAGTCGGTGTCGCCGTACTCGATGAGCTCCCCGAGATACATGTACGCGGTGTAGTCCGAGACCCGCGCGGCCTGCTGCATGTTGTGCGTCACGATCACCACCGTGTAATCGTTCTTCAGCTCGGTGATCAGCTCCTCGATGCGCGTGGTCGAGATCGGGTCGAGCGCCGAGCACGGCTCATCGAGCAGCAGCACCTCGGGCTTGATGGCGATGCAGCGCGCGATGCAAAGGCGCTGCTGCTGGCCGCCGGAGAGGCTGTTGCCGCTCTGCTGCAGCTTGCCTTTCACCTCGGTCCATAGCGCCGCGCGGGTCAGCGCCCATTCGACCCGCTCGTCCATCGCGCGCCTGGAGAGCCGCTCGTAGAGGCGCACGCCGAACGCGATGTTGTCGTAGATCGACATCGGGAAGGGCGTCGGCTTCTGGAACACCATGCCGATCTTCGCGCGCAACAGGGGCAGGTCGCGCTTCATGTCGAGGACGTTGACGTCATCCAGGACGATCTCGCCCTCCGCGCGCTGATCGGGATACAGCGAGTACATGCGATTGAGCGTGCGCAGCAGCGTCGACTTGCCGCAGCCCGACGGACCGATGAATGCGGTCACCCGGTTCTCGGGGATATCGAGCGTGATGTTGTGCAGCGCGTGGAAGTCGCCGTAATAGAAGTTGAGGCCCCGGATGCGCAGCTTCGCCGGCAGCTGCGCCGGATCGGGCTGCTGGCGGCCGCGCACCGCGGTGCGGATTGCTGGACGCTCCATCGCTTAGTCCTTCTTATGGAACAGCATGCGCGCAATGATGTTCAGCGCCAGCACCGCGAGCGTGATGAGCGCCGCGCCGCCCCACGCCAGACGATGCCAGTCCTCGTACGGGCTCATGGCGAACTGGAAGATCACGGTCGGCAGGTTCGACATCGGCCGGTTCAGGTCGGTCGACCAGAACTGGTTGTTGAGCGCGGTGAAAAGGAGCGGCGCCGTCTCGCCGCTGATGCGCGCCACGGCGAGCAGGATGCCGGTGAGGATGCCGGTGCGCGCCGCGCGGTAGGTGACCAGCAGGATCATCTTCCACGTCGGGCAACCGAGCGCCACGGCGGCTTCGCGCAAGCTGTTCGGCACGAGCTTCAGCATGTCGTCGGTGGTGCGCACCACCACCGGAATCACGATGAGCGAGAGCGCGAATGCACCCGCCCAGCCCGAGAAGTGCTTCACCTGGGCGACGTACACCGAGTACACGAAAAGCCCGATCACGATCGAGGGCGCTGAAAGCAGCACGTCGTTCAGGAACCGCGTCGAGAACGCGAGCCAGCTCGTCTTGCCGTACTCGGCGAGGTACGTGCCGGCGAGGATACCGACCGGAGTGCCAACGAGCGTTCCCATGACGATGAGGAGCGCGCTGCCGACGATGGCGTTGGCGAGGCCGCCGTCGGCGCCGGGCGGCGGTGTCATCTGCAAATAAAAACTCGCCCGCATGAGGGCGCCGCCGCCTTCATAGAAGAGCGTCCCGAGAATCCACGCCAGCCAGAAAAGCCCGAAGGCGAGTGCGAGGCAGGAAATCACCAGCAGCACCTTGTTCTGCAGCTTGCGCGCGCGATAGACCGGGTTGGTCGGCGAGATGGCGCTGACGATGGTATTCACGTCGCCGCGCCCTCATGACGTGCGAGCCGCATCAGCAGCAGCTTGGACAGCGCGAGCACGATGGTCGTGATCAGGAACAGGAGCAGGCCAAGCTCGATCAGCGCCGAGAAGTAAACGTCGCTCACCGCCTCGGTGAATTCGTTGGCGAGCGCGGACGCGATGCTGTTGCCCGGCGCCATCAGCGAGGCCGCGAGCTGGTGCGCATTGCCGATGACGAAGGTCACCGCCATGGTCTCACCCAGCGCGCGGCCGAGGCCGAGCATCACGCCGCCGATCACGCCGACCTTGGTGTAGGGCAGGACCACGCGCCACACCACTTCCCAGGTCGTGGCGCCGAGGCCGTAGGCCGATTCCTTGAGAAGCGGCGGTACGAGCTCGAATACGTCGCGCATCACCGCGGTGATGAACGGAATCACCATGATCGAGAGGATCAACCCCGCGGTCATCATGCCGATGCCGAGTGGCGGCCCTTTGAAGAGGGCACCGAGCCCCGGCACGGGCGAAAACGCGTCGACCAGGGCCGGCTGGATATAGATCTGGAAGATCGGCGCGAAGACGAACAGCCCCCACATGCCGTAGATGATGGAAGGGATCGCGGCAAGGAGCTCGATCGCGGTGCCGAGCGGCCGCTTGAGCCAGGCCGGCGACAGCTCGGTAAGAAAGAGCGCGATACCGAAGCTCACCGGCACGCCGATCAGCATGGCGATGAACGAGGTGACGAGCGTGCCGTAGATCGGCACCAGGGCGCCGAAGTTCTCCTGCACCGGATCCCACTCCGCCGTCCACATGAAGCGGAAGCCGTATTTGTCGAGCGTCAGCTGGCTGCCGATGACGAGCGATATCAGGATCGCCGCGAGCAGGCTGAAGACGAGCAGCGCGAAGAAGCGCGTGAGCTGCTCGAACGCGGCGTCGAGCCAGCCCGCCGAGGTGCCTTTAGCCGGCTCGACAGATTCGGAAATTGGCAGGACGGCGCTCACTCACGACCCCGCGGATTCTAATGGTCTCGCCGTCAGTACAGCGGCTTGCCGGAAGTGTCCTTGAGCTGCGCTTTCCAGCTCGCCTGGATCAGGTTGACGACGGCGTTCGGCAGCGGCACGTAGTCGAGCTCTTCGGCCATGCTGTCGCCCTTGTCGTAGGCCCAGGTGAAGAACTTGAGAACTTCTCTTCCGTTCTCCGGCTTCTCCTGCGCCCTGTGCATCAGGATGAAGGTCGCGCCGGCGATCGGCCACGCGCTTTTGCCCGGCGCATCGGTGAGGATGAGGTACATCCCGGGCGCCGACTTCCAATCCGCCCCGGCCACCGCCGCCTGGAACGCTTTCGCGTTCGGCGCAACGAATTCGCCTTCCTTGTTCTTCACCAGCGTGTACGCCATCTTGTTCTGCTTGGCGTAGGCATACTCGACGTAGCCTATGGCGCCGTCGATCCGCTGCACGTACGACGCCACGCCCTCGTTGCCTTTTCCGCCCACGCCGGTCGGCCAGTTCACGGCCGTGCCTTCGCCCACCTTGCTCTTCCAGTCGCTGCTCACCTTGGAGAGGTAGTTCGTCCAGATGAAGGTGGTGCCGGAGCCATCCGAGCGATGCACCACGCTGATCGCCGTGGCGGGCAACTGCATGCCCGGATTCAGGTTGGCGATCGCCGGCTCGTTCCACTTGGTGACCTTGCCGAGGAAGATGTCGGCGAGCACTTCGCCGGTGAGGCGCATCTGTCCCGGGGCGACGCCCTTGATGTTGACCACGGGCACGTCGCCGCCGATCACGGTCGGAAACTGCATCAGGCCGGATTTCTCGAGCTCCTCGGGCTTGAGCGGCATGTCGGAGGCGCCGAAGTCGACGGTCTTGGCGCCGATCTGCTTGATGCCGCCGCCGGAGCCGATGGACTGGTAGTTCATGCCGACGCCGGTTGCTTTCTTATAGGCGTCAGCCCATTTCGCGTAGATGGGGTAAGGAAACGTGGCCCCCGCGCCCGTGATTTCGACGGCTGCTGCCGCAGTCGCCAGCGACGCGGCCGCGATCGCCGCCATGAATCTCATCACCTTCGACATGAATCTCCCGTTTGGCTGATCAGTGCGGGCAGCGTAGGGGTCGGATATGTCCGTTTCATGACCGCCTGCCGCCGGTGGTCATCGAACGGTCATGCAAGCCACATACCCTCTGGCGCCGGGACCACCGTCATGGATTTGCCATAATGGATGCGCGCGTGAACGAGCACCTTTCCAAGCAGTTCGACGCGGAGCTGGAGTCCATCCGCTCCCGCGTCCTCGAGATGGGCGGCCTGGTCGAGTCCCAGATCCGCCGGGCGCTCGAGGGCTTCGGCTCCGGCGACCGCGCGCTCCTCGACAACGTCATCGCCAGCGACCGTCGCGTCAACGAGATGGAGGTGCAGCTCGACGACGCTTGCAGCCACGTCATCGTCAAGCGCCAGCCGGCGGCCAACGACCTGCGGCTGATTTTTGCGATTACCAAGACCGTCACCGACCTCGAGCGCATCGGCGACGAGGCGCAAAAGATTGCCCGCATGGGAAAAAGCATCCACGAGCGAGAGGGCGGCAACGCGCGCCTGATGCGCGCGGCGGATGTGCGCCACGCGGCGGAAGCCATGCTCTCGATGCTGCGCCGTGCGCTGGACGCTTTCGCCCGGCTCGATTGCAACGCCGCCCAGGAAGTCATCGAGCAGGACGCCCTGATCGACAGCGAGTTCCAGTCGCTCCTGCGCCAGCTCGTCACCTACATGATGGAAGACCCACGCACCATCACCACGTCGCTCGACGTGATCTGGGTCGCCAAGGCGATCGAGCGGATGGGCGACCACGCGAAGAACATGGCCGAGTACGTGATCTATATCGTCAAAGGCACCGACGTGCGGCACATCAGCAGCCGCGGCGCTACCCGCGCCAGCGGTAGCGGCGGATGAGCGCGAGCGTACTCGTCGTCGAAGACGAGCCGCAGATCCAGGAGCTCATCGCCGTCAACCTCGGGCATTCCGGACATCGGGTGCGCCGCGCCTCGAGCGCGGAAGAGGCGGAAGCCGCGATCCGTGCGGCATTACCCGACGTGCTGGTGCTCGACTGGATGCTGCCGGGCGAATCCGGCCTCGCGCTGGCGCGCCGCCTGCGTGCCGATGCCCGCACGCGTGAGCTGCCGATCCTCATGCTCACCGCGCGTGCCATGGAGCAGGACAAGTTATCCGGCCTTGAAGCCGGCGCCGACGACTACCTCACCAAGCCGTTTTCGCCGAAGGAGCTCGCCGCCCGCATCAAGGCGGTGCTGCGCCGGCGCGCGCCGCAGCTATCGGGTGACGTAATCGAAGTGGAAGGCCTGCGCCTCGATCCCGCGAGCCATCGTGTGAGCGCCGCCGACCAGCGGCTCGCGCTCTCGCCCGCCGAGTTCAAGCTGCTGCATTTCCTCCTCACGCATCCCGGCCGCGTGTACTCCCGGGCCCAGCTGCTCGATCAGGTGTGGGGCGACCATGTCTATATCGAAGAGCGGACGGTCGACGTCCATATCCGGCGCCTGCGCAAAGCGCTCGAGGCGACCGGGCACGACCGCCTGATCGATACCGTGCGCGGCGCCGGGTACGGGCTGCGGACGACTTGAATCCCGTTTATCGGCACGGCCTCGCGCTCGTTACGCCGATCGCGCTCGCCGGCCTTGTGGTCGGCCTGCTGGCAGGTGCCGCGTGGGGCTGGGGCGTAGCGGCGGCCGGCCTCGGCGCGAGCTTGGTGTACCACTTGCGCCATCTGGCACGCCTCGCGCATTGGGCGCAGGAACCGAACGCCGAGCACGTGCCCGAGGGCGGCGGTCCGTGGGAGGCCTTGCTGTCGTCGCTCTATCGACACGAGCGCGGCGCCGAGCACCGGCAACGCGAGCTCGCCGACGCGCTCGCCCGATTCCGCCGGGCCGCGCAAGCGATGCCTGACGGCGTCGTGATTCTCGACGACAAGAGCTGCATCGAGTGGTGCAACAACAATGCCGCGGCGCTGTTCGACCTCGATCCGCGCGAGGACGTCGGCCGGCCGATCGCCAACCTCGTGCGCGAGCCGGCATTCATCGATTACCTGACCGCGCACGACGAGGACGGCGCGCGCCCGGCGCGCGTGCCGATGGAGCGCGGCGTGGTGCTTGCGGTCCAGCTCATCCGCTACGGCGATTCGCAAACACTGATGCTCGCGCGTGACGTCACTCAATCGGAGCGAGTTGAAGCCATGCGCAGCGATTTCGTCGCCAACGTGTCTCATGAGCTGCGCACGCCGCTCACCGTACTGGTCGGCTTCCTCGAGACCGTGCGGGAGCTCAAGCTCGATCCGCAACGCGTGCGCGACTACCTCGGCATGATGCGTGAGCAGGCCTCGCGCATGCACCGCATCATCGAGGATCTGCTCGCGCTCTCCGTGCTGGAATCGGCGCCGCCCCCGGCAGCCGACCGGGTGCGCATCGCGCCGCTCCTTACACGGCTGCACGCGGATGCCGAAGCGCTTTCCGCCGGTCGCCACGCCATAGCGCTGGACGGCACCCCCAACGTCGACCTGCTCGGGTCGGAGAGCGAGCTGGCCAGCGCGTTCGGCAACCTGATCTCGAATGCCATCCGCTATACGCCGCAAGGCGGAAAAGTGAGGCTCGTCTGGCGCGACGGCGCCGACGGCGCCTCCTTCACCGTCGAGGACACGGGCGTGGGCATCGCGCACGAGCACATTCCGCGGCTCACCGAGCGCTTCTATCGCGTCGATCGCAGCCGGTCGCGCGAAACGGGCGGTACCGGCCTGGGACTCGCCATCGTCAAGCACGCGGTCGCTCGCCACCAAGCGGTGCTGGAGATCGGGAGTGAGCCGAGTACCGGCAGCCGGTTCACCGTGCGGTTCCCTGCCCAGCGCATAGTGCCTGGCGAAGCCGTCAGGGAAGCGACCTAGGCCGCGTGCAGCTTCGCCACCGCGACGGCAAGCCACTTCACGCCGTGCGAGCCAAAGTTGACCTGCACGCGCGCGTCGCCGCCCTGACCTTCGGCGTCGATGATGACGCCGCTGCCGAACTTCGCGTGCACCACGTTCTGCCCGATGCGAAAGCCGCCGACGTCGCGCGGCGCCTTGTTCTGCACGGTGGTGCGCGTCTGGCGCGAGAAGTCCGGGCTGAACGCCTTTTGCCGGTTGAAGCGCGGCGTGAGCCACTTCAGCAGTTCCTGCGGGATTTCCTCGAGGAACCGCGACGGAATGTTGTAGCGCGTCTGGCCGTGCAGCATGCGCGTCTGGGCATGCGATAGATACAGCCGGTTACGTGCACGCGTGATCGCCACATAGGCGAGGCGGCGTTCCTCTTCGAGGCCATCGCGCTCGTTCGCGCTCTGCTCGTGCGGGAAGAGGCCTTCTTCCAGCCCCGACATGAAGACGACGTCGAACTCGAGCCCCTTCGCCGAGTGCACCGTCATGAGCTGCAGCGCGTCGGAGCCTTCGCCGGCCTGGTGCTCGCCCGCTTCGAGCGCCGCATGCGTGAGGAACGCCGTCAGCGGATCGGGCGCCTCGCCCGACTCCACCTCGCGCTCTTCCTCGGTGAATGCGGCCGCCGCGTTCACCAGTTCCGCCAGGTTCTCGTTCCGATCGGCGCCTTCGCGCTCGGTCTTGTAGTGCTCGATGAGGCCGCTCTTCGCCACCACCACCTCGACCAGCTCCTGCAGCGGCAGCCCCTGCGTCTCATTGCGCAGCGTCTCGATCAGCGCCCGGAACGGCGCCGCCTTGGACCCCGCGGCGGCCGCGAAGAGCGTGGCACCGGTCTGCTTCGCCGAGTCCTGCAGGTGCTCGAGCGTGCGAGCGCCGATGCCGCGCGGCGGGAAGTTCACCACGCGCAGGAAAGCGTTGTCGTCGTCGGGCAGCGCCACCAGGCGAAGATAGGCGAGGGCGTGCTTGATCTCCGCCCGCTCGAAGAATCGCAGGCCGCCGTAGACGCGATAGGCGATGCCGCGCGAGAAAAGCGAGTGCTCGAGGACCCGCGACTGCGCGTTCGAGCGGTAGAGGATGGCCATGTTCGAGTAACGCGTGCCGTCGCGCGCAAGGGCCTGCGCCTCCTCCACGATCCAGCGCGCCTCGTCCGTGTCGGACTCTCCCTCGAAGACCCGCACCGGATCGCCCTTGCCGGCGGCCGTCCACAGGTTCTTTCCCAGCCGGTTGCGGTTGTTCGCGATCAGCGCGTTCGCCGCGTCGAGGATGTTGCCGTGCGAGCGGTAGTTCTGCTCGAGGCGCACCACCTTCTGCACCTTGAACTCGCGCTCGAAGTCGGCCATGTTGCCGACGTGCGCGCCGCGGAAGGTGTAGATCGACTGGTCGTCGTCGCCGACGCAGAAATACTTGGCGCCGGCGCCGCCGAAGAGCTTGAGCCAGCGGTACTGCAGGCGGTTCGTGTCCTGGAATTCGTCGACCAGGATGTGCTGGAAGCGCTGCGCGTAATGCTCGCGCAGGATCTCGTTCCTCCGCAGCAGCTCGTAGCTGCGCAGGAGCAGCTCGGGGAAATCGACCACGCCCTCTTTCTGGCATTGCTCGTCGTAGGCGGCATAGAAGTCCGCCATGCGCCGCGTGTTCTCGTCGGTCACCGGCGCGTCGCGCGCGCGAATGCCCTCTTCCTTGTTGCCGTTGATGAACCAGGCCAGTTCGCGGGGCGGAAAGCGCTCCTCGTCCATGTTCAGGCTCTTGGCTAGGCGCTTGACGAGCGCGAGCTGATCCTGCGAATCGAGGATCTGGAAGGCCTGCGGCAGCCCGGCGTCGCGGTGATGCGCACGCAGCATGCGGTTGCAGAGGCCGTGGAAGGTGCCCATCCACATGCCGCGCGGATTGACCGGCAGCATCGCGGTGACGCGGGTCAGCATCTCGCGCGCTGCCTTGTTGGTGAAGGTCACCGCCAGGACGCGTGCCGGAACCGTGCGGCCGCCCTTGATCAGCCAGGCGATGCGCGTCGTGAGGACGCGCGTCTTGCCGCTGCCCGCGCCGGCAAGAATCAGCCCGTGCTCATCGGGCAATGTGACGGCGGCTAGCTGTTCCGGGTTGAGTAGTTCGAGGTGAAGCGACAAAGCACGCGCATTATAAAGCGCGTGGATTCAGATCAGAAAGTTCGCCCATGGGTAGTGGTCCGCTGTGCCGACGTCAGCCTGAGATCTTTGGCTCCGTGATGCCGAACTTGCCGCGCAGCTGGCTGGCGAGCGCGTTCGCTTCCGCGCGCGAGGGAAGCTGGCGGATCACCACGAAGTAGGTCACCTTCTCGCCCTCTTTTACCGGGCGAATCTCCGCGGCATAGCCGCCATTGCGCACCTCGTCGTAGAGCGCGAGGGCGGTGTTCTGATCGTCGGCCGAGGCTAACGTGACGCTGAAGCGGCCGCCGCGGCGTGCAACGCCTTTGCCCGCTTGCAGCTCAGTCTCCGCCGCCCATTGGTCGAGTTGCTGCTTGCTCACCGTGCCGACCGGCTGCGTCTTGCCTTCGATCCGGCGATAGAACTGGAGCGGCTGGTTCATCGTCACCGGCGGCTCGCCTGCGGCAGCCACCTCGATGTCGCCTTCGATCAGGCACACGATTTCGTTGCCGGCGCGGGAGCGCCCCCATAGATCGGTGCCGCGAATACCGGCGGTGACCTGCGCGGCCCGGATGCTCACTTCACGCTTGCGGCTCTTCGCCACGATGTCGGTGGTGAAGCGGAACGCGCCTTCGAGCACGTTGAGCGCGGCCTTGAAGAGATCGACCGCCGGGTTGAGCTCGGCAAAGCCGAGCTGGCCGTTCTCGCCCAGCTTCACCAGGCTGCCGTCGCCGAGCTTGACGAGCGCGCGCGAGCCCGCTCCGGTGACGAGCTGGTCGCCGGCGCGCAATTCCATTCCCGGAATGATCGGCACGCGGCGTCCACTACGCTCGAGCCACGCCGGCATTTGCACGCCTTCGATCGTCGCGGCGACCTGCGCGAGCGCCGAGTGAACCGGAATGAGCAGCGTCGTTGCGACGATGAGCAGCAGCGATTTCATCGGGCCTCCCGCCCTATAATTCCGCGCTTCCATGCAAGACGTTTACGATCCTCTGGCGGTCGAGCGCGAGGCCCAGGCTTACTGGGAAGCGAAGCGCTCCTTCCGCGTCGAAGAAGACCCCGCCAAGCAGAAGTTCTACTGCCTGTGCATGTTCCCTTATCCCTCGGGGAAGCTGCACATGGGGCACGTCAGGAACTATACCATCGGCGACGTTCTCACCCGCTACTACCGCATGCGCGGCTACAACGTGCTGCAGCCGATGGGATGGGACGCCTTCGGACTGCCCGCCGAGAACGCGGCGATGGCTAATCGCGTTCCGCCGGCGCAGTGGACGCGAGACAACATCGCGTACATGAAGACGCAGCTGAACAGCCTCGGCTTCGCGCTCGACTGGTCGCGCGAGCTCGCCACCTGCGACCCCGACTACTACAGGTGGAACCAGTGGATCTTCACGCGGCTCTTCAAGAAAGGCATCGCCTATAAGAAGACCGGCGTCGTCAACTGGGATCCGGTCGACCAGACGGTGCTCGCCAACGAGCAGGTGATCGAAGGCCGCGGCTGGCGCACCGGCGCGCCCGTCGAGAAGCGCGAGATCCCGATGTACTTCTTCCGCATCACCGCTTACGCGGAAGAGCTCCTCGCCGCGCTCGACAGCCTGCCCGGCTGGCCAGAGCAGGTGAAGGTGATGCAAAAGAACTGGATCGGCAAATCGGAGGGCGTGCGCGTCGGCTTTCCGTACGAGCTCGACGGCAAGAAGCAAACCCTCTGGGTGTTCACGACGCGCGCCGACACGCTGATGGGCGCCACCTTCTGCGCCGTGGCCGCGGAGCATCCGATCGCCGAATTCGCGGCGCGCAAGGATGCGAAGGTCAAGGCCTTCGTCGAGGAGTGCCAGAAGGGCGCGGTGATGGAAGCCGAGCTCGCTCAGCTGGAAAAGAAAGGCGTGCCGACCGGCTTGAGCGTCACGCATCCGCTTTCGGGCGAGAAGCTGCCGGTGTGGGTGGCGAACTACGTGCTGATGGGCTACGGCGAAGGCGCCCTGATGGCGGTGCCGGGACACGACGAGCGCGACATGGAGTTCGCCCACAAGTACAGCCTGCCGATCAAGCCGGTGATCCGCCATCCGCTCGGCGAGCGCGTCGACTTGCCCTGGCGGCCGGAGTACGCCGAGCATGGGCCGCTCATCAACTCCGGCAAATACGACGGGCTCGACTACCAGAGCGCGGTGGACGCCATCGCCGCCGACCTCGGAAAAAAAGGGCTCGGCGAGAAGCAGGTGCAATGGCGCCTGCGCGACTGGGGCATCTCGCGCCAGCGCTATTGGGGAACGCCGGTTCCCATCGTGCATTGCGCGTCGTGCGGCGATGTGCCGGTGCCGGACAAGGACCTGCCGGTCAGGCTGCCCGAGCACCTGGTCCCCGACGGCACCGGCAACCCCCTCGCCAAGATGCCGGAGTTCTACGAGACCCAGTGTCCGAGCTGCGGCAAGCCGGCGAAGCGCGAGACCGACACGATGGACACGTTCGTCGATTCATCGTGGTACTTCGCGCGCTTCTGCTGCCCCGGGCAGGACGGCGCGATGATCGACCAGCGGGCGAAATACTGGATGCCGGTCGACCAGTACATCGGCGGCATCGAGCATGCCATCCTGCACCTCTTGTATTCGCGCTTCTTTCAGCGCGTGATGCGCGACGAAGGCCTGATGCCGGATGTCGCGGAGCCGTTCGCGAATATGCTCACGCAAGGCATGGTGCTCGCCGAGTCCTACTACACCGATGCGAGCGGCCGGCGCGAATGGGTCAACCCCGTCGAGGTCACCGTCGAGCGCGACGCGAAGGGCAAGATCCTGTCGGCGAAGCGCGCCGCCGACGGCGTGCCGGTGGTCTACGACGGCATCGGCACGATGTCGAAGTCGAAGAACAACGGCGTCGATCCGCAGGCACTCGTCGACAAGTACGGCGCCGACACCGCGCGCTTCTACACCATGTTCGCCTCGCCGCCGACCAATACGCTCGAGTGGAGCGATGAAAGCGTCGAAGGGTCCTATCGCTTTATGAGGCGAGTCTGGGACTTCGCGCTGAAGTTCTCTCGCGCCAAGCCTGCGGCGACGCTCGATCGGCGCGTTCGCTTCGAGATCCATTCCGAGCTGAAGAAGGCCAAGGACGACATCGAGCGGCAGAAATTCAACACCGTCGCCTCGGCGTGCATGAAGATCCTGAACGCGCTCGAGGCGCTCCCCGAGTGGGACGAGACTTCGCGCGAAGGCCTTTCGATCCTGCTGCGCCTGCTTTCGCCGATCGCGCCGCATATCACGCACCATGTCTGGCGCGAGCTCGAATTCGGGGAGGACATCATGCGCGCGCCGTGGCCCGAGCCCGATCCGGCCGCGCTCGAGCAGGACGAGGTCGAGCTGGTGGTGCAGGTGAACGGCAAGCTGCGCGGCTCGATCAAGGTGCCGAAGGCCGCCGACCGCGCCGCGATCGAGGAGCTGGCGCGCGCCAATCCGAACGTACAGCGCTTCGTCGCCGGGCAGAGCGTCAAGAAGGTGGTCGTCGTTCCCGGCCGCCTGGTCAACCTCGTCATCTGAATAAAGGGGTCAGAGCAATTTTCCTGAAACAAATCGCGCTTCGGCGCAGTTCCGTTTGTTACTGGAAAATTGCTCTGACCGCTTTTCTTGCCTTGGTAGTGTCAGCGTGCGGCTTCCATCTGCGCGGCAGCGCGCCGGTGCCGTTCAACACACTCTACATTCCCGATGCGAAGACCGGCATCGCGCTCGATCTGAAGCGCAACATCGAGGCCGGCACCAACGCCAAGGTGATCGACGATCCGAAGAAGGCCGACGCGATCCTCGAGCTGTCGGGCGAGTCGCGCGAGAAGATCATCCTCTCGCTGACGGGCACGGGCCGAGTCCGCGAATTCAGGCTCCGCTACCGCATGGGCTACCGCGTGCATGACGGCAAGGGCGGCGAGTACGTGCCGCCGAGCGTCGTGCTACTGCAGCGCGACGTGACCTACGACGATTCGGCCATCCTCGCCAAGGAAGCGGAGGAGCAGCTCCTCTTCCGCGACATGCAGAGCGACATGGTGCAGCAGGTGCTGCGGCGCCTGGCGTCGGCCGAGAAACCGAAGCCGAAAGGCGAGTAATGCAGGTACGCGCGGCGGAGCTCGACGCTCAGCTCAAGAAGTCGCTGCTTCCGGCCTACGCCATCCACGGCGACGAGCCGCTGCTCGCGATGGAAGCGGCCGATGCGGTACGCACCGCGGCGCGCCGCGCCGGCTTCACCGAGCGCGAAGTGCTCGAGCCGGGGCGCGGCTTTGATTGGAGCGAGTTCACCCATGCCACGGGGAGTCTCTCGCTTTTCGCGACGAAGAAGATCGTCGAGCTCAGGCTGCCGAATGGCAAGCCCGGCACCCAGGGCAGCGGAGCCCTGGCCGCTTATTGCGAGAACCCGAATCCCGATCAGCTCCTGCTGGTCACGCTGCCGCGCCTCGATCGCACGGGGCAAGGCTCGGCCTGGTTCAACGCCCTCGCGCGTCTCGGCGCGGTGGTCGACGTCTGGCCGCTTGACCGCGCGCGGCTCGCCGCCTGGATCGGCGAGCGCCTCGGCCGCCAGAAACAACGCGCGTCGCGCGAAGTGCTCGAATTCCTCGCCGCGCGCGTCGAAGGCAACCTGCTCGCCGCGCACCAGGAGCTGCTGAAGCTCGCGCTCCTCGCACCCGAGGGCGAGCTCTCGCTCGACACGGTGCAGGACGCGGTGGCGAGCGTCGCGCGCTATGACCCTTACGACGCGGCCGAAGCGCTCGTCTCCGGGGACCTCGAGCGCTACGTGCGCGTGATCGAGGGACTGCGCGCGGAGGGCGAAGCGCCGACCTTCGTGCTGTTCGTCGTTTCCGGCGCGCTCTTCGCGCTGCAGGAAGGCAGCGCCGAGCGCATCTTCAATCGCACGCTCAAGCGCGCCGTCGAAGGTGCGATGCGGCGCTTTGCACCGAAGCGCGTCGACGAAGCGATCGCGCAGGCGGCGGCCATCGATCGCAACGTCAAGGGCGTCGGCAAAGGCGATGATCCGTGGGAGTCGTTCCTCCGCCTTGGGCTCACCCTCGCGATAAAATCGACCGATGGATCAAAAGGTTGACGTAGCGTCGCTAGTGCGCGAGCTCGGCGTCGCCGCGCGCGCTGCGGCGCGTGAGCTGGCGCGCGCGTCGACCGAAACGAAGAACGGCGCGCTCGCTGCCATCGCCGCCGAGATTCGGCGCGGCGCACAGTCCATCCTTGCCGCCAATGCGGGCGACGTGGCGCAGGCAAAGGCCGACGGCTGCGATGCCGCTTTCCTCGACCGCCTCACGCTCACGGCGCAGCTCGTCGAGCAGATGGCGATCGGCGTGGAGCAGGTGGCTGCGTTACCCGACCCCGTCGGGGAGATGTCCGGGAAGGCAAGGCAGCCGAGCGGCATCGAGGTGGCCCGCATGCGCGTGCCGCTCGGCGTGGTCGGCATCATCTACGAGTCCCGCCCGAACGTCACCACCGATGCCGCCGTACTCTGCGTCAAGGCGGGCAACGCGTGCATCCTGCGCGGCGGCTCGGAGGCGCTCGAATCGAATCGCGCCGTCGCCGCCTGCGTGCGCGCCGGACTGAAGAGCGCGCGGCTGCCGGAGGCGGCAGTGCAGCTGGTCGGCATCGCCGACCGTGCCGCGGTGGGCGCGCTGGTGCGGCTGCGCGAATACATCGACATCATCGTGCCCCGCGGCGGCAAGGAATTGATCGAGCGCCTCATCCGCGAGTCGCAGATTCCGATGATCAAGCACCTGGACGGTGTGTGCCATGTCTACGTGGACGACGAAGCCGATCCCGAGATGGCGGTGCGCATCGCCGACAACGCGAAGACCCAGCGCTATGGCACTTGCAACACGATGGAGACGCTGCTCGTCGCCGAGGGCATCGCCGCCACAGTGCTGCCGCGCATCGCGGCGATCTATGAAAGCAAAGGCGTCGAGATGCGCGCCGATGCCGATTCGCGCCACTATCTGCCCCACGCCAAGCCGGCCACCGAAGGCGACTACTACACCGAGTGGCTCGCGCCGGTGGTCTCGATCCGCGTGGTGAAGGGGCTCGACGAGGCGATCGAGCACATCGCGAAGTACGGCTCGCAGCACACCGACGCCATCGTCACGCGCAACCGCAGCCGCGCCGAGCGCTTCCTGCGCGAGGTCGACTCGGCCTCGGTGATGTGGAATGCGTCGACGCGCTTCGCGGATGGCTACGAGTACGGCCTCGGCGCCGAGATCGGCATCTCGACCGACAAGCTGCACGCGCGCGGCCCGGTGGGCCTAGAGGGCCTCACGACGCAGAAATTCGTGGTGCTCGGCCACGGCGAGGTTCGCAACTGAAGATTGGCATCCTCGGCGGCACGTTCGACCCGGTCCACAACGCGCACCTCGCCATTGCGAGGACCGCGATGCAGAGCCTGGGCCTCGCGAAGGTGCTGTGGATCCCGACCGGAAAGCCCGGCTACCGAACGCCGCCCGTGGCGAGCACCTTCGACCGGCTGACGATGCTCGCGCTCGCGCTGAAAGACGAGGCCGACTTCGAGATCGACTCGCGTGAGCTCGCGCCCGGCGCCTCGCCCTACACCGCCGACACGCTGGCCGCGCTGCAGGCCGACCGTCCGGACGACGAGTTCTACCTGCTGCTCGGTGCGGACCAGCACGCGAGCTTTCGCCGCTGGCATCGGCCGGCCGAGGTGAAGCGCCTCGCCCGCCTCGCCGTCTTCACGCGTCCGGGCTACCCGGCCACGCCGGGCGATGCGATCGACGTGCGCATGACGCCGCTCGCGCTCTCCGGCAGCGATATCCGCGCGCGCGCCGCGCGCGGCGAGCCTCTCGAAGGCCTGGTGCCGCCGCCGGTGGCGAACTACATCGCCGAGAACAAGCTCTATCGCTGATGGATATCCGCAAGAAACAGCGCGTGGTGGTCGAAGCCCTCGAGGACATCAAGGGCCGCGACATCCTGGTCTACAACACCGCGCGCATGCCTTCCATGTTCGAGCGCGTGGTCATCGCGAGCGGCGACTCGACGCGCCAGGTCAAGGCGCTCGCCGACAACGTGCAGGACAAGGTGCGCGAGAGCGGCGCGCGGGTCTACGGCGTCGAAGGGGAGGCGAACGGCGAGTGGGTGCTGGTCGATCTCGGCGACATCGTCGTGCACGTCATGCATCCAACGGTGCGCGACTTCTACAACCTCGAGGAAGTATGGGGCGGCAAGCGCGTGAAGCTGGCGAAGCCCGCCGCCGCAAAGCGCATTGTCCAGAAGACCGCTCGTGGCAAGGCTTCGCGTCCTCGCCGTAAGCGCTAGGCTGCCGGCGTGGGCCGAAACCGCCTGCGCCGAGTACGCGCGGCGCATGCCGAAGGGCTACGAGGTCGAGCGCATGAGCGTCAAGAACGAAGAGCGCCTGCAGGCGGCGAGGGCCAAAGGATTCCGATTGATCGTCCTCGATGAGCGCGGCGCCGATCTCACCACCGCGCAGTTCTCGAAGCTCCTCGCGGCGCCCGCCGCCTTCGTCATCGGCGGCGCGGAAGGCCTCTCGGCCGGGACGAAAGGACGAGCCGATTCGCTATTGCGCCTGTCGGCGATGACGCTGCCGCACGCGATCGCCCAGGTGGTGCTGCTCGAGCAGATTTATCGCGCGGCGACTTTGCTCACGGGCCACCCTTATCATCGTCAATGACACCGTGAATAGAATCGCCCCATGGCCGGCCCCGTAGAACGCGGCATCTACCTTGCCTCGCGCAGCCCCCGGCGGCGCGAGCTCTTGTCGCAGATCGGCGTGCGCTTCCACCTATTGCTGTTCCGCGACCGGCCCGGCGAGGGACCCGACGTGCAGGAGATCTCGATGCCGGGCGAGAAGCCCGACCTCTACGTCGAGCGCCTGGCGCGAACCAAGGCCGACGCCGGCTGGCGCCGCATGCAGCAGCGAAACCTGCCCTTCGCGCCGGTGCTCGCCGCCGACACGACCGTCGCGCTCGACGGCCGGATCTTCGAGAAGCCGGTCGACCGCAAGCAGGCGCAGGAGATGATCGAGAGCCTCTCGGGCCGCAGCCACGAGGTCCTCACCGCCGTCGCGCTGAAGCACGACGACTGGGTGGAGAGCGCGCTGTCGCGCTCGGAGGTGCGCTTCAAGAAGCTCTCCGCGCGGGAGATCGAGCAGTACGTCGCCACCGGCGAAGGCGACGACAAGGCGGGCGCCTATGCCATCCAGGGACGCGCCGCGCGCTTCATCATCGAGCTGCGCGGCAGCTATTCCGGCGTGATGGGACTGCCGCTCTACGAGACCGCCGAGCTTCTGGAGAAGCTCGCCCAACGCCGCTGACTCTCTTCCCGTGAGCGAAGAGATCCTCATCAACGTCACGCCGCGCGAGACGCGAGTCGCCGTGGTGGCGAGCGGCGTCGTGCAGGAGCTCCTGGTCGAGCGCTCGAGCGGCCGCGGCCTCGTCGGCAACATCTACATGGGGCGCGTGGCGCGCGTGCTGCCCGGCATGCAGTCGGCTTTCATCGACATCGGCCTCGAGCGCGCTGCTTTCCTGCACGTGGCCGACATATGGGAGAACCGGGAAGGCGCAAAACCGATCGAGAAGATCCTCGCCGAGGGGCAACCCCTCCTCGTGCAGGTGCTGAAGGATCCGATTGGCTCGAAGGGTGCACGCCTTTCGACCCAGGCGTCGCTCGCCGGGCGGCTGCTCGTCTACCTGCCGCACGATCCGCACATCGGCATCTCGCAGCGCATCGAGGACGAGGGCGGCCGCGCGCAGCTGCGCGATCGCCTGAAGGAGCTCCTGCCGGCCGACGAGAAAGGCGGCTTCATCCTGCGCACGCTTGCCGAGGCGGCGGCGGAAGAAGAGCTGCGCGCCGACCTGGGCTACCTGCGCAACCTCTGGTCCACGATCCGCGAGCGCTCCCAAGGCGCCAAGCCACCGCAACTCCTCTACCAGGATCTGTCGCTCGCCCAGCGCGTGCTGCGCGACATGGTGGGCGGCGAGACGACGCGCGTGCTGGTCGACTCGCGCGAGAACCACCAGAAGCTCACCGCCTTCGCGCAGGGCTACATGCCGCAGGTGCTGGGGCGCATCGAGCATTACACCGGCGAGCGGCCGCTGTTCGAGCTCTACAACGTCGAGGAGGAAATCGAGCGCGCGCTCTCGCGCCGCGTCGAGCTCAAGTCGGGCGGCTACCTGATCATCGACCAGACCGAGGCGATGACCACCATCGACGTCAACACCGGCGGCTATGTCGGCAGCCGCAACTTCGACGACACGATCTACAAGACCAACCTCGAGGCGGCGCAGGCCATCGCGCGGCAGCTGCGCCTGCGCAATCTCGGCGGCATCATCGTGCTCGACTTCATCGACATGCAGAACGAGGAGCACCGCGGCGCGGTGCTCGAGGAGTTCAAGCGCGCGCTCGCCCGCGACCGCACGCGCATCACGGTGAACGGCTTCACCGCGCTCGGTCTGGTCGAGATGACGCGCAAGCGCACGCGCGAGTCGCTGGCCCACATCCTGTGCGAGCCCTGCCCGACCTGCGGCGGACGCGGCGAGGTGAAGACCGCCGACACGGTGTGCTACGAGATCCTGCGCGAGATCCTGCGCGAGGCGCGCGCCTTCAACGAGGCGCGCGAGTTCCGCATCCTTGCCGCGCAGAGCGTGATCGACCGCTTCCTCGAGGAGGAGGCGCCGTCGCTCGAAATGCTGTCGGATTTCATCGGCAAGCGCGTGTCCATGCAGGTCGAGTCGAGCTACACTCAGGACCAGTTCGACATCGTCCTGATGTAAATCCTCGGAGGCAGCATGCGCACGCTCATCTATCTGCTCGCGCTCGCGGCGGCGCCGGCCGCATTACCCGCCATGGCCCAGAACGTAAGAATCACCCCGCTCGGCAGCCACGACGGCGAGCTCTGCGCCTTCGACCGCGCCCTCATCTTCGAAGACCCGGACGGCACGCGCGTCCTCTACGACGCCGGCCGCACCGTGCGCGGTGCCGACGACCCGCGCCTCGGCAAGATCGACGCCGTGCTCCTCACGCATGTGCACGGCGACCACATCGGCGACTCGCATTCGCCTTCGGCCAATGCCGGGAGCTGCGCCGCGCCCGATGTCTCCATTTCCGATACGCCGAACTCGAACACCGTCAACGTCGTCATGGGCAAGGCCGCGCCGCTCGTGGTCGGCGGCGAGATGCATTTCTTTTTCCAGCAGAAGGTGAAGTCGCTGGGCGGGGATCCCGCGAAGCTCGTCCGGCTGGCGCGTTTCGGCGCCGGCGTCGCCATCGGCAAGGTGCAGGTGATCAGCGTGCCGGCCGCGCACACCAACGGCCTGCCGCCCGCATTTCTGGACAAGGGACAGGCGGAGCTTCTCGCCGCCAATGGCCTCACCGCCTACGTCGGCCCGCCGGGAGGCTTCGTCGTGCGCTTCAGCAACGGCCTCGTCGCCTACCTTTCGGGCGACACCGGCATCACGACGGACCAGCAAATGGTGGGCGCCTACTACAAGCCCAACCTTGCCGTGATGAGCATCGGCGGCAACCCGAACATGACCGGACCGCAGGAAGCGGGGTTCGTGATGAATGAGTACGTCCGGCCGGCGTCAGTGATCGCCACGCACGTGAACGAAGCGGCAACGCAAGGCGGCAAGGTGCTGCCCAACACCAAGACCGCTGCTTTCCAGAAGGCGGCCAAGATGCCGGTCTATGTGCCGCTGAGCGGCAAAACGATGGAGTTCGACGGCAGCGGCCATTGCCGCGCCGGCTGCTGATTGGCTGATCTCTGCTTCACGCCGGCACGGCGCCTCGCGCGGATGATCCGCGCGCGCCAGGTCTCGGCGACCGAAGTGATGCAGGCATTCATCGCGCAGATCGAGCGCGTGAATCCGAAGGTGAATGCCATCGTCACGTTCCTGCCGGAACAGGCGCTGAAGGCGGCAAAGGCGCTCGACCGCAAGAAATCATCCGCGCCGCGAGCGGCGCAGCTCTCCGGACTCCCGATCGCCTACAAGGATCTCGTGCCGACGAAAGGCATCCGCACCACGTTCGGCTCGCCGATCTACGCCGGCCACGTGCCGACCGAGAACCATGCCATCGTCGAGCGGCTTTCCGCCGCCGGTGCGATCACGCTCGGCAAGACCAATACGCCGGAATTCGGCGCCGGCAGCCAGACCTTCAACGAAGTGTTCGGCGTCACGCGCAATCCCTACGATCTGTCGAAGACCTGCGGCGGCTCCTCGGGCGGCGCCGCAGTCGCGGTCGCCTGCGGCATGCTGCCCTTCGCCGACGGCAGCGATCTCGCGGCGAGCCTGCGCAACCCCGGGAATTTCTGCAACGTGGTCGGCTTCCGCCCAACGCCAGGCCGCGTGCCCAATTGGCCGGCGCTAAACGGATGGCAAACGCTTTCGACGGCCGGACCAATGGGCCGCACGGTCGAGGACACCGCGTTCCTGCTTTCGGCGATGGCCGGGCCCGATCCGCGGTCGCCATCGTCGATCAGCGAGCCAGGCACGGTGTTCAGCCGCCCGCTCAAGCGCAACTTCAAGAAGGTGCGCGTCGCCTGGAGCCGGGACCTCGGCGGCCTGCCGATGGAACCGCGCGTCACCGCAGCGCTGGAAAGCCAGAAGAAAGTGTTTCGCGACCTCGGCTGCATCGTCGAGGACGCCGAGCCCGACCTGTCTCCCGCCACCGAAGCGTTCCACACGCTGCGCGCGCTCGGCTTCCTCGACCGGCTGCCGCTCTACAGGCAGCACCGCGCCAAGCTGAAGGACACGGTGATCTGGAACATCGAGGCGGGCCTCAAGCTCACCGGCGAGAGAATCGCGCGCGGGAATGAATTGCGCACGCAAGTGTTCCACCGCATGCGCACCTTCCTCGAGCGTTACGACTTCCTGCTCTGCCCGGTGAACCAGGTGGCGCCGTTCTCGGTCGACGAGCCGTATCCGCGGGAAATCGCGGGCGTGAAGCTCGACAACTACATCGACTGGATGAAGAGCTGCTACTGGATCACCACCACCAGCCATCCCGCGATCTCGGTGCCCGCCGGCTTCACGCCGGAGGGACTGCCGGTCGGGCTGCAGATCGTGGGACGCTACCGGGACGACTTCGGCGTGCTGCAGCTCGCGCACGCCTTCGAGCAGGCCACGCAGCACGGGAAACGCAGACCACAGGAGGCAACATGAAGCGGTGGATCGCAGCACTTGCAGTTTCATTGGCGACGGCGGCACATGCGGCCATCAAGGAAGAGCCGGTGACGTACAAGGACGGCGCGACGACGCTGAAGGGCTTCGTCGTCTATGACGACGCGGTGAAGGGCAAGCGCCCCGGCATCATCCTCGTGCACGAGTGGTGGGGCATCACCAAGCACATGCACAACGAAGCGCGCCGCTTCGCGCAGCACGGCTACACGGCGTTCATCGCCGACATGTACGGCGACGCGAAGACCGCCGACAACCCGAAGGATGCGGGCGCGCTCGCCGGTGGCGTGATGAAGAATCCGAAGGAGATGGAATCGCGCTTCAACGCCGCGCGCGCGGAGCTGGCGAAGCAGCCGAGCGTCAATGGCAGCAAGATCGGCGCTTCGGGCTACTGCTTCGGCGGCGCAGTGGTCATCAACATGGCGCGCGCGGGGGCGGACCTCGCCGCCGTTGCCGGCTTCCACGCCTCGCTCGGGCTGAACACGCCGCCGCCCGCACCGGGCACCGTCAAGGCCAAGGTGCTCGTGCTGAACGGCGCCGAAGATCCGTTCGTCAAGCCGGAACAGTACGCCGCGCTGAAGAATGACTTCGACGCGGCCAAGGCGGACTACCGGGTCGTCGAATATCCCGGCGCCGCGCACGCCTTCACGAACCCGGAAGCGACGGAAGCGGGTGAGAAATTCAACCTGCCGCTGCGCTACGACGCGAAGGCGAACAAGGAAGCCAAGGCGGAAGCCGACAAGCTGTTCGCCGCCACGCTAAAGAAATAAGGCTCGGGGCCGCTAGTCGGCGTACACGCCCGCTTTCTTGATGAGCGGTCCCCACTTGTTCATTTCGGATTTCACTTGCGCCTGAAGCGCGGCCGGTGTTGCCTTCTCGGGCGGGTAGGTCGTCGCGCCCAGGTCGGCGAAACGCTTCTTCACCTCCTCGTCTTTCACGCCCTCCTGCAGCGCGGCGACGAGCTTGTCCATCGCCGCCTTGGGCGTGCCTTTGGGGGCGTACAAGCCGTGCCAGACGCTGACCTCGAAGCCCTTCAGGCCCTGCTCATCCAGGGTCCGTACCTCGGAAAGCGACGGCACGCGGGCCTTCGTCGTCACGCCATAGACCTTCACCTTGCCGCCCTTGATCTGCGACGTGGTGTTCGTGGTCTGGTCGCAAAGGAGATCGACCTGTCCACCGAGAAGATCGTTCATGGCGGGCCCGGTCCCCTTGTAGGGCACCGTGAGGACGTCGGTCTGGATGGCGCTCATGAAGAGCATCCCGCAAAGGTGCGACGCCGCGCCGATGCCGGCGTTCGCGAGCGAGACCTTGTCCTTGTTCTTCTTGATGTAGTCGAGCAGCTCCTTCAAGTCCTTCGGCGGCAGGTTCTGGCGACCGAGCAGCGTCATCGGCACGTCGTTGATGAGACCGATGTACTCGAAGTCGGCGAGCGGATCGAAACGCAGCTGGCGGTACAGGAAAGGCGTGGTGGCCATGCCGATGTGATGGATGAGAATCGTGTAGCCGTCGGCCTTCGCGTTCTTGACCAGCTCGGGCGCGAGAATGCCGCCCGCGCTCGGCTTGTTCTCGATGATGATGCTCTGACCGAGCGGCTTCGACATCGACTGCGCGATGACGCGCGCCACCGTGTCGGTCGGGCCCGGCGCGAAGGGCACCATCAGGGTGATCGCGTGCGTGGGGAATTGCTGCGCCATTGCGCTCGCCGCGACAAAGGCGGCGGCGAAGGCCAGAATGCGGCTCCTCAACATTGGTTTTTCTCCGACGACAGGTATGTGTCAGCATAATACCCACGCGTGAACGCGATAGTCGATCTTCGCTCCGACACGGTCACGCGGCCGAGCGCGGGGATGCGCCGCGCCATGATGGAGGCCGAGCTCGGCGACGACGTATTCGGCGACGATCCGACGGTCAACCGCTTGCAGGAGCGCGCGGCCGAGATCTTCGGCTTCGAGGCCGGTCTTTTCTTCCCATCGGGCACCCAGTCCAACCTCGCCGCACTGATCAGTCATTGCCAGCGCGGCGAAGGCGTCATCATCGGTGCCGAGCAGCACAGCTATCGCTATGAAGCCGGCGGCCTCGGCGTCCTCGGTTCGATCCATCCGCAAGTCATCCCGAATCGCGCCGACGGCACGCTTGATCTGGCCCAAGTCGAAGCGACGATCAGCCCCGATGATCCGCATTTCCCGCGCACGCGACTGCTTGCGCTCGAGAACACGATCGGCGGCAAGCCGATCACGCGTTCTTACCTCGCCGACGCCGTGCAGCTCGCGCGCCGCCGGGGCCTCAACCTCCATCTCGATGGCGCGCGCATCTTCAATGCCGCCGCGCACTTCAAGACGACTGTGAAGGAGTTGTGCGCGGGCTTCGATTCCGTCTCTTCCTGCCTGTCCAAGGGGCTCGGCACACCGGCTGGCACCGTCCTCTTGGGGGGCAAGGACTTCATCAGCCGTGCCAAGCGCGCGAGAAAAATCCTGGGCGGCGCGATGCGCCAGGCCGGCGTGATCGCCGCTGCGGGACTCTATGCCCTCGAGCACAACGTCGAGCGCCTCTCGACCGATCACGCGAACGCCAAGCAACTCGCCGAGGGGCTGAAGGCGCTCGATCTGCCGGTGGAGCACCACACCAACATGGTGTTCGCCACCGTGCCGGCCGCGCAGGTCGCGGCGCTCGCCGAGCATCTCAAGCAAAGGAATGTGCGGGTGCTGCCGGGGCCGCGCGTGCGCCTCGTCACGCACCTCGATGTCGACGAAGCCGGCATCGGTCGAGCGCTTGGCGCGTTCGGCGAATTCTTTGGTGCGAAGCGGGCCCGGCGAGCGGGGTAGCTGGATTCGAGTCGGGGGAAGGCTGGCGCGCCCGGCGGGATTCGAACCCACGACCCTTGGCTTCGGAGGCCAATACTCTGATCCGCTGAGCTACGGGCGCCCGGGGGAGGCGCAGGATAGCAAGCTTTTCCCCTAAAATCACGCCTTTCCAACCAATAAGACCGATCGTGGACACGCACGACCAGCACTCCTCGTTCATCAAGACGCCGCAGCAGCTGATCGCTGTGGTGGCCGCATCGTTCATCATTCCGATCTTCGGCATTGTGCTTCTCGTGCAACTCGTGACTAGCGAGCGCGGCGCCGATCCGAACGCGCTCACGCCCGAAGCGGTCGCGGCGCGCATCCAGCCGATCGGCCGCGTCGAGTTCGGTGGCGCAGGCGGCGGCGGTGCCGCGGGCGGACAAAGCGGCGAACAGGTGGTTAAGAGCGTCTGCGCGACCTGCCACCAGGCCGGCGTCGCGGGCGCGCCGAAGATCGGCGACAAGGCCGCTTGGGCGCCGCGCATCAAGCAAGGCATGCAGGCGCTCCTGCAATCTGCGCTTAAAGGCAAGGGCGCCATGCCGCCGAAGGGTGGCAACACATCGCTCTCCGACGACGATGTCGCGCGCGGGGTGGCGTTCATGGCGAACCAGGCCGGCGCGAGCTTCAAGGAGCCGGCCGTGACGCAGCCCGCGCAGAAGCCGCAAGCCGCGGCGGGCGGAGCCGCCGATGGTAAGAAGGTCTTCGACTCGACGTGCATTGCCTGCCATACCACCGGCGTCGCCAATGCGCCGAAGCTCGGCGACAAGGCGGCCTGGGCGCCGCGCATCAAGCAGGGCACGGATGCGCTCGTGCAATCGGCGACGAAAGGCAAGGGCGCGATGCCGCCGAAAGGCGGCAACGCTGCGCTGTCGGACGCCGACCTGCGCGCCGCCATCGAGTTCATGGTGTCGCAAGCAAAGTAAGGTTGACCGCGGCGCTTCTCTTCATCGTCGACCCGCTCGAGTCGCTCAAGGCGTACAAAGACTCGAGCGTCGCGATGATGCGGGCGGCGCAGGCGCGCGGCCACGCCATCTGGGCCGCCGAGCAGGCGAGCCTTCACTGGTCGAAGAGCCGGGTCGCGGCAGAAGCGACGCGCCTTTCGCTCACCGATAACGACGAAGACTGGTACCGCGCGCACGAGAGCGAGGTGCGCCCGCTCAAGGACTACGCGGCGGTCCTGATGCGCAAGGACCCGCCCTTCGACCTCGAATACGTGGCAAGCACCTGGCTTCTTTCCGCCGCGGTGCGCGAGGGCGCGAAGGTATTCAACGCGCCCGGCGCGATCCGCGACCATAACGAGAAGCTTGCCATCGCGGAGTTCGGCCCGTTCGTCGCGCCGACGCTCGTCACGCGCGAGCCCGAGCGGATCCAGGCGTTCATCGACGAGCAGCGCGACGTGGTGGTGAAGCGGCTCGACGTGATGGGCGGCGAGAACATCTTCCGCGTGCGCATCGACGATCCGAATCGCAACGTGATCGTCGAGATCATGGCGCAGGGCGGCAGCCGCACGGTGATGGCGCAGCGCTACATCGCCGAGATCGCGGCGGGCGACCATCGCGTGCTGCTCATCGACGGCGAGCCGGTGCCGCACTGCCTCGCCCGCATCCCGAAGGCGGGCGAGTCGCGCGGCAACCTGGCGGCGGGAGCGCGTGGCGTGGCGAAGCCGCTCTCGCCGCGGCAGAAGGAAATCGCGACTGCCCTGGGCCCGACACTCGCCAGGCGGGGATTGTTGCTGGTGGGGCTCGACATCATCGGCGACTGGATGACCGAGGTGAACGTGACCAGCCCGACCTGCTTCCGCGAGATCCAGGACCAGACGGGGTTCGACGTCGCCGGGATGTTCATCGGCGCGCTCGAGAAGAGGCTTAAATGATCGGCGTGCTGCTCGTCACGCATGGCGAGATCGGTACCGCCATGCTCGCGAGCGCGAACCAGATCCTCGGCGGCGGGCCGGCGCAAGTGGCGACGCTCTCGGTCTGGCGGCAGGACGACCCCGACGACCTGGTGCTGCGCGGGCGCGAGCTGCTGGAGCAGATCGACGCCGGCGACGGCGTGCTGGTGCTCACGGATATCTTCGGCGCCACCCCTGGCAACGTCGTCTCGCGCCTGCTCGACGATGACCACATCGAAGGCGTCTCGGGCGTCTCGCTGCCGATGCTGCTGCGCGTCCTCACCAGCCGCGACGGCTCGCTCGGTGCAGCCGTGAAGCGCGCGCTTTCAGCAGGCTCGGAGGGCGTCGTGCACATGAATTCGGATCGCTGCCTGGACGCATAGATTCGTGCCTAGCATAGACGCCGCGATCGTGAACCGCCTCGGCCTGCACGCGCGCGCCGCGGCCAAGCTCACGCACATCGCGAGCGGATTCCAGAGCGACATCTGGCTCTCGCGCAGCGGGCGGCGGGTCAATGCGAAGAGCATCATGGGCGTGATGATGCTCGCCGCCGGCAAGGGCTCGACGGTGAAAATCGAGGCGCAAGGCACGGACGCGGACGCCGCGCTCGCCGCCCTCACCAAGCTCATCGCTGATCGTTTTGGAGAGGGTGAGTGAACTTCGTTTTGCACGGCCATGCCGTGTCGGCCGGCATCACGGTGGGCTACGCGCACCTCGTGGCCACGGCGCGGCTCGAAGTCGCGCATTACGAGATCGCACCTAATGCGATCGAGGCCGAGGTCGAGCGGTTCGACCGCGCCATGCAGACCGCGCAGAAAGGCCTGCAGGAGCTGAAGGCGCACATCGCCCCCGATGCGCCGAAGGAGTTCGCCGCCTTCCTCGACCTGCACGGCATGATCCTGAATGACTCGGCGCTCTCGGTCGCGCCGCGCGAGGTGATCCGCAGCCGCCGCTCCAACGCCGAATGGGCGCTGGTGCAGCAGATGGAACGCCTGGTCGAGCGCTTCGAGGAGATCGAAGACCCTTACCTGCGCGAGCGCAAGGCCGACGTGCAGCATGCGGTCGAGCGCGTGCTGAAGGCGCTGATGGGCGCGCAGACGATTGCCGAGCCCGCCGTGTCGGAGGAGCAGAAGCTGATCGTCGTGGCGCACGACCTCTCGCCCGCCGACATGATCCTCTTCAAGCGCCACCGCTACGGCGGCTTCATCACCGATGTCGGCGGCGTCACTTCGCACACGGCGATCGTCGCGCGCTCGCTCGGCATTCCGGCGATCGTGGGCCTGCACCACGCGTTCCAGACGATCAGCGAGGGCGAGCTCGTCATCGTCGACGGCGAGCGCGGGCTCCTGGTCGTCAATCCCGATGCCGCCGTGCTCGCCGAGTACCGTGAGCGCCAGGCCGAGATCAAGGCCGAGCGCCAGCGCCTGAGGCGTCTGAAGAAGACCCCGGCGACGACGCAGGACGGCACGCCGATCGAGCTCTACGCCAACATCGAGCTGCCGCAAGACACTTCCGAGGTGCTCGACGCCGGCGCGGAGGGCGTGGGCCTCTTCCGCACCGAGTTCATGTTCCTCAACCGCAAGGATTTACCCGCCGAGGAGGAGCAGTTCGAAGCCTACCGGCAGGTCGCCGAGGCGATGCAGGGCCGGCCGGTGGTCCTGCGCACGCTGGATGTCGGCGCCGACAAGGCGCTGAACGGCGGCGACGGAGCGCACACCATGCCCAACCCGGCGATGGGGCTGCGCGCGATCCGGTTTTGCCTCGCCGAGCCGCAGATGTTCCTCACCCAGCTGCGCGCCATCCTGCGCGCCTCGCACTACGGCAGCGTGAAGATCCTCTTGCCGATGGTGGCGCACGCGCATGAGATCGACCAGACCCTCACTCTGATCCAGCAGGCGAAGCAGCAGCTCGAGGAGCGCGGCCAGGCCTACGACCGCGCGGTCCAGGTCGGCGGCATGATCGAGATCCCCGCCGCCGCGCTCGCGCTGCCGATCTTCATGCGGCGGCTGCACTTCCTCTCGATCGGCACCAACGATCTCATCCAGTACACGCTCGCCATCGATCGCACGGACGACGCCGTGGCCCATCTCTACGATCCACTGCACCCGGCGGTGCTGACCCTCGTGGCGAACACCATCCAGACCGCCACGCGCGGCGGCGTGCCGATCGCGGTCTGCGGCGAGATGGCGGGCGACCTGCAGCTGACGCGGCTCCTGCTCGGGCTCGGCCTGCGCAACTTCTCGATGCATCCTTCGCAGCTGTTGCCGATCAAGGAGCGCATCCTGCGCACGAATCTCGGCGAGGTGCAGGCCGCCGCGCAGCGCGTGCTGCGCAATACCGATCCGGCCAAGACCCGCGATCTGCTCGCCAAGCTGAACTCCTAGGAGGCTGGTCATGGCGGGTCCGCTCACCGGCATTCGCGTGCTCGATCTCACCACGGTGGTGATGGGGCCCTACGCGACGCAGATCCTCGCCGACTTCGGCGCCGACGTGATCAAGGTCGAGCCGCCGGGCGGGGACGTGATGCGCTACGCGTGGCCGTTCCGCCATCCCGGCATGGGGCATATTTTCCTGAACGCCAACCGCAACAAGCGCTCGATCGTGCTCGACCTCAAGCAGGCGGCCGCGCTCGAGGTCTGCCTGGCGCTGGCGAAGAAATCCGACGTGCTGGTCTACAACATCCGGCCGCAGGCGATGACCCGGCTGCGCCTCTCCTATGAGGACCTGAGGAAGCAAAATCCAAAGGTCATCTATGTCGGGTGCTTCGGCTACAGCCAGCGCGGACCCTACGCCGCGAAGGCCGCCTATGACGATCTGATCCAGGGGGCGGCCGGCATCCCGGCGCTCCTGAAGATGCAGGGCGCGGAGACGCCGCGCTACGCGCCGATCATCGTCGCCGACCGCTCCGTCGGTCAGCAGGTCGCCAGCGCTGTAAGCGCGGCGCTTTATTTTCGCGAGAAGACCGGCAAGGGCCAGCGCGTCGACGTGCCGATGTTCGAGCACCTGCTGCAGATCGTGCTTGGCGAGCACCTCGGCGGCTACACCTTCGACCCGCAGCAAGGCGAACCGGGCTACGCGCGCATGCTCGCGCCCGACCGGCGCCCCTATCCCACGAAGGACGGCTATGTCTGCGCGCTCATCTACAACGACAAGCAGTGGGCGGCGTTTTTCCGCGTCATCGGCCGGCCGGAAATGGCCAGCGACCCGAAATTCGCCACACAGGAGGTCCGCAGCAAGCATTACGACGCGGCTTACGCCTTCGTCGCCGACGAGATGAAGAAGCGCACCACCGCGGAGTGGCTCGGCGCGCTCGAGGCCGCCGACATCCCGGTGCAACGCATGAACAGCCTCGCCGACATCGTCGCCGACCCGCATCTCGCCGCCACCGGGTTTTTCCGCACCGTCGAGCACCCGAGCGAAGGCAAGCTGCGCTCGATGGCGGTGCCTTCCGAATGGTCGGAATCCGTGCCGCAGTACCGCCGGCATGCGCCTCGCCTTGGCGAGCATACGCGCGAGGTGCTGCAGGAAGCGGGCTACCCCAAGGAGAGAATCGAGCGCCTGATCGCGAGCGGCGCCGCCGGCGTTCCCGCGAGCGGCGACGTTTCCTAGCTATAATTTCGCGGCGCCGATTTGAGTCAGCTTGCGGGCGCCTAACAAATACCGCTAAACAGACGATGAACGCTCCTCACGATCCCTCGTCCGTCGGCGCCGTCAAGGCGCAGAAGGCGCATTTCAATTCCCCTTTGCGCCTGACCGGCGGCGCGGAGCTGCCCCGCTACGAGATTGCCTACGAGACGTACGGCCATTTGAACGCCGCGCGCTCGAACGCCGTGCTGGTGTGCCACGCCCTGAACGCCTCGCACCATGTGGCGGGCTACTACGCCGAGGACACGGCGAACGTCGGCTGGTGGGACAACCTGGTCGGGCCCGGCAAGCCGCTCGACACCCACCGCTTCTTCGTCGTCGGCTCGAACTACATCGGCAGCTGCTTCGGCTCGACCGGCCCTGCCTCAATCAATCCCGCCACCGGCAAGCCGTGGGGCGCGGACTTCCCGGTGGTCACGGTGGAAGACTGGGTGGAAGCGCAGCGCCGGCTGGCCGACGAGCTCGGCATCGAGCGCTTCGCCGCCGTGATCGGCGGCTCGCTCGGCGCCATGCAGGCGCTGCAGTGGACGCTCTCCTATCCCGAGCGCATCCGCCACTCGATCGTGATCGCGGCGGCGGCGCGCCTCACGCCGCAGAACATCGCCTTCAACGAGGTCGCGCGCCAGGCGATCATGACCGACCCCGATTTCCACGGCGGCCACTACTACGACAAAGGCGTCGTGCCGACGCGGGGCCTGCGCATCGCGCGCATGATCGGCCACATCACGTATCTCTCCGGCGAAGCGATGGCGGAGAAGTTCGGGCGCCTTCTGCGCCGCGGCGCGCCCGGCTTCGACTTCGATGTCGACTTCGAGATCGAGTCGTACCTGCGCTACCAGGGCGACAAGTTCTCGACCTACTTCGATGCCAATACTTATCTGCGCATCACCAAGGCGCTCGATTACTTCGATCCCGCGGCCGACTTCGGCGGCAACCTGTCGACGGCGCTGGCGCGGGCCAAAGCCGGCTTCCTGGTGGTCTCGTTCAAGTCGGACTGGCGCTTCCCGCCCTCCCGCTCGCGCGAGATCGTGCGCGCGCTGCTCGACAGCCAGCGCATCGTCTCCTACCTCGAGATCGACGCACCGGGCGGGCATGACGCGTTCCTCCTCGAGGACCCGCGCTACCACAACGCGCTGCGCGCATACTTCGCCAACATCGAGCTATGAGAGCGGACCTCGACGCCATTGCGCAATGGGTGGCGCCCGGGGCCCGGGTGCTCGACCTCGGCTGTGGCGACGGCCGGCTCCTGCGCTACCTGTGGCAGGAGCGCCAGGCGCCGGGGTACGGCGTCGAGATCGACGACACCAGCGTGCTCGACTGCGTAGCGAACGATGTGAATGTGCTGCAAGTCGACCTGGAGAGCGGCCTGTCGCTCTTCGCCGACCGATCGTTCGACTGCGTCGTGCTGTCCGAGACGCTGCAGACCATTCACCGCACCGAGCTCCTGATGCGCGAAATGCTCCGCGTCGGCCGCGAGGTGATCGTCAGCTTCCCCAACTTCGGCCACTGGAGCGCCCGCCTGCAGGTGGCGTTCGGCCGCATGCCGGTTTCGGAGACGCTGCCTTACGAGTGGTACGAAACGCCGAACGTGCACCACTGCACCATCTTCGACTTCGAGGACCTCTGCCGGCGGCTCGGCGTGCGCATCCGCGAGCGGCTGGTGCTGCACGGCGGCAAGCCCGTCACGTTCCTGCCGAACCTGCTCGGCAGCCTCGCCGTCTATCGCTGCACGGCCGGCTGATGGAGTGCCCGGACCGGATTCGGGCGCTGCTCGCGGAATTCGGCATTTCCACCGAGGCGATCGCCGCACGGCGCCTACCGTTGCGCGCGGAGCCCGCAGCGCTGGAGATCGCCGAGATCGGCGACGACGGTCGTGAATACCGGCTGACGCCGTCCGCGGCCGCAGCTTGGCGCAGGATGAAACAAGCCGCAGCAGCCGAGGGCATCGTGCTCAGTCTCATCTCGGCATTCCGCAGCGTCGACCGGCAAGTCGAGATCCTGCGCGAGAAGCTCGCCGAAGGGCGGACCGTAGAAGAGATGCTCTCGGCGAGCGCCCCGCCAGGGTACAGCGAGCACCACACCGGGCGCGCGATCGACATCGACACCGACGGCGCGCCGCCGCTCGAGATCGAGTTCGAAGGCACGCCGGCCTTTGCCTGGCTCACCAGGAACGCCGGGCGCTTCGGCTTCGTGCTGTCCTTCCCCGAGGGAAACCGCTACGGCTACCAATACGAGCCCTGGCACTGGTTCTACACCGGCGAAGCACGCGGCTGAGCTCGCCGGCCTGCGAGTCGTCGCGCTCTTCGAGGCGCTGAAGGGTACGATCGTCCTCGTTGCCGGCTTTGGGCTTGCGCGGGCGATCCACGGCGATGTCGGCGAGTTCGCCGAGCACCTTGTGCATCGGCTGCACCTCAACGCCGCGAAGCGCTTCCCGCGCATCTTCCTCGACCTCGCGAACAATCTTTCCGACGGCCAGCTGTGGACCCTCGCCGCGCTCGCCCTGGCCTATTCGATTTTTCGCTTCGCGGAGGCTTACGGCCTGTGGTTCGAGCGCCGCTGGGGCGAGTGGATCGCGGCACTGAGCGGCGGCATCTACGTCCCGGTCGAGATCTACGAGCTCTCGCGTGGCTATTCGACGGTCAAGCTGGCCGCGCTCGTCTTGAATACGCTGGTCGTTGCCTACATGTGCTTCCTGCTTCTGCGCCGCCGGCGCAGCGACTAACGGCTCAGGTCCAAATCCATCCGGAGGATAGCCACGCCATGATCCGCAAGCTGGCTTCGGGCCAATACCGCCTCTATTCGCGCAAGATAAATCCGAAAACCGGCCGCCGGCGCAACCTCGGCACGTTCAAGACGCGCGCCGCCGCAGAGAAGCACGAGCGCGCGGTGCAGTTCTTCAAGCGCAAGGGTTGATGCGCCGGGCGGGCTACGGCCCATTGCCTGCTACTCGGCCGGCATGGATCACGCGCGCACCGCCCCGCTCTCCGCGAAAGCGCAGGTCGAAGCCCTGTTCGATTCCCTCGCGCTCGACTACCTGCGCGACCGTGACCGGCAGATCTCCTTCCTCTCGCAGAAGGCGATCGCCATCGACTTCCTCGGCGGCGCCAAGGGCCGCCTGCTCGAGGTGGGGTGTGGGCCGGCCGTGATGACGCCGGAGCTCGTCGCGATGGGACTCGAAGCCCACGGCATCGACGTCTCGTGCGAGATGGTGCGCCGCGCGCGCCAGCGCATGGCCGGCCATCCGCTGGAAAAGCGCTGCACGTTCGCGGTCGACGATGTGGAGCGGCTGCATTTCCCCGAAGGCTCGTTCGATGCCGTGCTGTGCATGGGCGTGCTCGAGTATCTGCCGCGCTATTCGCGTGCGCTCGCCGAGATGGCACGGGTGCTGAAGCCCGGCGGCCTTGCAGTGATCGCACTGCCCAATCGCACCGCCGCGTACCACGTGGTGCGCGACGGCTACCGCGCGCTGCGCGGCTTCGAACGCAAGCTCCGCCGGCGGCGCGCGCCATACCGCCTGGCGCATAATCGCTGCGTGCCGTGGAGATTCGATCGCGAGCTCGCGCGCGCCGGCCTTGTCAAGGAGGCGAGCCGCGCCTGCAATTTCATCTTCTACCCGCTGCAGGAGCTGATGCCCGGGCTCGCCAATTCTCTGAATCGCTCGCTGCTGCGCTTCTCGGGCGCATGGTTCGCCCCGCTGATCGGCGCGCAATACATCCTGAAAGCCAAGAAGGCGGCTTGACCCTTAGGGTCGTCCGGCTGGGCGCGCCGAGCCAGAAGCTGGTCAGCTGGGCGTTATCGCAGCCGTGGACCGACGCACGCTGGAAGCGCTTCGCGCGCACTTATCGTCGCGAGATGGACGATCTGCGCGCGCAGCGGCTCCTCGAATTGCTGGCCGCGCTCTCGCGGCGCACCAATTTATCGGTCGGTTGCTATTGCGAGGATGAAAACCGCCGCCACCGCGCGGTGCTGACAGGAACTTCTCGCCGAGAAAGGCGCCAAGCTCTTGAAGCGAAAAGAAGCGCTAGGCGCTTTCTTTTCCCGCCGAACCCACGGAGAGATCGGCGAGTCCCGAGCGGATCATGTACCAGAAGAGGATCACGCCCGGCAGGGCCACCACGGTGGTGAGCAGGTAGAAGTTGACGTAGCCGATCGCATCGATCAGCGCGCCCACCGTGGTTCCCGTGAGGAAGCGACCCGCGATGCTGGCGAGCGCCGAGAGCAGCGCATACTGGCTGGCGGTGAAGCGCAGGTTGCACAGCGCGGAAAGGTAGGCGACCACCGTGACGCCGCCGATGCCGCTCGCGAAGTTCTCGAAACCCACCGCCGCCGCCATGCCGATGTTGGTGTGGCCGGCGGCGGCGAGCGCGGCGAAGCTCAGGTTCGACACCGCCATCAGTACCAGGCTGATCAGCACCGAGCGCTTCATGCCGAGGCGGGCATAAGTGATGCCGCCGACGAAGATACCCACCAGCAGCGCGACGAAGCCGACGCCGACGTCATAGAACGCGACCTCGTCATTGGTGAAGCCGAGGTCGGCGAACAGCAGCCGCAGGGTGAGGTTGGCGAGGGTGTCGCCGATCTTGTGGATCAGCACGAAGAGAAGAACGACCAAAGCGCCCTCGCGGCGCATGAATTCGGTGAGCGGGCTGAAATAGGCGACGATCGCCTCGCCGACGCCATGCGCCTTCGCCGGCTCGCGATGCCGCTGCGGCTCCCCCATGACGAGGCCGACGAGCATCGCCGGTAGTGCGAATGCGGCGCAGGCGACATAGGCCGCGGTCCAGCCGACGCGCGCCGCCAGAACCAGCGCGAGCGCACCGGCGGCGGCAGCGCCGATGCGCCAGCCATATTGGGACATGCCCGAACCGACGCCGAGCTGGCGCGGCTCGAGGAGCTCGATGCGGTAGGCGTCGATGATGATGTCGAACGTCGCCCCCGCGATGCCGACGACGATCGCCGCGATGGCGACCGCATAGAGCGCTTCGCCGGGATCGGCGGCGCCGAGGAAGGCGACCGCGGCCATCACGAGCGCGCCAGCCAACCAGAGCCAGCTCACGCGCTGGCCGAAACGACCGATGAACGGCAGCCGCACGTTGTCGACGAGCGGGGCCCACAGAAACTTGAAGTTATAGGCGAGAAAAGTGAGGGCGAATGCCGTGACCGTGCTCTTGCTGATGCCGTGCTGGGCGAGACGCGTGGTGAGCGTCGCGCCGACCATCGAGAACGCGAAGCCGGAGGAGATGCCGAGGAACAGCGCGGCGAGCGGGGCCGGCTCGAAATAGGGCCGAACGCCCTCGCGCCACCCCTCAGAGCGGGTAGTCATAGTCGATCGTGAGCGGCGCGTGGTCTGAGAAGCGACGACGCTTGTAGATCGACTCGCGCACCGCGCTCGCGGCCACGCCCGGCGTGGCGACGTGGTAGTCGATTCGCCAGCCGACGTTCTTCGCGTAAGCCTGGCCGCGGTTGGACCACCAGGTGTAATGGCCCGGCTTGCCGTTCAGGCGCCGGAACACATCGACGAAGCCGATCTCATCGAACACATGCGTCAGCCAGGCGCGCTCCTCGGGGGTAAAGCCCGGGTTCTTCTGGTTCGAGCGCCAGTTCGTGAGGTCGATCTGCTGGTGCGCGATGTTCCAGTCGCCGCACAGGATGATTTCCTGCTTGCGGCTGCGAAGCAGCTTCAGGTGTCGCGCGAAATGCTTGAGGAAACGCAGCTTCGAGGCCTGGCGGTGCGGGCCGGCCGACCCGGAGGGCATGTAGACGGAGATGATCCAGAGGTTGCCGAAGCGCGCCTCCACGTAGCGGCCTTCGGCGTCGAACTCGCGGTTCCTGAATCCGACCACGACCTCATCCGGGGTCTTGCGGCTGTAGATCGCGACGCCGCTATAGCCCTTCTTCTTGGCGAACGCGTGACAGCTCTCATAGAGCTTCATGCCGTGCAGTCTGGCGTCGAGGTCCGCCTCCTGGCACTTCATTTCCTGCAGGCAGACGACGTCGGGCTGCTGCGTGGCGAGCCAGCGGAAGACTCCCTTGTTTGCCGCCGACCGTACGCCGTTGACGTTGAGGGTTATTACTCGCAAACCGCGCTTTTAACCACTCGGAAAACTGGATACACCGCCGTGCGCGGCCGACCACTTCGCCGGCTCGTGCAGGAACTTCTCGACCTCGGCGATCTGCGCTGCGGGCAGGTAGCCGCCCTTCTTCACCACGGCCAACACGTCCCACCAGGTGGCGAGGCTGTGCAGCCGCACGCCCAGGTCGGCGAGCGTCTTTTTCGACTCGGGGAAGATGTCGTAGTAGAAGTTGACGAAGACGTGCTCGACGATGGCGCCCGCCTCGCGCAGCGCGCCCACGAAGTTGATCTTGGAGCGTCCGTCGGTGGTGAGATCCTCGACCAGCAGCGTGCGGGCACCTTCGCGGACGTCGCCTTCGATCTGCGCGTTGCGCCCGAACCCCTTGGGCTTCTTCCTCACGTATTGCATCGGCAGACCGAGGCAATCGGAGAGCCAGGCCGCATAGGGGATGCCGGCGGTCTCGCCGCCGGCCACCACGTCGAATTGCTCGAAGCCGACGTCGCGAGCAAGGGTGACCGCGGCGAAGTCAACCAACTGCGCCCTGATGCGTGGATAGAAGATGAGCTTCCGGCAGTCGATGTAGACCGGACTCGCCCAGCCGGAGGTGAAGATGAACGGCTTGTCCTGGAAAAACAGCACCGCCTTGACCTCGAGCAGCATCCGGGCCGTGATCTCGGCGACGAGCGCCTTGTCGGCGAAGTGCATGCGCGGTGTGCAGTTTAGCAGCTAGCCCGGCGCCGCCGCTTCGGTAGAATGACGTTCGGGGGGGTGCAATGCTCAGAATTATCGTAGTCACCGCACTAATCGCGCTGCCGTCCATGGCGCAGGCGCAAGTCACCTATCGCTGCACCGACACCGCCGGCAAGAAATACTACGGCTCCACGATCCCGATGCAGTGCGTCGGGCATCCGGTCGAGCAATTGAATTCGCAGGGCCTGGTCGTACGGCGCATCGACCCCGTGGGCGATGAAAAGGCCCGGGCCGAGAAGGAGGCTGCCGCCGCCAAGGCCAAGGACCAGGAGGCCGCCTCGAAAGAGGACCTGCGCCGCGGCCGAGCGCTGCTGGCCACCTACACGAGCGAGCGCGACATCGAGGAGGCCCGCAAACGCGCGCTCGAAGACAACGAGGGCGCCGTGCGCGACGTCGAGATGAAGATCGAGGCGCTGAAGAAAAAGCGTTCCGGCTATGAGCGCGACATCGCCCTGTACAAGGATCCGGCCACCAAGAAAGGCGACGTGCCGTTCAGGCTGACGAGCGATCTGCGGAACGCCGAGATCGATATGAAAGCGCAGGAAGACTTGCTCACCGCGAAGAAGAAGGAAGTCATCGTCATCAACGGCAAGTACGACGAAGACAAGAAGCGCTACATGGAGCTGACGCGCACCAGCAGCACCAAGTAGGGCTCGCGCACCGCCTTCATGGCTTGAGCTTGCGGCGCAGGAGCTCGTTCACCTGCGCCGGATTGGCTCTTCCCTTGCTCGCCTTCATGACCTGCCCGACGAGCGAGTTGAAGGCCTTCTCCTTGCCGGCGCGGTAGTCCTCGACCTGCTTCGCGTTCGCTGTGAGCACGTCGTCGACCAGTTTCTCGATCTCGGCGGCGTCGCTGACTTGTTTCAGGCCGCGACTTTGAATGACCTGGTCAACGTCCCCCTCGCCGGCCCAGACAGCATCAAACACCTGCTTGGCCATCTTGCCGGACAAGGTTCCGTCATCGATTCTGGCGGCGATATCCCTAAGCTGTCTGGCCGAAATTCGGCTCTGCCTGATATCGATATTCTCTTCGTTCAGTTTTGCACTGAGCGGACCCACGATCCAGTTGGCCAGGTCGCGAACCTTATCCTTAGGAGCCCCCGCAAATGTGGACAGAGCGAAGGTAGACGTCTCATTCGTCGCATTCAGCTGATGCGCCAGAGACACCGGAAGTCCGTATTCGGCGAATTTTCTGAATCGTGATTCTGGAAGCTCCGGCATTTCTTTCTTGATCTTCTCGATCATCTCTTCCGTGACGATGAGCGGCAGCAGGTCAGGGTCCGGGAAATACCGATAGTCCTGCGCGTCCTCCTTGGTGCGCATCGAGCGGGTCTCGTCGCGCTCGGCGTCGTAGAGCCTCGTTTCCTGCTGGATGCGGCCACCGTCCTCGAGGACCTCGATCTGGCGTTTTGCTTCGAACTCGATGGCGCGCTCCATGAAGCGGAAGGAGTTGAGGTTCTTGATCTCGCAGCGCGTGCCGAGCTGCTCGCCAGGGCGCCGCACCGAGACGTTGGCGTCGCAGCGAAAGGATCCCTCCTGCATGTTGCCGTCGCAGATGCCGATCCAGACGACCAGCGCGTGCAGGGCTCGCGCATAAGCGACCGCCTCTTTTGAACCACGGAGGTCCGGCTCCGAGACGATCTCGAGAAGCGGCGTGCCGGCACGGTTCAGGTCGATGCCGGACATGCCGTGCAGCTCGTGGACCGACTTGCCCGCATCCTCTTCCAGGTGCGCGCGGGTGAGGCGAATGGTTTTCTCGCCCTCGCCGACCAGGATACGGATCGAGCCGCCTTGCACCACCGGGCTTTCGTACTGGCTGATCTGGTAGCCCTTCGGCAGGTCGGGATAGAAGTAGTTCTTGCGCGCGAAGATCGAGCGGCGACTGATCGTGGCGCCGATGGCAAGACCGAAGCGGACCGCGTGCTCGACCGCGGCGTGGTTCAGGACCGGCAGAACGCCAGGGAGCGCGATGTCCACCGCGGAAGCCTGGGTGTTCGGCGCCGCGCCGAAAGCGGTGGCGGCGGCGGAAAAGATCTTGCTGCGCGTGACGAGCTGCGCATGCGTCTCGATGCCGACCACGACTTCCCAGGCCACGCGCTACCTCGACTCGCCGCGCAGCAGCAGGCAGTTCCCGCGACGGTCGATGAAGAGGGGCTCCAGGTAGGCCTGCGAGCCGCATTGCTCGGTGCAATTCTCGGCGGCCAGGCGCGTGTAGTCGCCGATTTCGCGCAGGGTGACGCTGCAGCGTCCCGACGTGAAGCGCAGCCCGCCCTTCAGCGGCTCCTGCTGCAGGCCGGTCACGGTGCAGGCATGCCCGCTCGGCGCAAGCTTCGAGCGCCAATCGAGGGCCTGCAGCTTGCCGGCCTCGACGCGCAGGTTGAGCGCCGAGCTGTACTGGCCGTCGGTTGCCTCGCAGCGCACGGCTGCGCTGTACGAATCCATCGCCGGGAACTCTTCGCTGAACTCGAACCGCTCGCGCTCCTGCCCGCCCGGCGCGTAGCGCGTGCCCTTGAAGGTACCGCCGCGCAGCGAGCCGCGAAGTTCTCCCGTCGGTGAGCGGCCGAAAAGGATCGGCGTCGTGCCTTCGCGCAAGGTGGTGACGCCGATCTCGGGGCTCGACTCGCCCTCGAGGAAGCGGCGCGAGAGCGTCGGCAGCACGATGTACTCGCCCGCCAGCTGCCACGCCCCGTCGGCCGTCTTGCTCGAGTGCAGGACGATCAGCGCGGGCCGGCTGCCAAGCTGGCCGCCCATTTCGTGCGTTTCGGTCTGCGCCCACGCCAACAGCGGCGCGAGCAGGAGCACGGCGACCAATCTCACAGCGGCGTCTCCTGCGGCACGCGCAGGTGCCAGTCGGTCTCCTGCTGGTAGCGGTGTGCCGCGCCGATGAGGCGCGCTTCCGAGAAGTAGTTGCCGGTGAGCTGCAACCCGACCGGCAGCCCCTTTTGGTCGAAGCCGCAAGGCACGGAAAGCGCCGGCAGCCCGGCGAGCGGGGCCGACACCGTGAAGATGTCGTTCAGGTACATCTGCACCGGATCGCTCGTCTTGGCGCCGATCGCAAACGCCGTGGTCGGTGATGTAGGGCCCAGGACCACGTCGCAGCGCTCGAAGGCCTGGGCGAAATCGCGTGCGATGAGGCGGCGGACTTTCTGCGCCTGGAGGTAATAGGCGTCGTAGTAGCCGTGCGAGAGGACATAAGTGCCGACGAGGATGCGCTGCTTTACCTCGGTGCCGAAGCCTTCGGCGCGCGTACGGCAATACATGTCCACGAGGTCACTGTACGCCTTGGCGCGATGCCCATAGCGCACGCCATCGAAGCGCGAGAGGTTGGATGACGCCTCGGCCGGCGCAATGACGTAGTACACCGCGACTCCGAGCGGCGAGTTCGGTAGCTCGATGTCGACGCGCTTCGCGCCTTGGCCTTCGAACCACCGCAACGCGGCCTCCACGGCTCGCAGCACGCCGGGCTCGACGCCTTCGCCGAAATACTCCTTGGGCACGCCGATGCGCAGGCCCTTCACGTCCGTACCGAGATGGCGACCGTAATCCTCCTTGGGTCGATCGAGACTGGTCGAGTCGCGCTCGTCGAAGCCGGCCATGGCGTTCATCAGCAAGGCTAGATCGGCGGCGCTCTTGGCGAGCGGTCCCGCCTGGTCGAGCGACGAGGCGAAAGCGACGAGGCCGTAGCGCGAAACGACGCCGTAGGTCGGCTTCAAGCCGCATACACCGGACAGCGCCGCCGGCTGGCGGATCGAGCCTCCCGTATCGGTGCCGGTAGCCGCCGGGACCAGGCGCGCCGCGACCGCGGCGGCGGAGCCGCCAGACGAGCCGCCGGGCACGAGGCGCTTGTCCCACGGATTGCGCGCCGGCCCGAAGTGCGAGCTCTCGGTCGACGAACCCATGGCGAACTCGTCCATGTTGCACTTGGCCACGAGCACGGTGCCGGCGCGTTCGAGCTGCTCCACCACGTGCGCGTCGTAGGGGCTGGTGTAGTGCTCAAGCATGCGCGAGCCGCAGGTCGTGCGCATGGCGCGCGTGCACAGGATGTCCTTGTGCGCGATGGGGATGCCGGTCAGCGGTTGCGCCTCGCCGCGTGCTCTTTTAGCGTCCGCGTGCTTTGCCCGCTCGAGCGCATGGGAAGCATCCACGCTGATGAAGGCATTCAGCGCGGCGCCGTAGCGCTCGATGCGCTCGAGGCAGCCGCGCGCCAGCTCGACCGCGGAGATTTTCTTGGCGGCGAGCGCAGCGCCGAGCTCGCCAAGCGTGGCGTTGAGCAAGCTACTCGATCACTTTGGGCACGAGGTAGAGGCCTTCTTCCACGGCCGGGGCGACAGACTGATAAAGCTCGCGCCGGTTGGTTTCGCGCGCTTCGTCCGGGCGCAAGCGCTGGACCACTTCAACGGCGTGCGACATCGGCTCGATGCCCGTGGTGTCGACCGCGCGCATCTGATCGATGAGACCGAGCACGCGGTTCAGGCGATCGAGCACCGCACCCGATTCTTCGGGCTCGATTGCGATGCGCGCGAGGCGCGCGAGGCGCCGCACGTCGTCGGGGGTTAGCGACATTTCTTTCGGACCGGGGGAGCCGGGGGAGTAGTACCTTATCTCCCGTAGCGTCCTTAGCGTATCATAGCCGCCATTTTCAGGGACCTTGGCCCGGCGCTAAGGTCCAGTTAAGAAACGAAAAAGGTCCTCACCCTTGCCCATGCTCGGCTTCCTGCGCAGCTACTTCTCGAACGACCTTGCCATCGATCTCGGCACGGCCAATACGCTCATCTACGTCCGCGGCAAAGGCATCGTGCTCGACGAGCCTTCGGTGGTGGCGATCCGCCAGGAAGCGGGTCCCTCCGGCAAGAAGACCATCCAGGCCGTCGGCAAGGAAGCGAAGATGATGCTCGGCAAGACGCCGGGCAACATCATCGCCATCCGCCCGATGAAGGACGGCGTGATCGCCGACTTCACCGTCACGGAGCAGATGCTGAAGCAGTTCATCAAGAAGGTGCACGACAACAAGCTCTTCTCGCCCAGTCCGCGCATCATCATCTGCGTGCCGTGCGGCTCGACGCAGGTCGAGCGCCGCGCGATCCGCGAATCGGCGATCGGCGCGGGCGCCGGCCAGGTGTACCTGATCGAGGAGCCGATGGCGGCTGCCATCGGCGCCGACCTGCCGGTTGCGGACGCAACGGGCTCGATGGTCGTGGACATCGGCGGCGGCACGACGGAAGTGGGCGTCATCTCGCTCGGCGGCATGGTGTACTCCGGCTCGGTGCGCGTCGGCGGCGACAAGTTCGACGAGGCGATCATCAATTACATCCGCCGCAATTACGGCATGCTGATCGGCGAGACCACGGCCGAGATGATCAAGAAGGAGATCGGCTCCGCCTTCCCCGGCAGCGAAGTGCGCGAGATGGAAGTGAAGGGCCGCAACCTCGCCGAGGGCATTCCGCGCAGCTTCACCATCAGCTCGAACGAGATCCTCGAGGCGCTCACCGAGCCGCTCAACCAGATCGTCTCTGCGGTGAAGAGCGCCCTCGAGCAGACGCCGCCCGAGCTCGGCGCCGACATTGCCGAGAAGGGCATGGTGCTCACCGGCGGCGGCGCGCTGCTGCGCGACCTCGATCGCCTCCTGATGGAGGAAACCGGCCTGCCGGTCATCGTCGCCGACGATCCGCTCACCTGCGTGGTGCGCGGCTCGGGCAAGGCGCTCGAGAAGATGGAGCATTTCGGCCCGATCTTCACCAACGACTGATAATAGCGGGGGATGGATCACACTCCCCCGCCATTCTTCAAGCGTGGGCCAGCACCGCTAGTCAGGCTGTTCTTCTTCGCTTCGCTTTCGCTCGCGCTGCTGGTGGTCGATGCGCGCTTTCGCTATGTCGACGGTCTGAGGAGCTGGCTGGCCCTCGCCGCTTATCCGCTCCAGCGCGCCGCCACCTGGCCGATCGACGTCGCCATGTCGCTCGGTAACTATTTCTCGACCCAGGCCAGCCTGATCGCGGAGAACGAGCGCCTGCGCGCGCAGCTGCTCGGCAACGTGCAGGATGCGCAGCGCTACCGGGAGCTGCAGTCGGAGGCCGCCGAGATGCGGCGCATGATCGGCACGACCGAGAAGATGCCGGTGCTCGCCATGCCGGCGGAAGTGCTCTACCTCAGCCGCGATCCTTACGCGCACAAGGTGTTCATCGACCGCGGCAGCGTGCAGGGTGTGCGCGCTGGAAGCCCGGTCGCGGATGACACCGGCGTCGTCGGCCAGGTGACGCGAGTGCACCCGCTCCTCTCGGAAGTGACGCTCCTCACGAACCCGGACCAGGCGATTCCGGTCCAAGTGGTGCGCAACGGCTTGCGTGCGGTGGCGTTCGGCGGCGGCGCCTCGGGGATGATCGAGCTGCGCTACATGCCGGCCAATGCCGAAGTCGAGGGCGGCGACCGGTTGGTGACCTCCGGCATCGATGGCACTTATCCGGCGGGCCTGGCGGTGGCCACCGTGGTGCGGGTCGAGCGCGATGAAGAACACAGCTTCGCACGCGTCATCTGCAAACCGGCGGCCGGCATCGAGCGCGGACGCTACGTCCTGGTGCTGACGGGCGAAACGGCGCGGCCGCCGCGGCCCGAGGAAACACAAGCCAAGGATCGGCGCGGCGAGAAGACGCGCCGCTCGAAGGCGAAGGACAAGAGCGCAGGCGAAAAGGCGACCGGCGATGATTCCCAGTAGCTCGCAGATCCTGATGCCGGTGCGCATGAGCACGATCCTCGGCTCGTTCGCGCTCGCGCTGTTCCTCAATTTCCTGCCGTGGCCCGACCTGCGCCTCGTGCCGGATTTCGTCGCGCTGGTGCTCGCCTTCTGGTGCGTGCGCCAGCCCCGGCTCGTCGGCATCGGCGTCGGCTGGATGCTCGGGCTTCTGGCCGATGCCGGCAACGGCGTGCTCCTGGGCCAGCATGCGTTGGCCTATTCGCTGCTCGCCTTCCTCTCGGTGTGGCTTTCGCGGCGTATCCTCTGGTTCGGACCCATGCTGCAGTCGTTGCACATCGTGCTCATCCTGCTCGTCACCCAGGCGGCCGTGCTGCTCATTCGGCTCGCCGCCGGCGATCACTTTCCCGGCTGGCCGATCCTCGTCGGCCCGCTGGCGGGCGCGATTCTCTGGCCGGCGGTGACCTCGCTCCTCCTGCGGCCGCAGCGGCGCCGGGAGCGCGAGCAGGCCATTTAGGCGAAACGCCCCGGCGAACGCTATGCGCGGCAGCGAGATCCGAAACTCCGAGCAGGAGCTGCACCAGTTCCAGGTGCGCGTCGGCGTCGCCGGCATCGCCGTACTGGTGGCGTTCGCGCTCCTCGCCGCGCGCTTCCTCTACCTGCAGGTGCTGCAGCACGACGTTTATCGCGCGAAGGCCGAGGACAACCGCATCTCGGTCGTGCCGGTGACGCCGAACCGCGGGCTGATCGTCGATCGGAACGGCGTGGTCGTGGCGCGCAACTACTCGGGCTACACGCTGGAGATCTTTCCGAAGAAGGTGAGGAGCCTCGAGCGCACGATCGACGAACTCACCGAGTACGTCGAGATCACGAACCGGGACCGCATCCGTTTCAGGAAGCTCCTGCAGGAGACGCGCAACGCCGAGAACCTGCCGCTGCGCAACCGGCTATCGGACGAGGAAGTCGCGAAGTTCGCCGCCAACCGCTTCCGCTTCGAGGGCGTCGAGATCAAGGCGCGCCTTTTCCGGCAATACCCGTTCGGCGACGTCGGCTCGCACGTGCTCGGCTACCTGGGCCGCATCAACACGCAGGACCAGGCGAAGCTCGAGGAGAGCGGCGTCGGGGCCAACTACCGGGGCACCGACTACATCGGCAAGGCCGGCGTCGAGGCGGAGTACGAGTCCGAGCTGCACGGCACGACGGGCTTCGAGCAAGTCGAGATCGATGCCGCCGGGCGCGGCATTCGCACGCTGTCGCGCACCTCCTCGCAGCCCGGCAACAACATCACGTTGACCCTCGACATGCGGCTGCAGCAGGTCGCCGAAGTGGCCTTCGGCGATCGGCGCGGCGCGCTGGTGGCCATCGATCCGGCGAACGGCGGCGTGCTCGCGCTCGTCTCGAAGCCGGGCTTCGATCCGAATCTGTTCGTCGACGGCATCGATCCGCAGTACTGGGCCGAGCTGAACGGCTCGATCGACAAGCCGCTCAACAACCGCGCGATCTCGGGCCTCTATCCGCCGGGCTCGACGATCAAGCCCTACCTCGCGCTCGCCGCACTGGAGACCGGCAAGCGCAAGCCCTCGAACACCATCTTCGATCCCGGCTACTTCGATTTCGGCGGGCGGCGTTTCCGCGACGACAAGAAGGGCGGCCACGGCACCGTCGACATGTACAAGTCGATCGTCGACTCCTGCGACACCTACTACTACCACCTGGCGAACGACATGGGCATCGAAGCGATCGCGCGCTTCCTCGCGCCGTTCGGCTTCGGCTCGAGGAGTGGTATCGACCTCGCCGGCGAATTCTCCGGCGTGCTGCCGTCGCCCGAGTGGAAGATGAAGCGCTTCAAGGATCCGCGGCAGCAGAAGTGGTTTCCGGGCGAGACGATCTCGATCGGCATCGGCCAGGGCTACCACTCCTATACGCCGCTGCAGCTCGCGCAGGCACTCGCGATGCTCGCCGACGTCGGCCACATGTACAAGCCGCGGCTCGTCGCCCACATCGACAACCCGCGCAGCGGCGAGCAGCGCGAAGTGCCGCCGGAGGTGATCCAGACCGTGAAGCTCAAGCGCGATAACGTCGACTTCATCAAGCGCGCCATGGCCGGCGTGACGAAGGAAGGCACCGCCGCGCGCTCCTTCTCCGGCGTGAGCTACACCGTGGGCGGCAAGACCGGCACGGCGCAGGTGATCGCCATGAAGCAGGGCGAAAAATACGAGGAAGCGAAAGTCGCCGAGCGGCACCGTGATCATTCGCTCTTCATCGCCTTCGCGCCGGTCGAGAGCCCGCGCATCGCGCTCGCGGTGATCGTCGAGAACGGCGGCTTCGGTGCGCGCGCCGCCGCGCCGCTTGCGCGCACCGTGCTCGACTACTTCATGCTCGGCAAGGTGCCGCCGGGGATGGAGCAGCCCACGCCGGAAGACGAAAACGCGGCCGACGAGGACGTCGAGAGCGGCGACTGATGGAGCTCGCCCGCCTACCGCTCCTGCCGCGCATCGGCCGCCGCCTGGCCGAGGGCGTCGACAGCACGCTGCTCGTCCTCATGCTGTCGCTCTCGATGCTCGGACTGCTGGCGCTCTTCTCCGCGAGCTACGACGTGCCCTCACGCGTGGCGAGCCAGCTCATGAACCTGGGCGTCGCGCTCGTCGCCATGTGGCTCGTCGCCCAGGTGCCGCCGCAGACCATGATGCGCTTTGCCATACCGGCCTATGTGATCGGCATCGTGCTGCTCGTGGCGGTGTGGCGCTTCGGCGACGTGGCCAACGGCGCCCGGCGCTGGCTGCATGTCGGCGTCACGCGGTTTCAGCCCTCCGAGATGATGAAGCTCGCGCTGCCGCTCATGCTGGCCTGGTACTTCCACAAGCACGAGACCAGCCTGAAGCTGCGCAACTTCGGCGTCGCGGCAGTGCTGCTCATCATCCCGCTCGCCTTGATTGCCCATCAGCCCGACCTCGGCACCGCGGCGCTGGTCGGCGCCGCGGGCTTCTACGTCATCTTCTTCGCGGGTCTTTCCTGGCGCGTGCTCGGCACGCTCTTCGGCCTCGGCCTCGCCGCGCTGCCGATCGCGTGGGGATTCCTGCACGGCTACCAGCGCCGCCGCGTGCTGACGCTGCTCGACCCGTCGACGGACCCGCTGGGCGCGGGCTACCACATCATCCAGTCGACGATCGCCGTCGGCTCGGGCGGCCTGTGGGGCAAGGGCTGGCTGAACGGCACGCAGGCGCACCTCGAGTTCATCCCCGAGCGGCACACCGACTTCATCTTCGCCGTGTTCTCCGAGGAATTCGGCCTGATCGGCAACGTCGTGCTGATCGTCCTCTATTCCTTGCTCGTCGCCCGCGGCCTCGTCATCGCCGCCAACGCGGCCACCGTCTTCGCGCGACTCCTCGCCGGCGCGATCTCGCTCATGTTTTTCACCTACGCCTTCGTCAACATGGGCATGGTGTCGGGCATCCTTCCGGTGGTCGGCGTGCCGTTGCCTTTCCTCTCCTACGGCGGGACGGCGCTCCTCACGCTTTTCATCGGCGCCGGGATCCTGATGAGCGTGCATCGCTACCGCAAGCTGGTACAGACCTGAAGCTCCGCTGTTTGCCGCAAAGCAGCAAAATCTGAAACCCTCTCCCGCATCATGAAACGGGAGTACGGTAAGCCTATGTAAAGCCTTGTTTTTATAACGTAGAAATAGGCCACATGGCGTGTTGCTGTGCGCCATATGCGCCGCGCACACTTCCTTCTGTCGACAACTCTCCGGAGGGAAACGTGCAACGAGAAAAACAAATCCAGGCCCTCGAGCAGGATTGGGCGCAGAACCCGCGCTGGCAAGGCGTGAAGCGCGGCTACGGCGCCGCTGAAGTGGTGAAGCTGCGCGGCAGCATTGCCATCGAGCACACGCTCGCGAAGCGCGGCGCGGAAAAACTCTGGCGCCTGATGCACGAGCGCCCCTTCGTGAATTCGCTCGGCGCCCTCACCGGCAACCAGGCGGTGCAGCAGGTCAAGGCCGGCGTGCCGGCGATCTATCTCTCCGGCTGGCAGGTCGCCGCGGACGCCAACGATTCGCTGCAGATGTACCCCGACCAGTCGCTCTACGCCGTTTCCTCCGTACCCACCGTGGTCAAGCGCATCAACAATGCCTTGGCGCGCGCCGACCAGATCCAGTGGATGGAGGGCGCCGGTGACGTCGACTACTTTGCGCCGATCGTCGCGGACGCCGAGGCCGGCTTCGGCGGCGTGCTCAACGCCTATGAGCTGATGCGCTCGATGATCGACGCCGGCGCGGCCGGCGTGCACTTCGAGGACCAGCTCGCCTCGGTCAAGAAATGCGGCCACATGGGCGGCAAGGTGCTCGTGCCGACGCAGGAAGCGGTGCAGAAGCTGATCGCCGCGCGCCTCGCGGCCGACGTCGCCGGCGTGCCGACCGTGCTCCTCGCGCGCACCGACGCCGAGGCGGCGAATCTCATCACCTCGGACGTCGACGAGAACGACAAGCCGTTCATCACCGGCGAGCGGACCGCCGAAGGCTTCTACCGCGTGAAGAACGGCCTCGACCAGGCCATTTCGCGCGGTGTCGCCTACGCCGCCTTTGCCGACATGGTGTGGTGCGAGACGGGCAAGCCGGATCTCGAGTTCGCGCGCAAGTTCGCCGAGGCGGTGCAGAAAGCGCACCCCGGCAAGATGCTCGCCTACAACTGCTCGCCGTCGTTCAACTGGAAGCGCAACCTCGACGACGCGACCATCGCCCGGTTCCAGCGCGAGCTCGGCGCCATGGGCTACAAGTTCCAGTTCATCACGCTCGCCGGCTTCCACGCCCTCAACTACTCGATGTTCGAGCTGGCGCACGGCTATGCGCGCGGCGGCATGACCGCCTTCGTCGAGCTGCAGCAGAAGGAGTTCGCGGCCGCCGACAAAGGCTTCACCGCGGTCAAGCACCAGCGCGAGGTCGGCACCAGCTACTTCGACGAGATCACCCAGGTCGTCACCGGCGGCAACGCCTCGACCACCGCGCTGCATGGCTCGACCGAGGACGAGCAGTTCTTCGACGAAAAGAAGAAAGCCAAGTTAGCCGCAGTGTGAGCGCGGTCGCGCAAGCAGTCCTGCGGGAGCGGCGCGCGAATGTGCCGCAGGACATCGCGCGCTGCATCCTCGCCGCCTTCGACAAGCACTATCGCCTGTTCCGCGAGGCCGCGCGGCAGGCGAAGACGCTTTTCGAGCGCGCCGATTGGCCGCAGATGCGCAGCCTCGCCCGGCGCCGGATCCAGATGTACGACCTGCGCGTCGACGAAGGGGTGGCAGAGGTCTTGCGGCGTTTCCCCCAGGCGCGCGACGAATCGCTCTGGCCCGCGATCAAGCTGGCTTACATTGGCCTGCTGCACGAGCACAAGCAGCCCGAGTGTGCCGAGACCTTCTACAACTCGGTGGCGTGCGCCGTTCTCCACCGGCGGCACTACCACAATGAATTCATCTTCTGGCGGCCCGCCATCGCCACGGAGCACCTCGAGGGCGATGCGCCCACCTACGCCTGCCACTACCCGCTGATCGACGGACTCAGGCAGACGTTGCGCAACATCGCCACGAGCTTCGACCTCGCCAACCGCTGGGAAAACCCGCGGCGCGACCTGCGCAGCATCGTGCACGCGCTGCGCAGGCATTTCCCGCGCCCGACGCGCGCGCAGCCGGACCTGCAGGTCCAGGTGCTGCGACCGCTCTTCTTCCGCAACAAGGGCGCCTACGTCATCGGCCGCATCATCAACGCGCATCGCGAAGTGCCTTTCGCCGTGCCGCTCCTGCAGAACGAGCGTGGCGAGCTGTATGTCGATACGCTGCTCGTCGGCGAAGACCAGCTGCTCGTGCTCTTCTCCTTCGCGCGCGCGTATTTCTTCGTCGACATGGAAGTACCCGCGGCGTGCGTCTCGTTCCTGCGCTGGCTCATGCCGAAGAAACCGCGCGCCGAGCTCTACATGGCGGTGGGCCTCGCCAAGCAGGGCAAGACGCTCTTCTACCGCGACCTGCACTACCACCTGAAGCACTCGACCGACCGATTCGTCGTCGCGCCGGGTATCAAGGGCATGGTGATGCTGGTGTTCACGCTGCCCTCGTTTCCATACGTGTTCAAGATCATCCGCGACCGCTTCGCGCCGCCGAAGGAGATCGACCGCGAGACGGTGATGGAGAAGTACCAGATGGTGAAGCTGCACGACCGGGTCGGGCGCATGGCCGACACGCTCGAGTACTCGCTCGTCGCGCTGCCGCTCGAGCGTTTCGATCCTGCCCTGGTCGCGGAGCTGAAGAGCGAGTGCGCCTCGGGTCTCGAGGTCGACGGCGACCGTCTCGTCATCGGCCACGTCTACATCGAGCGGCGCATGGAGCCGCTCAACCTGCACGTCGAGGAATGCCGCCGGGCAGGCGATGAGGCAGCGCTGCGCCTTGCGCTGCGCGAATACGGCCAGGCGATCAAGGAACTCGCCGGCGCCGGCATCTTCCCGGGCGACATGCTGCTCAAGAATTTCGGCGTCACGCGGCACGACCGCGTGGTGTTCTACGACTACGACGAGATCCAGCCGATCACCGAAGTGAATTTCCTGCGCATTCCGGCCGCGCGCAGCTACGAGGAAGAGATGTCAGCCGAGCCGTACTGGCGCGTCGGCGAGCAGGATGTATTTCCGGAGCAGTTCGACGCTTTCCTCGTCGCCGAGCCGCGCGGCCGCAGCATCCTCTACGAGTATCACCGCGACCTCCTCGATCCGGAGTTCTGGAAAGCGAAGCAGGCCCTGGTGCGCGCCGGCGAGCAGGAGGACGTGTTCCCCTACGCCGAGGAGCTGCGCTTCAGGCGGGCGTAGCGGCGGGCGGTGGCGCGGCGTACATGGGCTTCCCCTCCGCGAGGTTGAGCCAGCCCTTGGCGATGCGGTAGATGATCCAGATGCCGTCGGCGGCGAGGATGACGAAGCCGATCAGGGATCAGGCAAAGAATTCCGCCGATGGCGCCCCAAAGCAGCTCGAACCAGAAGGTGCGTATCTGCCAGCGGTAGTGCGATTCGAGCCACGTGCCGCGCGCGTCGTCCTTCTTCACGTAGTCGACGATCACCGCGACGATCCAGGTGATGCCGACGAAGAAGCCCGCCGCCTGCAGCGCGTAGGCCACGGTGGCCACGGTCTTGAGATTTTTCTCGTCGGCCATTCAAACCCCCTCGATCACGACGCGCTTCTGGCGCGACTTGAGCCCGGCAGCGATCCGTACGCTGCTCTTGGGAACGCGGTAGTGTCCGGCGAGGAATTCCACCAGCGCCTCGTTCGCTTTATTGTCCGCGGCACGCGCTGCGAGCCGGATCTTGATGCGCTCGCCGTGCCGGCCGGCGAACTCGGAGCGCTTGGCGCCCGGCTGGACGTGCAGCTCGAGAATCATAGTCCCGCGGCCGCCAGCCGGAGGTAGTTGAGCGGAATCAGCAGGACGTAGAGGATCACGAGCAGCACCATCGGCGTCAGGTCGACCCGCCCGACCGGCGGCACGTAGCGGCGCAGCGGCCGCAGGAAAGGCCGCGTCACCAGATCGAAGAGCGGCGCGAGCGGCGCATCGGGATTGATCCACGACATCGCGACCCGGATGAAGACCGCGAACACCAGGATGTAGAGGCTGAAGCGCACGAGATCCACGCCGGCGACGGCGGCGATCGCCGTCGGCGTGGGCTCGCTCCCCATGATGAACGCCTGCGCCCAGAGCGCGAGCGCCTGCACCAGCCACGAGAGCAGGAGCGTCGCGAGGTCGAGGCCCGCCATCCCGGGAATCACGCGCCGCGCCGGCACCACCAGCCAGCTCGTGGTCGCGAGCAGGAATTCGCCCATCGGGTTGCGAAAGGGGACGCGCAGCCACTGGAAGTGAAATCGGGCGAGCAGCAGGAACACGAGGAACGAAGCGATCGTGTCGATGAGGAAGGTCGCGATCTGGGCGAACATGTCAGTCGCTGCCGAGTTCGTCGCCGAGCTCTGCGCCGCGGCGTTCGGCGGCGGCCAGTGCTCTCTGCAGGCGCTCGGCCAGTTTTTCCTGCTCGAACACGCGCAGCGCCGCTTCCGTCGTGCCGCCCTTCGACGTGACGTTCTTGCGCAGCTGGGCGGGCGCGTCGCTGCTTGCCAGCGCGAGCCGTGCCGAGCCCAGCACGCAGTGCTTTGCCAGCCGGAGCGCATCCTGCTGCGCGATGCCCGAGCGCTCGGCGAAGGCGGCGAGCTGCTCGATCAGCCAGAACACGTAGGCTGGGCCGCTTCCCGAGACGGCGGTGACGGTGTCGAGCAGGCGCTCGTCCTTGAGCCAGACGACCTCGCCGACGGCGCTCAGGATCGCTTCGGCGCGCTTTTTGCCTTCCGCGTCGACTTCGGGCAGCGCGTACACACCGGTGATCCCGGCGCCGACCAGCGCCGGCGTATTCGGCATGCAGCGTACGAGTTGCTTGTGGCCGCCGAGCCAGCGCGAAAGCGCCTCCAGTCGCACGCCGGCGGCGATGCTGATGACGAGCTTGCCGGCGACAGACGCCGCGACCGACGCGAGCGCCGCGCGCGCGTCCTGCGGCTTGACCGCAAGGACGATCGTGTCCGCCTTCGCGGTCATCGCGTCCGGCGCGGTGCCGGCCCGCACGCCGTGGGCCGCGATCTTGTCGCGCGCTGCCGGCGCGATCTCGATCACCGAGATGCCGCGGGCATCAAAGCCCTTTGCGACGAGGCCGCCGACGAGGGCGTTGGCCATATTGCCGCCGCCGAGGAAAGCGATGCTCATGCCGCGCTTTTCTCTTTTCGGCGAGCACCAAAGATGGCGGTGCCGACGCGCACCATCGTCGCGCCCTCGGCAATTGCAATCTCCAGGTCGTCCGACATGCCCATCGAAAGCGTATCGACTTCCATGCGTTTCTTCAGCTCGTCGAACACCTGGCGCACTTCGGCATAGCGCTCGCGCGGCGCGCCGGGCTCCGGAATCGCCATCAGGCCGCGCAGCCTGAGCCGCGGCAGGGAAGCGATGATCCGGGCCAGATCAAGGACTTCGGAAGGCTGCACGCCGCTCTTGGTTTTCTCGCCCGAGGCATTCACCTGGATGAGCACGTTCAGCGCTGGGAGCTCCGCAGGGCGTTGCTCGGAGAGCCGCTTTGCAATTTTTTCACGGTCCACGGTCTGCACCCATTGGAAACGCTCGGCGGCAAGGCGAGTCTTGTTGCTCTGGAGCGGCCCGATCAAATGCCATTCCGATTCGGGCAGCGCGCTCATCTTTTCAAGCGCTTCCTGCACGTAGTTTTCGCCGAAGGCGTGCTGTCCCGCAGCGCGCGCTTCGGCAATTCGAGATTGCGGATGCGTTTTCGAAACGGCCAACAAAGTCACCGCTCGAGCATCGCGACGAGCGGCCTGCGCCGCCCGACCGATGCGCGCTTTCACGGCTTGCAGGTTGTCTGCGATTGTTGTCATAATGGCTTGAACCAGCGAAGAAAAAACCTTCGTACCCGTTCGGGAGGATTGTAATGGATCTCACAGAGCTGCTCGCCTTCGTGGTGAAGAACAAGGCGTCGGACCTGCACTTGTCGTCAGGTCTGCCGCCGATGATTCGCGTCCACGGCGACGTGCGCCGCATCAATGTGCCCGCCATGGAGCACAAGGATGTGCACAGCATGATCTACGACATCATGAACGACGGGCAGAGGAAGTTCTACGAGGAAAACCTCGAGTGCGACTTCTCGTTTGCCGTGCCCAACTTGGCGCGGTTCAGAGTGAATGCCTTCGTGCAGAACCGCGGCGCCGCCGCGGTGATGCGCACCATCCCGTCGAAGATCCTGTCGCTCGCCGACCTCAAGTGCCCGAAGATCTTCGAAGACCTCGCCGACCAGCCGCGCGGCGTGGTGCTCGTCACCGGACCGACCGGCTCAGGCAAGTCGACCACGCTCGCCGCGATGGTCAACCACAAGAATGAAATCGAGCACGGCCACATCCTGACGATCGAAGACCCGATCGAGTTCGTGCACGAGTCGAAGAAATGCCTGATCAACCAGCGCGAGGTCGGACCGCACACGCTTTCGTTCGCCAATGCGCTGAGAAGCGCCCTGCGCGAGGACCCGGACGTGATCCTGGTCGGCGAGATGCGCGACCTGGAGACGATCCGCCTCGCGCTCTCGGGCGCGGAGACGGGCCACCTGGTGTTCGGCACGCTGCACACCTCGTCGGCCGCTAAGACCATCGACCGCATCGTCGACGTGTTCCCGGCGGCGGAAAAGGAGATGATCCGGGCGATGATCTCGGAATCGTTGAAAGCCATCATCTCGCAGACGCTGTGCAAGACCAAGGACGGCGCCGGACGCGTGGCGGCGCACGAGATCATGGTGGGCACGCCGGCGATCCGCAACCTGATCCGCGAGAACAAGATCGCGCAGATGTACTCGGCGATCCAGACCGGCCGCCAGCTGGGCATGCAAACGCTCGACCAGAACCTGCAGGAACTGGTGCAGCGCAACGTCATCTCGATGGCGGAAGCGCGCGGCAAGGCCGCCAACAAAGACAACTTCGCCGGCTAATCGGGAGCCCCATGGAACGCGAACAAGCCACCAAATTCATCTACGACCTTCTGCGCGCGCTGCTCGCGAAGAAGGGTTCCGACCTCTTCATCACCGCCGGCTTCCCGCCGGCGATGAAGATCGACAGCAAGATGACACCGGTGTCGCAGACGCCGCTGACCGCCCAGCACACCTCGATGCTGGTGCGCGCGATCATGAACGACAAGCAGGCGGCCGAATTCGAGGCGTCCAAGGAGTGCAATTTCGCCATCAACCCCTCCGGCATCGGCCGCTTCCGCGTCAACTGCTTCGTGCAGCAGGGCCAGGTCGGCGCGGTGCTGCGCGTGATCACCGTAGCGATCCCGAAATTCGAGGACCTCAAGCTGCCGCCGGTGCTCAAGGACGTGATCATGACGAAGCGCGGCCTGGTGCTCTTCGTCGGCGGCACGGGCTCGGGCAAATCCACCTCGCTGGCGGCGATGATCGGCTATCGCAACGAGAACTCGCACGGCCACATCATCACCATCGAGGACCCGGTCGAATACGTCCACCCGCACATCAACTGCCTGATCACGCAGCGCGAGGTCGGAGTCGACACCGACTCCTGGCACTCCGCGCTGAAGAACACGCTGCGCCAGGCGCCGGACGTGATCCTGATCGGCGAGATCCGCGAGATGGAGGTGATGGAGCACGCCGTCGCCTTCGCCGAGACCGGCCACCTGGCGCTCGGCACGCTGCACGCCAACAACTCCAACCAGGCGATGGACCGCATCATCAACTTCTTCCCCGAAGCGCGCCGCCACCAGCTCCTGATGGACCTCTCGCTCAACCTGAAGGCCGTGGTGTCGCAGCGGCTGATTCCCCTCAAGGAGGGCAAGGGCCGCGCGGCCGCGGTCGAGGTGCTGCTCAACTCGCCCCTGATCTCCGACCTCATCTTCAAGGGCGAGATCCACGGCATCAAGGAGATCATGAAGAAGTCGCGCGAGCTCGGCATGCAGACCTTCGACCAGGCGCTGTTCGACCTGTTCGAGGCCGGGCGCATCAGCTACGAGGACGCGCTGCGCTTCGCCGACTCGACCAACGAGGTACGCCTCAACATCAAGCTGAACAGCAAGATGTCGAAGGAAAAGGATCTCAACAAGGGCATCGAGCATCTGGACATCGTCTGAGATGCAGGCCCGGCAAACCAGAAAAAGGCCGCTTTAGCGGCCTTTTTCATTTTCCAGGGGAGGAAAACATGACGCTGCGCATTCGCATGATCGCGGAATTCATCGGCACCTTCTGGCTCGTCCTCGGCGGCTGCGGCAGCGCCGTCCTTGCCGCGGGCTTTCCCAACGTCGGCATCGGACTGCTCGGCGTGTCGCTCGCCTTCGGCCTCACGGTGCTGACGATGGCGTTCGCCATCGGCCATATCTCGGGCTGCCATCTCAACCCGGCGGTCAGCGTCGGCCTCGCCACCGGCGGCCGCTTTCCCTGGAACGAGGTGCTGCCCTATGTCATCGCGCAGGTGCTCGGCGCCATCGTCGCGGCGGCGCTCCTTTACCTCATCGCGAGCGGCAAGGCGGGCTTCGTGCTTCCCAGCGGCCTCGCCGCCAACGGCTATGGCGAGCACTCGCCCGGCCACTACACGCTCGGCGCCGCGCTCATCACCGAGGTGGTGATGACCTTCATGTTCCTGATGATCATCCTTGGCTCGACGAGCGCCCGCGCGCCGCAGGGCTTCGCGCCGATCGCCATCGGCCTCGCGCTCACGCTCATCCACCTGATCAGCATCCCGGTGACGAACACGTCGGTGAACCCGGCGCGCAGCACGGGCCCCGCTTTCATCGTCGGCGGCTGGGCGCTCGAGCAGCTCTGGCTCTTCTGGGTTGCGCCGCTGGCGGGCGCGGTGCTCGCTGGGTTCGTCTACCGCTGGAGCGGTCAGGCCGTCGCCCAGTCGGCCTAAGCGGGCAACAGGAACTCGACCGCTTCGCCGTCGATGCGGGCCTCGACGAGGCCCGCCATCTCCTTCGGCTTCAGGCTCGGCTTCGGCCGCAGCTTGTCGTCGATATGCAGCGGGAAGCCGGTCCACTCGATCTCGAGCCGCCGGCCGCGCCGCGTCGGCAGCATCGCCAGCCGCTCGCGGTTGTCCTGCCAGTGCTCTAGGTAGTAGCGCAGCCGGTCGCGCTCCGCCTCGGTGACGAGCACGACGTCGAACTGGCCGTCGCCGGGCTCGCTGTCGTGAGCGAGATGCAGGTTGGGGCCGACGTAGCGCAGGTTGACCGCCTCCATCAGGAGATAGGCACCGGAGATATCCACGCCATCGAGCCTCGCGTTGAGCTCGAGCGGCTCGGCGCGCGCGGCGGCGCGCTTCAGGCGCGCCATGCCGCCTTCCACCGGGTTCTGCGATTTCTTCAGATTCTTGCTTGCCGGCGTGGTCAGCACGCTTGCAAAAAGACCCGCGCCGACACCCTCGATGAAATGAAGCTCGCCCCACGGACCGCTGGCGAGGCCGACATCGAGCTTCACGCGGCGCGGACTCTCCCATCCGCGCACGATCTCCTCGAAAGGCCGCTCGACGAGCCCCAGCGTGCGCGCGATGTTGTTCGCCGTTCCGGAAGGCAGCACGCTCAGCGGGATGCCGCGCCCGACCATGCGCCGCGCGACCTTGCCGACCGTGCCGTCGCCACCGGCGATGACCACCAGATCGGCCGGCTTCTTGAGGGCTTTTTTCCAGCCGTCCTCTTTCGCCGACTGGTAACGAACCCCGTGGCCATGATGGGCGAGGAATTTACGCAGCTTCTGCGCGTCCTTTGCGCCCGGGCGCCCGGCGCCCGGGTTGTGGATCAGCGTGATGCGCACGGTAATTGCTGCAGGGCAGGCATATGCGCATCCTTGTCACTAACGACGATGGTGTCTATAGCCCGGGCATAGCCGCCTTGGCGCAGGTAGCCGCCCGATTCGGCGAAGTGCGGATCGTTGCCCCCGACGTGGAAATGTCTTCGGCGAGCCAGTCCATTACCGCCTCGCGCCCGGTCAATTGGAAGCGCACGCCGCTCCCCGGCCTGGACGCTTACCGCGTGAACGGCACGCCGGGCGATTGCGTGATGCTCGGCACCACGCTCTGGGAAAAGGTCGATGTCGTGCTCTCCGGCATCAACCTAGGTACCAACCTGGGCAACGCCGTGTGGCATTCGGGAACGCTCGCCGGTGCGAAGCAGGCCGCGCTCCTCGGCCCGCGCGGCATCGCGCTCAGCGCGCCCGCGACGGACAAGGGGCAGCCGGATTTCGAATCGCTCAAGCCCTGGGTCGCGACGGTGCTCGAGATGCTGCTCGCGATTCCCGACCTTTGCCTGGTCAACGTGAACTTCCCGGCGAAGTCGCCGCGCGGCACGGTCTGGACCCGGCAATCGCTGCGCCACTACGACGGGCGCGTCGCTCCGGCGCAGGACCCGATGGGTCGCACGCACTACTGGTTCACCGTGGTGCCGGTCGAGGCCACCGAAGAAGGCACCGACCGCTGGGCCATCGAGCAGGGCTACGTTTCGATGATGCCGCTATCGCTCGACCTCACCGACCACCAGGCGCTCGCGCGGCTACGGCAGCTCAAGGACTGGAAGAAGCTGAAGTTCGCTTGATCCGGGTCGGCCGGTGACTGCCGCTGACAATCTCAAATTCGTACAGCCGGCACTCCAGCGCGCCGTTCCATAACGGAATGCGCCGTGACGGCTCGAGGCGAATCAGTTTGGGCAGGCGCAGGTCCGCGGTGAAGACATAGCAGCGCCAGCCGGCGAAGCGCTGCTTCAGCGCATTGCCGAGCAGCGGATAGAAGCGCGCCAGCTCATCGGCGCTTCCCATGCGCTCGCCGTAGGGCGGGTTCATCACCATCACGCCGCTCGTTGCGGGCGCCGCGCGCTCCAGCACATCCGCGCGCTCGAGCTTCGTCCAGCGCTCGACGCCCGCTTCCGCAAGATTGCGCCGCGTCGCGTTGAGCGCTTTCGGATCGGTGTCGCTGCCATACAGGCTAGGCGAACACTCGCTGCCGCGGGTTTCGCGCTTGACCCGGTCCCAGAGCGCCGCGTCGAATGCGGCCAGTTGCTCGAAACCGAAGCGACGTCTTGCCCCCGGCGCCTTGCCCCGCGCCGTGACGCCGGCCTCGACCAGGAACGTGCCGCCGCCGCACATCGGATCGAGGAGTGCCTCCTCGGGCCGCCAGCCCGTGAGCATGAGGATGCCGGCCGCCAGGTTCTCGCGCAGCGGTGCATCGGCGGCGCCCGTGCGCCAGCCGCGCTTGAACAGCGGCTCGCCGGACGTATCGAGGTACAGCATGGCGCGCGCGCTTTCCAGAAACCCGTGCACGCGCACATCCGGGTTGGTGCGATCGACGCTTGGACGCTTGCCGAGCGCGTCGCGAAAGCGGTCGCAAACCGCGTCCTTGATCCGCAGGGTGGCGAACTCCAGGCTCTTGAGCGGACTCTTCTGCGCCGTGACGTTGACCCGCAGGGTGCGCTCGACGCGAAAGTAGCGCGGCCATTCGACGCGCTTCACCGCCTCGTAGAGGTCGTGCTCGTTCCGATAATCGAACTCCGCGATCCGCCAGAGGATGCGCGAGGCGATGCGCGACCAGAGATTGGCGCGGTAGCAGTGCTCCCAGCTGCCGGCGAACGCGCCGCCGCCGGGCACCGCGCTCGCGCCAATGCCTAACTCGGCCAGCTCCTGCACCAGCTGCGGCTCCAAGCCGCGCGGGCAGGTCGCAAAAAAGTCCTCAGAACGGCTTGAAGACAACGACCAGCACCGCGGCGAAAAGGACGAGCACCGGGAATTCGTTGAACCAGCGGAACCAGACGTGGCTCTTCGCGTTGCGGTCGGCGGCGAAGTCGCGCACTAGCATCCCGCACCACAGGTGGTAGGCAACGAGCAGTGCGCCGAGCGCCATCTTTACGTGCAGCCAGCCTGCGGCGCCGCGGAACCAGCCGAGCCACAGCCACACGCCGAAGACGATGGTCAGCACCCCGCCCGGCGTCATGATTCCCCAGTAGAGCTTGCGCTCCATGATCTTGAAGCGCTCGCGCGAGACCGCGTCCTCGGCCAGCGCGTGGTAGACGAAGAGCCGCGGCAGATAAAAGAGGCCGGCGAACCAGGTCACCATGAAGACGATGTGCAGGGATTTGATCCAGAGCATCAGGTTGAAAAACGGCGGCGGGCGAAGATGAGCGTCATGGCGTAGCCGGCGGCAGCATAAACGACGAGCACCGCGATGTGCAGCGCAATCCCTGTGGGCACGTGTCCGGCCACGAGCGGCCGCACCAGCGCCACGCCGTGGTAGAGCGGCAGCACTTGCGCCACGGCGAGCACCGGCGGCGGCAGCTGCTCGGCCGGGAAGAAGACGCCGGAGATCATGGTCATCGGCGTCATGATGAGCGTCATGTAGAAGCTGAAGAAATCCCAGTTCTTCGCGAGCACGGTCATGACCATGCCGACCGCGGCGAACGCGAGCCCGACGAGAAAAGCGACCGGCAAGGTGAGCACCACGAGCGGCGACGTAGCCAGGCCGAAGACCGCGACCACCGCGAGGATGGTCGCGCCGGAAAGCCAGGCCTTGCTCGCCGCCCAGACGATCTCGCCGGCGACCACGTCGTCGATGGTGAGCGGTGCGTAGAGGATGGCATCCCAGGTCTTCTGGCCGTGCATGCGCGAGAAGCCGGAGAACATCGATTCGAACGATGCGGTGAGCATGGTGCCCGAGCAGAGCGTGCCGGCAGCGAAGAACGCCACGTAGGACATGCCCGCGACCGAAGGCAGCAGCGCGCCGAGTCCGTAGCCCAGGCCGAAGAGCATGATCAGCGGATCGGCCAGGTTGGTAAGCACCGAGGCGATGAAGAGCTTGCGCCAGACGAGGAAATTGCGCCGCCAGACGGCGACCCAGCGCATCGTCAGTCCCTCAGGTCCCGGCCGGTGAGTTTCAGAAAGACGTCTTCCAGGCTGGCCGGCCGATGCAGGTAGATGAGCTCGGGGTGCTGCCGCAGATCGGCGATGATCGGCGCGACGTCGGTCGCATAGACGAACACCGTGTCTCCGGCACGCTCGACGCGCGGCGCGAGACCGCCCGCACGCTCGAGCCAGGCGTCGAGGCCCGTGCCGTGGACTTCGAGCACCTGCGATTCGATGTGCGCGGCGATCAGCTCGCGCGGCGAGCCGGTCGCGATCAGGCGACCGCGGTCCATGATGGCGAGGCGATGGCACAGGCGCTCGGCTTCCTCCATGAAGTGCGTGGTGAGGACGAGCGTCTTGCCTTCCTGGGTGAGACGGCGCAGCCGCTCCCAGATCAGGTGGCGTGCCTGGGGATCCAGGCCGGTGGTGGGCTCGTCCAGCACCAGGAGCTGCGGATCGTTGATGAGCGCGCGGGCGAGTGTCAGGCGCCGCTTCATGCCGCCCGACAGCGCGCTGATGCGTGCGTCGCCGCGGCCGGCGAGACCGGCGAAATCGAGCAGCGCCGGCACTTTCGCGCGCACCGCGGGTGCCGGCAGCGAAAAGTAGCGGCCGAAGACCAGCAGGTTTTCTTCGACGGTGAAATCCGGATCGAGGTTGTCGAACTGCGGCACGACGCCGATGCGGCGGCGCGCCTCGCGGGCGCGGGCGGGTACCGGCTCGCCGAGGAGCTCGATATCGCCCGAATCGGGATGCGAGAGCCCGAGGCAAAGGCGCAGCGTGGTGGTTTTCCCGGCGCCGTTCGGGCCAAGGAGGCCGAAGCATTCGCCGGGCGCCACGTCGAGATCGAGCCCGCTCACCACCTCCTGTGCCCCGTAACTCTTGCGCAGGGCGCTTGCCTTAAGCGCTTTCATGCGCAGTGCGTCCGGACGAGCTCGCGCAGGATGTTCAGCTTGCGGTGGAAGAAATGATCGGCCCCGGGAATCACCACGATCGGCAATTCCTGCGGCCGTGCCCAGTCGAGGACGGTGGGCAGCGGAACGGTTTCATCCTGCTCGCCGTGGATCACGAGCGTGCCGACCTGCACCGGCGGCAGCTGGAAACGGGTAACGGCGACGCCGACCAGGACCAGCTTCTCGGCCTTTACGCGCTGCGCGAGCATGACCTGCACGCCGGCACCGAACGAGAACCCCGCGAGCGCTAGCCGCGCGGGCTCGAGGCGCGCCACGATGGCGTCCAGGTCTTCCAGCTCGCCGCGCCCTTCGTCATGCGCGCCTTCGGTCTCGCCGACGCCGCGAAAGTTCGGCCGCCACGTCTCGTAGCCCAGCTCGACGAAAGCCCGCGCCAGCGTCTGCACGACCTTGTTGTCGAGCGTGCCGCCGAACAGCGGATGCGGATGCGCGACGAGCGCCATGCCGACCGGCGGACCCTCGGGCCCGTCCACCGCGCACTCGATGCGACCGGCCGGGCCGGCGATGAATTCCCTGCGGGTGCTCGCCCTCACATCTTCAGGCGCTCTACCACCCGGCCGTGCTGGAAGTGCTCCTCGATGATCTCGTCGACATCGGCGCGGTCGACGTAGCTGTACCAGACCGCCTCGGGATAGACCACGATGCAGGGTCCTTCCTCGCAGCGGTCGAGGCAGCCCGCCTGGTTGATGCGCACCTTGCCTTCGCCGGAGAGGCCGAGCTCCTTGACGCGGCGCTTGGCGTAGTCGCGAATTTCGGAGGCGCCCTTGTCATTGCAGCAGACGCGACCGCCGTCGCGCTGGTTGCAGCAGAAGAAAACATGCTTTGCGTAGTAGGACATGCGCAATTTTAGCCGAGCCTCATTGGCCCAATTCGCGCCGCCGCGCCGCGAGAAAGATGAGATAGCCGAGCGCGCTGAAGGCCCATAGCGCGCTGACCAGGCGCGTGAGCCCGTTGAAATTCAAGAAATGGCCCTGCTGCCAGAGCTTGAGCGTCGCGGCGAGATAGGCATTCGGCGGCGCGAGGTTGATGAGCACCGTCGCCGCCATGAGGAGCATGGCGGCGAGCGCGAGCCGCGCGACGCGCGGCAAGCCGATCGCGGCGAGCGTCGCCAGCACGCCGGCGGCAAGGCCGATCTGGGCGCCGGAGGTAACCCAGACGAACACGTTTTCGGCACGCATGATGATGGCAAAGGCCGCGACCTTGACCGCGAGCGCGACCAGGACCAGCGCCGCGAACATCGCGCGCACCGGCTGCCCGGGCCGCACGAGCGCGGAAAGGATGAGCCCCACGCCGACGAGGTTGGCGGCGGCGGTGAAAGCTTCGATGGCGATGAAGAACTCGGGCGCCCGCGCGCGGCCGGCGCCCGAGGCCAGCAGGTCGCGCAGGTCCCCGGCGGCGAAAAGAAGGGTCGCGGGGTTCAACTGCACGAAGAGCCACAAGGCGAGTAGCGTGAGGCCCGCGTCGATCTCCGCCCCGGCGAGGAAGGCCTTGGCGCGCAACCGTTCGAGCGGACCGCCGAGGACGCTCGGCACCGCCCACACGCCGAGCGCCGCGCCGCACGCGCCGCCGGCGATGTTGCACAGCACGTCGAGATTGTTCGCAACGCGCGCCGGCAAGTAGCTTTGGAATGCCTCCATGCCGAGCGAAAGGAGCGCGGCGCTGCCCAGCGCCGCGGCGAAGGCGGCGAGGCCGCGGATGCGGGGATGGAGCGCCAGGACGCAGAGAAAGCCGTAGGGCAGATAGCCCATTACGTTGGCCGCGAGGTCGAAGCCCGTCACATATCGCGGCCACGGCGATGTCAGGTAAGCGAAGGGCGAGATGCCGTGGTCGCGCCAGCCTTCGAGCGGATAGAGCGAGGCGTAGACGATGAGCAGGGTATAGACGGCAAACGCGATGCGCGCGAACGCCGAGGCGCCTGCCAGGCCTGCGGCGTCAGCGCGGTCCGCCGTGATCGTGCGCGTGGGCGACTGCATGACCTGCGGGCACGAGCGCGCCTACGACCATGCCCACTATGGAGAAGCCAAGACCGACTAGCGGCGGTGGCACCGTCGCGTCGGGCGCGAAGAACGCGGCGGCCAGCCAGCCGGCAAGGCCGCAGACGCAGGAAGCCAGCGCACCGACGTTGTTCGCGCGCCTCCAGAAGATGCCGGCGGCGAGCGGCACCAGGGCCGCCACGAGCGTCACGGTGTAGGCGTTCTGCACCATGTCGTACATCGTCGCCTTGGAGTTCAGCGCAAAGACGAGCGCCGCCAGGCTGAAGGTCACGAGGATGATGCGCAGCGTGAGGAGGAACTGCCGGTCGCTCATGCGAGGGAACAGGGGCTTGATGATGTTCTCGGTGCAGAGCGAGGTCGGCGCGATGATCGCGCCGCTCGCGGTCGACAGGATCGCGGAGAGCAGCGCGCCGAAGAACAGCACCTTGATCCACAGCGGCGTGTGCTCGAGGATGAAGGTCGGCAGGATGCGCTGCGTGTCGCGCGCGTCTTCGGCGTTGAGCAGTCCGCCGAGCGCCGGATCGATCGTCAGCGCGGCGAGCACGATGAAGATCGGCACGAACACGAAGCAGAAATAGACGGCGCCGCCGAGCAGGCCGCCCCATATGGCGGTGCGCTCGTCCTTGGCGGACGTCACTCGCTGGAAGATGTCCTGCTGCGGAATCGAGCCGATGGCGAGCGTGAGGAACGCGGTGACGAAGGCGAGCCACTCTTTCGTGCCCCCCTTGGGCCAGAACTCGAACTTGCCGGCCTCGCTCGCCGCCGCGATCACCTTGCCGGGACCGCCCGCCATGTCGCCCACCACCCACGCGACCAGCCCGAGCCCGACGAGGATCATGACCGACTGGAAGAGGTCGGTCATCGCCACCGACCACATGCCGCCCCAGATGGTGTAGCCCAGCACGATGACGCCGCTGATGATGATGCCGGCGCCGAGCGGGATGGCGCCGTCGGTCAGGGTCGAGAAGACGAGGCCCAGCGCGGTGAGCTGCGCCGCCGTCCAGCCGAGGTAGGAGATCGCGATCACCACGCTGGTGCCGAATTCCATCGTGCGGCCGTAGCGCTTGCGATAGAAGTCGCCGATCGTGAGGAGGTCCATGCGGTAGAACGCGCGCGCGAAGAAGAACGCCACGATGACGAGGCACATCGACGAGCCGAACGGATCGGCGATGATGCCGGAGAGGCCGCTCTTCGAGAATTCCACCGACACGGAGAGCACGCTTTCCGCGCCGAACCAGGTGGCGAACACGGTGGCCGTGTTCATGTAGAGCGGCAGGCTGCGACCCGCGACGACGTAGTCTTTCGAGTTGTGCACGCGCTGCGCGGCCCACAACCCGATGGCGATCGTGACCGCGAGATAGACGACGACCGAGCCGATCAGCATGCGCGCGCCATCATAGCGAGCGGCCCCATGCCTGCCAACGCTCCTTGCCGCTCAGCACCGGCACCATCCCGCGAGCAGACCGCCAGGACGCACCAGCATCGGCATGCGTGCGCTCCAGGCCGGCCATCGATGCCGCGGCAAGGCGCAGAGGAAGGTGCGCTCATAGACCACGTCGAACGGCCGCTCGTCGAGCGCGAAGAAGTCGGCTTGCCTTGCGGGCAGAGCAAGCTTGCGCGCGCGCTCGAGCGCCGCGTCCGAAAAATCGATGCCGAGCACGTCGTCGCCACGCTCGGCGAATTGCCGGATTTCATAGCCGGAGCCGCATCCTGGCACCAGCACACGCCTGCCCGGTAGCGCGTGTCCCAGAATCCGGCTTAGAGGAATCCGATGCCACTCAGGACGAGCGCGGCGAGGAGCACCACGAGGAGCACGGTCAAGAGATCGTTGCGCCGCGCATTTTCTGCCGCCAGGCGCTCGACCGATGCGCGCAGCGCGCCGAGGCGGTCGTCGGCGAGCGCGCGGTGCACGAGCCGCGGCAGCTGCGGCAGGGTGGTCGCCCAGTAGGGCGCCTCGTGGCGCAGCGTGCGCAGAAAGCCGCGCCAGCCGACCTGCTCGCTCATCCAGCGCTCGAGAAAGGGCTTGGCGGTGCTCCAGAGATCGAGGTCCGGATCGAGCTGGCGCCCCACGCCTTCGATGTTGAGCAGCGTCTTCTGCAGCATGACCAGCTGCGGCTGGATCTCGACGTTGAAGCGCCGCGACGTCTGGAACAGGCGCAGCAGCAGCCGGCCGAAATAGATCTCCTTCAACGGCCGCGCGAAGATCGGCTCGCAGACACCGCGGATCGCGGCCTCGAACTGGTCAACGCGCGTGCCCGCCGGCACCCAGCCGGCATCGAGGTGCGCCTGCGCCACGCGCCGGTAATCGCGATTGAAGAAGCCGAGGAGGTTCTGTGCCAGGTAGTTCTTGTCCACCTCGGTGAGCGTCCCCATGATGCCGAAATCGAGCGCGATATAGCGCCCGCGCAGCGGCCCGTCGGTGGCCACCAGGATATTCCCCGGGTGCATGTCGGCATGGAAGAAGCTGTGCCGGAATACCTGGGTGAAGAAGATCTCGACGCCGGCGCGGCCCAGCGCCCGCAGGTCGATGCCCTTTCCCCGCAGGAGCGCGATCTGCGAGATCGGCACGCCGTGCATGCGCTCCATCACCATGACGCGCTGCGCGCACAGGTCCCAGTGCACTTCGGGCACGGCGAGGAGCGTCGACGCCGCGAAGTCGCGCCGCATCTGGCTCGCGTTCGCCGCCTCGCGCATGAGGTCGAGCTCCTCGTCCAGGTGCCGCGCGAACTCCGCCACCACTTCACGCGGCCGCAGGCGGCGCCCCTCCGGCGACAGCCGCTCGACGAGCGAAGCCGCCGTTTCGAGGAGCGCAAGGTCCTTCGCGATCTCGCGCTCCACGTCCGGCCGCAGCACCTTGACCGCCACCTCGCGCCCGTCCTGCAGCGTGCCGGGGTGGACCTGGGCGATCGAGGCGCTTGCGATCGGCGTGCGATCGAGCGTCGCGAACACCTGCGCGACGCGGCGGCCGAGGCTGCGCTCGATCTCGGCCATGGCGAGCGCCGGATCGAATGGCGGCACCTGGTCCTGGAGCTTGGCCAGCTCGTCCGCGATGTCGAGCGGCAGGAGATCGCGCCGCGTCGAGAGCACCTGGCCGAACTTGACGAAGATCGGGCCCAGCTGCTCGAGCGCTTCGCGCAGCCGCCGTCCGCGAGGCTCGTCGCGGCGGCCGGCGAGCAGGCGCAGCACGAAATCGCCCGGCACTGCCGGGATGAACTCGTGCAAGCCGTAGCGAACGATGATGGCGAAGATGCGCACCAGCCGCAGGAGCCTAAGCAAGGCGGCGCTCCAGCTCTGCTATGGCGGCGCGCAGCCGCTCGACCTCGACCGCGAAACGCGCCAGCTCGCCGCGCCGCACGAGCGCATTGCTCTCGACCGCGGCGTAATCGGCGAGCGCCTCTGTCACGCGTTGCGCGGCGTCCACCTGCCAGCGCGCAAAGGCCCGCAGCGTGCTGCCGACGCGCTCGGCGGCGACGTCGCCCATGACGCGCGAGAGCTCCTCTTCGAAATCCCAGCGCAAATGCTTGGCCAGATAGCGCAGCTCGTCGGCCAGCGCGCCCTCGCCGGTCACTCCTTGCAACGCGACGATTGCGCTCGGTTCGCCGCTCGGATCGATGCGGCCCGGCTCGATACGGCCGCCGGCTGCGATCACGAGGCGCAGCGGCGGCAGCAGCGGCGGGCGAAGCTCGGCGGTTTGCCCTTCGAGGCGTGCCAGACGCTCGCGCGCCCAGCCTTCGCGCTCGAGGAGCTGGTTCAACAGAAAGCAAAAGGCCACCGCGGGGGTGGCCTTTGCGCTTGAGAGCGGCTCGCTCAATGCATCTGCTGAATGCCGGCGAGCAGCCAGCCGCTCGAGCCGTCGTTAGGCTTGACGAGGTTCCATACCTCCTCGAAGCCCACCGGCTCGGTGCCCGGTGTCTCGCGCACCATGCCCGAGAAACGCACGCTCGCCCAATGCTGCTCTCGCTCGCTCGAGAGCTCGAGCAGGTCGGCATTGAGCGCGACCACATCGGTGGCGTGGCCACCCTGGATGTCCCGGTTCAGCTCGTCGAACATCTCCCGCGTGGTGAATTCGCGGATCTCATCGAGCCGGCCCGCATCGTTCGCTACTTGCAGCTTGATGAAATTCATCTTGGCCGCGCGCAGGAAGCCGGCGGTGTCGAAGCCCGCCGGTACGGCGGACGCGGGGCTCACGCCGCTGCCGGGAAGCGCGCGCTCGGGCACCGCCATCGTCTCGTTCGTGCCCGCGAGCTGTGCGGTCTCACGCCGGCGCGCCAGCGCGCGCACGACCATCACGATGGCAAACGCCAGAAGCGCAACGAGAAGGATCCCGCCGAGGCCGCTGCCGCCGAAGAGATAGCCGAGGAGGCCGCCGAGGGCGAGTCCGCCCAGGATGCCGCCCAGCATTCCCCAACGATTGCCCTGCTGTGCGGGCTGCGCCTGCGGCGCTGACTGCTGGGGCGCTGCCTGCTGTGCCGGCTTGGCCGGCGCAGGCGTGACGCTGCGCTGCGCGCCGACCGAACGCCCGCCGCCGAGCCGCTTGGCATCGGCTTCAGTTGCCACGAGGCTCGCACCGGCCAGCACTACGCATAGTCCTAGTAACCACTTACGCATAAAGGCTTACCTCCAACTGCCCATGCTATCAAAAGCGGATGCCGCGATGCACCGCCGCCACGCCTGCGGCAAGATTGAAGACTTCGACCTGCGAGAGGCCAGCGGCCTCCATCATGGTCTTGAGTTGCGCCTGGTCCGGATGCATGCGGATCGATTCGGCGAGATAGCGGTAGGGCTCGGCCGCGCCCGCCACGCGCTCGCCGAGCCAGGGCAGCACCTTGAACGAATAGAGATCATAGGCACCGGCGAGCGGCGCCCACACCTTGGAGAACTCGAGCACCACCAGCCGGCCGCCGCGCTTCAGCACGCGCGCCATCTCGGCGAGCGCGCGGTCTTTGTGCGTCATGTTGCGGAGCCCGAAGCCGACCGTCACGCAATCGAAGTACGCGTCACGAAACGGCAGGCGCTCGGCGTCGCATTGCACGGCCGGCGCGAGCGCGCCCGCGTCGAGCAGGCGGTCGCGCCCGCGCTCGAGCATCTTCATGTTGATGTCGGTCGCCCAGACCTCGCCTTCGGAACCCACCCGGCGCGCGAGCGCCGCGGCGAGGTCGCCGCTGCCTGACGCGACATCGAGCATGCGCTCCCCCGGGCGCGGCCGCGCCACCGACAAAGCGAAGTGCTTCCACAACCGGTGCAGCCCGAGCGACATGAGATCGTTCATCAAGTCGTAGCGCTCGGCCACGCGGTCGAACACCTCGCCGACGCGCTCGGCCTTTTCCTCTTCCGCGACCTTGCGGAAACCGAAGTCGACGTCCTTAGTCATCGCGCACCGCCGGCCTTTTCCAGCTTGGCGAGATAGTCGGCCCAGAGCTTTTCCTGTGCCTCGCCCAGCTCGTACAGGTAATCCCAGGAGTAGATCCCGGTGCTGTGGCCATCGGAGAACTGCGGCTGCACCGCGTAGGACCCCACCGGCTCGAGGGAACGGATCTCGACATCGCGCTTGCCGGTCTGCAGCACTTCCTGGCCCGGGCCGTGTCCCCTCACCTCTGCCGACGGCGAGTAGACGCGCAGGTATTCATAAGGCAGGCGGAAGCTGCGGCCATCGGTGAAAGCGATCTCGAGCACGCGCGACTTCTGGTGCAGCGTGATGGCGCTCGGTACCCGCTCGGTGCTCACGGCACGGTTTGGTAAGCGACGCGCTCGAAATCAATACCGCGCTCTATGACCTCGGTCAGCATCGCTTTCGAGGACTGCTGGTCGTGCAGCTCGACCACCCGCTTCGGCTTGTACCAGCCGCTCGGCAGGACGATGGAGGGCGGCGATTCGAGCGCCGGCACCGCGCTCAACGCGATCGCGGGCGCCCAGCTGTCGGCCTGCACGTTGAGGCCGGTCGGCCGCACGGCCAGCGGCCGCGGCAGGCCGGGTAGGAGCTTCACGCCGGCGTGGACATCGCCATTATCGGCGCCCATCAGCCATCGCACCTGCGCCAGCATGAATTGCTTGCCGTCGGCGGGCCGCACGCCGATCAGCTGGCCGTGCGCCATGCGCTTACCCGCCTCGCTCGCCCGGCGCACCATGCGCATGCCTTGCGCGCTCTCGTCCTCGATCTCCCACTTCTCGACGACGAAGCCCTTGGCGTTGCTGTAGTCGTCCTCCTCGCGGGTGCTGACGCGGCCGAAGGTGGCGATTTCCTCTTTCTGCTTCTGCGTGAGCTCGCTCTGCGCCGAGGGCGGCTTGAACACGCGGCCGGAGATGTAGTAGTGAATGCCGGCCAGCTCGTTGCACGCCTCCGCCGAGCGCTGCGCGGCACGGCGCTCGGTCGCGCGGGCGGGCTTCGGCTGGCACCACTGCCGATAGAGATAGACCAGCAGCTGCTCGCATGAAGGCTGCACGCAGTCCTCGCCGAGCGCGAGCTTGGCCGGCGACTCGCCCTTGCGCAAGAGCGCCACGCGGTTGCGCAGGCTCTTGGCGAGCTTGCGCGTGTCGAGGTAGCGCGGCTCGCGCGCGTTCTCCGCGCCCCGCTCCGGGCAGGCATCGCTCGCGAGGTCCGCCACGACCGGCGGCACGCCCTCGCCCTCGTCGACCGGCTTCGCTTCGACGTCGACCTTGGATGCCCACCGCTCGAGGAGATAGGCGACGAACGTGAGCTGGCGCGGGGCGAGTTCGTTCGGGTTGCACAGGCCCATCAGCACGGCGCGCGCGTAGGCGATGCGCGGCGAAGTGTCCTGGATGTCGCGGTTCAGGAAATCCTTGATGGTGTCTTCGGCCACATCGAGCCGTTCCGCGGCGGCGTAGGTTTCGTGCAGCGAGCGCCAGTCATCGGCCGGCACCTCGCGATAGGCACGATCGTGGTGGAACATGCGCAAGCCGATGTAGGAAAGCAGTCGCGCACACACGAGCGCCGCCTGCGCGCGCATGCCGGAATCGCGGTTGATCGCGCCGTCGACGCAACGCTGGTAGCCGGCGATCATCTGGTCCCAGAGGCCGATCGTCGTGTCGAAGGCCGTGCTTTCCTGCTCGGTCATCGGCAGCGCGCGGTTGGAGAAGCGCTTCGCCTGCTCGATCTGCACGAAGTTCACCGCCTCGCGCAGCGCCTCCAGCACGCCGAGGCGCGGCGACGCCGCGGCCGGGAAGCGGTTGAATTCCTCGAGCTGCTCGAGCAGCTCCGCTTGCGCGGCGGCGACGTTGGCGAGCGGCACGTGCTCGAGCCACGCCTTGCAGGTCGCCGCGTCGGTGAACTCGGGGGAAGCGTCTTCCGAAAGCTCGGGCAGCTTCATGGCGCGGCATCATACCCAAAGACATCGCGGTAGCTCACATAGAAGCTCGCGAAAAGCGTCGGCAGGAGCAGGATCATGATGGGCAGCACGAAGCCCGCCGCCGGCAGCTGGCCGCCTTCGGCGAAGAGCGCGAGCGCGGCGAGCGCGAGGAACGGGATGACGAGCGTGACGAGTGCCGTGACCGCGCCGTACCCCAGGAAGGCACGCCAGTTCATCATCGAGGCGGCGAAGCTGAAGAACAGCGCCTTCAGCGCGCCGGTCGAATGCCAGGCGGCGAGCGGCGGCGCAAACCAGAAAGCGAGCATCACCGGCATGTAGAGCGTCGCCGTAGCGAGGAGCGCCCCGAGGAACCCGGCCGACTGCAGCACGTCTTCGCCCGGCCGCTGGCCGGTCAGCAGCCAGTGCGCGAGCGCCCCCTCGTCGGCGAGACTACTCGCGCCGAGCATGACAATGAGGCAGGCGAGGTAAAGCACGCCGAGCGCGATCTGCGGGCGCAGCTCATGGCGAAAGCCGTCGAAAAGCAGCCTGAGCTCGAGCGGCGAGCGGTGCCCGGCCGCGCGCGCCAGCGCCATGAAGCCCACCGAAAACGCGGGCACGAGGATGGCCGCGGCGGCCGGGCCGATGATCGGCACGACCGAAACCAGGCTCATCACGAGCCAATAGCCGAACACCGCCGCGAGCCAGCCGAACGGCGCCGCGCGAAAGAGCCGCCAGCCCTCGGCGAGCCAGCGCACGCCGCGACCCGCGCTTACGATGCGCGCCTGCATTCCAGGATCCTGCGGAAGTGCTGCGGATCGTGCGCGTGCACCAGCATGCCCGCGCGCGGCAGATGAAAGTCGTGCAGGCGCGAGAGCCAGAAGCGCAGCGCCGCCGCGCGCAGCATCACGGCCCACGCCGCGCGCTCGCCCGGCGTTATCGGACGTACCGCGTCGTACGCCGCGAGCAACGCGCCGCTGCGCCCGCGCTCCAAGCCGGAGCTCGCGTCCAGGCACCAGTCGTTTGCGCAAACGGCGATGTCGTAGAGCAGGCAGTCCACGCCGGCAAAGTAGAAGTCGATGACGCCGCAGATCCGCCCGCCATCGAAGAGCGCGTTGTCCCGGAAGAGGTCGGCATGCACGGGTCCGCGCGGCAGGTCGGCGAAGCGGTGCTGCGCCTGGAACGCGAGCTCGCGGTCCAGGAGCGCGTTCTCCTCGGCGCCGAGCAAGCCCCGCAGCTCGGACGCTGCGAGGTGCCACCACTTCGGCCCGCGCGGATTTTCCAGATAGGCCCCGTATGAGCGGCCGGCGAGGTGCATGCGCGCAAGCAGCGCGCCGAGCTCGGCGCACTCGGCCTCGCCGGGATGCTCCACCGACTGCCCGCGCAGACGCGTCACCAGCGCAGCCGGCTTGCCTTTCAGCGTCTGCAGATAGTGCTCGGCCAGGTCGGCAATCGGCGCGGGCGATGGAATGCCATGGCGCGCAAGATGCGCCATCAGGTCGAGATAGAAGGGCAGCTCCGCCGCCGGCAAGCGCTCGAACAGCGTGAGCACGTAGCTGCCTTGCGTCGTGGTCACGAAGTAATTCGTGTTCTCGATGCCGGCCTTGATCGGCTCGAGCGCTTTCAGCCGGCCCACGGAGTAATGGACGGTGAGCCACGCGTCGAGCTCGGCCTCGGTGACGGGGGTATAGACGGACAAACTATTCGAAGATGTAGATGGGCCACATCGGCACGCGCACGCCGTCGTCGAGCGGATCGCGCCGCATCCAGTTGCCGTTGCCGGTTGTGTCCACGAGGTAGTAGGACCTGCCGCCGGGCGGCGTGACCTTGAGCATCACGACCCGTCCGCCTTCACGCACTTCCTCGACCCTGTCTTCCTTCTGCACCGGAATCTGCACCGCCGGCTCGTCCGGTCCCGAAATCTCAGGCGGCGGCAGCTCCTGCATCGTTTGCGGATTCGGTTGCGCAGCTGCGCTGCTGGCGACGGCGCACGTCAGTACGAACACCGCCAGAGGGCGCATGGCGCCATTCTACTATCTGCCATAATTTCTTCTCCCATCGTGTCGGAGACTGAACCGCAAAAGACGTTATTGCTGGTCGACGGCTCGTCGTATCTCTATCGCGCGTTCCACGCGCTGCCGGAGCTGAGGAGTCCGAACACCGGAGAGCCGACCGGCGCCATCTACGGCGTGCTCAACATGCTGCGCAAGCTCGCCACCGACTACAAGGCGCAAGCCTGGGCGGCTGTCTTCGACGCCAAAGGCAGGACGTTCCGCGACGACGTGTATCCGGAGTACAAGGCGACGCGCAGCGCAATGCCAGACGACTTGCGCAGCCAGGTCGAGCCGCTGTACGAAGCCGTGAAGGCACTCGGATGGCCCTTCCTGTGCGTCGAAGGCGTCGAGGCCGACGATGTCATCGCCACCCTCGTCGAGGCAGCGCGCAAGCGCAGCTGGCGCACGGTGATCTCCACCGGCGACAAGGACCTCACCCAGCTCGTCGACGAGGGCACGCTCTGGATCAACACCATGTCGAACGAGAAGCTCGACGTAGAGGGGGTAACGCGCAAGTTCGGCGTGCCGCCCGAGCGGATCGTCGACTATCTCACCCTGATCGGCGACCAGATCGACAACATCCCGGGCGTCGAAGGCGTGGGCCCGGGATACGCGTCTAAGTGGCTGCAGCAATACGGCTCGCTCGACAACCTGCTGTCACGTGTCGACGAGATAAAAGGCGCGCGCGGCGAGAACCTGCGCAAGCTTCAGGACTGGCTACCGAAGGCGCGCGAGCTCCTCACCGTGCGGCGCGATGTGCCGCTCCCTCTTAGCTTCGAGCAGCTCGCCGAATTCAGGCCGGATCCGCGACTGCAGCGCGCGCAATACGAGCGCTATGGCTTCAAGACGTGGCTGAAAGAGATGGAAGGCGTGCCGGTCACTGAAGCAACCTCCGCCCCACCACTGCCAACGGCGATCCAGCAGCGGCGCTACCGCACGATCTTGACCGAGGACGAGCTCAAGGAACTCGCGCTCAAGATCGCGGCCGTGCCGCTCGTCGGCTTCGCCTGCCTGGGGTCGAGCGAGGATCCGATGAGCGCCCGGCTCGTCGGCCTCGCCTTTGCGTTTGGTGATGAAGCGGTATACCTGCCGCTCGCTCACGACTACCCGGGCACGCCCAGCCATCTGGATGCGGACACTGCGCTCGGCGTGCTCAAGCCCTGGCTCGAGCGCGCGGACTGCGGCAAGGTGAGCGAGGACGTGAAGCTCGATTCGCACCTGCTCGCGAACCACGGCATCCGCCTTGCCGGGTGCGTGCACGACACGATCATCGAATCGTATGTGCTCGAGGTGCACGAGAAGCACGAGCTCGCGAGCCTCGCGCAGCGCCATTGCGGGTGGACCACGCTCACCTTCGAGGAGGTCGCAGGCAAAGGCGCCTCGCGCATCCCGTTCGGCTCAGTCGACATCGGCCGCGCGACTGAATATGCAGCGCAGAAAGCCGACTGCATCCTCGCGCTGCACGACGCGCTGCATCCGCGCATCGCCGAGGACGAGAAGCTCGCCTTCATCTACGAGCGCATCGAACTGCCGCTCGTCCCGGTGCTGTTCTGCATGGAGCGCAACGGCGTGCTGCTCGACCGCGGCACGCTCGACGCGCAGAGCCAGGAGCTTGGCAAGGAGATCCTCGCCCTCGAGCAGAAGGCTTTCGAGGCGGCGGGCCAGCCCTTCAATCTCGGCTCGCCCAAGCAGATCCAGGAGATCCTCTTCGAGCGGCAGAAGCTGCCGGTGAAGAAGAAGACGCCGTCGGGCCAGCCGTCCACCGACGAGGATTCGCTCGCCGAGCTGGCACTCGACCATCCGTTGCCGCGGCTGATCCTCGAGCACCGCACTCTCTCCAAGCTCAAGTCCACCTATACCGACAAGCTGCCGCGCAGCATCAACCCGGCGACCGGCCGCGTGCACACCACGTATTCGCAGACCACCGCGGTCACCGGCCGGCTCGCCTCGAACGAGCCCAACCTGCAGAACATCCCGATCCGCACGCCGGCCGGTCGGCGCATCCGCGCCTGCTTCATCGCGCCGCCGGGGTCGAAGATCGTGTCGGCGGACTACTCGCAGGTCGAGCTGCGCATCATGGCGCACCTCTCCGGCGACGAGAGCCTGCGGCGCGCGTTCAGCCTGGGCGAGGACGTGCATCGCGTGACCGCCGCGGAAGTATTCGGCGTGCCGCTGGCGGCGGTCGAGCCCGACCAGCGCCGCATCGCCAAGGTGATCAACTTCGGCCTGATCTACGGCATGTCGTCCTTCGGCGTGGCGCAGAACCTCGGCATCGACCGCGCCCAGGCGCAGACCTACGTCGATCGCTACTTCGCGCGCTATCCGGGAGCGAAGCGCTACATGGACGAGACGCGCAAGCGCGCGAAGGAGGTCGGCTACGTCGAGACGGTGTTCGGCCGCCGCCTATGGCTGCCCGAGCTGAAGAGCGGCGCTCCCGTGCGGCGCCAGGCCGCGGAGCGCGCTGCGATCAATGCGCCGATGCAAGGCACTGCCGCCGATCTCATCAAGCTGGCGATGATCGCGGTGCAGGAATTTCTCGAGCGCGAAGAGCTGAAGAGCAAGCTCATCATGCAGGTGCACGATGAGCTGGTGCTCGAGGTGCCCGAGGCCGAGCTCGAGCGCGTCAAGTCCAAGGTGCGCGAGCTGATGGAGTCGGTGGCGAAGCTGGATGTGCCGCTTGTGGCCGACGTGGGTGTCGGCGAAAACTGGGATCAGGCGCACTAAGCTAGTAGCGGATCGCGCCGAACACCTTCTTGATGATGCTGGAGCCGGTGCCCACCGGGTCTTTGCGGATTTTCTTCTCCTCCTCCGCCACCATCACGTAGAGACCGTCGAGCGCCTTCTGCGTGACGTATTCGTCCAGGTCGGCGTCTTCCTTCCTTAGGAGCCCGACGCCGGCCGCTCTTTCCGCGTACTGATCGTACTTCTGCGCGAGCTGCACCCGCGCGGTGGCTTTCTCGACGATCGGCAGAAAGCGCTTATGGAGCTGGTCGCGCGTCGTGCGGCGGAAGTATTCGGTGCCGGCGGTGTCGCCGCCGCTGATGATGCCCTTCGCGTCCTGCACGCTCATCTTCTTCACCGAGTCGACGAAGATGCTCTTCGCTTCCGGCACCGCCGCCTCGGCGGCGCGGTTCAGCGTGACGATGAGTTCGTCGGCGTACTTGCCCATGCCGACGCGCCGCAACATGTGCTCGGCGCGCTGTGCCGATTCGGGCAGCGGGATCTTCACCTGCGGATTACCCAGGAAACCGTCTACCCGGCCGAGGTTCGCGGCGGCAGCGACGCTCCCCCTCTCGAGCGCCGCTTTGAGAGCCGCGGTCGCGTCTTGCCGGGTGATGTGCTCCAGCTGGGCGTGGGCACCGGTAGACCATGCGATCGCTGCGGCGAGAACGAGGCGTCTCATAAGCTATCTCCGGTAGGTGGCGAGCAGCACCCCGGCGAGGATAGTAGCGACGCCCGCGGCATGGAAGCCGCGGAATTCCTCATGCAGGAAGGCGATGGCGAGCAGCGTGCCGAATGCCGGCAGCAGGTGCAGGGTGAACCCCGCCGCGTTCGCGCCGACCACCGCCACACCGCGCGGTTCCAGCAGATGAACGCGATCACCGATGCGCCGATGCCGACGTAAAGCAGCGCGACGACCGCATCGACGGTCGGCGCAGCCGGCGGCGCCAGCATCGAGTGGCCGAGGAAGAACGGCGCCAGCATGGTCACGCCGAGCAATGCGATCACGAAGAGCAGCCCTACTCCGCTCAGCTCGGCGGGCCGGCGCTTCAGCAGCACCGAATAGAGTCCCCACAACGGCATGGCCGCGAGGATCCACGCATCGCCGCCGTGCAGCTCGAGCTCCAACAGGCGCGCTGGCTCACCCCGCGTCATGATGATCACGATGCCGGCGAGCGAGATCAGCATGCCGGCGACCTGCCGGCGGGTGACGCGCTCCCGCTCGAGCAGCCAGGAGCAGGCAATCATGAACACCGGCGCCGATGAATTGAGCAGCACCGCGTTGATCGCCGTGGTGGTGCGCAAGCCCTGGTACACCATGGTCTGGAAAAGCGGCACGCTCAAGAGCGCAAGCAGCACGAGGATGCCGGCATGCCGGCGCAGTATCTCGCCCTTGCCGGCGACTGCGCGCAGGCCGAACGGCGTGAGCACGACGAGCGCGATGAACCAGCGCCAGAAATTGAAGCTCACCGGGTCGAACGTGTCGCGCAGGGCGCGGCCGAGCACCCAGTTGCCGGCCCACAGCAGGTTGGTGAGCGCGAGGAGGGAAAACGCGGCGACGTGCGGGCTAGAGGCCCGCAGCGTGCGCCTGCTGGTCGGCGTGGTAGGACGAGCGCACCAGCGGGCCGATGGCGGCGTGCTTGAACCTCATCGCCGTTGCTTCCTTCTCGTACATCGCGAAAACGGCGGGCTCGACGTAGCGCTCGACGGCCAGGTGGTGCGGCGAGGGCTGCAGGTACTGCCCGATGGTCAGCATGTCGACGTCGTGCGCGCGCAAGTCGCTCATTACGGCAAGGATTTCGGCATCGGTCTCGCCGAGGCCGACCATCAGGCCGGATTTGGTCGGCACGTCGGGATATAGGCGCTTGAACTGCTGGAGCAGCGCGAGCGAATGCCGATAGTCGCCGCCCGGCCGTGCCTGCTTATAGAGGCGCGGCACGGTCTCCAGGTTGTGGTTCATCACGTCGGGCGGCGCGGCGGCGAGGATCTCCAGCGCGCGATCGAGGCGGCCGCGAAAATCGGGCACCAGGACTTCGATCGTGGTCTGCGGGCTCGCCGCGCGAACGGCACGGATGCAATCGACGAAGTGCTGGGCGCCGCCGTCGCGCAGATCGTCCCGGTCCACGCTGGTGATGACGACATAGCGCAGCGCGAGCTGCGCGATGGTTTCGGCGAGATGCCGCGGCTCATCGGCGTCCGCGGCGAGCGGCCGGCCGTGCGCCACGTCGCAGAACGGGCAGCGCCGCGTGCAGATGTCGCCGAGGATCATGAAGGTCGCGGTGCCCTTGCCGAAGCACTCGGCGATGTTCGGGCACGAGGCTTCCTCGCACACGGTATGCAGCTTCTGCCGGCGCAGGATGTCCTTGATCTCGTGGAAGCGGGAGCCCGGGCTCGCGGCGCGCACCCGGATCCACGCCGGCTTCGGCAGCGTCGTGGCGCGCGGCACGATGCGGATCGTCTTCGCCTTGCCTTTTTCCTTTACGCCGGCTTCACGCATGCGCGAGATGATGGATGACCCGCGCCGCGAGCTTTTCGCCCATGGCGGCCGGGTTTTCGGCAAAGCCGAGCGAGCGCGTCTGCGTGACGGCGAGGCCGGGATAGCCGCAGGGATCGATGACGGAGAAAGGCGCGAGGTCCATGTCGACGTTGAGCGCCACGCCATGGTACGCCCGGCCTTTGATCACGCGTATGCCGAGCGCGGCGACCTTGGCACCGTCGACATAGACGCCGGGTGCTCCGGCACGCCGCGCGGCCTTGCTGCCAATGAGATCGATCACCGCTTGCTCGAGCAGAAATACGAAGGGCTTCACCTTGATGCCGCGACGCGCGAGGTCGACGAGCGTATAGAGCACGATCTGCCCCGGCCCGTGATAGGTGACCTCGCCGCCGCGGTCGGCGGCGACCACCGGAATGCCATTGGACACCGACACCGGTGCGGCACCCTGCCCCAGCGTATAGACCGGCGGATGCTCGAGCAGCCAGAGCTCATCCGCGGTGCCGTCGGTGCGGCCGCGCGTGAAGCGGCGCATGGCTTCCAGCGTCGGCAGATACTCCGCACGTCCGAGCCGGCGCACGAGGATGTCAGCGACGAGTGTCACAGCACCATCACCACGGCAGGATCGTCGCAGAGCTCCTGATAGAGCGCGTCGAGCTGCTCGCGCGAAGTCGCGCGCACGATGCAGGTCACGCTGAGATAGCGGCCCTTGCGGCTGGGGCGCATTTCGACCGTGCCCGGATCGAAGTCCGGCGCGTGCTTCACCACGATCTCGGTCACCGCCTGCGCGAAGCCCGGCTGCTTGCGGCCCATCACCTTGATCGGGAAATCGCAGGGAAACGCCAGCAGGGAACTGTCGGCGACTACGGGCATTGCAAACTTTCCCCTCAGGCGGGCAGCGACTCGCGCCGGCCCGCGCGCATCACCTTCTGCTTGAAGTCCTGGTAGAGCCGATACATACGGCGGAAGACCGGACCGGGCCGCCCATCGCCCACCGGCGAACCATCGAGGCGCACGACGGCGAGCACTTCCTTCGACGATGAAGTGACCCAGATCTCGTCCGCCGTGCGGACCTCGGCCTCGCGAATATCGCGGAACTCGAGCGGCAGCGCGTTGGCGCGCGCCAGCTCGACCACGACATCGTAGGTGATGCCCGGCAGGATCAGCTCGTTCTTGGGCGGCGACTGAATCACGCCGCCCTTCACCACGAACACGTTGGAGGCGGAGGCTTCGGTGAGCTTGCCGTCGCGGAAGAGAATCGTCTCCACCGCATCGGCTTCGACCGACAGCTGGCGCAGGAGCACATTGCCGATGAGCGAGATCGACTTGATGTCGCAGCGCAGCCACCGGTTGTCGCGCCCGGTGATGGCCGTGGCACCGGCCTCGACCTGTGCCGGCGCCGGCGGCACCAGCGGGTTCGACATCATGAATACCGTGGGCTGCGCGTTTTTCGGAAATGCGTGGTCACGCTTCGCGACGCCGCGCGTGACCTGGAAATAGACCGCCTGGTCCTCGAAGGACTGGCGCGCCACGATGCCTTCGACAAAGCCGCGCCATTGCTGCCGCGCATACGGATTGCGGATGCCGACCCCAGCGAGGCTGCGCTCGAGTCGCGCGAGATGCTCGTCGAGCCGGAACGCCACCTTGGAGTACACCGGCACGACTTCGTAGACGCCATCGCCGAAGATGAAGCCGCGATCGAGCACGGGCACCTTGGCCTCGGCGAGCGGCAGGTACTCGCCGTTCAGGAAAACTACTTGATCCACAGCCTCAGTGTATCCCAGGCGCGCCCGAGTAGACCCGCCGGGCCGATCGGCTCGAGCGCGACCAGCGCGTGCTCGGCGAGCGGCTTCCCGTCCAGCGCCACGCGCAGCGTCGCGACGCGCTGGCCGCGCGCGATCGGAGCGACGATCGGCTGCTCCGAGACGACATCGGCCTTCAGCTTGCCGGCTGCGCCCTTCGGCACGGTGACGTAGAGGTCGTTCTTCACGCCGGCCTTGACCGCGTTTTGCGCGCCCTTCCACACATCGAGCGTGCGCACCACTTCGCCGCCGCCGAAAAGCTTGACGTCATCGAAGAACTGGTAGCCCCAGTTGAGAAGCTTCAGAGATTCCTGAGCGCGCGTCGCCTCCGAGCTGGAGCCGAGCAATACCGAGACGAGCCGCCGCGGGCCGCGCTTCGATGACGCGATGAGGCAGTAGCCCGCCGCTTCGGTGTGCCCCGTCTTCACGCCGTCCACCGTGGGATCGAGCCACAGCAGCCGGTTGCGGTTGGGCTGCGTGATGTTGTTGTAGCGGAATTCCTTGATGGCGTAATAGCGCGCGTATTCCTCGGGGAAGTCGCGCAGCAGCGCCGCGGCGAGCGTATACAAGTCGCGCGCGGTGCTGTAGTGCCGGGCGTCGGGCAGCCCGGTCGGGTTCATGAAATGCGAGCCCGCCATGCCGAGGCGCGCCGCTTCGCGGTTCATGAGCTGCACGAAGACGTCCTCCGACCCCGCGACCGCCTCGGCGAGCGCAATGCAGGCGTCGTTGCCCGATTGCACTTCCATGCCTTTGATGAGCTGGTCGACGGTGACGGGCTTGCGCGGCTCGATGAACATGCGCGAGCCAGGGGCGCGCCAGGCGCGGGGCGATACCGTCACCGCTTGCTCGAGCGTGAGCTTCTTGTCGTGCAGCGCAGCGAAGACCAGGTAGGCCGTCATCAGCTTCGTGAGCGATGCCGGCTCGATGCGCTCGTCCGCTTTCTCGGCGAGGAGCACCTGTCCGCTCGTCACGTCGCCCACGATCCAGGCTTTGCCGATGACGCGCGGCGCCGGCGGCATCGCGGCATGCGCGGCGGCGCAGAGCAACCCTGCAAGGAAAAAAACGAGGCGGACCATCAGAATCGCAAGAGGGGGCGGATCATAAGCCGGCGCGCGAGCCGGGAACGATGGCGTCGATCTCGACCTCGCCACTGCCCGCGCCGATCAGCCCGAGACGGTATGCGGCCGCGTAAGAAAGATCAATCACGCGCCCGGAATGGAACGGGCCGCGATCGTTGATGCGTACGATGACCTGCTTTCCGGTGCGCGCACTCGTCACGCGGGCATAGCTCGGGATCGGCAGTACCGGATGCGCCGCCGTCATGGCGTACATGTCGTAGGTCTCGCCGCTGGAAGTCTTCTGGCCGTGGAAGCGCTTGCCATACCAGCTGGCGAGGCCGCGCTGGTGATAGGACTGCACCTTGGCGAGCGGCACATATTTCTTGCCGAACACTTCGTACGGTCGATTGGCCGCGCGGTTGAGGGGCTCCGCACGCGGCTTCGCATCCGCGACATGGTCGAGACCCTTCGGCGGATTGGCTTGCGGGCCATCATCCTTGTAGTAGCCGCCTTTCTTGGACGCAGAGCTGCACGCGGCGAGCGTCACGAAGAGAAGGATTGGTGCGAGCCGTCTCACGCCTCGCTCATTTTTCATACACCACATTGCCAGCGACAATCGTGGTGCGGACGCGCCCGGCGAGTTCATAGCCGAGGAACGGGGTGTTCTTGCCCTGGCTTTTCAGCGATTCGGCCGAAATGCGCGTGGTTGCCGCGGGATCGAACAGCACGACGTCGGCCGGGGCGCCCGTGGCGAGTCTTCCGGAGCCGACACCGAGCACGCGCGCCGCGTCGGAGGTGATCCTGGCCAGGGTTTTAGTCAGCGGCAGCTTGCGCGCCTCGCCCCACTTCAGCGTGAGGGGGAGCAGCAGTTCGAGCCCGGTGGCGCCCGGTTCGGCTTCAGCGAACGGCAAATGCTTGCCGTCCTCATCCACCGGCGTGTGGTCGGAGCAGGCGCAGTCCACGGTACCGTCCTCCAGGCCGCGCGCCAACGCATCGCGGTCGCGCTGGCTGCGTAGCGGCGGCGCGAGCCGGCAGTTGGAATCGAAATACCCCAGGTCGTTGTCGCAAAGGTGCAGGTGATGGATGCCGACATCGCAAGTCACCGGCAATCCCTCGCGCTTTGCCGCACGCATCATCTCGACCGCGCCCGCCGTCGAGAGTCGGCAAATATGCACCCGGGCGCGCGTTGCCCGGACGAGCTCGAGGATGGTCGCGAGCGCGATCGTCTCGGCGAACGGCGGAATCCCCGGCAGACCGAGCCGCGTCGCCACTTCGCCGTCGTGCGCCACGCCGCCCTTCGCCAGCCCGACGTCTTCCGCGCGCAGCCACACCGGAAAGCCGAAGGTTGCCGCATATTGCAGCGCGCGCCAGAGTACCTGGGTATCGGCGAGCGGTGCATTGCCCTGCGAGAAGGCGACGCAGCCCGTTTCGGCGAGCTGCGCCATCTCGGTCAGCCGCTCGCCTTCGAGCTTCAGTGTGAGAGCGCCGATCGGGTAGACGCGCGCTTTGGTCAGCGCCTTGGCGCGCCGGCGCAGCATGTCGACGAGGCCGGGCTCATCCAGCGGCGGATCGGTGTCAGGCGGGCAGGCGAGGCTCGTCACCCCGCCGGCGAGCGCGGCCGCCATCTCGGATTCGAGCGTCGCCTTGTATTCGTAGCCGGGCTCGCGCAGGCGGGCTGCGATATCGATGAAGCCGGGCGCCGCCACCAGGCCTTTGGCGTCGAGGGTGCGCTCCGCCTTCGCGAATTCTTCGCTGATCTTGCCCTCGGCGATATACAGATCGCCTTTGGCGTCGCGGCCGCTTGCGGGGTCGATGATGCGGGCGTTTTTTATCAGGAGCTTCATCTGCCGTTGTGCTGCACTTTCGTCAGTTCCCCGCCACGATGCTCATCACTGCCATGCGCACTGCGATGCCGAACGTGACCTGCGGCAGGATCACCGAATGCGGACCATCCGCCACCGACGAGTCGATCTCCACGCCGCGGTTCATCGGCCCCGGGTGCATCACGATCGCGTCCTTGCGCGCGAGTGACAGCTTGTCGAGGGTGAGGCCGTAGTTCTTGAAATATTCCTGGGCGGAGGGCAGCAGCGCGCCCTTCATGCGCTCGCTCTGCAGCCGCAGCATCACCACCACGTCGCAGTCGCGCAGCCCTTCTCGCATGTCGTGGAACACTTTTACGCCGAGCGCCTCTACCCCGGCCGGCAGCAAGGTTTGCGGGCCGATCACGCGCACCTCGGGCGCGCCGAGCGTGGTCAGTCCGTGGATCAGCGAACGCGCCACGCGCGAGTGCAATACGTCGCCAATGATCGCGACCGTCAGGCGCGAGAAGTCCTTCTTGTAGTGGCGGATGGTGAACAGATCGAGCAGGCCCTGCGTCGGGTGCGCGTGGCGGCCGTCGCCTGCGTTGATCACGTGCTCGTGCGGCTTGACGTGGCGCGCGATGAGAAAAGGCGCGCCGGAGGAGCTGTGGCGAACGACGAAGATGTCGGCGTGCATCGCCGAGAGGTTGGCCACCGTGTCGAGCAGCGACTCGCCCTTGGTGTGCGAGGAGATGGCGATATTCAGATTGATGACGTCGGCTGAAAGCCGCTTGGCCGCAATCTCGAAGGTCGTGCGGGTGCGGGTCGACGGCTCGAAGAACAGATTGAAGACGCTTTTGCCGCGCAACAGCGGCACCTTCTTCACTTCGCGCTCGGTCACGCCGGCAAAGGATTCGGCGGTGTCGAGGATCTGCGTCAGGATCTCGCGCGGCAGGCCCTCGATGGAGAGCAGGTGCTGCAGCTCGCCGGCCTGGTTCAGCTGCGGGTTACGTTGCACTCTGCGACTCCAGGACGAGCGCCAGCTTGCCGCTCGCCTCGCGCGTCAGGCGCAGGCGCATGCCGGCGGGAACCTCGACGCGAGCGCCGCAATACTGCGCGCAGACCGGCAGCTGGCGCCCGCCACGGTCGGCCAGGACGACGAGCGAGATGCTCGCCGGCCGCCCATAGTCGAAAAGCTCGTTCATCGCCGCGCGCACCGTGCGGCCGGTATAGAGCACGTCGTCGACCAGCAGGATCTCGCGGCCGCTCACGTCGAACGGAATCTTGGTGCGCTTGGGATCGTGATGCAGACCTTGCTGGTGATAGTCGTCGCGATAGAACGAGATGTCCATCAGCCCGAGCGGCTCCTTGATGGCGAGCAGGCTGTGCAGGCGCTCGGCGAGCCACGCGCCGCCGGTGTAGAGGCCGATCATGGCGCTCTTCGGCCCGAGCTTGGGACGCAGCTCGGCGGCGAGCTGCTCGCAGAGCTTTTCCGCCTCAGGCAGCTTGACCAAAATATTGCTCCAGGATGAGTTGGGCGGCGACCGAATCGATCGATTTGTTTTTCACGCCGCGCAGCCGGCTTTCGGCTTCCACCGAGCTGAAGCGCTCATCGACGCGCGCCACCGGCAGTCGAAAGCGTCCCTCCAGCTGACGCGCGAAGCGCTCCACCCGGCGCGCCAATGGATGCTCGCCGTTCGCGGCGATGGGCAGTCCGACGACCAGCTGACCCGGCCGCCACTCGGCGACCAGCTTGCCAATGCTGTCGAACCCGGGGGCGGCGATCGGCGGCAGCGGGTGCGCCGTGCCGAGCTCCGGCTCGCCGACTGCTACTCCAATACGCTTTAGACCGAAATCGAAGGCGAGGACGGTACGCGCGGCGCGCTCAGGCATGCCCTGCTTCGTCCTGCAGCCTCGCGTAGTCGACGCCGAGCAGCTGCATCGCCTGCGGCAGCCGTTCTTCGGCCGGGATGTCGAAGAGAATCGCGTCCTTCGCTGCGACGGTGAGCCACGCGTTCTGCGACAGCTCCTGCTCGATCTGGCCCGGCGACCACCCCGCATAGCCGAGCGTGACCAGCATGCGCTTCGGGCCTTCGCCGCGCCCTACCGCCTCGAGGATGTCTTTGGAAGTGGTGAGCCCGATCGCTTCGCCCACGCGCAGCGTCGATTGCCAGTTGCCGGCCGGCTCGTGCAGCACGAAGCCGCGATCGGTCTGCACGGGTCCGCCGAAGTAGATCGGCGCGCCAGAGTGCGCGCCGTCGGACATGGCGAGCGAGAGCCGCTCGAAAAGCGCCTGCAGCGTCATATCGATCGGGCGGTTCACGACCAGACCGAGCGCGCCCTGGTCGTTGTGCTCGCAGATGTACGTCAGGGTCTTCGAAAAGTACGGATCGGCCATGTTCGGCATGGCGATCAGGAAGTGATGCGTCAGATCGATCGAGGACATGCGCCCGGAAGCGCATTTTACCGCATCAGATCTCCACCATTTCGAAGTCTTCCTTGCGAGCGCCGCACTCCGGGCAAGTCCAGTTCATCGGCACGTCTTCCCAGCGCGTGCCCGGCGCGATGCCTTCGTCGGGCAAACCCGCCGCCTCGTCGAAGACAAAGCCGCAGATGAGGCACATCCACGTCTTGTATTGCACCTGATTTTCGGCCATAGAATGGGCCCGGATATTAACCCATGTCGCACGCTTCGCCCGAGGCGCCGCCCGCAGTTCCGCCTATGGTGTTGACGTTCGCCGCATCCGATCCGACAGGCGGCGCGGGCGTGCAAGCGGATCTCCTCACCGTCGCTGCGCTCGGCTGTCATCCGCTCTCCGTCATCACGGCGCTCACCGTGCAGGACACGCATGGTGTCGAGCGCGTGCTGCCGATCGAAGCATCGTGGATCGCGGCACAGGCGCAGCGTGTGCTCGCCGACATTCCAGTCGCCGCATTCAAGGCCGGCGTGCTCGCCTCGGCGCCGAACGTGCGCGCGGTGAGCGAAGTCATCGCAAGGCACGCCGCGGTGCCTTTCGTGGTCGATCCCGTGCTCGCCAGCGGACGCGGTGACGCCCTTACCGAGGAAGATGCGATCGAGGCGCTGCGCGAGCTGCTCCTGCCACACGTCACAGTGCTGACGCCGAACAGCCTCGAGGCGCGGCGTCTTGCCGGCGGCGCTGCCGATCTCGCCGAATGTGCCCGGCGACTGGTGGATCATGGCTGCGAATTTGTGCTCATCACCGGCACGCATGAAGCGGGTGCCGACGTCCTGAACGTGCTCTACGACGCGAGCGGCGTCGTGCGCGAGGATCGTTGGCCGCGCCTGCCGGCGAGTTACCACGGCTCGGGCTGCACGCTCGCCGCGGCGATTGCCGCCGAGCTCGCCCGCGGGCTCGAGGCGCCCGAAGCCGTGCAGGCGGCGCAACGCTTCACCTGGGAGTCGCTCGCCGCGGGCTTCAGGCCCGGCGGCGGACAGTGGCTGCCGAATCGCTTTTTCCGCTCGTGAAGCTGCGCGGGCTCTATGCGATCACGCCGGAGAGCGGCGACGTCGAGCGAAACACCCGCCTTGCCCTCGAGGGCGGGATCGCGCTCTTGCAGTACCGCCAGAAGAAGCGCGACGTGGCACTCGCGCGCGCCATCGTGCGCCTGGGCCGCGAGTTCCGCGTGCCCGTGATCATCAATGACGACGTCGAGCTCGCCCTCGAGCTCGGCGCAGACGGCGCGCATCTCGGTCGCGGCGACGGCGATCTCGCCGCCGCTCGCGGGCGCCTGCGCGGCAAACTGCTTGGCGCCTCCTGCTATGACGAGCTCCAGTCGGCCCAGGCCGCGCTCCAGGCAGGTGCCGACTACGTCGCGTTCGGCAGCGTGTTCCCCTCGCCTACAAAGCCCGGCGCGGTACGCGCACCGCTGAGCCTTTTCGCGCAGGCGAAGCCGCTGGGCGTGCCGATCGCCGCGATCGGCGGCATCACCGTCGACAACGCACCCATGGTGATCGCGGCCGGCGCGGATCTCCTGGCGGTGATCTCCGACCTTTTCGATGCGGCCGATATCCGGCAGCGCGCGCGAGACTATGGGAAGCTCTTCGCATGAAAAACGACAGCCTGTTCGAGCGCGCGCAGCGGGTGATCCCCGGCGGGGTCAACTCGCCCGTGCGCGCCTTTCGCGCGGTGGGCGGCACGCCGCGATTTTTCGAGCGCGCCGCCGGTGCCTATCTCTGGGATGCCGATGGGCGGCGCTACATCGACTATGTCGGCTCATGGGGGCCGATGGTCCTCGGCCATACGCATCCCGCGGTCGTTTCCGCAGTGCAGGCGGCGGCCGCGCGTGCCCTGTCGTATGGCGCGCCGACCGCCGAAGAAACGCTGCTCGCCGAGCGGCTATGCGAGCTCGTGCCTTCGCTCGAGCGGGTGCGCCTCGTTTCCTCGGGCACGGAAGCGACGATGACCGCGATCCGGCTTGCGCGCGGCTACACCAGCCGCAAATTGATCGTGAAATTCGAAGGCTGCTACCACGGGCATGCGGATGCGCTGCTGGTCAAGGCCGGGTCGGGTGCGCTCACGTTCGGCCATCCGAGCTCCGCCGGCGTGCCGGAAGAAACCGCAGCCCACACCGTGGTGCTGAACTACAACGATGCGGCGCAGGTGCGCGAGCTCTTCTCCCGCCAGGGCAAGGAGATCGCCGGCGTCATCGTCGAGCCCGTCGCGGGCAACATGAACCTCGTCTTGCCGGCGGCGGGCTTTCTCGAGGTGGTGCGCGAGGAATGCACGCGACATGGCGCGGTCCTCATCCTTGACGAAGTGATGACCGGCTTTCGGGTGGCGCTCGGCGGGGCGCAGGCGCGCTATGGCATCCGGCCGGACCTGACCACGCTCGGCAAAGTGATCGGCGGCGGGCTGCCGCTCGGCGCGCTCGGCGGCCGGCGCGACATCATGGAGAAGCTCGCACCGCTCGGCCCGGTGTACCAGGCGGGCACGCTCTCCGGCAATCCGATTGCGGTCGCGGCAGGTCTCGCCACGCTGCAGCTCGTAGTGCAGCCGCGGCTCCTCGAGCGCATCGCAGCCACGACCGCGGCCCTTGTCGAGGGGCTGGCGGCGGAAGCCGGCAAGCGCGGCGTCGCGTTCTCGTCGCAGTCGATCGGCAGCATGTTCGGCCTCTACTTCCGCGACGCGCCGCCCAGGAGCTTCGCCGAAGTCATGCAATGCGATCGCGAGCGCTTCAACAGGTTCTTTCACGCCATGCTGGAGCAAGGCATCTACCTCGCGCCCTCGGCCTACGAGGCCGGTTTCGTCTCAGCCGCACATGGCGATGCAGAGATCGATGCGACGCTCGCCGCTGCGCGCAAGGCCTTCGGCGCGCTTACATAAGGAACAGGGTCGCGAGACCCAGGAAGATGAAGAAGCCGCCGGAATCGGTGCACGCGGTGATGAGCACCGATGAGCCGACCGCCGGATCGCGGCCGAAGCGCTCGCGCAGCCACGGGATCGCCACGCCCATCATCGCGGCGAGCACTAGGTTCAGGAGGATGGCCAGGGCCATCACGCCGCCGAGCGCCACGTTGCCGTAAAAGACGTAGGCGACCACGCCGAGTAGGCCGCCCCACACGACGCCGTTCAACAATGCGACGCCGATCTCCTTGGCGACCAGCTGCCGCCAGTAGCTGCCCTGGATCTGCCCGAGCGCCAGCGCCCGCACGATCATGGTGATGGTCTGGTTGCCGGAATTGCCGCCGACTCCGGCGACGATCGGCATCAGGGCGGCTAGCGCGACCAGGCGCTCGATCGATCCTTCGAACAGGCCGATGACACGCGAGGCGATGAAGGCGGTCACCAGGTTGACGGCGAGCCACGACCAACGGTTCTTGAAGCTGTCGAGGACCGGCGCGAATACGTCCTCTTCCTGCCGCAGGCCCGCTTCCGCCAGCCTCGACTCCTCGCTGCGCGCGCGGATGTGGTCTACCACGGCGTTGACGGTCAGTCGGCCGATGAGCGTATCGGTGGCATCGACCACCGGCGCCGACACGAGGTCGTAGCGCTCGAACGTGCTCGCGGCATCTTCGGCCGAATCTTCCGGGTGAAAGCGCACGCTGTCGGCAATCGTGACCTTGGCGACTTCGTGCTCGAGGTCCGAAACGATGAGGCGTGCGAGCGGCAGCGAGCCTTTCAAGCGCTGTGCCCGGTCGACGACGAACAGCTGGTCGGTGTGGCCCGGCAGCTCGTCCAGGCGGCGCAGGAAGCGCGTCGCCGCCTCCAGCGTTACATCCTCGCGCACCGCGACATGGTCGAAATCCATCAGCGCGCCGACCGAGCCCTCGGGGTAGGAAAGCGCCGCGCGCAGCCGCTCGCGCTCCTCGAGCGGCAGCGACTGCACCACCTCCTCCATGACGCCGGCCGGAAGATCGGCGGCGATGTCCGCCAGCTCGTCCGCCTCGAGCGTTTCGGCTGCCGCCACCAGCTCGGCCGAGTCCATCGCCTCGATGAGCGACTCGCGCACCGCTTCCGAGACTTCGACCAGGATCTCGCCGTCGCGGTCGGCCTTGACGAGGTTCCAGACTTCGAGCCGCTCATCGAGCGGCAGCGCCTCCAGCAGATAGGCGATGTCGGCGGGATGCAGCGCGTCGAGCTTCGCGCGCAGCTCTGCGCTGCGCGCGTTGTCGGCGATCAGCGGCTGGATGTCGCGCAGCGTCTGCTGAAGGTCTTCGACTTCGAGCCGTGCTGCGGCCTCGGGCATGGCCCGAAGCGTATCAGGGGATTTGGACGCTCCCCATGCGGGCGAGGATCGTGTCGACGCGGCCGGCCACGTAAGGCGTGAGGCGCCCGCGCTGATAGCGCCGCGGGCTCGGCAGAATGACCGCGAGCCATGCCGCCTGCTCGGCGGTCAGCGCGGAAGCCGGCACGCCGAAGTGATAGCGCGCCGCGGCCTCGGCGCCGAACACGCCCTCGCCCCATTCCGCCAGGTTGAGATAGAGCTCGAGGATGCGCTGCTTCGAAAGCACGTCCTCCAGCATCCAGGTGATGATCGCCTCCTGGCCCTTGCGCAGCCACGAGCGCTCACCGGAAAGGAACAGGTTCTTGGCGAGCTGCTGGCTGATGGTCGACGCGCCGGCCACGACGTGGCCCCGCTTCTCGTTCTTTGCCAGCGCCTTCTGGATCATTTCCCAGTCGAAGCCTTCGTGATCGAGAAACCGGGCATCCTCGGCGGCGATCACTGCGCGCTTGAGATTCACGGAGATCCGCTCGTAAGGCACCCATTGGCGCCTAAAGCGTGCCTTCGGGTCCTTGTCCTGCAGCGCATGCAGGCTGCGGTCCATGAAGGCGGTCGAAGCCGGCGCATATTTCGACCAGTAGAGGATGTGGCCGTAAAACCAGAGTTGGGCGAAAAGGAAGGCGATGACCAGCGCGCCCAGCGTGTAGCTGAACGCCTTCCAGGCGATCACCACCCAACGCAAACGCTTAGTGGCCACGCAGGCTCGCGAGCACAGCCCGCGTCGCCGGGCGCACCCCACGCCAGATGAGAAACGATTCAGCGGCCTGCTCGACGAGCATGCCGAGACCATCCGAGCAACGCGCACCTGCGGCGCGTGCGGCCCGCAGGAATGCGGTGTCGCGTGCATAGACCATGTCATAGACGAGCGTGTCCTCGCCGATGACCGACGCCGGCAGGGCAAGTGGCTCGTCGGCTAGGCCGGCCGAGGTCGCGTTGATCACGACATCGAAAGCGCCCTGCAGATCCTCGTAGCGCGCCGCGAGGGCCGGCTCGAATCGAGCCGCGAGCCGCGCAGCTTTGGAGAATGTGCGGTTAGCGATGACCAAGCGCGCGATCTTCCTATCGACCAGCGAGCCAACGACGCCCTGCGCGGCTCCCCCTGCTCCCATCAGCAGGACGCTTTTTCCGCTCAGTTGCAGCCCGAGGTTGCCCTCGAGATCGCGCACCAGGCCGACGCCGTCGGTGTTGTCGCCGCGGACCTGACTGCCGAAGACGAGGGTATTCACCGCTTGGGCAGCTCCCGCTCGCTCCGTGACCTCGCCGCAATAGCGGAAGGCGGGTTGCTTGAACGGCAGCGTCACGTTGAGGCCACGGCCGCCGGCGGCGCGAAATTCGTCGACCGCGCGCTCGAAGCCGTCGAGCGGCGCCTCGATACGCTCGTAGACGATGTCCTGGCCGGTGGCCTGCGCGAAGCGCGCGTGGATCGCGGGCGACTGGGAGTGGGCCACCGGATTTCCGATGACCGCGTAACGCTCGGTCATGGCGCCGCGATTACTGGGTCCAGATCTTGTCGCCCTGCGAGAAGAACCAGGTGCGGGTGATGACGAGCAAATCGGTGTCGCGCCGGATCGAGGCCGGGAAAGTGGCGTACGGCGCGGCCATGCGCACGATCCGGAAAGCCGCGGCGTCCAGCACCTTGAGCCCCGATGAGCGATCGAGCGCTACCGTGTCGACGCTGCCGTCGGGGCGAATGGTCACCGTAAGGCGCAGGTTGCCGTAGAGCTTGCCGCGTGCCTCGGCCGGATAGTTCACCGTCCCGAGCCGCTCCACCTTGGCGCGCCATTCTTCCTCGTACTGCGCGAAGCGATACTCCGCGGCATTGGCGCCGATGAATTTCTTGCGCGGACGCTTCTGGTAGTCGTCGATCTGCTTGTCGATCTGGGCCTGCAGGCGCATCGCCGCGAGGGCAAGGTCGGCGAGGTCGCGCCCGCTCGGTTGCGGGGCGGTCTGCTCCGCGGGCGTGCTATGCGCCGGCGGGGCGGCGACTTTCGCCTGGGCTTCGCGCGCCATGGCGAGCAATTCCTGCTGCTTCGCCTCGAGTTCGCGCACGCGCCGCTGCGCCTCGGAGAGGTCGCGGCCCGGGTGCTTCGGCTCGGTCACCGGCAGCGGCGAGCGCGCCCTGCGCCGCTCGTCGACGTTGCCGCCGCGATCGAGATTCGCTTGGGCCAGCACGTCGGCGCGCGTCGGACGCTCGCGTGTCTTGGCATTGACCAGTACGACTTCCATGCGCTGCTCGGAGCTTTGCGGGCGCGACGCTGCGGGGAATTTGAAGTGGATCGCGAGCACCACTGCGTGCAGAACGATGGATGTGCCGATCGCCGAGGCAAGCAGGCGATCGTTGGCGGGCATCCAGCGAAGATTCATGTACATTCTTATTTCAATGTGACAAGCCCTTAATAGTCTAGGCTTTTTCTGCGGGATCCGCAGCTATCGCGAGCGTGGCGTTAGCTTTGGGCAGCGTCTCGCGGTACGTGCAATCGAGCACCCGCTCCAGGAGATCGACCGATTTGACCGCCAGGCGCACGCGGGCGTTCGGCGCGGTCTCCGGAAGCGAAGGAACGCGGAAGACCAGTGGCAACCCCTCTGCCCGAACGACGTTTTCGCGCAGTACGGTCGCTTCGAGTTCCTGCACCCCTTCCTGGATCAGCCATCGCAGGCTCCAATAGGTCTCCATGCCGCGCTGGTGCTCGTCGTAGCCCGCGTACGTGATCTCGAACGCACGCATCGCCGTCAATAGCGCCTCGGAGGTCCGGCCAAAAGGCGCTCGGCGACCTTGCAGCGCGGCGACGAGTTGCCCCTGGTTCACGAGGTCGACATAGCGGCGCAGCGGTGAGCTCATCCAGGCGTAGCAGCGCACGCCAAGGCCTTCATGCGGCTCCGGATGCACGGAGAGCCGCACCTTGCCCGTCGATTGCACGCGGTAGATCGCGGCGACGTCGCGCTCGGCGAGGAGCTCGCCCCAGCTCGAGTTGACGAGAATCATCAGCTCTGAGACGAGCTTGTCGAGCGGCGCGCCGCGTTTGCGCGGGGCGATGCGCACACCGCCGTCCTCGACGTAAAACGTGTAGTCGACGATCGCCGCCCCGGTGCTGGGGCGGCCGCGTTGCGCTTCGAGAGCGAGCGCGGTGCGCCACAGTTCGCGCAGCTCATCCTCGTAAGGCAGGCTCGTGCCCTTCCCGGCTTCGAAGGCTTCGTTCAGCACGTCGTATTGCGCATGGCGCAGGTTGGCCGCGATAGGCACGCGTTCGACGCGGCTGTGCCTTGCACCTGGCAGGCCGTCCTCGCCCACGTCGAAGTAGAGCGAGACCGCTGGCTGTGCCGCGCCACGGTCAAGCGAAAAGCGCCCGACGACGTCGTCCGGCAGCATCGTGTATTTGCGTCCGGGCATATAGGCCGTCGACAGCCGATCCCGCGCGGTTGCGTCCAGCGCCGAACCCGGCGCAATGCCAAGCGCGGGCGCGGCGATGTGGATGCCGATGCGAATCCGCCCGGAGTCGAGGCGCGTGACCGAGAAGGCATCATCGATCTCGGTCGTGCCGACTTCATCGAGGCTGAAGGCCACGACCGGGGCGAGCGGCAAGTCTTCTGGCGCATCCGGGACGGCATGCGGCAGAAACTCTGTGCCGCGCGGGAAGAATTCATGCAGGAAGCGATTCAGATGGTATTCGTGCGTGTCGCCGAGCAAACCGCAGCGCTCGAAGAGCCGGGCGGCCGTCAGACCGCGGTCGCGGCACGCCTGCTCGAGGGCACGCGTCTCGGATTTGTTGCGATCGGGCGCGTAGAGCAATTCGTCTCTCAGCGCGGCAATCTCGGCCGGGCATTCGAAGCGACCGAGCGCCTGCGTCCACGCTGCCTGCTGGGCGAGGACGCGCTTTTTCTTTTCCAGCCCGGCGAGGGCGAGCTTGAGCGTCGTCTCGGGCGCGGCCAGGAAGCAACCCTTGGCGCGCCGGTAGAAGTAGATCGGTGAACGGTGCAGCTTGAAGAGGATGCCGGCGGCTTCAACTGCCGTGGGCTCGCGGCCGACGTAGTCGCGAGCGAGGCTTCTGAAGTCGAACTCCGCGCCGCCCGAGCACTGCCAGAGAAAATCGACGTCCACTTCATCGGCAAAACGCTGCGCCTGCGCCAGCAGCTCGCCGGGCGTTGGCTGCTCGAACGTCAAAAGAACATTTGCCGCGCGCACCTTGCCGCGGCGGCCATGTGGACTCTCCACCTGGAACGACGCGGCGGCTTGCGCGAGAACCGCGCCCGCCTTGAGCTCGCCCTCCTCCTCATACAGCACGTGCACTTCAGTGCCCCGCAAAGCTGAGGAGGCGCGCCAGGTGCTGCGGGAAGCTTTGCAGGCTGTGGTCGCCGCCGGGCACGACGACCTGCTCGGCGCCCGCAAATCGCGCGACGGCACGACGATAGTCGAGCACTTCGTCGCCCGTTTCCACGAGCAGGAGATAGCGCTCCGGCGAGATCTGCGGCACGAAGAGTGCGCGCCATTCCTCGAGGTACTTCTCCGTCAGCTCATACGGCTCGTCGGTGTACAGGTTCTTCTGCGGGCCCAAGTACGCGCGCAGGCCAACGTGCGGATCGATTGCCGGGTTGATGAGCACCGCCTTGCCGCCCTGCTTCTCGACCAGATAGGTGGCGTAGAACCCGCCGAGCGAAGAGCCGACATAGCAGACGCTCGGCCTGCCCGCCACGACTTCTTCAATGGTACTGACCGCAGCGCGCGCCGAGACCGGCAGCCGGGGGCAGGCAAACTCGCCGCCAAGACCCCGCTCCTCCATGTGGCGCTTCAGGACCTGAGCCTTGTGCGACTGCGGGGAGGAATTGAAGCCGTGTAAGTAGACGATCACGCCGCCGCCGCGCTTTGCAGGCGGCCTAGCAGCTTGGCGTGAATGCCACCGAAGCCACCGTTCGACATGATCAGGACGTGATCGCCAGCGCGCGCGTCGCCCGCTATCGCCGAGACGAGCGCGTCGACATCGTCGAGGCAGCGAACCCGCGCGCCGAGCGGCGCCAAGACAACGTCCGCGTCCCATCCCAAATTCGCGCTATAGACATAGACGCGGTCGGCCTGCGCGAGGCTCGCGGGGAGCGCGTCCTTCATGACGCCCCGCTTCATCGTATTCGACCGAGGCTCGAGGACCGCCACGATGCACGCCTGCCCCACCCGCTGCCGCAGACCCTCCAGCGTCGTGCGGATCGCGGTCGGGTGATGCGCAAAATCGTCGTATACCGTGACGCCCCCGGCGCGGCCGCGAATCTGCATGCGACGGCGCACTCCGGAAAAGCGGGCCAGCGCTTCGATCCCCTCCTCCGCCGACACACCGACATGGCGGGCGGCGGAAAGCGCAGCGAGCGCATTCATTCGGTTGTGTTCGCCCAGCAGTTGCCATTTCACGCGTCCCTGCAGGGCCCCCTGCCAGGCAATCTCGAAGCTGCCGTCGCGCTCGGGTGTTCCGGCCGTCCAGCCTTGCGGCACGCCGAAGTGCTCAATCGGCGTCCAGCTGCCCTTTGTTAGTACTCGCTCCAGCGCTTCGTCCTGCCCATTCACGACCAAAACGCCGGATCTCGGCACTATTCGCACGAAGTGTGCAAATTGCCGCTCGATAGATGCAAGATCGTCGAAGATATCGGCATGATCAAACTCTAGATTGTTCAAAATCGCGGTCTTTGGACGGTAATGCACGAATTTGGAGCGCTTGTCGAAGAACGCCGTGTCGTACTCATCCGCCTCGATGACGAAAAGCTCCCCGCCGGTGTGACGCGCGGATACGGGGAAATCTACGGGAACGCCGCCGATCAGGAATCCGGGTGAGCGGCCGGCGCTTTCCAATATCCAGGCGAGCATGGCCGACACCGTGGTCTTGCCGTGCGTACCGGCGACCGCCAGAACGTGACGTCCTATGAGGACATTTTCGGCCAGCCATTGCGGACCTGAGACGTAGCGCTCGCCGCGGTCGAGGATGGCCTCCATCAGCGGATTGCCGCGCGTGACGACGTTGCCGACTACCCACAGATCCGGCTTGAGCTTGACCTGCTCCTCGCCGAATCCCTCGATCAGCTTGATGCCGAGCGCGGCGAGCTGGTCGCTCATCGGGGGATAGACGTTGTCGTCGCAGCCCGTGACGCGGTAGCCGGCAGCGCTCGCGATGGCCGCGATTCCGCCCATGAACGTGCCGCAGATGCCGAGGATATGGAGGTGTTGGAGCACGGGGAACGGAATGCGGAGAGAGCGCCGATTCTAGTGGATGACCTATGATTGAACGGTAGCCATGGCCCGAAACAGCAACCGCCGCACGGACATGCGCGCACGCATCGCCGCCGTGGCCGCCCGCATGATGGCTGAGGACGGCATCGACGATTTCGCGCTCGCCAAGCGCAAGGCGGCGCGCCAGCTCGGCGCGTTGGAAGCCCAGTCCCTACCGCGCAACGATGAGATCGAGGCCGAGCTTCGTGCGTACCGTGCGCTTTACCAGGCGGACGAGCACCCCCAGGTCATCGATGAATTGCGGCGCATCGCGCTGGACGCCATGCGAGCACTCGAGCGCTTCAGCCCCTATCTCACCGGGCCCGTATTGAAAGGAATCGCCGGTCCCTATGCGGAGATCGAGCTGCAGCTGTTTCCAGATAGCACCAAAGACGTCGAGATCTTTCTGCTTGATCAAAACATCGCGTTCTCGACACAGGAGGGCCGCCGGTACTCGGGCGATCAGTCCCGTGCAGTCAGCCTGATTTCACTTCTTTGGCAGAGGGTACCCGTGCGCCTAGCCATCTTGGATCCACGCGACGAACGTTTGTCCCTGAAAACCTCGCTGGCAGGACAGGCGATAGAAAGGGCTGGAATAACGGAGGTAAGCGCTATCTTATCGAAACGATCTGACGACAATATGCCTTGAACTTCGTCTAACGTCGGTGAAAATGCAGCTTACCCTGTGACGCAGCAGTATCCGGTGATCAGTTGTGGTTTGACTTGCTGAGCGAGAGAGCGGGCTTCCTAGTGCCGGGCTAAAATCGCGGCCTTCTGCAGCGATCAATATCGAAAATGCCCGGAACTGGCTGGAAGGTGCAGCTTTAAATGGATCTGCGCAAGCTCAAGAAGCTGATCGACCTCGTCCAGGAATCGGGCATAGCCGAGCTGGAGATCACCGAGGGAGAAGAGAAGGTCAAGATCGTGAAGGGCGGGGCGGGCGCTATGGCCGCCGCGCCGGCGGCACCCATGCCGGCGCGCCCTGCGGCGTCCGCCGCGACCGCTGGACCAGCCGCCGAACCAGCGGCCGCACAGGAAGGACACGTGGTGAAGGCGCCGATGGTCGGCACGTTCTATCGCTCGCCATCGCCCGATGCCAAGGCCTTCGTCGAGGTCGGTCAGGCGGTAAAGGCGGGCGACACGATCTGCATCATCGAAGCCATGAAGCTGATGAACGAGATCGAGGCCGACGCCTCCGGCAGCGTGAAGGCGATCCTGGTCGAGAACGGCCAGCCGGTGGAATACGGGCAACCGCTCTTCATCCTCGCCTAGATGTTCGAGAAGATCCTGATCGCCAACCGCGGCGAGATCGCGCTGCGCATCCAGCGCGCATGCCGGGAAATGGGCATCCGAACCGTCGTGGTCCACTCCGAGGCGGATACCGAAGCGAAGTACGTGAAGCTGGCCGACGAATCGGTCTGCATCGGCCCGCCACCCGCGGCCTCGAGCTATCTCAACATCCCGGCGATCATCAGCGCGGCCGAAGTGACCGACGCCGAGGCAATCCACCCGGGGTACGGATTTCTCGCCGAGAACGCCGACTTCGCCGAGAAGGTCGAGCGCTCCGGCTTCATTTTCATCGGACCGCGGCCCGAGAACATCCGCCTGATGGGAGACAAGGTCAGCGCCAAGGCGGCGATGATCAAGGCCGGCGTGCCGACCGTGCCGGGCTCCGACGGCGCGCTGCCCGATGACGGCAAGGAGATCGTGCGCATCGCCCGCAAGATCGGCTACCCGGTGATCATCAAGGCCTCCGGCGGCGGTGGCGGGCGCGGCATGCGGGTCGTACATACCGAGGCGGCGCTGCTGAATGCCGTCAACATGACGCGCAGCGAAGCGCAGGCCGCCTTCGCCAACCCCGTCGTCTACCTCGAGAAATACCTCGAGCGGCCGCGCCACATCGAGATCCAGGTGCTCGCCGACGCACACAAGAACGCGGTGCATCTCGGCGAGCGCGATTGTTCGCTGCAGCGGCGCCATCAAAAAGTGATGGAAGAGGCGCCCGCTCCCGAGCTGCCGACCAAGCTGCGCGAGAAGATCGGCGATCGGTGCGTCGAGGCCTGCCGCAAGATCGGCTATCGCGGCGTCGGCACCTTCGAGTTCCTGTTCGAGGATGACGAGTTCTACTTCATCGAGATGAACACCCGCATCCAGGTTGAGCATCCCGTCACCGAGATGATCACGAGCATCGACCTCGTGCAGGAACAGATCCGGGTGGCGGCAGGCGAGAAGCTTCGCTTCCGCCAGAAGGACATCACGCTGCGCGGCCACGCGCTCGAATGCCGCATCAACGCCGAAGATCCCTATCGGTTCACGCCGTCGCCGGGGAAGATCACCTCGTATCACCCGCCCGGCGGGCCGGGAATCCGCGTCGATTCGCACGTCTACCAGGGCTACACCGTGCCGCCGTATTACGACTCGATGGTCGGCAAGGTGATCGCTTATGGCGCCACGCGCGAGCAGGCGATCGGCCGCATGCGCATCGCGCTCTCCGAGATGGTGGTCGAAGGCATATTGACCAATATTCCGCTGCACCGGGAGCTCTTGAACGACACGCGCTTTCTGCGCGGCGGCGTCTCGATCCACTACCTCGAGCAGAAGCTCGCGCAGGAGCAGACCAAAAAGAAGTGATGGCGTCGCGCGCGCTTCGCCTTGAGGTGGACCCGACGGCTGCCGAGGCGCTGAGCGATGCGCTCCTCGATGCGGGGGCGCAGTCGGTGACGATCGAATCACCGGAGGGACCGCGCGCCAGATTGAGCGCGCTCTTCGCGGAATCCGGCGACCCGGAAAGCGCGCTGCGCCTTGCGCTAGAAGGCTGCGGGCAACCGGCCGGCGTCGCTTTCACCGTTCAACCGGTGGCGGACGAGGATTGGGTGCGCAGCAGCCAGGCGCAATTCACGCCGCTCGAGCTTGAGCGCCTTTGGATCGGCGCGAACTGGCACACGCCCCCAGTCGGAGAAAAGAGCGTCCTGCGCATTGATCCAGGGCTCGCGTTCGGGACCGGCAGCCATGCGACGACGAAGCTCGTACTGCGCTTTCTCGAGCGGGCGCTCCGCGGAGGCGAGCGCGTGCTCGACTATGGCTGCGGCTCGGGCGTCCTCGCTATTGCTGCGGCGAAGCTTGGCGCCTCACAGGTGGCCGCGGTGGATATCGATCTGCAGGCAGTCGGCGTCACGCGAGAAAATGCCCAGGAAAATCACGTTGCCATCAACGTGTCGCTGCCCGAAGCACTGGCGCCGGGCAGCTATGATGTGATCGTGGCCAATATCCTCGCGCAGCCGCTGATCGACCTTGCGCCCGTGCTTGCTGAGCGGGCGGAGCAGGGCGCACGCCTGGCTCTCGCCGGAATACTCGACTCGCAGGCGGCGGAGGTGGCGAAGGTCTATGCCGCGCGGTTCGACATCGATGTGGCCGACCACGAGGAGGGCTGGGCCCTGCTTGCTGGGGTGCGGCGTTGAGCCTTATTACGCGCTGTCCGGTCTGCGGCACGGCCTTCCGGGTGCACAGCTCGCAGCTCGCGGCGCACTCCGGAACGGTGCGCTGCGGGAAGTGCGGCGGTGTATTCAACGGCGTGGCGGCACTGGTGGAGGAGGGCGAGCAGCGCCTGGCCCTCGAACCGTCCCCGCAGCTTGGGCTCTTTGACCCGGGACGGCGTGCTGCCGAGCCCGGCGGTGATCGCGGGCCGCAGCCGATCCCGGAATTTCTCGCCGACGACGCCATCACGCGCCGCGCGCGTTGGCTATGGGGGGCCGCAGCGATACTCGCCGTGATCGCGATCGCGGTGCAGTTCGCTTACCGTTTCCGCGCCGAGCTCGCCGCAACGGCTCCGCAAGTGCGCGACCCCATGCGAGCGATCTGCAAGCCGCTGGGCTGCGAGGTTCCGCTGCCGCGCCGCGCCGAGTTGATGAGCATCGATTCTTCGGAGCTGCAGGCCGATGCGCGACGCGAAGGCCTCATCGTGTTGAACGCCGTGATCCGCAACCACGCGCGCTTCCCGCAGGACTATCCGGCGCTCGAACTCACGCTGACCGATGAGGCGGACCGGCCGGTCTTGCGCCGGGTACTTGCTCCGGGCGACTACCTCGAACAGGCACGGCGCGACGAGCTCGTCCGGCAAGGGGTCGCCGCCGGCACTGAAGCAGTATTGCGCGTATTCCTCGATACCAGCCGCACGCGCGCGACCGGCTACCGCCTGTACCTGTTCTATCCGACATGAAAACACTCGTCACCGGCTCGATCGCGTACGACACGATCATGGTGTTTCCGGATCGCTTTCGTAACCACCTGCTCGCCAACCAGCTGCACATTCTGAACGTGTGCTTCCTCACCCCGGAGATGCGCCGCGAGTACGGCGGCACAGCGGGCAACATCGCCTACAACCTTCGCCTGCTCGGGGAAGATCCACTGCTCATGGCGAGCGTGGGTGAAGACGCTGCGCCCTATTTCGAGCGGCTGCGCAGTCTGCGCATCGGTGCCGAGCTGCTGAAACGCATCCCCGGTCAATTCACCGCGCAGGCCTTCATTACGACGGATCTTGACGACAACCAGATCACCGCGTTCCACCCGGGCGCGATGAACTATTCGCATGAGAACCACATCACGCGCGCGCTCGGCGCGAGCCTCGCCATCATCGGCCCCGACGGCAAGGAAGGCATGCTGCAACACGCGCGGGAGTGCGCCGACGCCGGCATTCCGTTCATGTTCGACCCGGGACAAGGTCTGCCGATGTTCTCGGGAGCGGAGCTGGCGGAATTCGTCCGGCTCGCGCAGTACGTCGCCGTCAACGACTACGAGGGCAAGCTCCTCGAAGAACGTACCGGCCGCAAGCTCGAAGCGATCGCCCGCGACGTCAAGGCGCTCGTCTGCACCATGGGCGCCAAGGGCTCCTTGATCATCACGGGCGACGGCCAACGCCACGAGATCCCCTGTGCCGATGCCGAAAAGGTGGTCGATCCCACGGGCTGTGGCGATGCCTATCGCGCGGGGCTGCTGTACGGCATCGCGCATGGCTGGGACTGGCCGAGCACCGGCAGACTCGGTGCGGTGATGGGCGCCATCAAGATAGCGCAGCGCGGCGCGCAGAATCACGCTGCCACGCGCCCCGAGCTGGAAGCGCGCTTCGAGAAAGCGTTTGGCTACCGGCCGTGGGGGGCCTAGAGCGATTTCCGGATCGCCGCGGCGTACTCGAAGAGCTTTTCCCGCGGTGGATTCTTCGCCGGCCAGCTGAGCGTCATGCCGTCGTTTTCGTGACGCGGCACAAGATGCATGTGGTAATGGAAAACGCTCTGCCACGCCGCCTTGCCGTTCGCCTGATACACCGATAGCCCCTGCGGCTGATAAGTGTCGCGGATGGCGCGCGCGACGTGCGCCGCGGCGCGCAGTAGCGCGGCCGCCTGGGCATCGCTCAGCTCGTAGATATTCTCCGCGTGACCCCTGGCAGCGACGAGCACGTGGCCCGGGTTGACTTGGCCTGCATCCATGAACGCCAGCGCGTGCTCGTCTTCGTACACGACGGCGGCCGGAATCTCCTTCGCCACGATGCGGCAAAACACGCAGTCGCTCATTTCATTCTCCGGCAGCCTGGTAGCCGCGGCATGGTACTTGGTAAAGCGTGCGGTCTTCCAGCCTCAGCGCACTGAGCTTCCCGCCCCAAACGCAGCCGCTGTCGAGTGCGGCGAGGCGCGCGCCAAGCTTTAGTCCCAATGCCGACCAGTGGCCGCAAATGAGGGACGCCTTTTCCTTCGGCCGCAGGTCGAACCAGGGACGATATCCAGGCGGCATCGCCGTGCCCTTGGCCTGAAAGTCCATCCTGCCCTCCGGCGTAGCGAAACGCATGCGCGTCATGGCGTTCACGATCACCCGCAGGCGATCCCATCCGCGAAGCGCGTCGCTCCATCGATCGGGCTTGCTCCCATACATATGGGCGAGAAAGTCACGGTAGTTCGGCGCGGCGAGCGCCTTCTCGACTTCGTGCGCCAGCTCCAGCGCCCGCTTGATGGTCCATTGCGGCAGCAGCCCCGCGTGCACCATGGCATAGCCGCCGCTCGCGTGCATCATCGGGCGCGTGCGCAGCCAATCGACGAGCTGGCCTCGATCCGGCGCAGCGAGCACATCGTGCAGGGTATCGTCCTTGCGCGGCCGCTCGAACCCCTCGTGTTGCGTCACGAGGTGCAGATCATGATTGCCGAGTACCGTGATCGCTCGGTCACCCAGGTCGCGCACGAAGCGCAGCACTTCGAGCGATTTAGGCCCGCGGTTGACGAGATCGCCGACGAGCCACAGACGGTCTGTCTTCCCGAAGCGCAGTCGCTCGAGGAGCGCCCGCAGCTCGTCGAAGCAGCCCTGCACATCGCCGATCGCATAGGTCGCCATCAACCCTAGAAGCTAGCATCGAGACGCCGGTACTGTATCGCCTCGGCGACGTGCTCGGGCGCGACGATGGCGGCGCCGGCGAGATCCGCGATCGTGCGCGCAACGCGCAGCACGCGATGATAGGCGCGCGCCGAAAGGAGCAGCCGCGCAAGCGCATGGCGCAGCAGCTCCCCGGCCTCGCGTCCGGTGGCGCAATGGCGGTCGATTTCGCGCGTGCCGAGGAGCGCGTTCGACTTGCCCTGACGGAGAAGCTGGACCTCGTGGGCGCGGGCGACACGCCCGGCGACCGCGACCGAAGACTCGCTTGCGGCAGGAGTCACCAACTCGCCGTCGCGCGGTGCCGGCACCTCGAGTTTGATGTCGATGCGGTCGGCGAGCGGCCCCGAAACACGCCCGCGATAGCGCGCGATGCGCTCGGGCGTGCAACGGCAGCGTCCGCTCCGGTCACCGCAATGGCCGCAAGGGCAGGGATTCATCGCCGCGACAAGCTGGAAGCGAGCCGGAAACTGCATCTGCCGCGCGGCGCGTGAAATCGCTATGTGCCCGGTCTCGATCGGCTCGCGCAGCGCTTCGAGCACGTCGCGGTCGAACTCGGGCAGCTCGTCCAGGAAAAGCACGCCGTGGTGGGCAAGCGAGACTTCGCCGGGCCGCGGCAGCTGGCCGCCGCCAACGAGCGCGGCGGCCGAGGCGCTATGGTGCGGCGCGCGGAACGGCCGTTGCCCCCAGCGTGCGGCCTCGAAACCGCTCGTCGACACGGAATGCACCGCGGCGACTTCTAGCGACTCCGCTTCGGACAGCGGCGGCAGAATCCCGGGGAAGCGCGCCGCGAGCATCGACTTACCCGTCCCCGGCGGTCCGATCATCAAGACACTATGTCCGCCGGCGGCGGCGACCTCGAGCGCACGCTTCGCCTGCTGCTGGCCCTTCACCTCGTTGAAGTCCGGATAGGTCGGCAAAACGGCAGGCGTCGATGCCGTGTATTCGGGCAAACGCGCCTCGTCGGCGAGGTGACCCACTACTTCGAGCAGCGATTTCGCGGGCAGGATTTTTGCGCCTTCGGCAAGAGCGGCCTGCGGCGCATTGCCCTCGGGCAGAACAAAAGCGCGCCCTGCGGCGCGCGCCGACAGCGCCATGGCGAGCGCTCCGCGCACGGCTCTGAGCTCGCCCGTGAGCGAAAGCTCACCGGCAAATTCCTGGCCGGCGAGCGCTTCCGGCGCGAGCTGTCCGCTCGCCGCAAGAATGCCGAGCGCGATTGGCAAATCGAAGCGACTCGAGTCTTTCGGCAATTCGGCCGGCGCGAGATTCACCGTGATGCGGCGCGCCGGAAATTCGAAGTGTCCATGGTTGAGCGCCGCGCGCACGCGATCGCGTGCTTCACGCACCTCGGCGTCGGGCAGGCCGACGATGTGGAACGCAGGCAATCCCGGCCCCAAGTGAACTTCGACCGTCACTTCGGGCGCATCGATGCCTACAAGCGCGCGGCTCGCCACGGTCGCGACAGTCATGACTTGGACCTCTCCCAAGGCAGAGCAACGCCCCGCGGGCGAGCCGGTTTACTTGGCGCTTAGCGCTTTGTGCGCTGATCGAGTTCGCTCACGCGCTTTTCAAGCGCGTGGAGCTTTGCCTGCGCTTCGTCCAGCAGCCTGCGTTGAATCTCGAAGTCCTCGCGCATCACGAGGTCCATGCGGTCGAACCAGCCGGCCAGGAGTGCTCGGAGGTTCTTCTCGATGTCCTGCGCAGGTGAATTACGCAGCGCTTCGTTGATGCGAGCGCTGAGGTCGTCAAAGAGGCTCTTATTCATCGCCAGCGACCTTAGCACCGCACTCGCACCACGGGCGGGCACAGGCCTGAAATCCATGCACTGATGTAGGGCGTCGCGCCTCCCGCTTGGCAGTATGACTTTGATTGCGCGGAAAGAAATTCGATGGCACAGGAGATGCTAACTGTCGGGAGCAGTTTTCCATTCACCCTCAGGGAGAGCATCAACATGCGTAAGTACATCCTGCCACTGGCGCTCGCCGCATCCGCTACAGCATCTGCGCCAGCCATGGCTCAACAGGCTGCGCCACAAGCACCGGCCGTCGCCATTCCGACTCTCGACAAGGTCCTGGAGGCGTCCGGTGTCGCGGTGAGCGGCTATATCGATATGGCCTACCAGCATGCCGACAGGAACATCGAGACCGGATTCTCGCCTCGGGTGTTCGACTCGCAGAACAACTCGTTCGTGCTTCACCAGTTCGGCCTGCAGGTCGCCAAGCAGCCGAAGGAGGGAATTGGGGGCCTAGTTAATATCACCGCCGGCAAGGACGCCCAGGTAATCCACTCCTTCCCGGATCCAAGTGGATCGATGTTCGATATTACTCAAGCCTTCATGCAATACGCGAGCGGTCCGTTCACCGTGATGGCGGGCAAGTTCGTTACGCTTCAGGGCAGCGAAGTGATCTGGAGCCCCTCCAATAACAATTTCTCTCGCTCGATTCTGTTCGGTGCCATTCCCTTCACGCACACGGGCGTGCGCGCAAGCTACGCGGCGACCGATACGATCACTCTCTACGGCGGACTCAACAACGGTTGGGACCAACTAACCGACGCCAACAAGGGCAAGACACTCGAGCTTGGCGCGACGCTCACGCCGATCAAGCCGCTGTCGATCACTATCTCGGATTACAGAGGCCAAGAACCCACGGGATTTAATCAAAACGGAACTCGGAACAGCTTCAACATCGTCGCGACTTACACAGTGATCGAGCCCTTGACGCTGGGGTTCGAGTTTCTGAAAGTCGACCAGAAAAACGCGGCATCCGTTGCGACGCCAGGGAGCATCGATGCGAAATACACCGGCTTGGCGGGTTACGTCAGCTACATGTTCATGCCGAAGTGGCGCGTGGCCCTGCGTCTCGAGTCACTTGACGACAAGGATGGTTTCCACTTTGGTTTCCCGGCGGGCACAACGTCGCCGACGAAGTACAGGGAATACACCACGACGGTTGGCTACCTTGTGGCCGACAACCTCGAGCTGCGCGGCGAGGTTCGCACGGACCGCGCCAGCCAGCCTGTTTTCACGGATGGTACCAACGTCAGCAAGGGCCTGACCACCTTCGCCGTCCAAGCGCTCTACAAGTTCTGACCCCAGGAGCAAACTAGTGAGGGAACCCACATGAAACTGGTTACCGCAATCATCAAACCCTTCAAGCTCGACGAGGTGCGCGAGGCGCTCTCGGCGATCGGCGTACAGGGCATCACCGTCACGGAGGTCAAAGGCTTCGGACGGCAGAAGGGACACACCGAGCTTTACCGCGGCGCGGAGTACGTCGTCGACTTTCTGCCCAAGGTCAAGGTCGAGGCCGCGATCAAGACCGAGTTGCTCGATCAGGCGATCGAGGCGATCGAGAAATCGGCGAACACCGGCAAGATCGGCGACGGCAAGATCTTCGTGTTCGATCTAGAGAAGGTTATCCGCATCCGCACCGGCGAAACCGATGCGGCGGCGCTCTGAGGAGAATGTGATGAAGAAAATTTGTGCATTTCTTGCCGTGGTCCTGTCGCTCGCCTTTGCGGGCTTGACGCTGGCCCAGGACAAGCCCGCAGCGAAGGCCGACAAGCCGGCTGCCGAAGCTGCCAAGCCCGCGGATGCGAAGCCAGCGGCGGAGCCGGAGAAGAAGGAGGAAGCGAAACCCGCGCCCACGCCGAACAAGGGCGACGTGGCCTGGATGCTGACCTCGACCGCGCTCGTGCTGATGATGAGCGTGCCGGCGCTCGCGCTTTTCTATGGCGGCATGGTGCGCTCGAAGAATGCGCTGTCGATGCTGATGCAGGTGTTCGTAGTGTTCTCGCTGGTGACGGTGCTGTGGTGCATCTATGGCTACAGCCTCGCTTTCACCGAGGGCAACGCCTACTTCGGCGGCTTCGACCGGCTCTTCCTCAAGGGCACGTTCGACGCGACCAAGGGTGAGTACTCGATGGCGGCCACGTTCAGCAAAAACACACCGCTGTACGAGCTGGTCTATATCGCGTTCCAGGCGACGTTCGCGGCGATCACGTGCTGCCTGGTACTCGGCGCGATTGCCGAGCGTGCGAAGTTTTCTGCCGTGCTCGCGTTCATTGTGCTTTGGTTCACGTTCAGCTACGCGCCGATTGCGCACATGGTGTGGTTCTGGATGGGTCCCGACGCCTACACCAGCGCCAAGGTGGTCAATGAGATGAACAGCAAGGCAGGACTGCTCTGGCAGTGGGGTGCGCTCGACTTCGCCGGCGGTACGGTCGTGCACATCAACTCCGGCATCGCCGGCTTGGTGGGCGCCTACCTGATCGGCAAGCGTATCGGGTACGGCAAGGAAGCCATGCCACCGCATAACCTCACGCTGACGATGATCGGTGCGGCGCTGCTGTGGACCGGCTGGTTCGGCTTCAATGCGGGCTCCGCGCTCGAGGCGAATGGCACCGCCAGCCTGGCGTTCATGAACACCTACCTCGCGACGGCGTGCGCAGTGCTGTCCTGGATCGCGGGTGAGGCGATCTTCAAAGGCAAGCCGTCGATGTTGGGCGCTGCCTCAGGCGCGGTAGCCGGCCTGGTGGCGATCACGCCGGCGGCCGGCAACGTCGGCATCCCGGGCGCGTTCGTCATCGGAATCGCATCCGGCCTGGTGTGCCTGTGGGGCGTGAGCGGGCTGAAGAAGATGCTGGGCGCGGACGACTCGCTCGACGTCTTCGGCGTGCATTGCATCGGCGGGATTCTCGGAGCGCTGCTGACCGGCGTGTTCAACTCGCCGGACCTCGGCGGACCAAGCTTCCCCGTCGACTGGTTCGTGGGCACGGCGGTCGCAGCGAAGGACTATTCGATCAGCGGCCAGTTGTGGATCCAGGCCAAAGCGGTGCTGGTTACCTTCTTCTGGTCGGGCATCGTCGCCGCCATCTCCTACAAGCTGGTCGACTGGACAATTGGCCTGCGCGTGAGCGAGGAGGACGAGCGCGAGGGTCTCGATACGAGCGCCCACGGCGAAGCGGCCTATCGGATGTAAGGCGGCAGGTAGTCAGAAAAAGGGCGCTTCGGCGCCCTTTTTTTATGCCGCGAGTTTTCCGAGTAGAAAAAGCAGCTGCGCGCGCTCGGCGTCGGTCAGGCGCGCGGCGACGCGACGCTCGTGGCGCGCGATGCGCCGACGCAGCCGCAGGGCCAGCGCACGACCGGCAGGCGTCAGCCACAAACCGTTGGTGCGCCGGTCGTGGCCGCGCCGGCGCTCGATCAGGCCACGCTCTTCGAGCGAATCGACGACGCCCACCATGGTCGAGCGGTCGAGCCGCACGGCCTCGGCGAGTCGTCCTTGCGCAACGCCGGGGTTGGCTTCGATCAGCAACATAATGCCGGCGCGGCCCGGCGAGAGCTCACCGACCTGCGAGGCGAAATCCCGGAACACGGCCTGCTGAGCGACGCGCAACCGGTAGCCGATCAGCTCGGACAGGACGCCCGCTTTCAGTTCGCCGCGCGCGCGCTTCAATTTGTCGTGCTTCTTGGGGGTTAAACGCATCCTACACGGAATAAAATTGCGGCTTTTCGAGGAATCCATGGCTTACGCGATCCCCCTGTCGACACAACCCGCGCTTCCCATCGCGGGCAGTAAGGACGAATTTCCCGTGCGCCGCATCTTCTGCGTCGGCCGCAACTACGCGGAGCACCAGAAGGAGATGGGCGGCGACGGCCGCGAGACGCCGTTCTTTTTCCTGAAGAGCGAGTTTGCGCTGGTCGCGCGTGGCGGCGAAGTGCACTATCCGGCGAAGAGTTCCAACTACCACTACGAGACCGAACTCGTGGTCGCGCTTCACAAGGGCGGGCGCCGCATCGACGTGAAGCGGGCGAACGATCACATCTTCGGCTATGCCGTGGGGCTCGACATGACGCGCCGTGACCTGCAACAGTGGGGTAAGGACCATGGGCGGCCATGGGACTTCGGCAAGAATTTCGATGAATCGGCGCCCTGCAGCGAGCTGATTCCGGCGTCGAAGATCGGCCATCCGTCGAGAGGCGCCATTTGGCTGAACGTCAATGGCAAGCAGCGGCAGCGCGCCGACCTGGGCGACATGATCTGGTCGGTGCCCGAGCAGATCGCGTTTCTGTCGGAGCATTACACGCTCGAGCCGGGCGATGTCATCTACACCGGCACGCCAGCCGGCGTCGGTCCGGTCAAGGCGGGGGACGAGCTGCTCGCGGGTATCGACGGCGTCACCGAACTCAAGGTAAGGATCGCGCCGGCGCTGTGAAGCTTTATACGTACTTCCGCAGCTCGGCTGCGTTCCGGGTCCGCATCGCGCTCAACCTGAAGGGCCTGAAGTACGAGCCGGTGTTCGTGCATCTTGCCAAGGGAGAGCACCGGCAGCCGCAGTACGCGGCGCTCAACCCGCAGGCGCTGCTGCCCACGCTCGAGCTCGATGACGGCAAGCGGCTCACGCAGTCGCTCGCCATCATCGAATGGCTCGAGGAAAGACATGCCACGCCGCCGCTGCTGCCGAAGGATGCGCTGGCGCGGGCACGCGTGCGCTCGCTCGCCTATCTCGTCGCAAGCGAGATCCACCCCCTGAACAACCTGCGGGTGCTGCAACATCTGAAGCGTGCCCTCGGCCAGAGCCAGGAACAGATCGACGCCTGGTATCGCCACTGGATTGCCGACGGACTCGCCAAGCTCGAGGCCGACCTCGCGGACGCCAGCGGCAAGTTCTGTCACGGCGACGCGCCGACCATGGCCGACTGCTGCCTCGTGCCGCAGATCTTCAACGCCCAGCGCTACAACAGCGATCTCGTGCCCTATCCCAAAACGATGCGCATCTTCGAGAACTGCATGAAGCTCGAAGCGTTCGATCGCGCGCAACCCAGCAAGCAACCTGACGCGGAGTAGCAATGGATCCAGCTCCCTACCGGCGACCCTACTGGAACACGCAGCCGGACTACTTGTTCCCGAAGTACGCCTCGACGGTGAGGCGGGCGCCGACGCAGCCGCTCGTGGTGCTGCCGCATACGCTTTCCGAAGTGACTGCCCCCGTGTTTGGATACGACGCAGTGAAGCCGGGCGATAGCGACCTCACGAAGCAGCACAAGGACGAGCCGCAGGGCGAGCGCATCGTGGTGAGCGGGCGCGTGCTGGATGAGAACGGTAAGCCGGTGCCGAACATCCTGATCGAGATCTGGCAGGCGAACGCGGCCGGGCGCTACAACCATCGCGTGGACCAGCATGACGCGCCCCTTGACCCAAACTTCACCGGAGCCGGGCGTTTCCTCACTGACCACCACGGTCGCTATCGCTTCATGAGCATCCGTCCCGGGGAATATCCTTGGCGCAATCACTACAACGCGTGGCGCCCCGCGCACATCCATTTCTCGCTCTTCGGCCAGGGCCTGATGCAGCGGCTCGTGACGCAGATGTATTTCCCCGGCGACCCACTGCTCGAATACGACCCTATGTTCATGTGCGTGGCAGACGAGAAGGCGCGCAACCGCCTCATCTCGCTCTTCGACTGGGAGAACACGATTCCCGAATGGGCGCTCGCCTATCGATTCGACATCGTATTGCGCGGCCGAGAAGAAACGCCGATGGAGAATCGCCGATGAGCCTGCGCGCAAGCACTTCGCAGACGATCGGGCCGTACCTGCGAATTGGCCTCGAGTGGATGCAGATCGAGGACATGGCACCCAAGGGCGTCGCCGGTGAGCGCGTCTCGATCCGCGGCCGTGTGACCGATGCCGACGGCAAGCCGGTCAACGATGCGGCGGTCGAAATCTGGCAAGCGAACAGCCATGGCCGGTATGCGCATCCGGAAGACAAGCAGGACAAACCGCTCGAGAAAGACTTTCGCGGTTATGGCCGCTCGCTCACGGACGACAAGGGGGCGTTCCGCTTCAACACCATCAAGCCGGGACGCGTAGCCGGGCCGGGCGGGAAACTCCAGGCACCACATCTCACGGTGACGATCTTCATGCGCGGCCTGTTGAAGCACCTGCAGACGCGCATCTATTTCCCGGACGACAGGGCAAACGCCGAAGACCCCGTGCTCGCGCTAGTGCCAGCCGAGCGGCGCGCCACGCTGATCGCTCGCTCGAGTGCCGGCGGCACGCTGGAGTGGAACGCCGTGCTCCAAGGCCAGAACGAGACTGTGTTCTTCGACTTCTAGGCCGCGCGAAAGCGCGACTTCAGTTCGTCGGGAATTGTCTCGCCCTTGAGCGGCGAGCCTGGCCCGTTGACATAGCGGCCCCAGACGCGCGTTTCCTTGCCCTTGGCGAGCACGACGCCATCGGCGCGCACCACCTCGTGCTCGACGACGAAAGACTTGCCACCGAAGCGCGCGATGCGCGAGCGCACCTCGCAACGGTCGCCATGCGCCGCGGGCGCGACGAAGTCACATTGCGCGGAGACAAGCGGCATCGCCATGTGCTGCTCCCTCATCCACTTCGGCCCATAGCCCGCGGATTCGAAGAGCGCCCAACTGGCAGCGTCGATCCAGCGGAAATACGTCGGGTAGAAAATGATGCCGGCCGGATCGCAATCCCCCCAGTGCACCTGGCAGGGCAAGCGGCTGAGGATCGATTGGAATTCCGTTTCCGTGCCCATGGGAGGCGTGGATTATAGGCGCGCGATTGACACGCCTCGCCCCTGTGGGCAGACTCCCACTTCCGCGCCGATTTGATGTTCAGCTTGCGGGCGCGTTACAAATCCGGCTAAAGAGACGCGTCGCACCGTGGACGTAAAGCGGGCCCGTTTCTGCCGAAAGCTGAACGGGCTTTTTGTTTGGAGCGTCCGTGTCGTTGTCCGCCAAGCTGGAAGCGCTGCTCACCGAGCGAATCCTTCTGCTCGACGGCGCCATGGGCACGATGATCCAGCGCGCACGGCTCGCGGAAGAGGACTACCGTGGCGCGCGCTTTCGCGACTGGCCGCGCGAGCTACGCGGCCATAACGATCTGCTTTCGCTGACTCAGCCCCGCCTCGTGCGCGACATCCACGCGCAGTATCTGCAGGCCGGCGCGGACATCATCGAGACCAATACCTTCAACTCGACCGCGGTGGCGCTTGCCGACTACGCGATGCAGCCGCTCGCCCGTGAATTGAACCGCGCAGCCGCCGAGCTCGCCGTCGACGCTGCCCGCGAGTGGCACGCAAGAACGCCCCATCAGCCGCGCTTCGTAGCGGGCGTGCTGGGACCCACCAACAAGACCGCCTCAATCTCGCCGGACGTCAATGACCCCGGGTTTCGAGCGATCAACTTCGACGCGTTGGTCGAGGCGTACGGCGAGGCGATCGCGGGCTTGTTGGAAGGCGGCGTCAATCTGCTCCTCGTCGAGACCGTGTTTGACACGCTCAACGCCAAGGCGGCGCTGTTCGCCATCGACGAAGCATTCGAGCGCCACGGCTCGCGACTGCCGGTCATCATCTCCGGCACCATCACCGACGCCTCGGGGCGCACGCTCTCCGGACAGACCGCGGAAGCGTTCTACAACTCGGTGCGCCATGCACGACCGCTCGCGGTCGGCCTGAACTGCGCGCTCGGCGCGAAGGAGCTGCGGCCGTACGTGGAGGAGCTCGCGCGCCTCGCCGAAGGCTTCACGTCTTGCCATCCCAACGCGGGCCTGCCGAACGCTTTCGGCGAGTACGAGGACACGCCCGACTCGATGGCCCGCCAGCTCGGCGATTGGGCGAGGAGCGGCTGGATCAACATCGCCGGCGGCTGCTGCGGCACGACGCCGGAGCACATCGCCGCGATCGCCGAATCGCTGCGCGCTGTGCCGCCGCGCCGGCCGGCGCAACGTCCGCCGGCGCTGCGTCTCGCGGGTCTCGAGCCCTTCAACGTGGATGAGCGCTCGCTTTTCGTCAATGTCGGCGAACGAACCAACGTCACCGGATCGAAGGCCTTCGCGAGGCTCATCCTCGCCGGCGATTACGCGGGCGCCCTTTCGGTCGCCCGCCAGCAGGTCGAAAACGGCGCGCAGGTAATCGACGTCAATATGGACGAGGCCATGCTCGACTCGGAGAAGGCGATGACCACCTTCCTGAGCCTGGTGGCCGCCGAGCCCGATATCGCGCGCGTACCGCTGATGCTCGACAGCTCGAAGTGGAGCGTGATCGAAGCCGGCCTGAAATGCGTGCAGGGCAAGCCGATCGTCAATTCGATCTCGCTCAAGGAGGGAGAGGCCGCCTTCCTGCACCACGCCAAGCTCGCTCGCCGCTACGGCGCGGCCGTGGTTGTTATGGCGTTCGACGAGCGAGGCCAGGCCGACACGCTGGAGCGGCGCACCGCCGTCTGCCGCCGCGCCTACGAGCTGCTCATTGCGAACGGCTTCGCCGCAGAGGACATCGTTTTCGATCCGAACATCTTCGCCGTGGCGACCGGACTCGAAGAGCATGCGCGCTACGGCATCGATTTCATCGAAGCCGTGCGCTGGATCCGCGCCGAGCTGCCGCAGGCGAAAGTCTCCGGCGGCGTATCGAACCTGTCCTTCTCGTTCCGCGGCAACGATGCCGTGCGCGAAGCGATGCATACGGCGTTCCTCTATCACGCGATCCGCGCCGGCATGTCGATGGGTATCGTCAACGCCGGCCAGCTCGGCGTGTACGAGGAGATCGACGCCGAGCTGCGCGAGCGGGCGGAGGACGTGATCTTCAACCGCCGGCCCGACGCCACCGAGCGCCTGGTCGAGTTCGCCGGCAGCGTGAAGAGCACCGTCAAGGAAACGGGCAAGGAAGAGGTCTGGCGCGCCGGCAGCGTGGAACAGCGCCTGTCGCACGCCCTCGTCAACGGCATCGCGACCCACATCGTGGCCGACACGGAGGAGGCGCGGCTCAAGTTTCCGCGGCCGATCCAGGTGATCGAGGGCCCATTAATGGACGGCATGAACGTCGTTGGCGACCTGTTCGGCGCCGGCAAGATGTTCCTGCCGCAAGTGGTGAAATCGGCGCGCGTAATGAAGCAGGCGGTGGCCCACCTCGTACCGTACATCGAGGCCGAGAAGGCACGCTCAGGCGAAGCCGGCCGCGCCAAGGGACGCATCGTGCTCGCTACGGTGAAGGGCGACGTACACGACATCGGCAAGAACATCGTTGCCGTCGTGCTCCAGTGCAACAACTACGACGTGGTGAACCTCGGCGTGATGGTGCCGGCCCAGACGATCCTGGAGACGGCACAGCGCGAAAAAGCCGACGTGGTCGGACTTTCCGGCCTCATCACGCCTTCGCTCGAGGAGATGGCGCACGTCGCGCACGAAATGGAGCGCGGCGGTTTTGCGCTGCCGCTGCTCATCGGCGGCGCGACGACCTCGCGCGCCCACACGGCCGTCAAGATCGCGCCAAATTATTCGGGACCGGTCGTTTACGTGCCCGACGCCTCGCGCAGCGTGCCGGCGGTGCAGGGATTGCTCTCGGACTCGCGCGATACCTATGTCGCGCAGGTGCGCGCCGACTACGAGAAGATCCGCGTGCAGCACAGCCAGAAGGCCGGTCCCGGGCCGCTGCACCCGATTGCCGAAGCACGGCGGCTCGGCCAAGCGACCGATTGGAAGAGCTATGCGCCAGTGCGGCCGCGCAAGGCAGGGGTAACCGCGCTGCGCGGCTATCCGGTTGCGGAGCTCATCGATTACATCGATTGGGGGCCCTTTTTCCAGGCGTGGGAGCTCTCGGGCCCCTATCCGCGCATCTTGCAAGATCCCGTGGTCGGCACCGAAGCGAAGAAGCTTCTCGCCGAAGCCCATGAAATGCTCGAGCGCGCGGTACGCGAGCGCTGGATCGAAGCGCATGGCGTCTTCTCTCTCTACCCTGCGGCGCAGGTGAATGCCGACGACATCGAGATCTATGCCAACGAAGCGCGCCGCTCGCCGCTCGCCCTGTGGCACAACTTGCGGCAGCAAAACCACAAGCCGCAGGGACGCGCCAATCTCTGCCTCGCCGATTTCGTGGCCCCGAAGGGAAGCGGAGTCGCGGACTGGATCGGGGCATTCGCGGTGTGCGCCGGCGGCATTGACGAACGCGTACGCCGCTTCGAGGCCAATCACGACGACTACAACGCGATCATGCTGAAGGTGCTGGCTGATCGCATCGCGGAGGCGTTTGCCGAGCGTCTGCATGAGCGTGTGCGGCAAGAATTCTGGGGTTACGCGGCCGACGAGAAGCTGTCGAAGGCGGATCTGATCGGCGAGGGCTACCGCGGCATCCGTCCGGCACCCGGCTACCCCGCCTGTCCGGATCACCGGGCGAAGGCCGCACTGTTTCGCCTGCTCGATGCCGAGCGCAATGCGGGCATGCGCCTTACCGAATCGTTCGCCATGCTGCCCGCTTCCGCCGTGGCCGGGTTTTATTTGTCTCATCCGCAGGCGAGCTATTTCGCCGTCGGCAAGATCGGCCGCGATCAGCTCGAAGACTACGCGCGGCGCAGCGGCACAGCGACGGCTGAAGCGGAAAAGTGGCTCGCGCCGATCCTCGCCTACGAGCCGCGCCCGGCAGCGCTCGGCACCCCGCTATAATCGCGGCATGGGAAAAGGTGACAAGCGCACGCGCCGCGGCAAGATCTACCGCGGCAGCTACGGCAAGACGCGGCCGCAACGGGCGAAGAAGCCCGCCAAGAAGTCCGGCTGATTACTCCTCGCGGCGTCCTACCGGCAGGCCGAGTGCCTTGAGCTTGCGGTAAAGGTGCGTGCGCTCGAGGCCCGAGCGCTCTGCAACGCGCGACATGCTGCCGTGCTCGCGGGCGAGAAGGTTCTCGAAGTACACACGCTCGAACGCTTCACGCGCTTCGCGATAGGGCCGGTCCAGGGCGATCTCTGGCAGCGGACCGGGCGAACCGCGCGCCGCGAGCACGCGTTCCACGTCGTGCAGCTGAATCTCCTCCTCGAGCGTGGTAAAGGCGAGATCCTTCACGACGCTTTCCAACTCGGCCAGGTTGCCGGGCCAGGAATGGTGGCGCAGTGCATTCAGCGCGGCGATGGCCAGCCGGCGCGTCGGGCAGGCGCGCGCCTCCACCAGCTGGGCGAGCATGAGCGAGGCAAGGTCCGGCACGTCTTCGGCAAACTCGCGCACGGCCGGCAGCTTCAGCGTGAGCTCGGCGAGCCGCGCGCACAGCTCCGGATCGAATTCATGCTGGTCCACGAGCACACGCGTGTCGAGCGGTGAGAATGACACGACGCGCACCCGGTATTTGTCGGCGCGCGGCAGGAGAAACTCGAGATGGCGCTGCTCGGCGCGCTCCAGCTTGCTCAGATCGGCCAGAAACAAAACACCGCCCGCCGCCTTGGCGAGGAGCTCCGAGGGTGGCTCGGCGAGCATCTCGGCGCCGGCAACGAATGGCGCGCCGCTCGGCACCAGCAGGCGCGCGAACAGCTCGGCGCGCACGCCGCGCTCACCGCGCAACATGAGGGGCGCGGCAAGCTGCGCGAGCTGTCCCAGGCGCTTCTTGGTATCGGCGAGGACGCCTGAGCGCCCGACTGCGGCGAGCGTCAATTGCGGTGCCGGTGTCGCTTCGGGATTGCGGAGCGCTCGTTTTACCGTAGCGAGCAGTCTTTGCAGCGCGATCGGCTTTTCGAGGAAGTCGAGCGCGCCGATACGCGTGGCCTCGACCGCGGTCTCGATCGTGGCGTGGCCCGACATCATCACCACGGGCATCGTGAGCTGGCCGCTGGCAGCCCACTCCTTGAGGAGCGTGATGCCATCGGTGTCGGGCATCCAGATGTCGAGCAGCACGAGGTCCGGGCGAGCGCGCTCGCGGATGCGCCGCGCATCGCCTGCGCTCTCGGCGAGAGAGACCTGGTGTCCCTCGTCGGCGAGGATCTCGGAGAGAAGCTCCCGGATGCCGACTTCGTCATCGACCACGAGGATCTGTGCCATGGCTAGGCCGCCCTCGCGAGCGGCAGCAGCACGGTCACCGACGCGCCGCGCGCGGGTTGGCTTTCTATTGCCACGCTGCCATGGTGCTCGTCGATGATCTTTTTGACGATGGCGAGCCCGAGGCCGGTGCCGCGCGGTTTGGTCGTGACGTAAGGCTCGAAAATTCTGGCCATCAGTTCCTCAGGAAACCCGGCGCCGTTATCCGAAACCGCGAGCCGTACGCCCTCGTCGGCGAGCTCGGTGCGCACTTCGATCACCGGCGAACGGGCATTACCGCGCATGTTCTCGAGCGCGTCCTGGGCATTTTGCACGAGGTTATGGATCACTTGGCGGATCTGCGCGCCATCGGCCCATACGGGCGGCAAGCCGGCGGCTAGGCGCTTGGCGATCGGCACGCGCGAATTCTCGTACAGCGCGAGCACTTCTCCGACCAGCGCGTTCAGATCCAGGCGGGTCGGCTGCGGTGCCGGCAAGAGGGCGTAGTCGCGAAAATCGTCGACCATCGCCTTGAGCGCCATCACCTGGCTGACGATCGTGCTGGTCGAGCGGCGCAACGTCTCGGCGTCGTCCGGCGACAACCGGTCGCCGAGTTTCATTTCGAGGCGCTCGGCGGAAAGTTGGATGGGCGTGAGCGGGTTCTTGATTTCATGGGCGAGCCTGCGGGCCACTTCAGCCCACGCGGTGGCACGCTGCGCATGAATGAGCTGGGTGATGTCGTCCACCACGAGCACATAACCGCCGCCGGTAGACTGCGGCAGCCGTGCGCCGCGCGCATGCACTGTCTTTGCCGTGCCCCTTAGCTGCAATTCGAGCTGCCAGGCTTTCTCGTCGTGCTCGGCGAAGTGCGCACGCATAAGGTCGGCAAACGAATCGAGCTCCACGCCGAAGATCGCGGCGGCGCCGTGGTTCGAGATCGAAAGCCGCAGCTGGTGATCGAACACCAGAACCCCGGCCGAGAGGTTGGCGAGGATGTTCTCAAGCCGCGCCTTCGCCGCTTCGAGGGCGGAGCGGTTGCTCTCGACAATGCGCCGCGCCTCGTCGAGCTGGCGCGTCATGGAGTTGAACGACGCCGTCAGCACGCCGAGCTCGTCCCTGCTCGTGACAGGCGCCTGGCGCGAGAAATCGCCGCGCGCGACGCCCTGCATCGCCTGGGCGAGTGTGGCGAGCGGCTCGGCGAGCAGATTGGATTGCGTCACCGCGACCGCGACTGCCACGAACAGGGCCATCAACAGAGCAAAGCTCAGCGTCACGACGTAGATCCGCTTCAGGCCTTCGCGCGCCAGCGCGAGCTCGCGATAGTCGCGATAGGCAGCTTCGACTGCTTCCGCACTACGGCCCAGGCTGGCCGGCACCGGCGCGCGCAGCTGCAGGAAGCGCGGCTCGCCTGCCAGCGTCAGGGATTCGATCGGCACGATCGTGCGCAATCCGAGTGCTCCGCCCGCAAGCGTATCGACGGTCGTATACCCGCGCTGCAGCCGCGCGGTGCGAAGCAGCGCGGGGCCTGGCAATTGCGGGACCAGGTCCGACATTTCCTCGGACGCGCTCGCTTGCAGCCGTCCGTTCCCGCCAAGTACGAGCGCTTCCTGCACGCCGGCTTGGAGGCGCAGTCGCTCGAGCTGCGGAACGAGTTGCGCGCCGCGCGTGTCGGCGAGGTCCAGAGCCATGCCGCGCGCCTTGGTCTGCAACTCAACCAGCATCTGGTCGATGGCCTGCTGCCCGAGATTGATGCCGCCTTCGAGCGCAGCGTCCACCTTGACGTCGAACCACGATTCGATCGAGCGTGTGATGAATTGCACCGACACGGTGTACACGATGAGGCCGGGCAGGACAGCGAGCGCAGCGAAGCGCAGGAACAGCCGCAGCGTGAGCCGCGTGCCGAAAACGCGCGCCCGGTAACGGCGCGCCATGACGAGCAGCTGGTAGCTCACTACGCCGGCAAGCAATGCAGCGAGGCCGGCGTTGAGCGCGAGCAGCAGGGGGTACTGCTGGGCGAAAAAGGTCGTGTCGCTGCTTGCCGTCGCCAGTAGGAAAAGCCCGACTGCCGCCACGGCGCTGCCGATGATCAGCACCAGCTTCATCGATCACCCACCCCGCGGCTCGCGGCTCTCGACCGGCGCCGGCAGCTGTCGTGGCGAATGCACGATAAACCGCTTCCACGGCGAGTCGAGCTGTAGGTCGCGGCTCGTCAACGCGCTGAGCTGGAATGGCTTTGGCAGCAGGGTAGGATCGAGGCGCATGCGCACCGCCGCTTCGTAATCCGCCTCGTCGAAGGTCACGGTCCGATCGACTACCAGCCAATTGCGGATGCGCTTGAGCACGTTCAAGGCTTCGTCCAGCGTGGCGAAGCTCTGCTGCAACAACCCGGTCGAAAGGCGGTACTGGCGCGAGAGCGCATGGTAGGACAGCCGCAACTGCAGCCGCTTGGAGGCTGCCGTGTCGTCGAACCAGTACCAGCGGCGCCGCGTGAGCTCGAAGTCGACGCGGAAGTAGAGCGGCACGCCATTCGCCACCACCTCGTAGAGGCGCGGACTGAGCTCGAAAGCAAAATCCGCGTCGAGGACGAGGCCTTCCTCTGTGGTGTGCAGTTGTACGTCGCGCACCTCGATTTCGTCAGCGCGAGCAGACGAGGCCGCGAGCGCCGCGAGACAGGCGACGAGGATTGCGATGGCCTGCATCGCCCTCACCTCACGCCTGCTTTTTCGATCAACGCGTAATAGAAGCCGTCGTGCTCGCTGTCGGGCAGCCATTGCGCCCGCGCGCCATCGGGCAGTGGAAGCTGCCGCGCGCCAGTTTGGCTTTCGACGAAATTTGCCACAACGACGTCATTCTCCTCGGGGAATATCGAGCATGTGGCATAGAGCAATTTACCACCCGGTGCCAGCACGCGCCAAAGCGCATTCAACAGTGTGTGTTGTTGATGGGCGAATTGGGCGATGTCGCTCGCGCGGCGCAGCCACTTGATGTCCGGGCGGCGCCGCACGATGCCAGACGCCGAACAGGGAGCATCAGCGAGGACGCGATCGAAGGCGCGGCCGTCCCACCATGTTTCCGGCCGAGTGGCGTCTGCGTGCTTCACCTCTGCCCGCAGCCCGAGCCGATGCAACGCGGGCCCGATGCGCGCCGCGCGCGCCGCATCGACGTCCAGCGCCGTCACTGCGACGTCGGCCAGCTCGAGTAGGTGGGCCGTCTTGCCGCCCGGCGCCGCGCAGGCGTCGAGTATGCGCTGTCCGTCTGCGAGGTCGAGGCAGCGGGCAGCACGCTGCGCGCCAAGGTCCTGAACGGAAACTTCGCCGGCGGCGAAGCCCGGCAGGCGCTCCACGGGAAGCGGTCGCTCGATAATGAGTGCCGCCTCGCCGCGACGATGGGCGGCGATGCCGTGCTCGGCGAGTCGCGCCTGATAGGCCTCGGTGTCCGCGCGGCGGCGGTTTACGCGAAGCGCCATCGGGGGGTGCGTGTTGCCAGCCGAGAGAGCCGCCTGCCAATCGCTTGGATAGGCGCGCTGCACCAATTCGATCCACCAGGCAGGATGTTGATAATGTGCCTCCGGCTCGTTTGCCATTTGCAGCTCGAGCGCGCTCCGCTGCCGAAGAAACCCGCGCAGCACGGCGTTGACGTAGCCCTTGGCCGGCCAGCGCTCGATGAGTCCGCAGGCCTTTACTGCCTCGTCCACTGCCGTATGGTCGCTGTAACGGCCCGACTCGAGCGCATAGAGCGCACACCACAGGAGCGCTTCGACTAGCGCGTCGGACGCGCCTCGCCGAGAAAGACTTGCGACGATCGCCTGCACGCGTCCGTACCGGCGCAGCGTGCCGTGCGTGAGATCGATCAGCGCCGCTCGAGAAGCGAGTGCCGCCGGCTCGAGGCGATCCATTTCCTCGGCAAGACTCCGGCCCGCCGCGATGCGCGCGAGAATGCGCGCCACCTCTGCGACCTGCGTCGCGAGGGTCGCGCTGTGCTTCATTCGAAGCGCACGCCGTTCTCTATGCGGTGCCCGCGAAGGAAGTCGGCCGTTGTCATGCGCCGTCCTGCGGCGGGCTGCAGCTCTTCAATGACGAGCGCACCGGTGCCGCACGCCACCTGCAGATTCGTCGCATCGATGATCGTGCCCGGCGTGCCGGTGCCCGGTGTCACTCGTGCCCGCCAGATTTTCATCGGCTTGCCTTGGAAGTGCGCCAGCGCCCCCGGTACGGGACGAAATGCCCGTACCGTCCGCTCGACGGCGTCGGCGCTTTCCTGCCAGCGCAGCCAGGTTTCAGTCTTATCGATCTTCGGCGCGTAGGTCGCGCCTTGCTGCTGCGGCGTTGCGTGCGCAGTGCCGCGGCCGATAGTCGTGAGAATCTCGAGCAGGAGCCGCGCGCCTAGCTCGGCGAGCTTGTCGTGGAGACTGCCGAAATCGTCTTCGGCACCGATGGGAATTGCGCGCTGTGCGAACACCGGGCCCGTATCGAGTCCTTCGTCCATCCGCATGATCGACACGCCGCTTTGCGCATCGCCCGCCAGCAGCGCGCGCTGGATCGGCGCAGCGCCCCGCCAGCGCGGCAATAACGATGCGTGAATGTTGATGGCGCCGTATCGCGCTGCTCGCAGGACCACCGGCGGCAAGAGCAGGCCGTACGCGGCGACGACCATGGCATCGGCTCCCACCGAGCTCAATCGCGCCTGCGACTCTGGCAACCGCAAGCTTTCGGGTTGATACGTTTGCAGGCCGTGAGCGAGCGCTAGTTTCTTGACCGCGCTCGGAGCATTGCGCATGCCGCGCCCCGCAGGGCGATCCGGCTGCGTCAGGACCAGCGCGATGTCATGTCCGGCATCGAGCAGGCGCGATAGCGCGTGCTCGGCGAAATGCGGTGTCCCCGCGAAGATTAGACGCAGGAACGCAGAGCGATCAGGCGGACTTGCGCAGCTGCTTCGCCAGCTTGGCGCGGATGCGCTGCTGCTTCAGCTGCGACAGATGCTCGACGAACACCTTGCCTTGCAGGTGATCCATCTCATGCTGGATGCACACGGCGAGCAGGCCTTGCGCCTCGAGCGTGAACGGATTGCCGTTCTGATCGTAGGCGCGAACCTTCACGCGTTCGGCACGCGGCACCAGCTCATAGATTCCAGGCACCGACAGGCACCCTTCTTCGATGTCCGATTCCCCGGTGGCCTCGACAATTTCCGGGTTGACGAGCACGACCAGGGAATCGCGCCGCTCGGAGACGTCCACGACGATCACGCGCTTGTGCGCGTCGACCTGTGTCGCGGCAAGGCCGATGCCGGGCGCTGCATACATGGTCTCTGCCATGTCGGCGACCAGCTTCTTGAGGCCGTCGTCGAATACGGTGACGGGCATAGCAAGCTTGTGGAGCCGGGCGTCGGGGTAGCGGAGGATGTTCAAAATCGCCATCTGAGGACAAATTTATTTGCAAATTGAATAGATTATATGGACAATCTCAGGCGCCATATAAGCTATTGGAAAAAACGGCCGATCCAGGAGCCGCAAACGGGCGGGGTCACCATGGTCCAGCAATTGCGTAAGTCTATCACAACACTCGCTTTCTTCGCGATCTCCGCCGGCGCAGCCGCCCAGGCACCAACCGCTCCGCTCACGCTCCGGCCCGATGCCCCAGACCGTTATGTCGTCGTCCCGGGCGACACCCTGTGGGGGATCTCCCAGCGCTATACCGATTCTCCATGGCGGTGGCCAGAGCTGTGGGGCCTGAACAAGGATCAGATCCGCAATCCTCACCTTATCTATCCGGGCTACGTGATCGTGCTCGATCGGGCGCGAGGCCAGCTCACCATCGGTGGCAGAGGGCCTGCTCCTGCGGCTGCGACGGCCGAGCCGGGCGCGATAAAGCTCGGGCCGCGCGTTCGGGTCGAGTCGGTTGCCAACGAGCAGATCCCGAGCATTCCGGCGGCTGTGATCGAACCGTTCCTCAGTCGTCCATTGGTCGTCGAGCCCGACGGCCTGGATAAAGCGCCGACGATCGTCGGTACTCAGACCGACCGAGTCATCCTTGCGACAGGCAATGCGGCCTATGTGAGGGGCATGGGAACCTCCAAGGAAGAATCCTGGTACGTCTTTCGACGCGGCGGGCCATTGGTCGATCCCGACACCAAGCAAACGCTCGCTTACGAAGCCATTTATCTCGGCACGGCGCGTCTCGACCGGCCAGGCGATCCGTCTACCGTTGTGCTGACGAGCTCAGTTCAAGAGGTCGGCGCAGGCGACAAACTGATCGCCGCGGGCCGCCCACAACCGATCAGCTATGCGCCACATGCCCCGGCGAAGCCGGTACGCGGTCGCGTGATCGGCATTCACGGCGGACTCGGCCAAGTCGGCGAAGCGGGCCCGCAGTCGATCATCAGCATCAATCGCGGCGCGCGTGACGGCATCGAGATCGGCCACGTACTTGCGCTTTACTCACTCGGCGGCAGCGTGCGCGACGTATCGAAGGCAAGCGACGCGCGCGACGCCAGCATCAAGCTGCCCGACGAGCGTGCCGGACTGGCTTTCGTGTTCCGCGTCTTCAACCGAGTGTCCTACGCGCTGGTGATGAAGGTTTCGCGGCCCATCGTCCCGCTCGATGTCGTCCAGAATCCCTGACGGCTTGATCCCCGCATGACGCCAGACCCGGGACTGGCGAGCTGGCTCCAGCTCTCGCTTACCCCGGGCCTCGGCGCTTCTACGATTCGCACTCTCCTGAAGCAGTTCGGCCTGCCTCAGGCGATGCTCGATCGTCCAACTGCCGAGCTCGCTCGCGCCATGGGCCAGCCGGCCCTGGATGCCCTGCGTTCTGCGCGCGTGAAGGAGGCTGTCGAGCGTGCATTGCAGTGGACGAATCAGGACGACCATTTTGTCGTCACGCTGGCGGACGACGTTTATCCGCGCTCGCTGCTGGAAATCAGTGATCCTCCGCCGGTGCTCTACGCGCACGGCCGGATTGATCTCCTTCAACAGCCGGCGGTTGCGATCGTCGGCAGCCGGAACGCCTCGGTGCAAGGTGCCCGGAATGCCGAGCAGTTCGCTACTTCGCTGGGCGAAGCCGGCCTAACGATCATCTCCGGGCTCGCCCTCGGCATCGACGCTGCCGCGCACCGCGGTGGCCTGGCAGGCCGGGCCTCGACCATCGCGGTGCTTGGCACTGGGATCGACGTGGTTTACCCGGCGCGCAATGCCGAGCTTGCGGCTGAAATCGCTGTACGCGGCTTGCTCGTTTCCGAATTTCCTCTCGGCACGGCAGCCATCGCGCACAATTTTCCGCGGCGTAACCGCCTCATCAGTGGTCTCGCGCGCGGCTGCCTCGTCGTGGAAGCAGCTCTCGAATCGGGCTCGCTCATTACCGCCCGCTGTGCCGCGGATCAGGGCCGCGAAGTATTCGGGATCCCGGGCTCGATCCACTCTCCGCTTTCCAAGGGTTGCCATGCGCTGATCAAATCCGGCGCCAAGCTCGTGGAATCGGCCGAGGATGTGCTTGCGGAGCTCGCCGGCTTTCGGCCGAGCGGCTTCGCCAATGCTGCGCTCAACGCACCCGGCGATACCGATACCGGCGTACTCGCCGTGATGGGGCACGACCCGGTGGATGTCGACTCGCTTTGCGCGCGGGCGGGCTTGTCCGCCGAGCAGGTGGCTTCCGAGCTTCTTCGTCTGGAGCTCGACGGACGTGTAACCGCTTTGCCGGGAGGGCTTTATCAGCGCCTCGAAAAGGCGCACCGCGGGTAAACGCTAGGCATGGGGCCGCGTTAATAAGAAAGGAGCGCCATGTACGACGTCCTGGTCTACCTTTTCGAGAATTGCCAGCAGGCCGAGATCGCCGATGATCGCGACCGGGTAGCCCGCAAACTTTCAGCGGCCGGATTCGAAGACTCGGACATCAGTGAGGCGCTGCATTGGCTGGCGGGCGTGTTGCGCGTCCCGTGTGCGCCGACGGGCGCCCTGCCCGATTCGCGTACTACCTTTCGCGCCTTCGCGCCGCGCGAGCTGGCTAAGCTCGATGCGCAGTGCCGCGGATTTATCATCACGCTGGAGCAGTCGGGCATCCTGACCGCCGAGACGCGCGAGCTGGTTCTCGAGCGATCACTCGCCGCCTCCGGACCCTCACTTTCGCTTGATCAGCTGAAACTCATCGTGCTGATGGTGCTCTGGAACCAGAAGACGCCGACCAGCCATCTCGTCGCCGAAGATCTCTTCAGCGCAGCGCATCCGCGCCTGCCGAACTGACCCCGCTACGCGCGCGCCTGCGCGCGTAGCAAGTACGCGGCCACCGCGGGCGGTTGAAGCGGCCGCTCCTTTGCACTTATCATCTGCGGCCTTTCGCCGCCGCATGGCCAAGAAACTCATCATCGCAGAGAAACCTTCGGTCGCCGCCGACATCGCACGCGCGCTTGGCGGCTTTGCGCGCAAGGACGACTACTTCGAGAGCGATCACTACGTCGTGTCTTCCGCCGTCGGGCATTTGCTCGAGCTCGTGGTGCCCGAGGAACACGACGTCAAGCGCGGCAAATGGTCTTTCAAGAACCTGCCCGTAATACCGCCACACTTCGCACTTGCACCGCTCGAGAAAAGCGAGCAACGGCTCAATCTCCTGCTCCGCCTCATGAAGCGCAAAGACGTGAGCGCGCTGGTCAACGCCTGCGACGCGGGACGCGAAGGCGAGCTGATCTTCCGCTCTATCGTGCAGCACGCGCATTCGAAGAAGCCGATCGAGCGTCTGTGGTTGCAGTCGATGACGCCCCAGTCGATTCGCGACGGCTTTGCCAAGCTGCGCGCCGATAAGGAATTGTTGCCGCTGGCCGACGCGGCCAAGAGCCGCTCCGAGGCCGATTGGCTGGTAGGCATTAACGGCACGCGCGCGATGACCGCCTTCAATTCGAAGGAGGGCGGCTTCTACCTCACCACGGTCGGCCGAGTGCAGACGCCAACGCTGGCCATCCTCGTGGAGCGCGAAGACAAGATCCGCGCGTTCACTTCCAGGGACTATTGGGAAGTCCACGCCCGCTTCGACGCAAAAGCGGGTGAATATGCCGCACGGTGGTTCGATCCCGGCTTCAAGAGGGACGACGACCCAGAACGCAAGCCCGAGCGCCTATGGGACCAACGCGACGCGGCAGCGATAGTCGCCGCGTGTCGCGGCAAGAAGGGTATTGCCAGCGAGGAGACCAAGCCCTCGACCCAGCTCTCTCCTCTGCTTTTCGATCTCACCAGCCTGCAGCGCGAAGCGAACGGCCGTTTCGGTTTCCCAGCGCGCATGACACTGTCGCTCGCTCAAGCGCTCTACGAGAAGCACAAGGTGCTGACTTATCCGCGCACCGACTCGCGCGCGCTGCCTGAGGATTATCTGCCGACGGTCAAGGAGAGCCTCAAAGCGCTGGGCGACACCGACGCGTTCGCTCCATTTGCGCGGCAGATTCTCAAGCAGGGATGGGTGAAGCCGAACAAACGCATCTTCGACAACACCAAGATCTCAGACCACTTCGCCATCATCCCGACCCTGCAGACGCCCAAGCACCTGAACGAAGCGGAACAGAAGCTCTACGACATGGTGGTGCGCCGCTTCCTGGCGGTGTTTTATCCGGCAGCCGAGTTCCTCCAGACCACTCGCATCACGCGCGTCGACGAGCAGCACTTCAAGACCGAAGGGCGCGTGCTGCGCAATCCAGGCTGGCTCGCGGTGTATGGCCGCGCCATAGGCGAGGACGCCCAGACCCTGCCCGCGATCGAGGCGAACGAGAAGGTTGCGGTGCTCGAAGTAAGCGAACAGGCGAACCAGACCAAGCCGCCGCCACGCTACACCGAGGCGACACTGCTCTCGGCAATGGAAGGCGCGGGCAAGCTGGTGGAAGACGACGAGATGCGCGCCGCCATGGAAGCGAAGGGCCTCGGCACGCCCGCTACGCGCGCCGCCACCATCGAGGGCCTGATCCGCGAAGAATACGTGAACCGCGAGGGCCGCGAGCTCGTCCCGACGCCGAAGGCGTTTTCACTCATGTTCGCGCTGCACATGCTGCACATCGTCGAGCTCGCTTCGCCCGAGCTCACCGGCGAATGGGAGCACAAGCTCAAGCTGATTGAAGCCGGCAAGCTCAAGCGCGACGCGTTTATGAAGGAGATCTCGGAGCTGGTGCGCAGGGTCGTGGGAGTCATCAAGACCGGCGAGATTCCGGACGTGGTTTACGCGACGGTGCCGGCTGCCTGCCCAAAGTGCGGTGGCGTAGTGCAGGAGAACTACCGCAAGTTCCAGTGCCAGAAGTGCGATTTCTCGATCTGGAAAGTCACCTCGGGACGCGAATGGTCGCCCGAGGAGGTGGCCGAGCTCATCACCAAGCGAGTCGTCGGGCCGCTGACGGGCTTCCGCAGCAAGCAGGGACGTCCGTTCGCCGCGGTCGTGCGCCTCACGGAAGAACTGCGACCCGAGTTCGATTTTGGCCAGGGCTCCGGCGAAGGTGAGGAGGCGCCGGATTTCAGCACTCAGGAACCGTTGGGGGCATGCCCGAAGGACGCGGGCCGCGTCTTCGAGTACGGCATGGCCTACACCTGCGAAAACGCGGTCGGCCCGAAGAAAAGCTGCGACTTCCGCTCGGGCCGCATGATCCTGCAGCAGCCGATCGAGCGCGAGCAAATGAAGAAGCTGCTCGAAACCGGCCGTACGGATTTACTCACCGGCTTCGTCTCAAAGAAGGGGCGAAAGTTCAAGGCCTTCCTCGTCAAGCAGCCCGACGGGAAGATCGGCTTCGAGTTCCAGGCGCGCGCGCCCAAGACGGAAAAGCCGGGCAAAGCCGAAAAGCAGGAAAAACCGACCGACGAGAAACCTATACGTCGAGGTTCCGCACCCCGAGCGCGTTCGACTCGATAAAGGCGCGCCGCGGCTCGACTTCATCGCCCATCAGCTTGGTGAAGATCTCATCGGCGGCGATGCCGTCCTCGATCTGCACCTTGAGCAGTCGGCGCGCTGTGATGTCCATCGTGGTTTCCCAAAGCTGCTCGGGATTCATTTCGCCGAGCCCCTTGTAGCGCTGCAGGGTCATCGATTTCTCGACCTCGCCGAGCAGCCAGCGCATGGCCTCCGAGAAATCGCGCACGGCCTGACGCTTCTCGCCGCGACGCACGTAAGCGCCATCGCGGATCAGCCCCTTCAACATCGCGGCAGTCTGTTGGATCTGCGCGTAGTCGCCCGAGTGCACGAATTCGGTGTCGATCGTGCTCATGCGGACATTGCCATGGCGCGTCCGCTCGATCCGCACCTGGTAGCGATCTGTCTTCTGGTCGAAGTGCGGCGCCACGGCGATCACATCACCGCCGATGGAGCGCTCGAGTGCCCCTGCTGAGGCTTCGGCGGTTTCGCGGCGCGTAAGGTCGATCGCCACGCCCCGCAGCATGGCCTGGAGCGCCTCCCGATCGATGATGCGCGATACGCGGTCTATCACTGCTTGCGCGAGGAGATATGACTTCGCCAGCTCCGCAAGCGCCTCGCCCATGATCGGCTCCGCGCCGGCCGCGGGGTGCAGCGCGGCATCGACGAGTGCTTGCTTGAGCATGAACTCGTTCAGCTCGTGCTCGTCCTTGAGGTAGCGCTCTTCCTTGCCGAGCTTCGCCTTGTAGAGCGGTGGCTGCGCGATGTAGATGTGGCCACGCTCGACGAGCTCGCGCATCTGCCGGTAGAAGAAGGTAAGGAGCAGCGTGCGAATGTGCGAGCCGTCGACGTCCGCATCGGTCATCACGATGATGCGGTGGTAGCGCAGCTTGTCCGGGTTGTACTCCTCAGTGCCGATGCCGCAGCCGAGCGCGGTGATCAGCGTTGCGATTTCGGCCGAAGAAAGGAGCTTTTCGAAGCGCGCGCGCTCGACATTCAGGATCTTGCCCTTGAGCGGCAGGATGGCCTGAAACTTCCGGTCGCGCCCCTGCTTGGCCGAGCCGCCTGCCGAATCCCCTTCGACCAGATAGAGCTCGCACTTGGAAGGATCGCGCTCCTGGCAGTCGGCGAGCTTGCCCGGGAGTCCCATCGAGTCGAGCACGCCCTTGCGGCGCGTCATCTCGCGCGCCTTGCGAGCGGCTTCGCGAGCCGCAGCGGCTTCGACGATCTTCACGGTGATAGTGCGCGCATCCGCCGGGTGCTCGTCCAGAAACTCGCGCAGCTTTTCCGCGACCACTTCCTCAACCACCGGCCGCACCTCCGAGGAGACGAGCTTTTCCTTGGTCTGCGAGGAGAATTTCGGCTCGGGCACCTTGATTGAAAGCACGCAGGCCAGGCCTTCGCGCATGTCGTCGCCCGTAGTTTCGACCTTCGCCTTCTTGGCGATTTCGTTTTGCTCGATGTACTTGTTGAGCGCGCGCGTCATCGCGGCGCGCAGGCCGGTCAAATGGGTGCCGCCATCTTTCTGCGGAATGTTGTTCGTGAAGCACAGTACATTCTCCTGGTAGGAGTCGTTCCACTGCATAGCCACCTCGACGGTGATGCCCTCCTTGATCGCATTGCTGACGAAGACATTGGGATGAAGGACATTCTTCGCCCGGTTCATGTATTCGACGAATCCCTTCACGCCGCCCGAAAAGGCGAAGTTCTCCTCCTTGCCGGCGCGCTGGTCGATGAGCACGATCTTCACGCCGTTATTGAGGAAGGAAAGCTCGCGCAACCGCCGCGCGAGGATGTCGTAGTGGTAATCCACCGCGCCGAAGATCTCGCGCGAGGCGAGAAAATGCACTTCCGTGCCGCGGCGCTCGCTCGTACCGGTGGGCTTCAGCGGCGCGACCGCAACGCCGTTGCGGAACTCCATCTGGTGCACTTGCCCGTCACGCCAGATCGTGAGACGCAACCACTCCGAAAGGCCATTGACGACCGACACGCCGACGCCATGCAGGCCGCCCGAGACCTTGTAGCTGTTCGAGTCGAACTTGCCGCCGGCGTGAAGCTCCGTCATGACGATCTCGGCCGCCGAGCGGCGCAGCTCATCGTCTGCCTTGATGCCGGTCGGAATGCCCCGGCCGTTGTCGAGCACGGAGATCGAGTTGTCGGTGTGTACCGTGACGACGATCTCGTCGCAGAAGCCGGCCAGCGCCTCGTCGACCGAGTTATCCACCGCCTCGAACACCATGTGGTGCAGGCCGGTGCCGTCGGACGTGTCGCCGATGTACATGCCCGGCCGCTTGCGCACGGCCTCGAGGCCCTTCAGCACCTTGATGGCATCCGAGCCGTATTCGTTGGGATTCGCGGCCAAAATCAGATCCTCATCGGCATCACGACGTACTTGAAGCCTTTCTCGCTCGCGTAGCTGATCAGCGCGCTCGACGAGGCGTCGCCGAAGGCACACTCGAGCTCATTGCCGGCCACGTTGTTCAGCACGTCGAGCAGGTAATTGACGTTGAATCCAATGTCCAACGCGTCGCCGTTGTATTTCACCTCGACTTCTTCCTGCGCTTCCTCCTGGTCGGCGTTCGAGGACACGATCTTCAGGTTGCCATCGGTCAGCACCCAGCGTACGCCGCGGAATTTCTCGTTGGACAGAATCGCGGCGCGCTGCAGAGCCTGGCGCAGCGGCTCGCGCTGGGCCGTCAGCTTGTTCTTGTGCTGCGTCGGTATGACGCGCGTGTAGTCCGGAAATTTGCCGTCGATCAGCTTCGACACGAGCTGGATGGTCCCGAAAGAGAAGCCGGCATGGGCGGACGATAATTCGATGGCCACGTCCTCGTCGCTGTCGGTGAGCAGCTTGGTGAGCTCGACGACAGTCTTGCGCGGAATAATGGCTTCCTGGCGCTGCACGCTCGCCGGCAAGGGCATGGAGGCAAACGCCAGCCGATGGCCGTCGGTTGCCACGAGCTTGAGCTCCCCGCCATCGACCACCAAGAGCAAGCCGTTCAGGTAGTAACGGATGTCCTGCTGGGCCATCGCGTATTGCACCAGGCCGAGCAACCGCCGCAGCGTTTTCTGCGACAGCGTGAAGCGCGTTGCTTCCCCGGTCGCCTTGGCGAGCCTCGGGAAATCCTCTGCCGGCAATGTCTGCAGGCTGAAACGGCTGCGACCGGTTTTGAGCAGAAGACGCTTGTCCTGCGGCTGCAGGTTCACTTCGGTGTCTTCCGGCAGCGCTCGCAGGATGTCCAGCAGCTTGCGAGCACCCACTGTCAGCGAGCGGGCATCGCTGCCGGCCGCGAGCCCGGTGCGCGCGTTGATTTGGATCTCGATGTCCGTGGCAAGGAAGCTGATCGCTTCGCCCGTGGTTTCGATCAGCACATTCGACAGTATGGGCAGCGTGTGTCGTCGTTCAATGATCCCGCTCACCGCCGCCAGCGGTGCAAGCAATTCGTCGCGCTTTGCTTTGATCATTGTTCTTTACCTATTTAGTAGTAGCTAATAGAGCGGACGTTTTCTTGGGACAACCCCTAAAACCCTTTGCCCGCCAGCGTCTTGGCCGCTCCAATAGCACCGGGGCAAGCTGTGGAAGAGGTGTGAGACCGTGGGGACAGCTTGCCAAAGATTTTCACCGGACCGATTTATCCACAGATTGTGCGCCAAGGGCACACAGGTTGTTCCATCGCTTCAACCCTTGAGTACCTGCTCAAGCACGAGGTAATCGCGGTTCAGTGACGTATCCCGCACCCTCAGGCTCGCAATGGTGCGGCACGCGTGCAGCACCGTCGTGTGATCGCGATTGCCGAACGCCTCGCCGATCTCCGGGAGACTCATTTGGGTGAGGTCCTTGGCCAGCGCCATGGCGACCTGGCGAGGCCGCGCGACGTTACGACTGCGCCTCTTCGAGTGCATGTCGGAGATCTTGATCTTGAAGTACTCGGCGACGGTCTTCTGGATGCCCTCAACGCTCACCTGGCGGCTGTTCAGGTTCAGGATGTCACGCAGCGCTTCCTTGGCGAGGTCGAGCGAAAGCTCGCGGCCGGTGAAGCGGGCAAATGCGAGGACTTTCTTGAGCGCCCCTTCCAGCTCACGGACGTTGGACCGGATGTGCTTGGCGATGAAAAACGCGATCTCCTCCGACACCGGCACCGCGTCCGCTTCGGCCTTTTTCAGGACGATGGCAACCCGCATCTCGAGCTCGGGCGGCTCGATGGCGACCGTCAGCCCCCAGCCGAAGCGCGAGATGAGGCGCTCTTCCATGCCGGCGATCTCCTTGGGATAGGTATCGCAGGTAATGACGATCTGCTTGTGAGCTTCGACCAAGGCGTTGAATGCGTAGAAGAACTCTTCCTGCGTGCGGCCCTTGTTTGAGAAGAACTGGATGTCGTCGATCAGCAGGAGATCAAGCGAGTGGTAATAGCGCTTGAACTCATCGAAAGACTTTTGCTGGTAGGCGCGCACCACGTCGGTCACATACTGCTCGGCATGGATGTAGCGGATACGCGCTTGCGGCCTGCGGTCCGCCACCTGGTTGCCGATCGCCTGGACGAGGTGCGTCTTGCCGAGGCCGACACCGCCGTAGACGAAGAGCGGGTTGTACGAGATGCCGGGATTCTCGGCGACCTGTATCGCCGCGGCACGAGCGAGCTGGTTCGCCTTTCCGGTAACGAAACTGTCGAACGAAAACCCGCGGTTGAGGCGAGAGCGTTCTTGCACCACGGGCTCGCTGGCGGGGCGCGCCGCGGCCGGAGCGCTGCGCGCAGGCGTTTCTGCGCCACGCGCGAGCACGAGTCGCAGGCCCAATTCTCGCCCGCAAGCTTCGGCCGCGAGGCGTTCAATGCGCGAGGCAAAACGCTCGCGCACGAGCTCGAGCACGAACCGGTTGGGCGCCGCGAGAATCAGCGCGTCGTCGGGCGCGCCGCTCTCGGGCGCAAGAGGCCGAATCCAGGTATTGAACTGCTGCGCGGGGAGTTCCTGCTCAAGCCGACGCAGGCAGGCGTCCCAGAGGTTTTGCATCTTTTAATTGGCCTAAAACGAGTCGAAATTTTACCCGCTTCGCGATGGGTTATCCACAGCGAAGCGGGCGAGATTTTTTGATTTGACAATGCATTCCGGCGCACGCTCTAATACCGCCCTTTTTCGCACTCGGGGCACAGATGAAGCGCACTTACCAGCCGTCCAAGACACGTCGCGCGCGGCGTCACGGGTTTCTCGTGCGCAGCAGGACGCGCGGCGGGCGCGCGGTTTTACGCAACCGGCGCGCACGCGGCCGCCGTCGCCTCGGACTGTAATCGTTGTAGCTGCGGCGCAGAAGCGCTTCGTCCTGAATGCCGCACGCAGGCTGCGGCAAAAGGCGCAGTTTGAGCGCCTGCTGCGTCAGGGCGACCGGCGAGTTCTTGAGGGATACACCTTTTTTGTCGAGCGCCGCGCCGCCGGAAAACCGCGGCTAGGGATACTCATCTCACGAAAACATGCCCCCGCTGCCGTCGAGCGAAACCGCATCAAGCGCCGCATCCGTGAAGCGTTTAGGCTCGAACAGGAAAATCTTGGCCCGCTGGACGTGCTGGTGCGACCGCCGCACGGACCGGCGTCGGCCGACATGGTGTCCCGTGTGCGAAATCTGCTTGCACGCTTGAAACCATGATCGCTCGCCTGCTGCTTTTGCTGGTCCGCGCCTACCGCGGGCTGATCGGTCCCATGCTGCCGCAAGCCTGCCGGTTCCATCCGAGTTGCTCGAGCTACGCGGAAGAGGCGCTTCGGCGCCACGGCGCCTGGCGCGGCGGCTGGCTCGCGACCCAACGCCTATGCCGCTGCGGGCCGTGGCACCCGGGCGGCTGCGACCCGGTGCCTTGAACATGGACACGCAGCGGCTCGTCCTGCTTTTCATCTTCGGCTTCTCCGTGCTCATGCTGTGGGAAGCGTGGGAGCGCGAGCATCGGCCGAAGCCCGCCGCCGCGCCTGTGGAGACGGCGACCCAACCCGGGGCGCCAACCGCGCCGCAGGCCAAAGCGTCCCCTTCAAGTTCTGCCGCCGGTCCGATCGCCGCGACGGGTCCGGCCGAGCCCGGCGAAACTATCCGCATCACCACGGATCTCGTGATCGCCGAGATCGATACGCGTGGGGGGACGCTGAAGCGCCTCGAATTGCTGCGGCACAAGGATTCAAACGACCCCGAAAAGAACTTTGTGCTGATCAGCCCGGCCCATCAATATGAGGCGCAGAGTGGGCTTGCTGGCGAAGCCGGCCCGAATCACCGCTCGTTGTGGAAAGCCGAGGCAGGCCCGAGAACGCTCGCGCAGGGCTCCGACAGCATCGAGCTGCGGCTCACCGCGCAAGGCAAAGACGGACTCGAGGTGCAGAAGATCTTTACGTTCCACCGCAACAGCTATGTCGTCGATGTAGCTATGCGATTGCGTAATGGTGGCGGTGCCGCCGTCAATACCTACGCCTACTTCCAGTTCACCCACGATGGCAAGCCGGAGGGCAACCGGAACGCGGTGGCTGAAACCTTCGGTGCCCAAAGCTTCACCGGTTTCGCCGTATATAGCGACGAGCACAAATTCCAGAAGGTGCATCCGCCGGACCTCGACAAGGGCAAGGCGGACCACGTCAAGGAGGCGAACGACGGTTGGCTCGCGCTAGTGCAACATTACTTCGTGGCGGCGTGGATCGAACCGCCGGGAGCGCAGCGCGATTACGTAACCGAAAAGCGGCAGGACGGCACGTACGCGGGCAGGATCCTGGTGCCCGTGAGGCTGGCGCCGGGCGCAGCGACCAACGTTAAAATCGAGTTGTATGCCGGACCGCAGGAGAAGCGACGCCTCGAGGCCGCCGCTCCTGGGCTCGATCTGGTGGTCGACTATGGCTGGCTCGCGATCATTGCCTGGCCGCTCTTCTGGCTGCTGGAGCATTTGCACGCACTGACCGGCAACTGGGGTGTGGCGATCATCCTGCTCACGGTGCTCATCAAGCTCATCTTCTTCCCCCTCTCGGCCACGAGTTACAAATCGATGGCGAAGATGAAGCTCGTTACGCCGCGTCTGACCAAGATCCGCGAGATGTATGGGAGTGATCGGCAGAAGATGAACCAGGCGATGATGGAGCTCTATAAGACGGAGAAGATCAATCCGCTCGGCGGCTGCTTCCCGATCCTCGTGCAGATTCCCGTCTTCATCGCCCTCTATTGGGTGCTGCTGGCGGCCATCGAGCTGCGCCATGCGCCCTTCGTGCTGTGGATCAAAGATCTCGCGGCGCTCGATCCGTATTTCATTCTGCCGGTCCTGATGACCGTGACGATGGTGCTCCAGACACGCATGAACCCGACGCCGCCGGACCCGGTGCAAGCGAAGGTGATGCAGTTCATGCCGTTCGTCTTCAGCATCTTTTTCTTCTTCTTTCCGGCCGGCCTGGTGCTCTACTGGCTGGTGAACAACATCCTTTCAATCTTGCAGCAATGGCAGATTCAGCGCATGTTCGATCGCGACAAGCCTGCCCATGCCAAGCGGTGAGTCGGCGCGCGACACGATCGCTGCGGTAGCAACCCCCGCCGGCCCCGGCGGCATTGGCATCGTGCGCGTCTCGGGTCCGCTGGTCACGCAGATCGCCGAAGGAGTCCTCGGCAGCGTGCCGCCGCCGAGGTCCGCCACCTTCAAGCGTTTTCGCGATGCGTGCGGCCAGACGCTCGATGAAGGCATTGCGCTCTATTTTCCGGCGCCGCATTCGTACACCGGGGAGGAGGTGCTCGAGCTGCAGGGGCACGGCGGGCCGGTCGTGCTGCGCATGTTGCTTTCCGCGTGCCTGGACGCGGGCGCGCGACTGGCGGAACCCGGCGAATTCACTCGGCGTGCTTTTTTGGAAGGCCGACTCGACCTCGCGCAGGCGGAAGCGGTCGCGGACCTCATTGATGCCGCGAGCCAAGAGGCGGCGCGCAGCGCGGTGCGTTCGCTCAGCGGGGAGTTCTCCGCCGCCATCGACGTGTTGCGCGGCGCTCTCGTCGAACTCCGCGCGCTTACGGAGGCGCAACTCGACTTTCCGGAGGAGGAACTCGACGCCTCGCATCAGAATGCCACGACCAAGCGCCTCGCTGGCGTTCGAACCGCGTTGGACGATGTATTGAACCGCAGCCGCCAGGGAAGCTTGCTCCGCAGCGGCGTGCATGTCGTGCTTGCCGGGGCGCCGAACGTCGGCAAGTCGAGTCTGCTCAATCGCCTCGCCGGTGAAGAGCGCGCCATCGTGACGCCGATCCCCGGAACGACGCGCGATGCTCTGCGCGAGACGATCCAGATCGATGGCGTTGCCGTCGTGCTGGTCGATACCGCCGGCTTGCGCCACTCAACTGATGAGCTCGAGCGACTGGGGATGGCACGCACCCACTCGGAGCTCGAGCGTGCGGATGTCGTGCTCACTATGCACGACGTAACGTCGGTCGGCGAGACCGCGCCCGCCTTTGCAACGGGCAACGCCCGAATCGATGTCTACAACAAGGTCGATTTAAAGCCGGGTTTCATCCCGTCGCCGGGGGCGGTCGCCGTGTCCGCGAAGACGGGGCAGGGCATGGCAGAGCTGCGGAGCGCCATCGTCAGGGCCGCCGGGTTGTCGAGCACCGGCGAGTCGACTTTTCTAGCGCGTGAGCGGCACCTGCGCGCGCTCGTTGGGGCGCAAGCACATCTCGCGCGGGCGGTCGCCGAGCAGGAGCGCTGGGAGCTTTTCGCCGAGGAATTGCGGCTTGCGCACGACCAGCTCTCGTCGATTACCGGCGCGTTCACAGCCGACGATTTGCTGGGCGAGATATTTGGTCGCTTCTGCATAGGCAAGTGAGGCGTTTCGACAGATATAAGTATATGATTTTTAGACATTTATCCGAACGCAAAGCTTAAGGCGGGAACCTCGCACGGCCCCCGGGTGCTAGAATCCAAACCCCTGATCGCTTCCCCATTCCCACGGCCCAGCTTCGCTGGGCCTTTGAGTTTCTGGAGTCACGGCAGATGAACGCTCCCGCAACAGGCCCGACCGACCAATCCAACGCACCGGCGTGGGTGCGACACCCGGCACTGCGGCAATGGGTATCGGAGATTGCGCGGCTTACCCAACCTGAGCGGATTGTCTGGTGCGACGGTTCCGACGCTGAGTATCAGCGGCTGTGCGATGAACTGGTCGCAAAGGGAACATTCACCCGGCTGAACCCGAAGCTGCGGCCAAATTCGTTCCTCGCCCGCTCGCATCCGAGCGACGTGGCGCGCATGGAAGAGCGCACATTCATCTGCAGCGGCTCTAAGGAGGACGCCGGTCCGACCAATAACTGGGTCGATCCGGGCGAGATGCGCGACACGCTCGATCGCTTGTTCAGCGGGTGCATGCGCGGACGCACGATGTTCGTGGTGCCGTTCTCCATGGGCCCGATCGGATCGCATATCGCGCAGATCGGCGTCGAAATCACCGATTCCCCCTACGTGGCGGCCAGCATGCGCATCATGACGCGCATGGGCCGGGCGGTGGTCGACTGGCTCGGGGACAACGGTAAATTCGTGCCTTGCGTTCATTCGGTGGGCGCGCCGCTCGCGCCCGGCGACAAGGACGTCGCCTGGCCCTGCAATGAAAAGGAAAAGTGGATCGTCCACTTCCCTGAGACGCGGGAAATCTGGTCGTTCGGCTCGGGGTACGGCGGCAATGCGCTCCTCGGCAAGAAGTGCCTCGCGCTTCGCATCGCCTCCGTGATGGCGCGCGACGAAGGCTGGCTCGCCGAGCACATGCTGATCCTCGGCATCGAGTCGCCCTCTGGTGAGAAGAGCTACGTCGCGGCGGCGTTCCCGTCCGCGTGCGGCAAGACGAATCTGGCCATGCTCATCCCGCCGGTGCCGCTCCGCGGTTGGAAGGTGACCACTATCGGCGAGGACATCGCGTGGATCAAGCCGGGCGCCGACGGACGGTTCTATGCCATCAACCCGGAGTTCGGTCTCTTTGGCGTCGCGCCAGGCACGTCGGAGCAGACGAACCCGAATGCGATGCGCATGCTGCGCGAGAACGTTGTCTTCACCAATGTGGCGATGACGCCGGAGGGCGATGTCTGGTGGGAAGGCATGACGGATGAGCCGCCCGCACACCTCATCGACTGGCAGGGCAGGCCTTGGACGCCGCAGGACGGCAAGAAGGGCCGGCTCGCCGCCCATCCGAACGCGCGGTTCACCGTGTTCGCTAGCCAATGTCCTTCAATGGATGCGAAATGGCAGGATCCGAAGGGCGTGCCGATCGCAGCGTTCCTTTTCGGCGGCCGCCGCTCTTCGACTGTGCCGCTCGTCGTTGAGGCGCCGAGCTGGGAAGAAGGCGTCTACATGGCAGCGACGCTCGGCTCGGAAACCACCGCCGCAATCACCGGCAAGGTGGGCGTGGTGCGTCGCGACCCCATGGCGATGCTCGCCTTCTGCGGCTACAACATGGGCGACTACTTCGATCATTGGCTGAAGATGGGGCGCGCGGTCAAGCACCCGCCGCGCATCTTCCGCGTGAACTGGTTCCGCCGGGACGCGCAGGGCAAATTCCTTTGGCCAGGCTTCGGCGAAAACATGCGCGTGCTGCAGTGGGTACTCGAGCGTTGCCAGGGACATGGGCACGGCGTCCAGACGCCGCTCGGCACCATGCCGCGCTTTGAGGATCTCAACTGGCAAGGACTCGAAAAAGTCTCGCCCGCGCAATACGCCGAGTTGACGAACATCGATCGTTCGGCATGGCGTGATGAGCTCAGGTCGCACGACGAGCTTTTCGAGAAGCTCGGCAAGCATCTTCCTGCCGCGCTCGAAACGCGACGCGGCCAGATGCATCAGAAGCTCGCGGCCTAGCGCCGCGCGAGCCAGAAGGCTCCCACCGCAGCGCACAGGGCTGCGGTACCCGCTACGCGAACGCTGCGGGCGAGCGCCACGCTTCCGCAGCTATTCCGCCGAGCGCCATGCCCAATCCCACCCCGGTCAGTAGTGCGCTTGTCGCCGAGGTGAAAGCTCCCGTGGTGTGCTCGGGCTTGGCCGTTTTCGCCACGAGCATCGATTGAATGACGAGCGCCGGCGCCATCACGACGCCGGCGACAACGCACAGCGCGACGAACGCGACGAACGACAAGGCGCGGCTAGCACGGCGAGTCCGACGCCCATGATTCCCAGCATGGTCGCGAACTGACGCAGTAACGGCACGTGCCAACGACCACTGCCGTGGGCGAGGCCCCCTGCGGCGCTGCCTATGCTCATCAGGCCCAGAAAAACGCCGGCATGCGCGGCCCGCACCCGAGTTCGGTGAGCCCAAAGGCAATCGCGTAACACAGAACGATCACGATCAGGGCGACGAACCTGCGCCGCGCGAGCGGTCCCAGCAAAGTGGCATGCGTGCGCGCTTCGATGCGCCATTCGCGCAATGCGGTCGAACTGAGGAAGAGAAAGACGCCGACGACGGCGCACGCTGCGGCGAACCACACGGCGGCTCGCGCCGACGCGAGGCCGACGAAGAGCGCCACTAAGAGTGGACCGACGATGAACATCGTCTCGATCAGGACGGAATCGAGTGCATAAGCGGTCGCCAACGAAGCTTCGTCGACTATGCGCTGTCTCAAGTAAGTGCGCATGCAAACGGTGATCGGTGGGAAGCTCGCGCCGGCAAGCGCTGCCGAAGTGAGGACCGCCGCGGCGCTTGCCTTTGCGGCCACCGTAGCGAGGAGAGCCGCGAGCGCGGCGGGAAATAAAAGCGCACAAGTGGCGAGCACTGCGCGCGGCCCGCTGCGGTCGATGATTCGGCCGATCACCGGCGCGACGCACGCGAGACCAGCCACGTACGAGCCCGACGCAGTGCCGCCGGTAGCGAACGCGTCGCTCGCGCCTTGGACGAGCAACAGGCTGGCCAGTCCGCTCATGCCGATGGGCAAGCGCCCGATGATCGAAGCAGCGAATAGAACTCGCAGCTCTCTAGCCGCAAGCACCGTTTTGTAGGGCGCGAGCCAAATCATGCAGCGAGATGCTGCACTGCAGCATTAAGTGTGTTCCACGTGGAACCTTATCCGAATCGTGGCCTGCCGAAACCCGCTCGCGTAAAATCCGCGCTCCCATGAAGTTTCCCGAGGTTTTCGATGTGATTGTTGTCGGCGGCGGTCACGCCGGCACGGAGGCAGCGCTCGCGGCGGCGCGTACTGGCGCACGCACGCTTCTGCTTACCCACAGTATCGAGACTCTGGGACAGATGTCGTGTAATCCCTCAATCGGTGGCATCGGCAAGGGGCATCTCGTCAAAGAAGTCGATGCGCTTGGCGGGGCGATGGGCCTCGCCACGGATGAGGCCGGGATTCAGTTCCGCACCCTAAACGCTTCCAAGGGGGCTGCCGTCCGCGCCACGCGCGCCCAGGCGGACCGCGTGCTCTATCGGCAAGCGATTCGGCGTCGGCTCGAGAGCCAGCCCAATCTTCGCCTTTTCCAACAAGCGGTGGACGACGTGCTCGTGGAAGGTGAACGCGTAGTCGGGGTGCGCGCGCAGCTTGGCGTGGAGTTCCGCTCCAAAGCCGTGATCCTCACAACGGGCACCTTCCTCGCTGGATTGATTCACGTTGGCCTGCAGAACCACAGGGCTGGCCGGGCTGGCGAGCCGGCCGCTACGACACTCGCCGCGCGCCTGCGGGAGCTAAAACTGCCTGTCGGACGCCTGAAGACCGGCACGCCACCGCGCATCGATAGCCGCTCGGTGGATCTGAGCGTCATGGAGGCCCAGCTGGGAGATTCGCCGGAACCCGTGTTCTCGTTCCTCGGCGACCGCGCCATGCACCCACGACAATTGCCGTGCTGGATCACACATACCAACGAGCGTACCCACGAAATCATCCGCGGCGCGCTCGACCGTTCGCCCATGTTCACCGGAGTGATCCAGGGGATCGGCCCACGGTACTGTCCCTCCATTGAAGACAAGATTCACCGGTTTGCATCCAAGACGAGCCATCAGATCTTCCTGGAGCCGGAGAGCCTGACGACGCAAGAGCTTTACCCGAACGGCATCTCGACCAGCTTGCCCTTCGATGTACAGCTCGAGCTGGTGCATTCGATCCGCGGTCTGGAAAACGCGCACCTCATGCGGCCGGGTTACGCCATCGAGTACGACTACTTTGATCCGCGCAATCTGCATACCTCGCTCGAAACCAAATCGCTCCAAGGGCTGTATTTCGCCGGTCAGATCAACGGTACGACGGGCTATGAAGAAGCCGCGGCGCAGGGACTACTTGCCGGATTGAACGCGGCGTTGGGCGCGAAAGGCGAAACGCCGTGGACCCCGCGTCGCGATGAGGCATACCTCGGCGTGCTGGTAGACGATCTCGTGACTCGTGGGGTATCCGAGCCATACCGCATGTTCACCAGCCGGGCGGAATACCGGCTTCAATTGCGCGAGGACAATGCGGACCTCCGGCTGACTGAGATGGGACGCCGCCTCGGCCTCGTCCATGACGCGCGCTGGGACGCCTTCAACCGAAGGCGTGATGCCATAGAGCGTGAGAAGGCACGGCTGACGCGTACGTTTGTAAGCACCAGCTTCTACGAAAAGCGAAGCTTAATTGATCTTCTTCGCAGGCCGGAAGTGACCTATGCGACCCTTGTTCCGGACTCAGTCGTCGAGCCGGATGTCGCTGCTCAAATCGAGATCCAAGCCAAATACGAGGGCTACATCGAACGCCAGAAGAAAGAAGTCGGGCGACGGCAAGAGTTCGAATCCCTTAGCCTGCCGGCGGATTTCGATTATCGGCAGGTGCGTGGCTTGTCGATCGAGGCGCAGCAAAAGCTGAATCAACACAAGCCAGAAAGTGTCGGTCAAGCATCCCGCATCTCGGGAATCACGCCGGCGGCGATCTCGCTGCTGCTGGTGCATTTGAAGCGGGGTTTGCAGCCATCCAAGAAAACGGCATGACGCCGCGAGCCGCGCTGGAGCGCGGCCTGGGAGAACTCGAGCTGGCGCTGCCTGCGCACGTGCACGACCGACTCATTGACTATGTGGCACTGCTCGCGAAATGGAATCGGAGCTATAACCTGACGGCAATTCGCGAACCGCAGGCGATGGTGAGGCAGCATCTTCTCGACTCGCTCGCGGTGCTGCCGCACCTGCCGCTTGCTGAAGAGAGCGGCCGTTTAGCGGACGCTGGATCCGGCGCGGGCCTTCCGGGGATCCCGCTCGCGCTTGCGCGCCCGCAGTGGAGCGTTGCGCTGATCGAATCCAATCAGAAGAAGGCAGCGTTTCTGCGGCAGGCAACGATCGAGCTCGGGATGAAGAACATCGAAGTACACGAAGGTCGCGTCGAGGCCTGGCGCCCAGCATCGCTCTTTGCGCTTGTGATTTCGCGCGCCTTCGCGGAGCTCGCAGAGTTCGTCGCCTCTTGCCGCCACCTCGTTGCGCCGGCCGGCACGCTTGCCGCGATGAAGGGCAAGCGACCGGATGCCGAGCTCAACCGCCTACCGCCCGGCGTACGCTGCACATCCGTCGTTCGGCTGCGGACGCCGCTCGATGCCGAGCGTCATCTCGTCCTTTTCGAGCTAACGACGTGAGCGCGCTCGTGCTTGCCGTGGTCAATCAAAAGGGAGGCGTCGGCAAGACCACCACCAGCGTCAATCTCGCCGCCGCGCTCGCCCAGTCCGGGCGACGCGTCCTGCTCGTCGACCTCGACCCGCAAGGCAACGCCACCATGGGGAGCGGCGTGGACAAACGCAATGCGCCTCGCACCGTCTATCACGTATTGCTCGGCCTCTCGGAGCTTACCGCTGTGCGCATGCGAACCGAGCGCGGCGGCTATGACCTCGTCCCGGCCAATCGGGAACTCGCTGGCGCAGAGGTGGAACTCGTCGAGCTGCCTTCGCGCGAATCGAGGCTGAAGGCGGCGCTCGAGCGAGTGCTGGATGAATATGAGTACGTTCTCATCGATTGCCCGCCTTCGCTCAGCCTTCTGACCGTCAATGCTCTGACCGCGGCGCAGCGTGTTCTGATCCCGATGCAATGCGAGTACTACGCGCTGGAAGGCCTGTCCGACCTGGTCGGCACGATCAAGCGCGTACGCGTGAGCCTGAATCCGCAACTCGAGATCGCCGGACTGCTGCGCACGATGTACGACCCGAGAAATACGCTGTCGCAGCAAGTGTCGCAGCAGCTGGAAGCGCATTTTGGCGACAAGGTCTATCGCACGCTCGTGCCGCGCAACGTGCGCCTGGCTGAGGCGCCGAGCTATGGGGTGCCGGGGGTTCTGTGGGATGCAAGCTCGAAGGGCGCGCAGGCCTACGTCGCGCTCGCCGGGGAAATCATGGGGCGCGCGTGAAGCCAAAGGGGCTTGGCCGAGGACTGGACGCACTGCTCGGCGCAGACGAGGCGCCGCGCGAGACGCTGGCGACCATCGAAACGGCGCGCATCCGGCCGGGGCGCTATCAACCGCGCACGCGGATGGACGAACAGGCGCTCGCCGAGCTCTCGCAATCGATCCGCACGCAAGGCCTGCTGCAGCCCGTGGTCGTGCGCCCGCACGACCACGGCTATGAGCTGATCGCGGGCGAACGTCGCTGGCGAGCGGCGCAAATGGCGGGCCTGACCCAGATTCCCGCGGTCGTCCGCGAGGTGCCCGACGAGGCGGCGCTGGTCATGGCATTGATCGAGAACATCCAGCGCGAGGACCTGAATCCGATGGAGCAGGCGACCGCGGTTCAGCGCCTGGTCGACGAATTCAAGATGACGCACGAGCAGGCCGCCGACGCCGTCGGACGTTCGCGCAGCGCAACGACGAACCTTCTTCGGCTGCTCAGACTCGCGCGTCCGGTCCAGGAAATGCTCATGCGCGGCGCGATCGAAATGGGGCACGCGCGTGCGCTGCTATCGCTGGATGGCGCGCGCCAGATCGAGGTGGCGACGCGCATCGGCGCCGAGCGCTTGTCGGTGCGCGAGGCCGAGGCGCTCGTGCAGCGGCTGATGCGCGCGCCTGCGGCGCGCCGCAAAAAGCGAAGCGACCGCGACATCGCGCGCCTGGAGGAGGAATTGTCCGAACGACTCGGCACCACGGTGGAGATCCGCGCCGCCCGCAAGGGGGGCAAGCTGATCGTTCACTACTCGAGTGTTGAGCATCTCGAACAGTTGTTGAAGCGCTTGAAATGAGGCAGTTGCGCTATACTGCGGCGGCTTTCCGGGGTGCGAAGAATTACAACGCCATGCTTCGCCACCTCAAAAAGCCTGTCCTCACCGTTTTGCGATGGCAGCTGGCTGCAACTGCGGCGCTCGCGCTGCTCGGCGCGCTCATTGCGGGGGAACACGGTGCGGCATCGGCGCTTGCCGGCGGTTTGATCAGCATCACAGCCGGTCTCGCGTCGGCGGCGGTGGCTTCGATGGGGAACACGAAGTCCGCAGGGGGGGTCGTGATGGACGCGTTACGTGCCGAGGCGGTGAAGCTCGGCCTTGCCATGCTGTTGCTCTGGCTCGTGCTCGTGAACTACAGCCAGGCAGTCGTCGGCGCCCTGATTGCATCCTTCGTCGTCACCCTGCTGATCTTTGCGATGGCGTTTTTTGTGCGCGAATACTGATGCGTTCGATCAATGGCTGAAGCCACTGAACTCACCCCGTCGGAATACATCCAGCACCACCTGAGCTTCTTCACCAAGCCGCTCGGCGGCGAGGAGCACGGCGGCGGATTCTGGGCGCTCAACGTCGATTCGATCATCGTGTCGATCCTGCTTGGCTTCGTCGGCTTGGGCTTCATCTGGTGGATCGTGCGCGGGGCGACCTCCGGCGTGCCGACCAAGCGCCAGGCGTTCGTCGAACTGTTGATCGATTTCGTCGATGAGCAGGCGAAGGGCATCTTCCACCAAGGCGACCGCCATCGCTTCGTTGCGCCGCTCGCACTCACCGTGTTCGTGTGGGTGGTATTGATGAATGCGATGGACTTCTTGCCCGCGGATCTCGTCGGGCTCGTCACCCACCACGTTTCCGAGCACGGCTTTCGTTACGTGCCCACCGCGGACGTCAACACGACGTTTGCACTTTCCATCTCGGTGCTCGTGCTGACGATCGTCTTCGCGATTTCCGTGAAGGGCGTGGGCGGCTGGCTGCACGAGCTTTTCTTCGCTCCCTTCGGCTCGCACCCGCTTCTCATTCCGGCGAACTTCCTCTTCCAGATGGTCGAGTACATCTCGAAGACGTTGTCGCACTCGCTGCGGCTTTTCGGCAACATGTATGCGGGCGAGATCCTGTTCCTCCTGCTATGGATGTGGGCGGCGACCGGCGTCTCCGGCGCGATCTTCGGCTCGATCCTGGGCGTGGGCTGGGCGATCTTCCATATCCTGATCGTCCTGCTGCAGGCCTACATCTTCATGATGCTGACCATCGTGTACGTCTCGATGGCGCACGAACACCACTAATTCATCACATTCGCTAAGAAAGGGAGAAGATCCGATGGAAAAACTTCAACTGCTCGCCATGGTGCAGGCTTACACCGGCATCGGCGTGGGCCTCATGATCGGCCTCGGCGCCGCGGGTGCGTGCATCGGAGTGGGCATCATGTGCAGCCGCTTCCTCGAAGCGGCGGCGCGCCAGCCCGAGCTCACCAATTCGTTGCAGGGCAAGGTGTTCCTGCTGCTCGGCCTGATCGACGCCTCGTTCATTATCGGCCTGGGCATCGCGATGTTCTTTGCGTTCGCCAACCCGCTGGCGACCCCGTTCCGCTAGAACGCTAGGAGCAGGTCATGAATATCAACCTGACCCTGCTCGCGCAGGCCGTTAGCTTCACGGCCTTCATCTGGTTCACGGTGAAGTTCGTGTGGCCGTTCATGCTGCGGGCCATCGAGGCGCGCCAGAAGACGATCGCCGACGGCCTTGCGGCCGCTGAGCAGGGGCGCCGCTCGCTCGAGACCTCGACGCGCCAGGCCGACGAGGAGATCAAGCGCGCGCGCGAGCGCGCCGCCGAGATCATTTCGCAGGCCGAGAAGCGCGACGCGCAAATGGTCGAGCAGGCGAAGGTCGCCGCGAAAGCCGAGGGCGACCGCGAGAAGGCCGCCGCCAAGGCCGAGATCGCGCAGGAAGTGACGCGCGCGCGGGAGCAACTGCGCGACCGCGTCGCCTCGCTCGCCGTCGCCGGGGCGGAGAAGATCCTGCGGCGCGAGGTCGACACGAAGGCGCACGGCGAGCTGCTCGAGTCGATCAAGCGCCAGCTCTGATGGCCGAGCCGAGCACCGTAGCGCGTCCCTACGCCGAGGCGGCGTTCAAGCTCGCCGACGAGGCGGGTGCGCTCGGCAAGTGGTCGGAGGTACTGGCGGCGCTCGCGCAGGTCGCCGAGGACCCGCGCGTCGGCGCCACGGTGACAGATCCCAACCTTTCGGACGCCAAGGTGGCGGGGCTGTTCATCTCCATCCTGAGCGGGAAGCTGACTGGCGAAGCTGAGAATTTCGTCCGCGTCCTGGCGCAGAACGGCCGCCTCGAGCTCCTGCCGGATATCCGGCAGCAATTCGAGGCGCTGAAGAACGAGCGGGAAGGTGTAATCGAAGCCGAGGTGCAATCGGCGTTCGAGCTTACGGAGGCGCAACTCGCGGACCTCGTCCAGCGCCTGGAGAAGAAAACCGGGCGCAGAGTGCGCACGCACCTCTCGGTCGATCGCGAACTCATCGGCGGCGTCAAGATCGTGCTCGGCGACAAGGTCATCGACGGTTCCGCGCGTGCGCAGCTCGGCGCGCTCGAGACCGCACTGAAAGCTTAAGGAGCAGTCATGCAACTCAACCCGTCCGAAATCTCTGAACTCATCAAGAGCCGGATCCAGAACCTCGACGCCGGCGCGCAGATGCGCACGCAAGGCACCGTGGTCTCGGTGACCGACGGCATCTGCCGCATCCACGGGCTGTCCGACGTGATGCAGGGCGAGATGCTGGAGTTTCCGAAGAACACCTTCGGGCTCGCGCTCAACCTCGAGCGCGACTCGGTGGGCTCGGTGATCCTCGGCGAATACACCCACATCAGCGAGGGCGACATCGTCAAGACGACCGGCAAGATCCTCTCGGTGCCGATCGGCCCCGAGCTGCTCGGCCGGGTGGTGAATTCGCTCGGCCAGCCGATCGATGGCAAGGGCCCGATCAACGCCAAGCTGACCGATGTGATCGAAAAGGTGGCGCCGGGCGTGATCGCGCGCCAGTCGGTGTCGCAGCCGGTGCAGACCGGACTCAAGGCGATCGACGCCATGGTGCCGGTCGGTCGCGGACAGCGCGAGCTCATCATCGGCGATCGCCAGACCGGCAAGACCGCGGTGGCGGTCGACACCATCATCAATCAGAAGGGCAAGGATCTCTTCTGCGTCTATGTCGCCATCGGGCAGAAGGCGTCCACCATTGCCAACGTCGTGCGCAAGCTGGAGGAGCATGGCGCGATGGCCTACACCATCGTGGTGGCGGCCTCTGCCTCGGAGTCCGCGGCGATGCAGTACATCGCGCCCTACTCGGGCTGCACGATGGGGGAGTACTTCCGCGACCGCGGCCAGGACGCCCTCATCATCTATGACGACCTGACGAAGCAAGCTTGGGCGTACCGCCAGGTGTCGCTGCTCCTGCGCCGGCCGCCGGGGCGGGAAGCGTACCCGGGCGACGTGTTCTACCTGCATTCGCGCCTGCTCGAGCGCGCGGCGCGCGTCAATCCGGCCTACGTCGAGAAGTTCACCAATGGCCAAGTGAAAGGCAAGACCGGTTCGCTCACCGCGCTGCCCGTAATCGAGACGCAGGCGGGCGACGTCACCGCCTTCGTACCGACCAACGTGATCTCGATCACCGATGGCCAGATCTTCCTCGAGACCGACCTCTTTAACGCTGGCATCCGGCCGGCCATCAACGCCGGTATCTCGGTGTCGCGCGTCGGCGGCGCGGCGCAAACCAAGGTCATGAAGCGGCGCGATACGGGCGGCGGCGTGCGCCTCGCGCTCGCGCAGTACCGCGAACTCGCGGCGTTCGCGCAGTTCGCCAGCGACCTCGACGAGGCCACCCGCAAGCAGCTCGAGCGCGGCCGCATGGTGACCGAGCTCATGAAGCAGGCGCAGTACCAGCCGCTCCAGGTCTGGGAGATGGCCCTGACGCTATTCGCCGTCAACAACGGCTACTTCGACACGATCGAGGTGAAGAAGGCGCTTGGCGCCGAGAAATCCATGCGCGACTACATCAAGACCAAGTACACCTCGCTGGTGAAGAACATGGAGGAGAAGAAGGACCTCTCGGCCGACGATGAGAAGGCGCTCAAGGCCGCCATCGAGGACTGGAAGAAGAACGGCTCCTTCTAGATGCCCGGTACCAAAGAAATCAGGATGAAGATCCGGAGTGTGCAGAACACCCGGAAAATCACCAAGGCCATGGAGATGGTCGCGGCGTCCAAGATGCGCAAGGCCCAGGAGCGCATGCGCCACGCACGTCCGTACGGCGAGAAGATCCGCAACGTCGCGGCGCACATCTCGCACGCCAACCCGGAATACCGACATCCGTACCTGGTGGACCGCGATACCGTGAAGCGCGTCGGCATCATCGTCATCACCACCGACAAGGGTCTGTGCGGGGCGCTCAACACCAACCTCCTCCGCATGGTGCTGGCGCAGTACAAGGAATGGCAGGGTCAAGGCGAGGAGATCGACGTCTGCCCCATCGGCAACAAAGGCTTCGGTTTCATGCAGCGCCTTGGCGCGAATATTGTTTCCCATGTCGTGCAGCTTGGCGATCGGCCGCAGATGGAGAAGCTGATCGGCGCGGTGAAGGTGATGCTCGACGGCTACGGTTCCGATCGCTTCGACCGGCTGATGCTCGGGTACACGCGCTTCATCAACACCATGAAGCAGGAGCCGGTGATCGAGCAATTGCTGCCGCTTTCCGGCGAGCGCCTCGGCGCCCCGGAGACGGTGTGGGACTACATCTACGAGCCTGAGGCGCGCGCGGTGCTCGACCAGGTAATGACGCGCTACATCGAGGCGCTTATCTACCAGGCGGTGTCGGAAAACATGGCATCGGAGCAGTCGGCGCGCATGGTGGCGATGAAGTCTGCCTCCGACAACGCGGCGACGCTGATCGACGAGCTGACGCTGATCTATAACAAGAACCGGCAGGCGGCGATCACCAAGGAACTTTCAGAAATCGTCGGCGGCGCTGCCGCCGTCTAGGGAACCAGGGAAACCATATGGCACAAGAACAAGGTACGAAAAGTCAGGGCACCATCGTTCAGTGCATCGGCGCGGTCACCGACATCCAGTTCGACCGCAGCAGCATGCCGGGCATCTATGACGCGCTCCTGCTGGTGGAGGATCCGAACAACCGGCTGGTCGAGAAGGACCTCACCTTCGAGGTCGAGCAGCAGCTCGGCGACGGCGTAGTGCGCTGCATCGCGCTCGGCTCATCGGACGGCTTGCGCCGCGGCATGAAGGTGACATCGACGGGCCAGCCAATCTCGGTGCCGGTCGGCAAAGGGACCTTGGGCAGGATCATGAACGTCCTCGGCCGCCCGATCGACGACGTCGGCCCGATCAAGTCCGACAAGAAGCGCTCGATTCACCAGATCGCGCCCAAGTTCGACGAGCTCTCGCCTTCGGTCGAGCTGCTCGAGACCGGCATCAAGGTGATCGATCTCATCTGCCCGTTCGCCAAGGGCGGCAAGATCGGTCTGTTCGGCGGCGCGGGCGTAGGCAAGACGGTGAACATGCTGGAGCTCATCAACAACATCGCCACGCAGCACTCGGGCCTTTCGGTGTTCGCCGGCGTCGGCGAGCGCACGCGCGAGGGCAACGACTTCTATCACGAGATGATCGAGGCCGAGGTGGTGAAGCTCGACAAGCTCGAAGAATCGAAAGTGGCGATGGTGTTCGGCCAGATGAACGAGCCGCCGGGCAACCGCCTGCGCGTCGCGCTGACCGGCCTCACCATGGCCGAGAGCTTCCGCGACGAGGGGCGCGACATCCTGTTCTTCGTCGACAACATCTACCGCTTCACGCTCGCCGGCACCGAAGTATCGGCGCTGCTCGGCCGCATGCCGTCCGCCGTCGGCTACCAGCCGACCCTCGCCGAAGAGATGGGCCGCCTGCAGGAACGCATTACGTCGACCAAAACGGGCTCGATCACGTCGATCCAGGCGGTGTATGTGCCGGCGGACGACCTGACCGACCCGTCGCCCGCGACGACCTTCGGTCACCTCGACGCCACGGTCGTGCTTTCGCGTGACATCGCCGCGTTGGGTATCTACCCCGCGGTGGACCCGCTCGACTCGACGTCGCGCCAGGTGGATCCGAACACCATCGGCGAGGACCACTACAACACCACGCGGGCCGTGCAGGCCACCCTGCAGCGGTACAAGGAATTGCGCGACATCATCGCGATCCTCGGCATGGACGAGCTTTCGCCCGAGGACAAGCTCGCTGTGGCGCGCGCGCGCAAGATTCAGCGCTTCCTCTCGCAGCCCTTCGCCGTGGCCAAGAACTTCACCGGGCAGGACGGCAAGTACGTCGCGCTCAAGGACACGATCAAGGGCTTCAAGATGATCGTCAGCGGCGAGTGCGACGCGCTGCCCGAGCAGGCGTTCTACATGGTCGGGCCGATCGAAGAGGCCTTCGAGAAGGCCAAGGCTCTCAAGTAACGATGGCCGCCGCGACCATCCACGTCGATGTGGTGAGCGCCGAGGAGGCGATCTATTCGGGCGAGGCCGAGTTCGTCGTGCTGCCGGGCGAGGCGGGCGAGCTCGGCATCTATCCGCGCCACACGCCGCTCATCACGCGCATCAAGCCCGGCGCGGTGCGCATCACGCCGGCCGGCGGCGGCGAAGAGCAGCTCATCTTCGTCGCGGGCGGCATCCTCGAAGTGCAGCCGAAATTGATTACGGTGCTCGCCGACACCGCTATCCGCGGCGCCGATCTCGATGAAGCTAAGGCAAACGAAGCGCTGAAGCGGGCCGAAGAAGCGCGTCGCACGGCGACCGACAAGCAGGAGCTCGCCACCGTCGAAGGCGAACTGGCGATGCTCGCCGCGCAGCTTGCCGCGATTCGCAAGCTGCGAAAAAAATAAGAAGTCACAGCAGGTTAGCCGCGCACCGTCGCGGCGGCACGACTCGGGAGTATTTCCTGGTGCAGGCCAAATAGTCCGCCAAGACCACGGCGGGACCGCAATGTCATGGGTCGGCCTTTGAAACAATCTCGGGACCCAAGCAGGAGATCGCATGAAACATATTCTCGATTCCGACTTCCGCTATCGTCCGAGCTTCGACACGGACGTGAAGAAGACGTTTGAGAAGATCCGGCGCCAGCAGCAGCAGGCGAAGGAAGAGCAGCAGGCCAAGGATCGCCAAAGCAAGGCGCATCCTGAAGTGCAGGTCAGGGTCCTCAAGCTCGATCAGCTGAAGAAGGCGAGCAGCGGCAGCTAAGCCGGCGCGCGCAGTGAAGTAAGGCAGCCTGCGGGCGCTATCGGATATAGTGCCGCGCGGGGTGGTCTACGACCTGCTGGTCATCGGTGGTGGCATCAACGGCGCCGGCATCGCGCGCGACGCGGCCGGCCGCGGCCTGTCGACGCTTCTCGTCGAGCGCGGCGACCTCGCCGGCGCGACATCCTCGTCGTCGTCCAAGCTGATCCACGGCGGGCTGCGTTACCTCGAGCAGTACGAGTTCAAGCTGGTCCACGAGGCGCTTGCCGAGCGCGAGATCCTGCTGCGTATCGCCGGCCACCTCGTCTGGCCCGCCCGCTTCGTCATGCCGCACGTTCCGGAGCTGCGGCCACGCTGGATGATTCGCATCGGACTTTTTCTATACGATCATCTGGCGCGCCGCTCGCTCCTCGAAGGTTCGCACGCGGTGCGGCTCGACCGTCCACCGTACGCCTCGGGCCTGAAGCCGGAGTTCCGGCACGGTTTCATCTACTCCGATTGCCGCGTCGACGACGCGCGCCTGGTCGTGGCCAACGCCGTGGATGCGCGAGAGCGCGGCGCGCGCGTGCTGACGCGGACCGAATGCCGATCGGCGAAGCGCGAGACCAGCGCCTGGCGCGTGCGCCTCTCCAACGGCGAAGACATCGAGGCCAAGGCGATCGTCAATGCGGCGGGGCCTTGGGTGAAGCAGGTCCTGAACGAGCGGCTCGGGCAGCCTTCACACGATCTCGTGCGCCTCGTCCGCGGCAGCCACATCCTCGTGCCGAAGCTTTACGACGGCGACCACGCCTTCATACTGCAGAACGACGATCGGCGCGTCGTCTTCATGATCCCGTACGGCGACTGGCACACGCTCGTCGGCACCACCGACGTGTCGCAGCACGAAGCAGAATCCGCCCAGCCGAGCTTCGCTGAAGTCGACTACCTGTGCCGCGCAGTCAGCCGGTACTTGGCGAAGCCCGTGGCGCCTCATGACGTGGTTTGGCGCTACGCCGGCGTGCGGCCCTTATACGACGACGGCACGAATAATCCTTCCGCGGTCACTCGGGATTACACATTGCGTGTCGACGACGACGCCGGCGCAACGCCCGTGCTCTCGGTATTCGGCGGCAAGATCACGACCTATCGTCACCTGGCCGAGGACGTCATGGAGCGCTTGCAGCCTTACTTCCCTGCGCTCAAGGGCCGGTGGACCGGCCAGTCTTCTTTTCCCGGCAGTGACTTCGGTGCCGACTCCCGCAGGGCGGCCAGAGACGCTTTCTTCGCGCGCTACCCGCAGGTCCCGACCGCAACATTGCGGGCGATTTTCCGCCGCCACGGCATGCGCGCCGACCAAGTCGCCGGCGACGGCAAGCTGGGGGAGGATTTCGGCGCCGGACTCAGCGAGCGCGAGGTGCGTTACTTCGTCGACCACGAGTGGGCGCATGACGCCGACGACATCCTGTGGCGGCGCACGAAGTGCGGCTTGCACATGACGCAAGCGCAACGTCAGCGCGTCGCACAAGTACTGGGCCGATGAAGCCACTCGCGGGGTTCGATTCTCGCGGGGTGCGTGCGCTGCTTTTCGACATCGACGACACGCTGACGACGGCGGGCAAGCTGACCGCAGCCGCCTACGCCGCTCTCGAGAGCTGGCACGGTGCCGGAAAGCTTGCGGTGGCGGTGACCGGACGGCCCGCGGGGTGGTGCGACCACATCGCGCGCATGTGGCCGGTCGATGCGGTGGTGGGCGAAAACGGCGCCTTCTATTTCGCCTTCGCCGACGGACGGCTCCACAAGCGCTATCGCGACCCGGCGGAGGTGCGTGCCCACAATCGCGGCCGGCTCGCTGAGATCGGCGAGCGCATCGTCCGCGCCGTGCCGGGGTGCGCCATCGCCGCAGATCAGCCCTACCGCGAGACCGATCTCGCCATCGACTACTGCGAGGACGTTGCGGCATTGCCCCTCGAAGCGGCGGAGCGCATCGCCGCACTCATGCGCGAGGCGGGGCTGCACGCCAAGGTGAGCTCGATCCATGTGAATGGATGGTTCGGCGAGTACGACAAGCTCGCCATGACCCGCGACCTGTTTCGCGAGCAGTTCGCGATCGACCTCGACCGCAGCCGAGATGGCGTGCTTTACATCGGTGACTCGCCGAACGACGCGCCGATGTTCGCCTTCTTTCCGAATTCAGTCGGCGTGGCCAATATCCGCCACTTCGCCGATCGTCTGCCTGATCCTCCCAGGTACGTCACTACCGCAGCCTCGGGCGCGGGATTCGTCGAGCTCGTAGATCATCTCCTGCGCGCCTGATGGAGTGGGCGGCTTATCTCGGCATTGGTGCGCTGGTCGGTTTCGCGGCGGGGCTGCTCGGCATCGGCGGCGGCGTGGTCATGGTGCCGCTCCTGGTGCTCGTCTTCCGCGCGCATGGGATGCCGCCCGAGCACGTGCTTCACCTCGCGCTCGGCACGGCCCTCGCCGCAATGATGTTCACCTCGATCTCCAGCATGCGTGCGCATCACGCGCATGGCGGGGTCGACTGGAACATCGCTCGGGCGATGGCACCGGGCATGTTGTTCGGCTCGTTTGCGGCGGCGATCGTCGCGGGCGTGATTCCCACTCGGCCGCTTGCTGTGCTGTTCACCGCATTTGTGTTCTATGCGGCGACTTCGATTCTTCTCGATCTCAAGCCATCGACGACGCGCGAGCTGCCGGGGTCGGCGGGCATCTTCGGCGCCGGCGCAATCATCGGCGCCGTGTCCAGCTTGCTCGCAGCCGGCGGCGCATTCATGACCATTCCCTTCCTTGCATGGTGCGGGGTGTCGCTGCGCCGCGCGATCGGTACGGCGGCCGCGAACGGCCTGCCGATTGCAATCGCCGGCACGGCGGGCTACCTGATCCAGGGATGGCGAGTGCCCAATTTGCCGACTCCGAGCCTGGGCTACGTCTATCTGCCGGCGCTCGCCTTCGTAGTGGCGACGAGCATTCTGGCGGCGCCGGTCGGCGCGCGCGTCGCGCATCGCCTGCCGATAAAGCAGCTGCGCCGCCTGTTCGCGTTGCTCCTTTACGTTTTCGCGGCGCGCATGCTCGCCGGCGTCTGGTAGTCCGCGATCCAATGTTCCTCGACCGGCGGGTCGACGACGGCACGCGTTTCCATATGCAATCGTCTCCAACTGATCGGTCGATTTCAGCCGCCAAAGGCACGATGTCCGGGATCATCGGCGTTAAACTGCGGCCTTTTCTTTCTGAAGCAAGCGCGTGGCCGGCCCTCTTTCGCACATTCGTGTCCTCGATCTGTCGCGCGTTCTCGCCGGGCCCTGGGCAGGCCAGAACCTCGCCGATCTCGGCGCCGAGGTCATCAAGGTCGAGCGCCCCGGTCCAGGTGATGATTCGCGCGCCTTCGGGCCACCCTGGATCCGTGACGGGCAAGGCCAGGAGACGAAGGACTCGGCCTATTTCAGCTCGGCGAACCGCGGCAAGAAATCGTTGACTCTCAACATCGCCGTCGCCGAGGGTCAGGCGATCGCGCGTGAGCTCGCCGCCAAGTGCGATGTCGTGATCGAGAACTACAAGTACGGTGATCTCGCGCGGTACGGCTTGGGGTATGAAGATCTGCGTAAGTCGAATCCGCGCCTGGTCTACTGCTCGGTCACCGGCTTCGGCCAGACCGGTCCTTATCGCGAGAGGCCCGGCTACGACTTCATGATCCAGGGCATGGGGGGAATGATGAGCGTGACGGGCGAGCCCGATGGCGCGCCCGGCGGCGGGCCGCAGCGCGCGGGCGTGCCGATCGCCGACATCATCACCGGCATGTATGCATCGATCGCCATTTGCGCTGCGCTCGCGCATCGCGAACGCTCGGGCAAGGGGCAGCATCTCGACCTCGCGCTGCTCGATTCGCAGATCGCCTTGCTCGCGTACCAGAACACCAACTACTTCGCGACCGGCAAGCCGCCGAAGAGAATCGGCAACCTGCATCCGAACATCGTTCCCTACCAGCCCTTTCGCGCGTTCGATGGCGAGGTGATCCTCGCCTGCGGCAACGACAACCTCTATCGGAAATTCTGCGAGGCGGCAGGGTGCGCCGAACTGGCCAAGGATGCGCGGTTTGCCACGAATGGTAAGCGCGTCGAAAACCGAGCCGAGCTGACCCGGTTGCTTGCCGATGTATTCAAGAAACGCAGCAAGGACGAATGGCTCGAGTTGCTTGAAGCGGCGGGCGTGCCCAACGGCCCGATCAATGACGTGGCGCAGGTCTTTGAAGAGCCGCAGGTCAAGGCACGGGGCATCCGCATGGAACTGCCGCATGGCGCAGGCGCGAGTCTGCCTTTAGTGGCAAGCCCGATGCGCTTCTCGGAGACGCCGCTGGAATACCGCTCGGCGCCCCCTGTGCTGGGCCAACACACCGACGAAGTGCTGCGCGGACTGCTTGGCAAGAGCGAAAGCGACGTTGCACGGCTGCGCTCGGCGAAGGTGATATAGCTTAGGATACGCAGCGAAATTTCCTGAGGAGGAAAGTATGGCCCGATTCAAGCTTGGACTGATCGTGACCGCGCTCGGCGCACTCTCGGCGGCGAGCGCCCTTGCGGTGCCAACTACGCTGCGTGCTTCCCACCAGTTCCCCGGTGGGCGCGGCGACGTGCGCGACGAGATGGTGCAAATCATCGCTCGCGAAGCGAAGGCGGCGAATGTCGAACTGGAGGTGCAGGTCTATCCCGGCGCGTCGCTCTTCAAGCCGAACGAGCAATGGAATGCGCTCGTCAACGGACAGCTCGACATCTCGTCGTTCCCGCTCGACTATGCGAGCGGCAAGCAACGCGCCTTCGGCGCGACACTGATGCCGGGGCTTGTGCGCAGCCACGAGCGCGCGCAGCGCATGAACAACTCACCCTTCATGAAAGAGATCAAGGCGCAGATCGACAAGGCCGGCGTGGTCGTGCTGGCGGATGCCTGGCTCGCTGGCGCCATCGCTTCCAAGAAGGCGTGCATCCGCAAGCCGGACGATATCAAGGGCCTGAAGGTACGCTCGGCCGGGCCTACGTTCGCGGCCATGTGGCAAGCGGCCGGCGCGTCGATCGTCTCGGTGCCGTCCAACGAGGTCTACAACGCTCTGCAGACCGGCGTTGCGGAAGCGACCGACACCAGCTCGGGCAGCTTTGTCTCCTTTCGCATTTACGAGCAGGTGAAATGCCTCACCGCGCCGGGCGACAACGCGCTTTGGTTCATGTACGAACCGGTGCTGATGTCGAAGAAAAGCTTCAGCCGCCTGAACAAGAAGCAGCAGGACGTTCTCATGCAGGCAGGGAAGAAGTCGCAGGAATTCTTCGCCGGCAAGGCGAAGGGGCTCGACGAGGAAATGGTCAAGGTGTTCAAGGACCACAATGTGGAAGTGGTCACTCTATCGCCCGCCGAATACGACGCATGGGTGGCCGTCGCGCGCAAGAGTTCTTATGCCGAGTTCGCGCAGGAAGTGCCCAACGGCAGGAAGCTGATCGACGAAGCGCTGAGCATCAAGTAGCCGCCTGGACGCTTATGTCCGCGCGGTAAGGCGCCTGTCGCAGCTCTGCGGCATCGTCGCCGCCACGCTGATCGCGCTCGGCGTGGTGGTGGTCTGCGAGATGGTGTTCGTGAGGTACGTCCTCAACCAGACCACCATCTGGCAGACCGACTTCACCACCTGGAGCCTGGTGGCGGCGACGTTCATCGGCAGTCCGTATCTCCTGCTTAATCGAGGGCACGTGAACGTCGACGTGCTGCCCCTGCACCTCAGTCCGCGCCCGCGCTGGTGGCTCGCTCTGATATCGATGCTCATGTCGATGGCCTTCTGCGGCCTCGTGGCGGTGCTCACCGCACGGCTGTGGCTCGAGGCGTGGGAGCAGCATTGGGTCTCCGAGACAATGTGGCGGGCGCGGCTGTGGATTCCCTACAGCGCAATGCCGATCGGGCTCGGCATCGTTTTCCTGCAATACGTCGCCGAGCTGTACATGCTGGTGAGCGGTCGCGAGCCGCCCTTCGGAATCAAGGCATGAGCCCGACCACGCAGGGCGCGATCGTGCTCTTGACCACGCTCATCGTCCTGCTTTCGGGCGCACCCGTCGCGTTCGGGCTGGGCGCCCTGTCGATCGCTTTCCTTGTCCTCTTCCAAGGCTTCGACGCGCTACAGGTCGTGGCCGAGACGTTCTACGCCGGCTTGAACGACTTCACCCTCGTGTCGATTCCGATGTTCGTGATGATGGGCGCGGCGATCGGCTCCTCGCCTGCCGGCAAGGACTTGTACGAGGCGCTCGACCGCTGGCTGTACCGGCTGCCCGGCGGGCTGGTGATCTCCAACCTGGGCGCCTGCGCCATCTTCGCCGCGCTCACCGGCTCATCACCGGCTTGCTGCGCGGCCATCGGCAAGATGGGCATTCCGGAGATGAGGAAGCGCGGCTATCCGGACGACATCGCGACCGGATCGATCTGCGCCGGCGGCACGCTAGGCATCCTGATCCCGCCCTCGATCACCTTCATCCTCTATGGCATCGCGACGGAGACGTCGATCGGTCGCCTGTTCCTCGCGGGCGTCATGCCAGGCCTCTTGCTCACCGGGCTGTTCATGCTCTGGAGCATGTTCGCCATCTGGCGCAAGGGATTTCGCTCGCACGCGGCCGATTTCCGCTATAGCTGGAAGGAGAAGTTCCAGTCGATTCCGAAGGTCGCGCCCTTCCTCGTAATCATCGTGGGCGTGATGTACGTGCTCTATGGCGGCGTGGCCACGCCGTCGGAGGCCGCAGGCGTCGGGGCCGCGTTGTGCGTGATCCTCGCGGTGGTCATCTATCGCATGTGGCAGCCGCGCGACTGGTGGCAGATCCTGCGCGACACCACGCGCGAGTCGGTGATGATCCTGATGATCATCGGCGCGGCGGTGCTCTTCGGCTACATGCTGACGTCGCTGTACCTCACCCAGACGCTGGCGCAAGCCATCGCAGAAATGCACGTCAACCGCTGGGTGCTGATGGGCCTCATCAACGTGTTTCTGATCGTCTGCGGCTTCTTCATTCCCCCCGCGGCGATCATCCTGATGACCGCGCCGATCCTGCTGCCGATCATCCGCGCGGCGGGCTTCGATCCGGTCTGGTTCGGCGTGATCGTGACCATCAACATGGAGATCGGCCTGATCCACCCGCCGGTCGGGCTGAACATCTATATCGTTAGCTCGATCGCGCCCGATGTGCCGCTGATGAAAATCATCTGGGGCACGATTCCTTACGTGCTCTGCATGTTCCTCGCGATCGCGATCCTTTGCGTATTCCCGGAGATCGCGACTTGGCTGCCGGACACGCTGATGGGCCCGGTACGCACTAAGTAGGCATGCCCCGCAGGCGTTGCCAGACCGCCGAAATGACGGGCCAGAAGAGCAGGATCAGCGCTAGCGTGGTGATCGAGCCGACGAGGCCGTTCGACCAGAACACGCGCATGTCGCCGCCGGCGCCGATCATCGAGAGGCGAAACGCGTCCTCGGCGCGATTGCCGAGCACCAGCGCGAGTGTGAACGGGGCGAGCGGGATGCCGATCTTCTTGAAGACGTAGCCGACGACGCCGAACACCAGCATCAGCCAGACGTCGAACATGGCGTTCTGGATGGCGAAGGCGCCAATGGCGCAGGATACGACGATCATTGGCGCGATCGCCGCGAACGGCACGCGCAGCACCGAGGCAAAGATGGGCACCGTACTCAGCACGAGCACCAGTCCGACCACGTTGCCGAGATACATCGAGGCGATGAGGCCCCAGACGAAGTTCTTGTGCTCGACGAACAGCAACGGGCCTGGATTGAGCCCCCACACCATGAGGCCGCCGAGCAGGATCGCAGCGGTACCCGAGCCCGGGATGCCGAGCGCGAGCATTGGCAGCAGAGCCGCCGTACCGGACGCATGCGCTGCCGTCTCGGGCGCGAACACCCCCTCGATGCGTCCCTTGCCGAACGACTCCTTGTCCTTCGCGAAACGCTTGGCGAGGTTGTAGCCCATGAAGGACGCGGCGATGGCGCCGCCCGGCGTGATGCCGAGCCAGCAGCCGATCGCCGAGGAGCGAAGCAGCGTCATCCAGTAGCGCGGCATTTCCTTCCAGACCTTCAGAACGACGCGCAGGCTGATCGATGCGGCGTGCCCGCGGAGGGCGAGGCGCTCCTCCATGGTGAGCATGATCTCGCTGATGCCGAAGAGGCCAATCACGGCGACCAGGAAATTGATGCCGCGGAAGAGCTCGCTCCAGCCGAAGGTCATGCGCAACTGTCCCGATACCGTGTCCATGCCTACGCCGGCGAGCAGCAGCCCGAGCGACATCGAGATCAGGGTCTTGTGTTTCTCCTCGCGGCCCAAGCCGACGAAAGAACAGAAGGTGAGCAAGTACACCGAGAAGAATTCGGGTGGGCCGAAGCGCAAGGCGAACGAGGCGATGCCCGGCGCGAGAAACGTGATGAGGAGCACGGCAACCAGCGAGCCGATGAACGACGACGTGAACGCTGCAGTCAGCGCTTCCGCGGCGCGGCCTTGCTGGGCCATTGGATAGCCATCGAAGGTAGTGGCCACCGACCACGCCTCGCCGGGGATGTTGAACAGGATCGAGGTGATGGCGCCGCCAAAGAGCGCGCCCCAGTAGATGCATGAAAGCATCACGATCGCCGAGGTCGGGTCCATCGTGAACGTGAGGGGCAGCAGGATGGCGACGCCGTTCGGCCCGCCGAGGCCCGGCAAGACGCCGACGAAGATGCCGAGCACTAGGCCGAGCATCATCAGCGCCAGCGTCTTCCAGGTGAGCAGGACGCCGAAGCCGTAGATGAGGAGCTGGAGCGCCTCCATTCTTCGAGGCTAGAAGCCGAACAGGGCTTCGAGCGGCCCCTTGGGCATGATGACGTCGAACGCGATGTCGAAGGTCACGAACATGGCCAGGGAAAAGACCAGCGCCGTCACCACGGACTTCCAGACTGCAATGCGTCCTACCCAGATCATGAAGCCCGCGATCAGAACGAAGCTCGCGACGTAGAGGCCGAGCCACTGCATGAGGACGCAGAAGGCGATGGTCGGCACCAGCACCTGCAGCACGCGCTGCAGCTGCTCGCGGCGCACGAAGGGTTCGTTAGCGCGTGCGGCGAGCTCCTTCACGATGCCGTAAACACTCGCGCCGGCGAGGATCATCGACAGGTAGAAAGGAAAGTATCCGGCCTGCGGCCCAGTCGCGTCCCACGACATGCCGGTGCGCCAGTTGTCGAAGGCCAGCAGACCCGCGAGCGCGAGCAGGAGCACCGAGACCGCTATGTCAACGGCGCGGGTGCTCGCGACTGCGGGGGAATCCGGCTGCGCTTCGTGCTCCGGCGCCATCAGTTGGCGACGAAGCCCGCCTCGGTCATCAGGCCCTTGTTGAGCGCGTCGTCCTCTTCCAGGAATTTGAGCATTTCCTTGCCGGTGAGGAAGATGGGCTTCAGCGCCTGCTTCTCCATGTAGTCCTTGTATTCCGCCGTCTGGCTTATCTTGCGGAAGAGCTCGACGTAGAACGCCGTCTGGTCGGGCGTCACCTTTCCGGGCAGGAACATCGCGCGCAGCATCAGGTATTGCACGTCGAGGCCTTCTTCCTTGCAGGTCGGCACATCGTTCCAAGACTGCTTGTCGGTCACTTTGGTCTTGTACTGGATGCGCTCCTTGTCGAATACGCACAGCGCGCGCACTTGTCCCGCGCGCCACACTTCCAGGTTCTCCGACGGATTGTTCACGTTCGACTGGGTGTGGTTGCCGACGAGCTGCGTCGCGGCTTCGCCGCCCGACTTGTAGGGCAGGTAGGCGAACTTGGCGCCGGTCTTCTTCTCGACGAACACGGTGAGCACGTGGTCCTCGCGCTTCGAGCCGGTGCCGCCCATCTTGAAGGGAGGATTGGCGCTCTTCGCCGCCGCGATGAAGTCCTTGACGCTTGCTTGCGGCAGCGTGGTGTTGTCCCACAGGATGAACTGATCCAGCGCCACCACCGACACCGGCGTCAGCTCGCGCCAGTTGAACGGGATCTTGGCCGACAGCGGCAGCATGTAGATGAGCGAATAGGCGAGCAGCACCTTGTTCGGGTCGCCGCTGCTCGACTTCATGTACATCAGCGCCTCGGCACCCGACGCGCCGCCCTTGAGCGAAACGACCATCGGCTGCTTCATCAGGTTGTTCTTCTGGATGGCGGCCTGCATCATCCTCGCCATCTGGTCGGAGGCGCCTCCGGCGCCCGCGGCAACCACGATCTCGACTGGCTTGGTGGGCTCCCACGCGAATGCGGAGCCGGTTAGCGCAAAGGCGGCAAGCCCTGCGATCAGTCCATGAGCACGCATTAGTCTCCTCCTTCTAGTTTTGCTCGAAGCGCTGCTAAGCGACCTTGCGTGCAGGCGCCCTTGCGCACTCCGAGAGATAGTCCATCGCTGCCCGCACGCCTTCCTTCTTCACCGGCACACCGGCCAGCTCGAGGCCCATTTCCACGCCTGCCAGCGTCCCCATCAGCATGAGGTCGTTGAAATCGCCGAGGTGCCCGATGCGGAACATCTTGCCGCCGAGCTTGGTGAGCCCGGTGCCGAGTGAAACATCGAACGCATCCAGGATCACCTTGCGCACCCGGTCGGCATCCTGGCCGGCGGGCACCAAGACGCCCGTCAATGAAGACGAGAATTCGCGCGGCTCGAGCGCATAGACCTCGAGGCCCCACGCGTGCACCGCGCGCCGCGTTGCTTCGGCATGGCGCTGATGGCGTGCGAACACGTTGTCGAGTCCTTCCTCTTCGAGCAGCATCTTCAGCGCTTCGGCAAGCCCGTAGAGCAGGTTGGTCGCCGGCGTATAGGGGAAATAGCCGTTCTTGCCGTTCGCGATCATCTCGTCCCAGGCCCAGTAGCTGCGGGGCAGGCGGGCGCCCTTGGAAGCGGCGAGCGCCTTCGGCGAGATGCAGTTGAACGAGAGGCCGGGCGGCAGCATCAGGCCTTTTTGCGAGCCGGCGACGGTGACATCCACGCCCCATTCATCGTGGCGGTAGTCCATCGACGCCAGCGAGGAGATGGTGTCGACCATGAAAAGCGCCGGATGCTGCGCGGCGTCGATCGCCTGGCGCACTTCGGCGACGCGCGACACGACACCGGTGGAAGTTTCGTTGTGCACCATGGCCACGGCCTTGATGCGTTTTTCGCCGTCGGCGCGCAGTCGCTTCTCGATCGCCTGCGGGTCGACCCCATGGCGCCAGTCGCCGGCAATGAATTCGACGTTGAGGCTGAGCTTCGCTGCCATCTTCTGCCACAGCATGGCGAAGTGACCGGTCTCGTACATGAGCACCGGGTCACCGGGCGAGAGCGTGTTGACGAGGGCCGCTTCCCAGGCGCCGGTGCCTGACGCGGGGTAGATCACGACTTCGCCCTGCGTACTCTTGAATACGCGCTTCATGCCGGCAAGGACGTTCTTGCCCAGCACGCCGAACTCCGGTCCGCGATGGTCTACGGTCGGAAAATCAATCGCGCGCAGCACGCGATCCGGGACGTTGGTCGGTCCCGGAATCTGCAGGAAGTGTCGGCCGGCGCGCCTGGGCATTGCGGTATTCTAACTGCGGCCTCGATGAACGCTCCCTTGATCCCTGTCAAGTTGGTGCGAGCGAACGGTTCTTCGCTCGCCGCGCGACTGCGCAAGGAGTTCGACGGCGAGGTCCTCTTCGACCGCGCGAGCCGGGGCCGCTATTCCACGGACGCGTCGATCTATCAGGTCGAACCGATCGGCATTGCCGTGCCGCGCAGCGAGGAGGCGGCACGCATCGCCCTCGCCATTGCGGCGGAAGAAGGCGTGCCGATCCTGCCGCGCGGCGCAGGCAGCTCGCAGTGCGGCCAGGCGGTCGGCGCCGCGCTCATCATCGACCACACGAAATATCTCAATCGCATTCTGGAAGTCGAGGGCGAACGCGCCGTCGTCCAGCCCGGCGTGGTACTCGACCAGCTGAATGCCGCGCTGCGGTCGAAGGGACTCTGGTTCCCGGTCGATGTCTCGACCAGCGCGCAGGCGACGCTCGGCGGCATGGCAGGCAACAATTCCTGCGGCTCGCGTTCGATCGCCTACGGCAACATGGTGCACAACGTGCTCGCCATCGACGCCTGCACGGTGGGCGGTGAGCGCTGGCACTTTGGTGCGATGGACGATGCCGGCGGTTCACCGGCGTATCAGGCCTTCGTGCGCAAGCTGAAAGACCTGTATCAGCGAGAGCGCGCCGAGATCGACGCGCGCTTCCCAAAAGTCCTGCGCAAGGTTGCCGGCTACAACCTCGACCACCTCGGCCCGCCGCACGCGAATGCTGCGCACCTCCTCGTCGGCTCGGAGGGGACGCTCGCGTACTCGGAGCGCCTGCATCTCAAGCTGTCACCCTTGCCGCAGAAGCGCTCGCTAGGGGTTTGCCATTTTCCGCAGTTCCACACGGCGATGGCGCTCACGCAGCACATCGTGAAGCTTGGGCCCACCGCGGTGGAGCTGGTCGATCGCACGATGATCGGCCTCGCGCGCCAAAACCCGGCGTTCGAAAAAACCGTGAACGCTTTCCTCAAGGGCGATCCCGACGCCATCCTGCTGGTCGAATTCGCCGACGAGCGCGTCGGCCGGCTGAAGGATCTGGTGCAGTTGATGGCGGACCTCGGCCTGCCCGGCTCGGTCGTCGAGGTCACCGATGCCGGCCTGCAGCGTGCGATCTGGGAAGTGCGCAAGGCGGGCCTGAACATCATGATGTCGATGAAAGGTGACGGCAAGCCGGTCTCGTTCATCGAGGACTGTGCGGTGCCCCTCGAGCATCTCGCCGAGTACACCGACCGCCTGACGCGCGTCTTCGAGAAGCATGGCACGCGCGGCACCTGGTATGCGCATGCGTCGGTCGGCACGCTGCACGTGCGGCCGATCCTCGACATGCGGCGCGACGGTGCGCTGAAAATGCGCGCCATCGCCGAAGAAGCCTGCGCCATGGTCAAGCAATACAAAGGGGCGTACTCGGGCGAGCACGGCGACGGGCTGGTGCGCTCGGAATGGATCGCGCCTTTCTTCGGGCCGCGCCTTACGGCGGCGCTTGGCGAGATCAAGTCGTGGCTCGATCCACGCGGACTCATGAACCCGGGAAAGATCGTCGATCCGTCGAAGATGGACGATGCGTCGCTCTTTCGTTTCAAGCCCGGGTATCGGACCTCGGTGCCGCAAACGGTGCTCGATTGGAGCGAGTGGGGCGGCTACGACAAGGCCGTCGAGATGTGCAACAACAACGGCCATTGCCGCAAGTTCGACGCCGGCACGATGTGTCCCTCCTACCGGGCAACGCGCGACGAGGTTCACCTCACGCGCGGGCGTGCGAACACGCTTCGCCTCGCGCTTTCCGGACAGCTGGGCGAAGAAGGCGAGGATACCGTCAAGGACGCGCTCGACCTGTGCGTCTCCTGCAAGGGCTGCAAGCGCGAGTGTCCGACCGGTGTCGACATGGCGCGCATGAAGATCGAATTTCTTGCGCACTACAAGGCGAAGCGCGGCTACAGCGCACGCGACCGCGCAATCGCTTACCTGCCGCGCTATGCACCGATCGCGGCGCGTCTCGCACCGGTTTCGAATCTGCTTTCGAGATGGATGAAGGGATCCCTCGGCTTCGCTTCCCGCCCGCTGCCGCGCTGGCGCCGCGATTACTTTCGCGATCGCGGTGCAGCCAACGGCGACGTCATCCTCTTCGTCGACACCTTCAACCGGTACTTCGAGCCCGAGAACGCCCGCGCCGCGAAGACTGTTCTGGAAGCCGCCGGTTATCGCGTGCAGATACCCGACGGCCTTTGCTGCGGGCGGACATTCCTTTCCGCCGGTATGGTGGACGAGGCAAAGCGCGAAGCTCAACGCATGCTCGGTGCCCTCGCACCCGGTATTCCTGTTGTCGGCCTCGAGCCGTCATGCCTCTTCTCCCTGCGCGACGAATTCCCCGTGCTGGTGAAAGGCGCCGACCGGCTGGCACCAAACGCCTTCCTGCTGGAGGAGTTCCTCGCGCAAAACCCCGGCCGACTGAGCTTCCGCGAGCTGAAGCAGGATGTGCTACTGCACGGGCATTGCCACCAGAAGGCGTTCGATGCGATGCCCGCGGTACAAAAGGTGCTCGCCATGGTCCCGGGGCTCAATGTGCAGACGATCGAGACCAGCTGCTGCGGCATGGCGGGCAGCTTCGGCTACGAAGCCGAGCACGCGCAGGTGTCGATGAAGATGGCGGAGCTCTCGCTCCTGCCGGCGGTGCGCGCCGCGCCGCAGGCGATGCTCGTCGCCGACGGGACGAGCTGCCGCCATCAGATCCACGAGGGCAGCGGCCGCAAGCCGGTCCACGTCGCTCGCGTGCTGGAATCGGCGCTTACCGGCCGGCCAGGAGCGTCATGACGGCGGAAATCGCCGACTCCATACCCATAGGAGGATGCCGCCGGCGATCATCGGCAGGCAGAGCCACTGTCCCATGCTGAGGCCGAGCGCAAGGTAGCCGAGGAAGGCGTCGGGCTCGCGCGCGAATTCAGCGACGAAGCGCAGGCTGCCGTAGCCGAGGAGGAACATTGCCGATACCTGGCCGCGCGGCCGCGGCTTCAACGAGAACCACCAGAGCAGCACGAAGAGCGTCAGCCCTTCGAGGGCGAACTGGTAAAGCTGCGAAGGGTGGCGCGGCAGGTCGCCCGCATTGCGAAAGATCATGCCCCAGGGGAGCGTGGTCGCTCGGCCCCACAGCTCGCCGTTGATGAAGTTGCCAAGCCGGCCGGCGGCGATACCGAGCGGCACGAGCGGCGCCACGAAGTCCATGAGGCGCAGGTAATCGATCTTGTGGCGCCAGGACGCGAAGCCCATGGCGAGCATGACGCCGAGCAGGCCGCCGTGGAACGACATGCCACCCTGCCAGACCGCGAAGATCTCGAGCGGATGACTCGCGTAATGGCTGGGCTTGTAGAAGAGGACATACCCGAGGCGGCCGCCGAGAATGACGCCGAGCACGGCGAGGAACACGAGATCGTCGAATTGCGCTCGGTTGACGGGTGCGTGGCCGCGGTCGATGCGGCGAATGCCGAGCCACCAGGCCGCGGCGAAGCCGAGCAGATACATGAGGCCGTACCAGCGCACGGCCAGCGGGCCGATTGAAAACGCGATCGGATCGAAGTTCGGATGGACCAGCACGCTTAGGAGGCGATCAGGCGCGCCTGCGCCACGAACTCGCGCGACGCCGGATCGAGCGCGCTGCGGCGCCAGGCAAGCCAGAGATCGAGCTTCGGATGGCGATCCGCAAGCTCGCGGTAGACCACGCCGCGCCGGCCGAGATTCGCCACCGAGGCGGGCACGACTGCTGCGCCGAGCCCGCTCGACACGAGACTGACCACCGTCTGCATCTGGATCGCCTCCTGGGCGACGTTGAGGGAAATTCCGGCCTGAGCGGCCATTTGCGCGACGATATCGTATAAGCGCGGCGCGATCTGCCGTGGAATGGTGACGAACGGCTCGCCCGCCAGCGCGGCGAGCGCGAGCCGCCCGCGCTCGCTTGCCAGGCGATGCTTTGCCGGCAGCGCGACCATGAAGCGCTCGCGCTGCACCACCAAGTGCTCCAGGCGCGTGGCGCCCGCGACCGGCGGCAGCAGCAGGCCGAAGTCGAGCTCGCCCGCGGCCAGCGCGGCCGCCTGTTCCGGCGACAGCATCTCGCGCAGGGCGAGCCTGACCCGCGGCTCGGCGCTCTTGAACGCCTTGAGCAGCCCCGGCAGCACCCCATAGTCGGCGAGGGAAACGAAGCCGATGCGCAGCCGGGTGTGCGCACCGTCCGACATCGCCCGCAGCTCGTGCACGGTGCGCTCTAGATGCGCCGTGAGCCGGCGCGCCTCGTCGAGAAGCCGCGTTCCCGCCGGCGTGAGCTCCACCCGGCGCCGCGTGCGGGCGAAGAGCGCGACCCCGAGCTCGTCCTCGAGTGCGCGGATGGCGCGCGACAGCGGCGGCTGGGAGATGTGCAGCGCCTCGGCGGCGCGGCCGAAATGCAGCCGCTCGGCCACGGCCATGAAATACCGCATTTGCCGCAGATCGGGCAGATTCATACCTACAGGGTATTACAGGAGGATGCGCTCTGTATTGGCCGCGCGCGAGCACTGCGCGGCAAGATGCGCAGCTCGAGGAGGACCTTGTGCCGAGCTATAACCGCCGTTCCAGGCTGATCACCCAGGGGGTCGCGCGCTCGCCGAACCGCGCCATGTTGCGCGCGGTGGGCTTTGGCGACGCGGACTTCGACAAGCCGATCGTTGGTGTGGCGAACGGCCATTCGACGATGAACCCCTGCAACGCGGGCATCGAGCCGCTCGCCACCCGCGCCGTGGCGGCGCTCGAGCAGGCGGGCGCGAAGCCGCAAATCTTCGGCTTTCCGACCGTGACCGACGGCATCGGCATGGGCACGGAAGCGATGAAGTATTCGCTCGTCTCGCGGGAGGTGATCGCGGACGCGATCGAGACCAGCGTGAACGGTCAGGCAATGGACGGCGTGCTCGCCATCGGCGGCTGCGACAAGAACATGCCCGGCGCCATGATGGCCATCGCCCGCATGAACGTGCCGGGCCTCTTCGTCTACGGCGGCACCATCAAGCCCGGTCACTGGAAGGGGCAGACGCTCACCATCGTCAGCGCCTTCGAGGCGGTCGGCGCTTTCGCCGCGGGCAAGATGCAGGAGCAGGATTTCGTCGGCGTCGAGAAGAACGCCTGCCCTTCGGTCGGCGCCTGCGGCGGCATGTACACCGCGAATACGATGAGCTCCTCGTTCGAGGCACTCGGCATGAGCCTGCTCGGCTCGTCACAGATGGCCGCCCCCGACGCGGAGAAGGCCGATTCCGCCGCGGAATCGGCGCGCGTGCTGGTCGAGGCGATCAAGAACGATCTCAAGCCGCGCGACATCATCACCCGCAAGTCGATCGAGAACGCCGTCGCGCTCGTCATGGCGACCGGAGGCTCGACCAACGCGGTGCTGCACTATCTGGCCATCGCTTCCGCGGCGGGCGTGAAGTGGACCATCGACGACTTCGAGCGCGTACGCCGGCGCGTGCCTGTGCTGTGCGATCTCAAGCCCTCCGGGCGCTTCGTCGCCGTCGACTTCCACCGCGCGGGCGGCGTGCCGCAGGTCCTCAAGATGCTGCTCGAGCATGATCTCTTGCACGGCGATTGCATGACGATCCACGGCAAGACGCTCGCGCAGATGCTCGCCAATGTGCCCGCGGAGCCGCCTGCCGACCAGGAGGTGATCCGCCCGTGGTCGAAGCCGATGTACCGGCAAGGCCACCTCGCGATTCTGAAGGGCAATCTCGCGACCGAAGGATGTGTGGCGAAGATCACCGGGCTGAAGAAGCCCTCCATCACGGGCCCGGCGCGCGTGTTCGACTCCGAGAATGCCTGCATGAAGGCGATCATGGCCAAGCGCATCAAGCCGGGCGACGTGATCGTCATCCGTTATGAAGGCCCGAAAGGCGGACCCGGCATGCAGGAGATGCTGGCGCCGACTTCCGCCCTCATCGGCCAGGGACTCGGCGAGTCGGTGGGACTGCTGACCGATGGCCGCTTTTCCGGCGGCACCTGGGGCATGGTGGTCGGCCATGTCGCGCCGGAGGCTTACGTCGGCGGCACGATCGCGCTGGTGAAGGAAGGCGACTCCATCACGATCGACGCCACGAAGCGCCTGATCCAGCTGAACGTGCCGGCGAAGGAGCTCGCCCAGCGCCGCAGGAAATGGAAGGCGCCCAAGCCGCGTTATACGCGCGGACTGATGGCGAAGTACATGAAGCTGGTCTCGACCGCCTCGCTCGGCGCCATTACCGACTCAGAAGCTTGAGCCGGGCTGCTTCAGGAACTCGATTTCCTGCGGCCTGCTTGCGCGGCCGAGGATGCTGTTGCGGTGGGGGAAGCGGCCGAAGCGCCGGATGAAGTCGCGGTGCGCGATGGCATAGCGCAACGCATCGTCCGTCTCGGGAAACGCCGCGAGCGGTGCCATCAGCTCGCAGGCGCGCTCCTGATCCGCCAGCGCCTCGCTGTGCTCGAACGGCAGGTATAGGAACAGACGCTCGACCGGCAGGCGGCCCGCGTCGTAACCGCGCTCGACAACCAGGCGCGCACATTCCAGGGCGAGCGTATCCGTGGAGAACGCGCGCGGCTTGCCCCGGAACATCTGGCGCGGGAACTGGTCGAGCACCACGATGCGCGCAAGGCAAGCGCGCGCGTCGTCGAGCCACGCCGGACTGCGCACGAGCGCTTCGTGCAGGTGGAGAAAACGGCGCGTGATTTCAGCATCGAACGCAGCATCCTTTTCGAACCAGCGTTTGTGCCGCTGCCCGTAGCCGGCGCCGCTACCGAACCAGAAGGCCAGCACCTCGTCCGCGCGGTGGCTGAGCATGGGTCTGGATGTTAAGCTCGACGCCCCGCCGTCTTCATCCCTCAAACCGCTCCGGAGTGCTCATGATTCGTCGACTGATCGCAACCGTGCTCGTGATTTGCATTGCGGCTCCGCTGCCCTCGCAGGCTGCGATGCTCGCTACCGATCAGGCACTCGGCGCAGGCGGCCGCGCGCGCGTCACTCAGCTGCTCGAGCGCGCCGACGTGCAGGCGCGCCTTGCGCAGTACGGCGTCAACGCGCAGGACGCGAAGGCCCGGGTCGCCGCGCTAAGCGATGACGAGGTCGCGCGCCTGGCGTCGACGATCGAGAGCCTACCCGCCGGAGGCGACATCATCGGCGCCGTGGTGCTGGTGTTCCTTGTGCTCCTCCTTACGGACATCCTCGGCTTCACCAAAATCTTCCCGTTCACCAAGCCGATTAGGTGAATCGCCTAGCCCAGGAAACCTCGCCCTACCTCCAGCAGCATGCGGCGAATCCCGTGGACTGGCATCCCTGGGGCGAGGAGGCGCGGGAGCGGGCGCGGCGCGAAGACAAGCCGATTCTGCTGTCGATCGGCTATTCGGCCTGCCATTGGTGCCATGTCATGGCGCACGAGAGCTTCGAGGATGCCTCCGTTGCCGCGGTGATGAATCGCCTCTTCGTCAACATCAAGGTCGACCGCGAGGAGCGGCCCGACGTGGACCAGATCTACCAGACAGCGCACCAGATGCTCGCGCAGCGTGCGGGCGGCTGGCCCCTCACGATGTTCCTCACGCCAGAAGGAGCGCCGTTCTTCGGCGGCACCTATTTTCCGAAGCAGGCGCGCTACGGCATGCCCGCCTTTCCGGACCTTTGCCAACGCATCGCGGCGATGTGGCGCGAGCAGCGCGCGGAAATCGCGACGCAGAACGAGCAGGTGCAACAGGCTTTTGCCCGCACGCTGCCGCGCAGTTCGACGCCAGCGACCGAGCTCTCGGCCGACGTCGTTCAAGCGATGCTCGAGAATTTGCGCGGCAACTTCGATGCCACGTTCGGTGGCTTTGGCGGTGCGCCGAAATTTCCGCATCCGACGGACCTCGAGCTCTGCCTGCGCGAGGGTGAAAAGGATATCGCCCTCGTCACGCTCGAGCGTATGTGCGAAGGCGGAATCTACGACCAGCTAGGCGGCGGGTTCTGCCGTTACAGCGTCGATGCCCAGTGGTCGATTCCACACTTCGAGAAGATGCTGTACGACAACGGCCCGCTCCTCGGGCTGTTAGCCGATGCATGGAGCGTTACGCAGGCGCCGATCTTCCGGCGCTGCGCCGAGGAAACCGCCGCGTGGCTGATGCGCGAGATGCAGTCGCCAGAGGGTGGCTATTACTCATCGCTGGATGCGGACAGCGAGCACGAGGAAGGCAAGTTCTACGTTTGGGAACGCGATGCGGTCCGCGCGCTCCTCACGGCCGAGGAGTACGCGGCGCTTGCGCCATGTTTCGGCATCGAGGGTCCGCCGAACTTCGAGAACCGGCACTGGCATCTGCGTATCCTGCAGACGCCGGCGGCGGGAGCCGAAGCGCTCATCGATCGCGCGCGGGCCAAACTCTTCGCTGCGCGGGAGAAGCGCGTACGGCCTGGGCGGGACGAAAAAATCCTGGTCTCCTGGAACGCGCTCGCCATCCGCGGCATGGCGCGCGCCGGGCGAGTCCTCGGGCGGCCGCAGTGGATTGCGTCGGCACGCCGCGCCCTCGAATTCATACGCCGCCGGACGTGGCACGAGCGCAAGCTGCTCGCGACCTACAAGGACGACCGCGCGCACCTCAACGCCTATCTCGACGATTACGCTTTCCTGATCGCCGGGCTGCTCGAGCTCATGCAGGCCGAGTTCTCGATCGCCGACCTGGCGTTCGCCACGGATCTGGCCGAAACGCTGCTCGCAGAATTCGCGGATCCGGAGGCGGGCGGGTTTTTCTTTACCGGTATGAGCCACGAGCGCCTGTTCCACCGTCCGAAACTCGGTCAGGACAACGCGACGCCGTCGGGAAACGCGGTAGCGGCCTGGGCGCTGGGCCGGCTCGCGGCATTGACCGGCGAGCAGCGCTACGCGCGCGCGGCGGAGCGCGCACTCGCGCTCTTCTATTCGCCCATGCGCGAATACCCCGCCGGGTATGCCGCGATGGCGATCGCCCTTGCCGAGCAGCTCGTCCCACCCAAGCTTCTGGTGCTGCGCGGGCGCGGACCCGAGCTTGGACGCTGGCAGGAAGAGCTCGCCCGCGAGCATCTGCCGGATGGACTTGTCGTTGCTCTGCCCGATGACCTCGCGGGCCATCCGGCCCCGCTCGATAAGCCGAAGCGGCCCGAGCCGGTCAACGGATGGCTATGCCGCGGCGTTACTTGCCTGGCGCCCATCAGCGATCTCATACAATTGAAGACCGCATGCAAGGAGAAATCATGAAACGAGTAGTACTCACCCTCGCCCTGGCGGGGGCCGCTGCGCTGCCCGCCTACGCCCAAGAGGAGCTTGCGAAGAAGCACAACTGCTTCGCCTGTCACGCCGTGGATAAGAAGCTCGTCGGCCCGTCCTACAAGGACGTCGCCGCCAAGTACCGCAACGATCCGAGCGCCGAAGCGAAGCTCTTCGACAAGGTGAAGAAGGGGGGGCAGGGCGTATGGGGCCAGGTGCCGATGCCGCCCAATAGCGCAGTGCCCGACGCCGACATCAAGTCGCTCGTGAAGTGGGTGCTCTCGCAGAAATAGCACGATCGATTTCCGAGACGGGGCGGAGGTAAGATAGCGCCCCCACAGAGCCCAAACCCTCGGAGATTCGATGAACACCAAGCTCGCCCTTTCGCTGCTCGCGGCGGCGCTGTTCGCTGCCGGATGCAGCAAAGAGACGCCCAAGACGCCCGCAGCTTCCGCTGAAGCGGTCGAAATCAAGATCGGTCACGTGGCACCCCTCACCGGCGGCAACGCGCATCTCGGCAAGGACAACGAGAACGGCGCCCGCCTGGCGATCGAGGAGGCCAATGCGGCGAACATCAAGATCGGCGGCAAGTCGGCCAAGTTCGCGCTCGTCGCGGAAGATGACCAGGAAGACCCGAAAGTCGGTGCCACCGTGGCGCAGAAGCTGGTCGACGCGAAAGTCGCCGGCGTCGTCGGTCACCTGAACTCCGGCACCTCGATTCCCGCTTCGCCGATCTACAATCAGGCCGGCATCCCGGTGATCTCGGGCTCGGCGACGAATCCGAAGCTCACCGAGCAGGGGTTCAAGAACCAGTTCCGCGATGTCGGCCGCGACGATCAGCAAGGTCCCGCGATCGCGACCTACATTGCCAACGAGCGCAAGCCGAAGCTCGTCGCCATCGTCGATGACGCCAGCGCCTATGGCGAAGGACTCGCCAACGAGGTCGAGAAGACGCTCAAGGCGGCGAACGTGAAGGTGCTGCCGCGCGAGAAGGGCACGAACAAGACCAACGACTGGAAGGCGGTGCTCACCAAGCTCCGTGGCCGTAACCCCGACGCCGTGTTCTACGGCGGCATGACTTCCACTGCCGCGCCGCTGGTCAAGCAGGGCCGCGAACTCGGCATGAAAGCGGTCTTCAGCTTCGGCGACGGCGCCTGCGAAGGCGAGATGGTGAAGCTCGCCGGCGAAGCGACCGAAGGCCTGCTGTGCTCGCAGGCCGGCATTCCGGTCCAGGCAGCGTCGAAGAAATTCCTCGATGCGTTCAAGAAGCGCTTCAATGCGGAGCCCATCATCTACGCGCCGTTCACGTATGACGCGGCGAACCTTCTCATCGAGGCGATGAAGAAGGCGGACTCCGCCGATCCGGCGAAATACCTGCCCGAGCTGCAGAAGATCTCGTTCGCCGGTTCGACCGGCCCGATCTCGTTCGACGAGAAGGGCGACCGCAAGGACGCGGAGATCACCATCTTCACGATGAAGAGCGGCAAGCTCGACCCCACGGCCGTCTACAAAGGCGGCAAGGTCGTGCCCTACCAGGACTTCATCAAGACCGCGTCGAAGTAGCGCGACCGCTCGACCCAACGGCACCCGCGGGGTGCCGTTTTTATTTTTGGTTTAGGCTTGCCGGCCGTGGATACGTTTCTCCAGCAGATCATCAACGGCCTTACCGCGGGAAGCGTCTACGCCGTGGTGGCGCTCGGCTACACCATGGTCTACGGCATCATCCAGCTCATCAACTTCGCGCACGGCGAAGTGGTGATGATCGGCGCCATGGTGGCCTTTACCGTGATCAATGCGCTCGTCCCCTCCGGCCTGCCGCCGCTCGTCATCGTGCTGATCGGCACCGGCGTCGCGATTCCCGTGTGCATGCTGGTCGGCTATGCGATGGAGCGGCTCGCCTATCGGCCGCTGCGCCATGCGCCGCGCCTCGCGCCGCTGATCACGGCGATCGGCGTGTCGATCATCCTGCAGCACCTGGCGCTGATGATCTGGAGCCGCAACGTCCTAGCCTTCCCGCAGATCATTCCTTCGCGTACCTACATGATCGGCGGCGCCGCCATCACCACCGTCCAGATCGCGATCCTGGCGATCTGCTTCGGGCTCATGGCAGCGCTTGCCATCCTGATCTACCGCACGCCACTCGGCACCGCGATGCGCGCCACGGCGCAGAACCAGCAGGTCGCGGGCCTGATGGGCATCGATATCAACCGGGTCATCGCGGCGACGTTCGTGATCGGCGCGGGACTCGGCGCGGTCGCCGGCGTGCTCTACGGGACCTACTATGGGCTCGCGCAATACACCATGGGCTCGATCCTCGGGCTGAAAGCCTTTTCCGCAGCGGTGCTGGGCGGCATCGGCAACATCCCCGGCGCGATGCTGGGCGGCGTGCTGCTCGGCATCGTCGAGGCGCTCGGCGCCGGCTACATCGGCGACCTCACGAATCTATGTCAGTACGACGTGCTCGCTTCGCGCATCGACGACTGCGCCGGCGGCGGCAACTTCGTGCTGTTCGGTTCCAACTACCAGGACGTCTTCGCGTTCCTCGTACTGATCCTCGTCCTTGTCTTCCGGCCTTCGGGACTGCTGGGCGAGCGGGTGGGAGACCGGGCATGAGCGACTGGCGCGCCAGGCCTGCGGTGCGCTGGGCGGGCGTCGCGCTGATTGCGCTCACGCTCGCCGTGCTGCCGTTCGCGCTGGCGCAGGTCGGCACGACGTGGGTCCGCATCACTGATTACGCGATTCTTTACGTGCTGCTCGCGCTTGGACTGAACATCGTGGTGGGCTTCGCAGGGCTCCTGGATCTCGGCTACATCGCTTTCTATGCGGTCGGAGCGTATACGTACGCGCTGCTCGCCAGCCCGCACTTCAATCTGCACCTGCCCTTCTGGGTGATCCTGCCGATCGGCGCGGGCATCGCGGCCCTCTTCGGCGTGCTGCTCGGCACGCCTACGCTCAAGCTGCGCGGCGACTATCTCGCCATCGTAACGCTCGGCTTTGGCGAGATCGTACGCGTCTTCCTCAACAATCTTTCGCAGCCCGTCAACATCACGAGCGGGCCCCAAGGCATCGCGCGCATCGACCCGTTCCGCATCGGCGACTTCAGCTTCTCGAGCTTCCAGAGGATCGGCGGCCTCGAGTTCAGCGGCGCCATCAAGTATTACTACCCGCTGCTTCTGGTGGTGCTGGCGGTGATCGTGGTTAACCTGCGCCTGCAGAACTCGCGCATCGGGCGCGCCTGGGAGGCGATCCGCGAGGACGAGATCGCGGCGCGCGCCATGGGCATCAACACCCGCAACCTGAAGCTGCTGGCGTTCGCGATGGGCGCGAGCTTCGGCGGCCTCGCCGGCGGCATGTTCGCCGCTATCCAGGCCTTCATCTCGCCCGAGAGCTTCATTCTCGTCGAGTCGGTGATGGTGGTGTCGATGGTGGTGCTGGGCGGGATGGGCAACATCTGGGGCGTGATCCTCGGCGCGTTGCTCCTCTCCTTCACGCCGGAAATTCTGCGCTGGACCGTCGAGCCCGTGCAGCACGCGCTTTTTGGCCGCTCACTCATCGAGCCGGAAGTCATCCGCATGCTGCTCTTCGGCCTGGCACTGGTGCTGATCATGTTGTTCCGGCCGGCGGGCCTCCTGCCTTCGAGCGTGCGCAAGCGCGAGCTCACCCAGCAGACGCCATGAGCGCGCTTGTCGAAGCGACGGGCATCAGCAAGCGCTTCGGCGGTCTGCAGGCGCTGGAGAACGTCTCGTTTTCGATCGTGCCGCGTGAAATTTACGGCTTGATCGGCCCCAACGGCGCCGGCAAGACCACGCTCTTTAATCTGCTAACCGGTGTGTATGCGCCCGATGCCGGGTCCTTTCGTTTCGACGGACGTGTGCTCACTGGGCTCGCCCCACACGCCATCGCCGCCGCCGGCATCGCGCGCACCTTCCAGAACATTCGCCTCTTCTCCAATCTGTCCGCGCTCGAAAACGTGATGATCGGCCGGCATGTGCGCACGCACGCCGGTGTCGTCGGCGCCGTGCTCCGCAGCCGCGGCACGCTGCGCGAGGAACGCGACATCGAAAGCCGCGCGCTGGCCCTTCTCGATTACGTCGGCATCCGCGGCCGGGCCAACGATCGCGCCGGCGGCCTGCCTTACGGCGACCAGCGGCGCCTGGAAATTGCACGCGCGCTCGCCACGGAACCGCGCCTCCTTGCGCTCGACGAGCCCGCAGCCGGCATGAATCCAGCGGAACGCCAGGCGCTCGGCAAGCTGATTGGCCGCATGCGCGACGAAGGCATGACGATCCTGCTCATCGAGCACGACGTGCGCCTGGTCATGAATGTGTGCGATCGCGTGATGGTGCTCGACTACGGCCAGAAAATCGCCGAAGGCCCGCCGGCGCAAGTGCAGCGCGACCCCAAGGTCATCGAAGCGTATCTAGGAGCGCCGCATAAAGCGGCTTAGAGGGCGCACAGGTGCTGCTTGAAGCGAGGCAACTCGAAGTCCACTACGGCGGCATCCGAGCCGTCGCTGGCATCGATCTGGCCGTCGGCGAGGGCGAACTGGTGTGCCTGATCGGCGCGAACGGCGCCGGAAAGACGTCGACGCTCAAGGCGATTTGCGGGCTGATTACATCGCGCAGCGGCCTCGTGCGCTATGCCGGCGAGGATGTCAGCCGCGCACCAGTGCACGTCCTGCCGCGCAAGGGACTGGTCATGGTGCCCGAGGGCCGCGGCATCTTTCCGCAGTTGACGGTGGAGGAGAACCTGGCGATGGGCGCCTATGCACACGGCGGCGGCGATCCATCGGCGCAATACGAACGCTTTCCTCGCCTCGCCGAGCGCCGCAAGCAGGTCGCGGGCACGCTCTCGGGCGGCGAGCAGCAGATGCTCGCCCTGGCGCGCGCCTTGATGACGCGGCCGAAGCTCTTGCTGCTGGATGAGCCTTCCATGGGACTCGCGCCGATGATGGTGATGAAGATCTTCGAGCTGGTGCGCGACATCGCGACGCAGGGCGTCACGATCCTCCTCGTCGAGCAGAATGCGCGCGCCGCGCTCGAGCTCGCGCAACGCGGCTACGTGATGGAATCGGGCGCCATCGCGCTCGAAGGCGAAGCGCGCGCGCTGCTCGATAATCCGCGGGTGCGCGAGGCTTACCTCGGCGAATAGAATAGCGCGCCATGAGCGCGCTCCTCGTCCTCACCAACCTGCCCGACCGCGGCGCCGCCGAGCGGCTCGCCGACGCGGTGATTGCAAGGAAACTTGCCGCCTGCGTGAACATCCTCGCGCCCTGCCGCTCGGTGTACCGCTGGAAGGGCGAGGTACAGCACGACGAAGAGCACCCCATGCTCATCAAGACCACGCGCGAGCGCTACGGCGCGCTCGAGCAGGCGTTGCGCGACGGTCATCCGTACGAACTCCCGGAGATCATCGCGCTCCCAATTGAGCTCGGTCTGCCGGCGTACCTGGAATGGGTGGCGGCCGAAACCAAGCCTTGAGAACGCTCCTCTTCCTGCTTTACGCGCTTGTGGCCGGCCAGGTTGCGGCCGCCGACCTGCTCGAGCCCGAGCAGGCGTTCCGTTTTTCGGCCGGCGTCGCGGATGCGGGCCATGCGGAGGTCCGCTTCGTCGTCGCGGACGGCTATTACCTCTATCGCGACCGGCTGCGCTTCAGCGCCGAAGGCGCCCGGCTGGGCCAGGCAGAGCTGCCCGTGGGCCTTCCGCACAAGGACGAGTTCTTCGGCGAAATGCCGATCTATCGCGGCACCGTGAGCATCCGCATCCCGCTGCAGGCCGAAGGCGGTTTCGAGCTGAAGGTCATCTCGCAGGGATGTGCCGACGCCGGCGTCTGCTATGTACCCATGGAATCGAAAGCGAGCCTGCTGCTCAGCGGCGGCGGGCCAAGCGATACGCCGCGCTTCTCGATCTACGCGAGCGACCTCGACATCGCGACCGTGCTTGTCGGCATAGTGGTTGGTGCAAGTGCCTTCATGGCCGAAAGCCGGAGCGGGGTTGCTTTCACGCGCGTCGCCTCGGTGGCGGAGCTCGACCAGCGGCTCGCCGCGCCGGGGAAGCCCGCGATGCTCGACTTCTATGCCGACTGGTGCGTGTCGTGCAAGGAGATGGAGAAGCTCACGTTCTCGCACCCGAGGGTGCGCGCACAGCTCGATCGCATGCTTCTCCTGCAAGCGGATGTGACGCCGGCGAGCGACGCCGACCGCGCGCTTCTCAAGCGCTTCTCGCTTTTCGGTCCACCCGGCATCATCTTCTTCGATGCACAAGGGCGAGAAATTCCGGGCTTGCGCGTCGTCGGCTACCAGCCTCCAGAGCGCTTCCTCAAGACGCTTGCCGCAGCCGCAGGCCATTGACCACGCCGTGATCGCAGTGCGCGATCTCGACGTCGCGGCGGGCCATTTCTCCGAGCTTGGCTTCACCCTCACGCCGCGCGGGCATCACGGCATCGGCTCGCAAAACCATTGCATCATGCTCGGCTCGACTTACATCGAGCTCCTCGTGGCGCCGGTCGCTCATCCGTGGCTCGATTACTACCGCGCCTTTGGCGAAGGCCTCGCCGCAATTGCGCTGTCGACGCCGGACGCCGATGTCACGTACAAGGCCCTTAAGACGAGCGGCGCGCGGCCTCCGATGGATCTCTCGCGGCCGGTCGACGGAGGCGTGGCAAGGTTCCGGCTCGTGCAGCTCGAGAACGCGCCACAGATCTTCTTCGTGCAGCACCTCACGCACGAGCTGATATGGCGACCCGAGTGGCAGCGCCACGCGAATGGCGCGCGCGAGGTGGTGCATGCAGCGCTGCGCGCCGAAAAACCCTTCGATGGCCTGCCGACGTCGGTGGAATGGGAAACGAACGCGGCGCTGAGGATTGAAGGCTTGCGTCGCGAGTCCGAGGCCCACGGCGTGCGCCTCGCGCCGGGCTAGCGCTTGCGCAGTGCCTTCGCCGCGTCGAGCGCGAAGTAGGTGAGGATGCCGTCGGCGCCGGCGCGCTTGAAGGCGAGCAGCGCTTCCATGATGCAAGACTCGGGTAGCCAGGCATTGGCGATGGCGCCGCGGAGCATGGAGTACTCGCCGGATACCTGATACACGTAGGTCGGCGCGCGGAACTCGTCTTTCACGCGCCGCACGATGTCGAGGTAAGGAAGGCCCGGCTTCACCATCACCATGTCCGCGCCTTCGGCGAGGTCGAGGCCGACCTCCCATAGCGCCTCGTTCGTGTTGGCCGGATCCATCTGGTAGCTCTTCTTGTCGTTTTTGCCAAGGAATTTGGCAGAGCCGACCGCATCACGGAAAGGGCCGTAGAAGCCGGACGCATACTTGGCCGAGTACGCCATGATGCGTGTATGGATATGGCCGGGTTTCTCGAGCGCGGCGCGGATGCGGCCGATCCGGCCGTCCATCATGTCCGACGGCGCGACGATGTCGACGCCGGCCGCCGCCTGGGCGAGCGCCTGCTTCACCAGGATGTCGAGCGTCTCGTCATTGAGGATGTAGCCGGAGCTGTCGATCACGCCATCCTGGCCATGCGACGTGTAAGGGTCGAGCGCGACATCGGTCATCACACCGAGTTCCGGAAATCGCTTCTTCAGCGCGGCGATGGCGCGCGGGATAAGCCCCTTCGGGTTGAAGGCCTCGCGCCCGTCGGGGGTTTTCAGGCGCGGCTCGATGGCCGGAAAGAGCGCGAGCGCCGGTATCTCCAGTTTCAAACACTGCTCCGCCACGGGCAGCAAGCGGTCGAGCGTGACACGCTCGATGCCCGGCATCGAATCCACTTTTTGCGTGCGGGCTTTGCCGTCGATGATGAACACCGGGTAGATGAAATCGTCAGCGGTGAGCACGGTCTCACGCATGAGGCGGCGTGAGAACTCCGCACGCCGCATGCGTCGCATGCGCACGCCAGGAAAGCTGCCGTAAACCTTCATTGATTTATGGTTTTTTTGGGACTGGAACTTTTCCCCGGAGCCCCGATCTTACCTTTTAGACGAGTTGATCGTCTCCCGCTTCTCCTCCCTGAGCGGGTGCCTTAATCCCAAAGTTAAGGCGTTTTCGCCCCCGGTTTATATCCCCTTTACCGGGGGCTTTTTATTTCTCGCGGCCGCTCGAGCCATTGCTCGAGCCGGTCGCGGCATTCATCGACGCCTTGTCGCGTAACGCTCGAAAAAAGCGTCACGCGATCACGGCCGAAACGTTCGCGGAACTCGCGCGCGAGCGTCGTCTGTGCGTGGCGCGAGAGCTTGTCCGCTTTGGTGAGCAAGACGAAAAACGGAATCTCTCCCAGCCAATCCATGAGCTGCTGGTCGATCGCCGTCAGCGGATGACGGGCGTCCATCACAACGACCACGCCGACCAGACCTGAAGCCGATTGCAGATAGGCGCCGACCAGCTCGCGCCAGTGCGCGCGCATGCTTTGCGGCACGCGCGCATAACCGTATCCCGGTAGATCGGCAAGACGCGCGCTGTCGCCGAGGCTATAGAAGTTGATGGTCTGCGTCCGCCCGGGGGTCTTACTCGTACGGGCGAGCGCCCGGCGACCGGCGAGCGCATTGATGGCGCTCGACTTGCCGACGTTCGAACGGCCGGCAAAAGCGACCTCGGGCGGGCCTGGTGGAGGCAGGTCGGCGATGCGCCCTACGGCGCGAAGGAATGCGGCTTGGGCAAAGCCAGTCATACGAAGGCGGGGAATTCTAATAAAATCGCGCCTTTCCATCCGGGGAGTCAGGGGATGAAGCGCGCAGTGGCGCTTGCGGCGATGCTGGCCGCGAGCTTGGCATCGGGCCAGGACAAGGTTCCGGCAATCGCTGGCCAGGTGTGCGCTGCCTGCCACGCCGCCGACGGTAACAGCGTCGCGCCGGCCAACCCCAAGATTGCCGGGCAGTTTGTCGAGTACCTCAACAAGCAGTTGCGCGACTTCAAAGCGCAGGCCGGCAAGACCCCGGCGCGCCAAAGTGCCGTGATGAACGGCATGGTCGCGACTCTTTCCGATGCAGACATGACGAGCCTCGCGGCGTACTACGCCGGCCAGTCGTTCAAGCCTTCGGCGGCCGCGGACAAGGAACTTGCTGCTACCGGGCAGAAACTTTGGCGCGGCGGCGACGCGGTGCACGGCATTCCGGCGTGCGAGGGCTGTCATGGTCCAGCGGGCGCCGGCATTCCGGCGCAGTTTCCGCGGCTCGCGGGGCAGTACGCCGAATACGTCGCGGCGCAGCTCACGGCGTTCCGCGAGGGCAAGCGTACGAACGACGTGAACGGCGTGATGCGCGGCGTGGCCGCTCATATGAACGACGGGCAAATTCGAGCGGTGGCCGAATATACGGCGGGGTTGCGCTAGCGGAATACGCAGACCAGCCGGGTGTTGGCTCTTCGCTATCCCTTAGGAGGATTCAATGAAAAGAAGCGCAACCGCAGTCGTCGTGGCATTGGCTCTCGGTGTAGGCGCGGGCGCAGCAATGGCACAGGCGAAGCCGGAGCAGCTCGTCAAGCAACGGCAGTCGGTGATGACCCTGCAAGGCAAGTACTTCGGCCCGATGGCCGCGATGGCGCAGGGCAAGGCGCCCTACAACGCCGACATCGTCAAGCGGAATGCCGCGTTCCTTGACAACCTGAGTCTCATGCCTTGGGATACCTTTGATCCAAGCACCAAGGATGTTAAGAACAGTGGGGCCCTACCGGCGATCTATGAGCAGCCCGGCAAGTTCAAGGAGGCGGCAAGCCGCCTCGAGAACGAGTCCCACAAGCTCTACACCGCCGCACAAAGCGGCGACGAGGCGGCGGTGAAGGCGCAGATCGGTGCGGTCGGCAAGAGCTGCGGCGCATGTCACGAGAGCTTCCGCCAGAAACAGTAACAAATTGAGGTTCGCGAGAAGCCCCGCCCTGGTGGGGCTTTTCTTTCTGTTGTGCACCACCGCCGCTATTGCGCAGGGCGATGCGAAGCGCGGTGAATACCTGTCGAAAGCCGCCGGATGCCTCGGCTGCCATACCGAAGAGCGCAAGGACGCGACGCCGTATACCGGCGGACGCGCCCTCAAGACGCCCTTCGGCACGTTCTACGGACCGAACATCACGCCGCATCCGCAGGCAGGCATCGGCCGCTGGACGTTCCCTGATTTCGTAAGAGCGCTGCGCGAAGGCGGGCGGCCCGATCGCGCGCATTATTTTCCAGCGTTCCCCTATTCATCATTTACTCGGATCAGCGATGCGGATCTGCGCGATCTTTGGGCCTACCTGCGAACGCTGCAGCCCAGTGCGCAGCCGAGCAAACCGCACGAGCTCGGCCTCGTTTTCCAGTCGCGCTTCGCGCTGTGGGGATGGAAGTGGCTCTTTTTCGCGCCCGGCGAGTACAAGCCCGATCCGACGAAGAGCGCGCCGATCAATCGCGGCGGCTATCTCGCCGTGGCCCTCGGACACTGTGGCGAGTGCCACACGCCGCGCAATATGTTCGGCGGGCCGAAGAAGGAGCGCTACCTCGGGGGCGCGAAGCTCGGCGAGGGCACATCTGCGCCCAACCTCACACCCGAGCGCCTGAAGAAGTACGGCGACGGCGAGCTGAAGGACATCCTCACGAGCGGTCTCTTTCCGGATGGCGACGTGATGGGCGATACGATGTCAGAAGTTGTGCGCAACACGACGAGCCAGCTGACCGCGCAGGATTTGGACGCACTGATCGCGTACTTGCGCAGCATCCCGGCATTGCCCGACGAGCCCAAATAGCGTGGAATAGCAGCCTCCGAAGACCTGTTCCCCATGGACGAAGCCACGCGCCTGGTCGAGTTGATTCCGCGATTGCGGCGCTATGCTCGGGCCCTGGTCGGGGACCGCGCCACCGCGGACGACCTCGTGCAGGACACACTCGAGCGCGCGTGGGCGAAGCTGCATCTCTATCGCCGCGGCACCGATTTGCGCGCCTGGCTCTTTACGGTCATGCACAACGTTCACGTCAATCGTGTGCGCGCCGCGCGCGCAGTCGATTCTCTCGATGATGAGATGCCCGAACTCGCGCAACGCGGCACGCAGTCCGATGGGCTGCTCGTGCGAGACCTCGATCGCGCGATCTCGCGCCTGCCGGCGGACCAGCGCGCGGTTCTGCTGCTCGTGACGCTCGAAGAGATGAGCTATGAAGAAGTCGCGCGCACGCTCGGCATCCCGATCGGCACGGTGATGTCGCGGCTTTCCCGCGCGCGCGAGAAGCTGCGCGCGATGATGCTCGGCCAGCCGCCTGCGGCGAAGCTTAAGCTCGTCAAATGAGCGACCAGCCCATCACCGAAGCCGATCTTCAGGCGTACGTCGATGGCCGCCTGCCGGAGGAGCGGTACAAGGCCGTCGAAGCCTGGCTCGCGACGCGACCCGAAGAGAGCGAGCGCATCGCGGCTTATCGCCGGCTTGCGCACGAAGTGCGCTCGGCCTACGAGACGATGCTCTCTGAGCCGGTGCCGCCGCGCCTGGCTCACGCGGCGTCGCGGCGAGGGCAGTGGCGCCGGGCAGCGGCCGTAGCCGGCTGGATCGCCCTCGGCATCGCAATCGGCGGGCCCGCCGGCTGGCACGTGCGGCCGGAACGCACCGTGACGCAGGCGGTGCCGGACCCCGCAGTCTTTGCGCGGCGCGCCGCCGTGGCGCATGCGACCTATTCGCCGGAGGTGCGCCATCCGGTCGAAGTCGGGGCCGACGATGAGCAGCATCTGGTCAACTGGCTCTCCAAGCGCCTCGGCGTCAAGGTGCGCGCGCCGAAGCTCGACGATGCCGGCATGTCGCTCGTCGGCGGGCGACTCTTGCCGGGCGAGAACGGGCCCGTCGCTCAGTTCATGTACCAGTCGCAGAACGGACGACGCCTCACGCTCTACGTGCGCACGGAAGCGTCGCGCAACCGCGAGACGGCGTTCCGCTACGCTCGCGAGAACAACGTCGGCGTCTTCTACTGGATCGATCGCGAGGTGGGCTACGCGCTCGCCTCGGCCGACCTCAGCCGCGAAGAGCTGCTGCGCCTGGCCAATCTCGTCTACAAGCAGCTCGAGTCCTAACGCCCGAGCGAGGCATTCAACGCGCTCGCCAGCGCCGCCTCGCCGCTGATCAGCGCCTTCCAGGCGAGCTCCAGCCCGTTGCGCTTGCCCTTGGGCACGAGCTTGAGCCCCTCCGGGGCGATGGTCAGCATGTACGGTTGGCCTTCGATCGACACTTCACGTTTCAGCGGCTTTTCCAGCTTGGTTGCCATGTGGCCTCCTCAGCAATGATCACGCCTGCAATGTCCGCTTGAGCTTGCGCAGCTCCGCCACCAGAGCGCCGATCTGGTAGCTCGCATTCAGCCCGCTCGGGCTCGGCAGCACCCATACGCGCGCACCCGCGAAACGCCGGCGCTGCTCGCCGAGCGATGCCTTCGGTTCGTGGAAGGCGTGCCGGTACGCCGCCATGCCCAGGAAGGCCACGATACGTGGACGATGGCGCCGTACTTTGCGCGCCAGGCGCGCGCGACCGGCAACGAACTCGGCCGGCGCGAGCTCCTCCGCGCTCGCGGTGGCTCGCGGCACCAGGTTCGTGAGGCCATGGCCCGAGCGCAGGAACGCTTCCTTTTCCGAGGGATGAAATAGCCGCCGCGTAAATCCGGCGGCGTGCAGGCCGGGCCAGAAGCGATTGCCCGGGCGTGCAAAGTGATTGCCGGTTGCCGCCGAGTAAAGACCGGGATTGATGCCGCAGAACAGCACCTCGAGCTTGGGCCCGATGACGTCGCGGAGCTTCTTTCCGCGTGCAGCCGCCAGCTCGGCGGCGCTAGGCCGGCCGGATGAGGTAGCCGCCGGACTTTTCGTCCGGGTCGAGCTTGACCAGGCCCTTCTGCTCGGCTTCTTCGAGGAGATCCGAGAACGCCTTGAAGCCGTAGTACGACTCGTTAAATCCAGGCTTCCTCCGCTTGAGTGCCTGCTTCACCATCGAGCCCCATATTTTCTCCCCTTCGCCGCGCTCGGCGATCAGCGCGTTCAGTGTTTCGACCACGACGTCGAACGCCTCCTGCTTCTTGTCCTCGGCGGGCGCGCCTTCGCGGCGCTTCTTCGCGGCGCGGCGCTTCTGCTCCTCCTGCCGCACGAGGTCGTCGTAGTAGATGAACTCATCGCAGTTGGAGATGAGGAGATCCGAGCTCGAGTTCTTGACGCCGACACCGATCACGGTCTTCGCGTTTTCGCGCAGCTTGGAGACGAGCGGCGAGAAGTCGGAGTCGCCGCTCACGATGACGAAGGTGTCGACGTGCGCCTTCGTGTAGCAAAGGTCGAGCGCGTCGACCACCATGCGGATGTCGGCCGAGTTCTTGCCCGATTGGCGCAGGTGCGGGATCTCGATCAGCTCGAAGGCGGCAGCGTGCATCGTGGCCTTGAATTCCTTGTAGCGCTCCCAGTCGCAGTAGGCCTTCTTCACCACGATCGAGCCCTTCAAGAGCAGCCGCTCGAGCACTTTCTCCATGTCGAACTGCGCGTACTTCGCTTCACGCACGCCGAGTGCGACGTTCTCGAAGTCGCAGAAGACCGCGAGGCTACGCGCTTCGTGGTTGCTCGGCATGGGCCGCGGCGTCCGTTGCCTTCGAGCGGTTGAGCCATACCTGCAGCCGCTCGAAATAGATGTAGATGACCGGCGTGATGTAGAGGGTCAGCACCTGGGACAGGAGCAGGCCGCCGACGACCGCGAGGCCAAGCGGCATGCGTGCGCCGCCGCCCGCGCCGAAGCCGATGGCGATCGGCAGGCTGCCCATCAGCGCCGCCATGGTGGTCATCATGATCGGCCGGAAGCGGATCAGGCCGGCCTGGAAAATCGCCTGCTCCGGCGCCATCTGCTCCTTGCGCTGCGCTTCGATGGCGAAGTCGATCATCATGATCGCGTTCTTTTTGACGATGCCGACCAGCATGATGATGCCGACGAAGGCGTACATGTTGAGCTCGACGCCGAACGCCATCAGCGTGACGAGAGCGCCGAGGCCGGCGGTCGGCAGCCCCGAAAGAATGGTGAGGGGGTGAATGAAGCTCTCGTAAAGGATGCCCAGCACGAGGTAGATCACGACCACCGACAGCAGGACGAGAAGGCCCATGCCTTGGAGCGAGGCCTGGAACGCCTGCGCGGTACCGGAGAAGGTGCCAGTCAGCGTCGCCGGGGTCTGCACCTCCCGCATGCCGGCCTCGACCTGGCCGATCGCCTGCGACAGCGCGACCCCCGGCCGCAAGTCGAACGAGAAGATCACCGACGGCAGCTGCCCGAGGTGCGTGATCTGCATCGGTCCCACCCCGAAGTCGAGCCTGGCGACCGCGTTGAGCGGCACGAGCGCCCCGGTGGAGGAGCGCACGTAAAGCAGCGGCAGCACCGAGGGATCAGTCTGGTAGCGCGGCGTGAGTTCCAGAATGACGAAATACTGATTGGTCGAGGTATAGATGGTCGAGACCTGCTTCGCGCCGTAGGCGTTGTTGAGCGCCATCTCGATCGACTGGGCGGATACGCCAAGCGCTGAGGCCTTTTCCCGGTCGATCGCGACGGTGACCTCGGGGCGCGCGATCTGCAAGTCGCTCGACACGTCGACCAGGCCCGGCAGCGCGCGCAGCTTCTGCTCGACGAGCGGTGCCCAGTGGTAGAGCTCCTCCACGTTGGCGCTGCGCATGACGTACTGGTACGGGCTGCGCGTGAGCTGGCCGCCGATGCGGATCGCCGGCACGTTCTGGATGAAGACCTTGGCCCCCATCACGTTAGCGAGTTTCGGGCGCAGCTCGCGCACCACGTCTTCGGCGGGTTTACGCTCCTTGAACGGCTTCAGGTTGATGGTGATGCGACCGGTATTGAGCGAGCTCGACAGGCCGCCCGCGCCGATGAACGACATCACGGCGTCGACGTTCGGATCCTTGCGCACGATTTCCGCGACCTGTCGCTGCAGATCGACCATCGCGTCGAACGAGATGTCCTGCGGGCCCTCGACGAAGCAGAAGATCTGCCCCGCATCCTCGGAAGGTAGGAATCCCTTCGGCGCGCGCACGAACAGCCAGCCCGTGAGCACGAAGATGCCGAAAAACGCGACCAGCACCGTGAGCCGGTGCTGCAGCGTCCAGCGCAGCGTCAGCTGGTAGAGGTCCTTGACCGCATCGAAGGCGCGCTCGAACGCCATGTACAGGCGCCCATGCCGCCGCACGTCGGCACGATGTGGCTTGAGGATGCGGCTGCACATCATGGGCGTGAGGGTCAGGGAGACGAATCCCGAGATCAGCACCGCCGCGATGATGGTCACGGCGAACTCGTGCAGCAGGCGCCCGAGAATGCCGCCCATGAACAACACCGGGATGAACACGGCGGCGAGCGAGATCGTCATGGAGACGATGGTGAACACGATCTCGCGCGACCCCTCAAGGGTCGCCTGCATCACGCTGGCGCCGTTCTCGATGTGGCGCGTGATGTTTTCCAGCATGACGATGGCGTCGTCGACTACGAAACCAACGCACAGCGTGAGCGCCATGAGCGAAATGTTGTCCAGGCTGTAATCGAGGAAATGCATCACCGCGAACGTGCCGATGATCGACATCGGCAGCGCGATCGACGGAATCACGGTGGCCGGGATGTTGCGCAGGAAAAGGAAGATCACCAGCACAACCAGCGCGAGCGCGAGGAACAGCGTGAACTTGACCTCATCGACCGAGGCGCGGATGGTCTGCGAGCGGTCGTAGAGCACCTCGATTGCGATCGCCGGCGGCACCTCGGCGCGGAACGTCGGCAGGAGCTTGCGGACTACGTCGACCACCTGGATGGTGTTCGTGCCGGGCTGGCGGAAGATCGCGAGCACGATGCCGCGCTGATCCTTGTACCAGGCGGCGACCTTGTCGTTCTGGACGCTGTCGATCACCCGGCCGAGCTCCTGCAGCCGTATCGGCGAGCCGTTGCGGTAGGTGACGATGATCGGCCGGAACGCCGCGGCGTCGTTCAGCTGCCCGGTGGCCTGCACTGCGTACATGCGGTCCTTGCCGTAGAGCGTCCCCGTCGGCAGGTTGACGTTCGCCTGGGAAATCGCCTGCTCGACCTCGTTGATGCCGACGCCGCGCGCTGCCATCGCGTTCGGGTCGACCTGCACGCGCACGGCATATTTCTGCTGGCCGAACACTTGCACCTGCGCGACGCCGTTGATGGTCGAGATGCGTTGCGCGAGGTAGGTCTCGGCGTATTCGTTCACCATGGAAAGCGGCAGCGTGTTGGAGGTGAGAGCAAGGAAGAACACCGGGAAATCGGCCGGGTTGACCTTGCGAAACGAGGGTGGCGCCGGCATGCTAGCTGGCAGCTGGCGCGCGGCGGCGGCGATCGCCGAGTTCACGTCCTGTGCGGCGGCGTCGATGTCGCGGTCGAGCGCGAACTGCAGCGTGATGCGCGTCGTCCCCTGGCTCGATACTGAGCTCATCTCGTCGATGCCGGGGATAGTGGAGAACTGCTTCTCGAGGACCGTGGCGACGGCGGAGGCCATCGTTTCGGGGCTCGCGCCGGGCAGCTCGGCACTGACCTGAATCGTGGGAAAGTCCACGTTCGGCAGCGTAGACACCGGCAGGAGGCGATACGCGGCGAGCCCGAAGATCAGGATGCCCGCCATGACCAGCACGGTCATCACCGGCCGGCGGACCCAGATTTCGCAGAAGTTCACGAGGGCGCCGCGGCGGGCTTGCCGATCTGCACTTTCACCTTGGGCCCGAGGCGCAGTTGGCCCCGTGTCACGACACGGTCGCCGGGCGCGAGCCCCTTGGCAACGATGGTGCGTTCACCCTCCGTGCGCTGGACAGTGACGCGGCGGAGCTCGGCGGTCATGTCGTCGGCTACCACGTAGACATACTCGCCTTCGGGGCCGGTCTGCACCGCTTGGGAGGGCACGAGGATGGCATCGGGCTGATCGTAGAGCCGCAGGCTCACGTTGACGAACTGTCCTGGCCAGAGCGCGGCATCTTCATTGTCGAACTGTGCGCGCAGCCGGATCGTCCCGGTGGTCGCATCGACCGCGTTGTCGACGAAGATCAGCTTGCCTTTCGGACGGACCTGCGCCGGATCGGTTGGCAGCACCTCGACCTCGAGAGGGCCTTCGGCCATGTACTTGCGTATCTCGGGCAGGTTCTGCTCGGGAATCGCGAAGTTGGCGTAGATCGGGCGCACCTGGTTGATCACAACCAGTGGGTTCACGTCGTTCGCCTTCACGAGGTTGCCCGCCTGCAACAGGACCTTGCCCACGAAGCCGTCGAGCGGCGAAGGGATCGTGCAGTACTCGACGCTCAGCCGGGCATTCTCGAGCGCCGCGCGGCTCGCCTTCGCCACCGCGGCAGCCGTTTCGGCATTGGTGCGGATCTGGGCGTAGGCCTCCTTCGAGATGAAATTCTTCTGCAGCAGCTCCTGGTAGCGCTTCTCCTGGGAAATCGCCTGGTCGCGCGCAGCCGAGTCGCGCAACGCGTTCGCCTCCGCCTGGCGCAGCGCCGCTTCGAACGGGCGCGCGTCGATGCGGAACAGCACGTCGCCTTTCGTGACGGGCGCGCCTTCCTTGAAGTTGACCGCGATGATCTGCCCGTCGACGCGCGCCTTCAGCGCAACGGTGGAGTAGGCGTCGACGTTGCCGATCGCCGCGAGGCGGACCGCGACAGTTTCCTTCGCCACTGGCGCCACGGTCACGGGAACCGGCGGGGGACCTTTGGTGCCTTTGTGACCCTCTTTCGCTCGGCTGTCAGTGCTGAAGTACGTGGCGACGCCCCCGGCCGCCAAGGCAACTAACACGGCGCCGGCGATGAGCACGCGGCGGCCGGTTCGGGTCATGGGCGGGGTCTCAGTCACGCGAGGAACGCGATTGTCTTACCGGAATCTGCTCCGCGGCAAACAGCTCCGCGACGCATTCGCGGCGGCGCACCAAGTGCGCCGCTGTGCCGTCCACCAGAACCTCGGCTGCCCGTGGGCGGGAGTTGTAATTCGAGCTCATGACCATGCCATAGGCGCCAGCAGACATGATGGCGAGTAAATCGCCCTCGCGCGCTGAGAGTTGACGTTCTTTGGCGAGGAAGTCGGCGCTTTCGCAGACGGGGCCCACGACGTCGTAAACGGCCGGCGCCGGTCCAGCTTCCGTCTTCCGGACCGTGCGCACGTCGTGCCATGCACCATAGAGCGGTGGCCGGATCAGATCGTTCATCGCCGCATCCACCACCAGGAAATTGCGAGCTTCACCGAACTTTACATACTCGATCCGCGTGACCAGCACGCCGGCATTGCCGACCAGCGAACGGCCGGGATCGAAGACGACTTGCTGCCCACGGTTGCCGAGTGCAGACAGCGCGCCGCGTACGAACGCGGTGATGGGCTGCATGGTTTCGTCCTTGTAACGAATGCCGATGCCGCCGCCGACATCGATGTGCCGTAGCGCGATGCCCGCCGCCTGCAGCCGGTCGACGAGCTCGCCCAGGCGCTGGGCCGCGGCGACGAACGGCGCCGGATCGTTCAGGAGCGAACCGACGTGGCATCCGATGCCGACGATGTCGAGCTCGCGCAGTCCCGCGGCGTGCCGGTAAAGTCGCTCGGCGTCGGCATAAGCGACCCCGAATTTGGTCTCGCGCAAGCCGGTCGATATGTACGGATGGGTGCGCGCATCGATGTCGGGATTCACGCGCAGTGCGATCGGTGCGCGCTGTCCAAGACGCTTGGCGATGCGGGCGATGCGCTCCAGCTCGGCTTCGGACTCGACGTTGATGCAGCCGATGCCGCGCTCCAGAGCAAACTGGATTTCGGCTTCGCTTTTGCCGACGCCGGAGAAAAGCGTCTTCGACGCATCGCCGCCCGCCGCGAGGACTCGGGCGAGCTCGCCACCCGACACGATGTCGAAGCCCGCGCCGAGCCGCGCGAGCAGGGCCAGGATGGCAAGGTTCGAGTTCGCCTTGACCGAATAGCACACCCGGGCATCCCGGCCGGCGAGGGCGTCGATGAATTCGCGGTAAGCGGCTTCCACCGCCGCGCGCGAATACACATAACAGGGCGTGCCGAAGCGCTGCGCTATATCGTCGAGCGGCGTCTGCTCGGCGCAGAGCACCCCGTTCCGATAGTCGAAGGTCATCGCGGCTACTTATTTTCTTCCGTCGCCGAAGGCGGATACGGAACCGGCTTGTAGGTATCGCGCTTCTCGGGCTTTACGCCGGGCGGGGGATGGTCGCGCAGGTAAAGCGGGCCCCTCTGTCCGCACCCCGCCGCGGCCAGCGCCAAGGCGAGAATGAGCAGCAAGCGCATAAAATCACGATGTTAACGCATGGACGAGACCGAATTCGCCGCACTTGCCGAGCGGGCGCTCGAGCGCATCGAGGCTTCGCTCGAGGAAAGCGGCGTCGACGCCGATATCGAGCTGAAGGCGGGCGGCGTGATGGAAATCGAGTATGCGGACGGCTCGAAGATGGTGATCAACCGGCACGTAGCCGCCCGCGAGATCTGGGTTGCGGCTCCCGCCGGCGGATTCCATTTTCGCTGGGACGGCGGCGCTTGGCGCGACACGCGCGATGGGACGGAACTCTTCGCCGCGCTGTCCAAGCTCGCCTCCGCGCAGAGCGGACAGCCGGTCAGGCTCCGCCCCTAAATAGGCGGCCCTCGGCCTTAGGCGGGTGGATTGGGCTGCTGGAAGATCGGCAGCGGCTCGACGTTCGGCCCGGGCTGCAATACCTCGGGCGGCGGCACCGCTTCCTGGTAGAAGAATTCGGGCACCATCCGGCTTTCGCCACCGGCCGTCGGGTAGGGACCCGTGGGCAGCACGACGACGCCGGGCGGCATCTCGCGCGGCATCTCGGGCACGTCCTTCAGCGCTTTTTCCATGTACGAGACCCAGATCGGCAGCGCGACGACGCCGCCCGTCTGGTTCTTGCCGAGCGTCTTCGGCTGGTCGAAGCCCACCCACGCGATCGCGACGAGCGATGGCTGATATCCGGCAAACCACGCGTCGACGAACTCGTTCGTCGTGCCGGTCTTGCCCGCGAGGTCCGAGCGGCCGAGGCGACCGGCGCGCGCCGCGGTTCCCACGCGCGTCACGTCCTGCATCATGTTGTCCATGATGAACGCGTTGCGCGCGTCGATGACGCGCAACGACTCATCGCCGGCGCGCTTCGGCTCTGCCAGCGCGAGCACGTCGCCCCGGTCGTCGACGATCTTGTGGATGAAGTAGGGCTGGATCAGGTAGCCGCCGTTCGCAAACACCGAATAGCCGCGCGCCAGCTGCCACATCGTCACGGCGCCGGCGCCGAGGGCCATGGTGAGATACGGCGGGTGGCGCTCCGCGTCGAAGCCAAAGCGCGTGATGTACTCCTGCGCGTACTTCGCGCCGATCGCATCCAGGATGCGGATCGACACCATGTTCTTCGACTTGGTGAGCGCGGTGCGCATGCGCATCGGCCCCTCGAACTTGCCGTCGAAGTTCTTCGGCTCCCAGCGCTGGCTGCCCGTTTCCTCGGCCTCGAGCACCACCGGCTCGTCGGGAATCACCGTCGCCGGTGTGAATCCCTTCTCGAGCGCCGCCGAATAAATGAAGGGCTTGAACGACGAGCCGGGCTGGCGCCACGCTTGCGTCACATGGTTGAACTTCGTGCGGCCGAAATCGAATCCGCCAACGAGCGAGCGCACCGCGCCGTCCTGCGGATCAAGCGAGATGAAGGCGGCCTCGACCTCGGGCAACTGCACGATCTGCCAGCTCTTCCCCTCGTGCAGCACCCGGATAATCGAGCCCCGGCGCATGCGCTTCTGCGAGGCGGTTTTCGCATCGAGCGAACGGCTCGCGAAGCGCAATCCTTCGCCGGTCACGACGATTTTCTCGCCGGTTCGCAGGCCGGCCTCGACCTGCTTGGCGTCGGCGGAAAGCACCACCGCGGCGAGTACACCGTCGCTGTCCGGATGGTCGGCGAGCGCGTCGTCGTACTCGTCCTCGCCCACGTCCGGTTTCAGGTCGTAAAAACCCTCGGGCCCACGATAACCCTGGCGGCGGTCGTACTCGAGCGCGCCTCTCCGCACGGCGTCGTAGGCCGCTTCCTGGTCCGCTTTTCTTAGCGTCGTATAGACGCGGAACCCGCGCGTATAGACGTCTTCGGGGTAATGCTCGGCTAATGCCTGCCGCACCATTTCGGCGAGGAATTCCGCATGTATTGAGTATTCACTCACTTCTCGTTTCGCCCGTAGTGGAGCTTTCAGAGCATCATCATATTGCGCTGCAGTAATGTAGCCAAGCTCGGTCATGCGACGCAGTACGTACTGCTGGCGCTGCTTGGCGCGTTGCGGATTGGCAATGGGGTTATAGAGCGATGGTGCCTTGGGCAGACCCGCAAGCATCGCGATCTCGCCAAGGGATAGTTGGTCGAGCGATTTGCCGAAGTAGGTCTGCGAGGCAGCGCCGAAACCGTAGGCGCGCTGGCCGAGGTAAATCTGGTTTACATAGAGCTCGAGGATTTTCTCCTTGTTGAGGCTGTGCTCGATCTTGAAGGCGAGCAGCGCCTCGTAGAGCTTGCGCGTGAGCGTCTTTTCCGAGGAGAGAAAGAAGTTTCGCGCGACCTGCATGGTGATCGTGCTTGCGCCTTGGCGGCGCCCGCCATAGACGAGATTGGCATAGGCGGCGCGCAGTACGCCGATGTAATCGATCCCCGGATGCTGGTAGAAACGCTCGTCTTCCGCGGCGATGATCGCGTGCTTGAGCTGAGGCGGAACGTCGGCGATCGAGACGACCGCGCGGCGCTCCTCGCCGAACTCTCCGATGAGCGTGCCGTCGGCGCTGTAGATCCTTAGCGGGATCTTGGGCTGATAAGCGGTAAGTGCGTCGAGCTCGGGAAGGTTAGGGTAGGCAAGGACGATGACCAGCCCGAGAACGAACACGGCAACCGCCGCCGCGCCCGCAGCAAGCGCCAGCGGAAAGCCGAGAAAACGAAGCCACATCGGGAAGTTAGACCGTCAAACCTGCGCTGTTGCACGCGCCGAAGCGATCGTCGCATCATACCTCGCCGGGCCGCGCGGATAATTAACTAGACACCCGCAGGGGTTGTTGCTAGCATTTAACGCCAATTCTACGTATCGTGGCTAAGCTGCGATACCTAAAGGGGAAAACAACGAAATGCAATTCGACCTGTTTACACCCAAGGCGCCCCCATTGTTCGGGCTCGACATCAGTTCGTCCTCGGTCAAGATGCTCGAGATCGTGGAGGCCGGCAAGGGTGGTTACCGGGTCGAGCGCTACGCGATCGAGCCTCTTGCTCGCGATGCGGTAGTCGACGGCAACATCAACAACCTCGAGGCCGTGACGGACGCGGTGCGCCGCGCGCACAAGCGGCTCGGCACGCGTACCAAACACGTGGCAATGGCGGTGCCGACAGGGGCCGTCATCAGCAAGAAGATCGTCGTGCCGGCGAGCCTGCGCGAAGAGGAGCTCGAAGTGCAGGTCGAGAGCGAGGCCAACCAGTACATCCCATTCGCGCTCGAAGAAGTGAACCTCGATTTCCAGGTCGTCGGCCCTTCGCCGACGAGCCCGGAGGAGCAGGAAGTTCTCATCGCCGCGACGCGCAAGGAGAAAGTCGAAGACCGCGTCGCCGTGGCCGACTCGGCGGGCCTCAAGGCGCTCGTCATGGACGTGGAATCCTTTGCGCAGCAGACGGCGCTTTCCCTCGTCGTCCAGGCGCTGCCGGCGAGCGGCAAGGACCAGAACATCGCCGTCGTCGACGTCGGTGCGAACGTCATGCAGGTCACAGTGCTGCGCAACGACCAGTCCATCTACGCGCGCGAGCAAGCCTTCGGCGGCAATCAGCTCACGCAGGAGATCGTCACGCGGTACGGCATGAGCCCGGAAGAAGCCGAGAACGCGAAGCGCTCGGGCGGCTTGCCGGACGATTTCGAGGCCGAGGTGCTGCGCCCCTTCATGGAGAACCTGTCGGGCGAAATCCAGCGCGCGCTGCAGTTCTTCTTTACGTCGACCCAGTACCACACCGTCGAGCACATCCTGCTCGCGGGCGGCTCGGCGGTGATTCCGGGCCTCGATGAAGTGGTGAACACCCGTGCCCAGGTGCCGACCAGCGTCGCCAATCCGTTTGCGCAAATGCAGACCTCGCCGCGCGTGCAGTTGAAGCGGCTCATCGTCGATGCGCCTTCGCTCATCGTTGCATGCGGCCTGGCCATGCGGCGGTTCGATCCGCAATGAGCACTGCCCGCGTCAACCTACTGCCGCACCGCGCGGAGCGCCGCAAGCGCGCGAAGCAGCACTTTGCGATCGTTTCGGCGGGCACTGCGGTCGTCGGCCTGATGATCATCGGCCTCGTGCACAGCTACTACGCCGAGCGCATCGCCACCCAGCAGGGCCGTAACCAGTTCCTGAAAGGCGAGATCGCCAAGCTCGATACCGAGATCGCGGAGATCGACAAGCTGAAAGACGAGATCCGCGCGCTGCTCGCGCGCAAACAGGTGATCGAAACGCTGCAAGCCGACCGCGCGCAGACCGTGCATCTGCTCGACGAGCTGGTGAAGCAGATGCCCGAGGGCGTGTACCTCAAATCGCTCTCGCAGAAGGGGATGCGCATCCAACTGATCGGCTATGCGCAGTCGAATGCCCGGGTCTCGACGCTGATGCGCAATATTGAAGCGTCGCGCTGGCTCGGCTCGCCCGAGCTGATCGAAGTGAAGGCGGGGTCGGTCGAGAAGAAACGCGTTTCCGAATTCAATCTCTTCATGTCGCTCAAACGCGAGCCGACGGCGCCGGCGGCGGCGCCTGCCGCCGCGGCGAAAAAAGGCTAAGCATGGCCGCCATCAACTTCAACGCCATCGCGGAAGAGTTCAAGCGGACCAACTGGAAGGATCCGGGCACCTGGCACGCCGCCCCGAAGCTCGTCGTGCTGATCGGCATCCTCATTGCGATCCCGGTAGCGGGTTATTTCCTCGACACCGCCTCCCAGATCGAGGACCTCGACAAGCTGCACGGCGAGGAGTCGCGGCTCAAGGAGCAGTATCTCGACAAGAAGAAGCAAGCTATCAACCTCGACCTGCATCGCCAGCAGCTGCGCGAGATCGACACGCAGTTCGGCGCGCTGCTGCGTCAGCTGCCCAACCGGTCGCAGATGGACGCGCTGCTGGTCGACATCAACCAGGCGGGACTCGGCCGCGGACTGCAGTTCGAGCTTTTCCGGCCAGCGCCCTCCGAGATCACGCGCGAGTTCTATGCCGAGCGGCCGATCTCAGTGAAGGTCACCGGCAGCTATCACGATATGGGGGCATTCGCGAGTGACGTCGGCCAGCTGCCGCGCATCGTGACCCTCAACGACGTGACCATCACCTCCGACCCGCTGAAGGGCGCGAGCCTTCTCACGCTGGACGCCACCGCGCGCACTTTCCGTTATCTCGACGACGACGAGCTCGCCGCGCAGCGCAAGTCGTCAAAAGGGCCCGCTAAGAAATGAAACGCGCGGTCATCCTTGCCTTCGGTTGTGCCGTCCTCCTTGCCGGGTGCAGCGGCGACGAGCACGGCGACTTGAAGCAGGAGCTCGCGCAGGCCACCAAGGATTTCCGCGGCCAGGTGCCGCCGCTGCCGCAAGTGAAACCCTACGAGCCCGTGCCCTATACCGGGGAAAATCAGATCGATCCGTTCCGTCCCGATCGCATCGAGGTGGCGCAGGTCGGCGTGCGGAGCTCCGACGCCAAGAGCAAGATCGCCGAGCACGAGAAGCGCGTGAAGGAACCGCTCGAGGCGTTCCCGCTCGAGTCGATCCAGATGCTCGGCACGATTACGCAGGACAAGGAAACCTTTGCGCTGGTAAAGGCCGGTCCGAACCTCTACCGCGTGAAGAAGGGCAACTACATGGGGCAAAACTTCGGCGTGATCACCTCGATCGACGAGGGCGGCATCAAGCTGAAGGAGCTGGTGCAGGACGGAACCGGCGAATGGGTGGAGCGCGCCAGCGCGCTCCAACTGGTGGAGGTCCAAAAATGAAAACTAAAACGCTCCTTTACGTAGTGCTGCTCTGGCTCGGGGCCTTCGGCCTCGCCATGGCGCAATCGAACAGCATCGAGGGATTCGAGGTCACGCAGATCGGCGGCAAGACCGTCGTCCGCGTCACGACCAAGGAGCCGCTGCGCACCGTGCCGCCCAACTTTGCGGTGGCCAATCCGGCGCGCATCGCCTTCGACTTCCCGAACACGGTAAACGGCCTGGGCCGCGCGTCGCAGGACATCGGCCAGGGCGAGCTGCGCAGCATGAATCTCGTCCAGGGTAGCGATCGCACGCGGCTGGTCCTCAATCTGCGCCGCTCCGTGCCGCACGAGGCGAGCATCGATGGCCGCAACGTCCTGATCACGCTCGCCGAGCCGCAGCAGGCACAAGCCACGCCTGGCGGCCAGGTGGCCAGTTTCGCCGAAGGGCGCGCCGACACCAAGCACGCGATCCGCGATGTCGACTTCCGCCGCGGGCGCGGCGGCGAAGGCCGCGTCGTCGTTGATCTGTCCGACAGCACCACCGGCATCGACATCCGGCAGCAGGGCCAGAACCTGATCGTCGAATTCCTCAAGACCTCGCTGCCCGACAGCCTGCGCCGGCACCTCGACGTCATCGATTTCGGTACGGCGGTGAACACCGTGACGACGTTCCAGCAGGGCGAGAACGTGCGCATGGTGGTGGAGCCGAAAGGCCAGTGGGAGCACAACGCCTACCAGTCCGACACGCAGTTCGTGCTCGAAGTGAAGGCCGTCTCGCAAGATCCGTCGCGCACCTCGCAGCGCGGGCGCTACACCGGCGAGAAGCTGTCGCTCAACTTCCAGAACGTGGAAGTGCGCGCGGTGCTGAACGTGATCGCGGACTTCACCGATCTCAACATCATCACGAGCGACACCGTCGCCGGCAACATCACCCTTCGCCTGAAGGATGTGCCCTGGGACCAGGCGCTCGAGATCATCCTGCAGACCCGCGGCCTCGACAGCCGGCGCAACGGCAACGTGATCTGGATCGCGCCGCGCGACGAGCTCGCGACGCGCGAGAAGCTCGCGCTCGAGGCCCAGCAGCAGATCTCGGACCTGGAGCAGACGCGCACCGAAACCTTCGCCATGAGCTACCAGAAGGCGGCCGACGTGCAGAAGCTGCTGTCGGACCCGACGCAGCGCATCCTTTCCAAGCGCGGCAGTGCCGTGGTCGACGCGCGCACCAACACGCTCTTCGTGCAGGACACGCCGAGCCGCCTCGAGGAAGTGCGGAAACTGCTCGCCAAGATCGATGTCGCCGTGCGGCAGGTGATGATCGAGGCGCGCATCGTCGAGGCCGACGAGACCTTCAGCCGCAACCTCGGCGTGAAGCTCGGCTACCTCGACAACAAGGGCTTGAGCGGCGGCTCGCCGGGTGTCCCCCTGCCGGGCGGCAACAAGGGGCTCATCAGCGGCAACTATCTCGGCTCGGGCGAGCAGCTCGGTCAGGCTTCGGTGACGGGCGGCAGCTTCATCCCGAACACCCAGTTCGTTCAGCTTCCAGCCAACGGGCTGAACGGATTCCCGGCCGGCACGCTGTCGCTCTCCATCTTCAGCCAGACGATGCAGCGGTTCCTGTTCCTCGAGCTATCGGCGCTTGAAGCGGACGGCAAGGGCAAGATCATTTCGAGCCCGCGTGTCCTGACCGCCGACCAGGTGGAAGCGCTGATCGAGCAGGGCACGGAGATTCCTTATCAGGCAGCGACCTCTTCGGGCGCGACGGCGGTCTCGTTCCGCAAGGCGAGCCTCGCCCTCAAGGTGAAGCCGCAGATCACCCCCGACGGCAACATTTCCATGTCGCTCGACGTCAACAAGGATGCGCCCGGCGCAGCTACGCCGGGCGGCGTCGCGATCAACACCAAGCACGTGAAGACCGAGGTGCTGGTCGAAAACGGCGGTACCGTGGTGATCGGCGGCATTTACGAGCAGAACGACCGCACCGATATCACCAAGGTGCCATTGCTCGGCGACCTGCCTCTCATCGGCTGGATGTTCAAGACCTCCTCCGTCTCGACCGGGAAGACCGAGCTGCTGGTGTTCATCACGCCGCGCATCGTCAACGAACGCCTCACCATTCGATAAGTACTTCGCCGGCTTCGCCGCGCTACGGCCGGACCCTCCGGCCGTTTTTATTCCTACAATGCGTTCATGAAGCGGCCCAGCAACCTCTACCTCGTGGGCATGATGGGTGCCGGCAAGAGCACCGTCGGGCGGCTGCTCGCGCGGCGACTGAAGCTGCGCTTCATCGATTGCGACATCGAGATCGAGCGCGGCTGCGGCGTGACGGTGCCGCTCATTTTTGAAATCGAAGGCGAGGCGGGCTTTCGCGCCCGCGAATCCGAAGTCCTCGAAGAGCTCACTACGTTGCAGAACGTGGTGCTCGCGACCGGCGGCGGTGCCGTGCTCGACGCCGCGAACCGGCGCCGGCTCGCCGCCGGCGGCACGGTGGTCTATCTCTGTGCGGAGCCCGAAGCGCTCTACGAACGCGTACGGCAGGACCGCAATCGACCGCTCCTCGCCACCGGTGATCCGCTCGCCCGGCTGCGCGAGCTTTACGTAAAGCGCGATCCACTTTATCGCGAGGTGGCGCACCTCGTCGTCGAGACCGGACGCACGACCGCCCAGGCGCTGGCGCGCACCATCCTCGACCAGCTCGCCCGCCGATGGAAAGCCTCAGCGTAGCCCTCGGCAGCCGCTCTTACCCGATCCACATCGGGGCGGGCATCCTCGGCCGGGCGGACCTGTACGCGCCGTACCTGGCGGGCAGCGCCGCCATCGTGACGAATAGCGTGGTGGCGCCGCTCTATCTTGAGCGCGCGCGCAAAGCGCTCGGGGCTGCTCGCGTGTGCGAGGTCGTGGTGGACGACGGCGAGCAGGCCAAGGGCTGGTCGGCGCTGGATCGAATTTTTGATGCTTTCCTGGGCGCGCGCCTCGGACGCGACGGCCTCGTCATCGCCCTCGGCGGCGGCGTGGTCGGCGATCTCGCCGGCTTTGCCGCCGCCACTTATCAGCGCGGCGTCTCTTTCATCCAGGTGCCGACCACGCTGCTCGCGCAGGTGGATTCATCGGTGGGCGGCAAGACCGCGATCAATCATGCCCGCGGCAAGAACATGATCGGCGCCTTTCACCAGCCGTGCGCCGTCATCGCCGACCTCGAGACGCTTGACACACTGCCCGACCGCGAGCTGCGCGCCGGGCTTGCCGAGGTGATCAAGCACGGCGTGGCGCTCGATGCCGCGTTCCTCGACTGGCTCGAACGCGACATGGATCGTCTCGTTGCCCGCGATCGCGAGGCATTGGCCTATGCGGTACGGCGCTCGTGCGAGCTCAAGGCTGCCATCGTCGCCGAGGACGAGCGCGAAACGGGCGTGCGCGCGGTCCTGAACTTCGGCCATACCTTCGGCCATGCCATCGAAACGGCGACGGGATTCGGCCCGTGGCTGCACGGCGAGGCGGTTGCGGCGGGCATGGTGATGGCCGCTGGGCTGTCCACGCGCGCGGGCCTGCTCGCGCCCGCCGATGCCGCGCGCATCGAGGCGCTAATCCGGCGCGCCGGCTTGCCGACACGCGCCCCGAGCCTCGCCCCTGAGCTTTGGCGCAGCCTCATCGCGGTGGACAAGAAGAGTGCCTCCGGGCGGGTGCGCTTCGTGCTGCTGCACGGCTTGGGCCGTGCGAAGCTCGAGAGCGCTGTCGACGGACGCCTCGTCGACGAAACCATAGCTGCTGCAGCGCAGTAGGCCTTGTAGGGCCCCAAGCGCGTAGGTATATTCGAAGACCCACCCTTACTTTTTGTGCAGAGCCGCATGGGCCCCGAGCCCCAAGGTCTATACCACCCCGAGAACGAGCACGACGCGTGCGGCGTCGGCTTCGTAGCGAACATCAAGGGCAGGAAGTCGCACACCATCGTCGAGCAGGGACTCACGGTGCTGCGCAACCTCACGCACCGCGGCGCGGTCGGCTGGGATCCGAAGCTTTCGGATGGCGCCGGCCTCCTGATTCAGATTCCGGATCGTTTCTATCGCGAGGAGATGGCGAAGCACGGCGTGAAGCTTCCGCCCGCCGGGCAATACGGCGTCGGCATGGTCTTCCTGCCGCGCGACCCGGCTTCGCGCATCGCCTGCGAGTACGAGATCGAGCGCGCCATCAAGGACGAGGGCCAGGTGCTGCTCGGCTGGCGCGACGTGCCGGTCGACAACTCCGACCTCGCGCAGCCCGCCATCCAGCTCGAGCCGGTGATCCGCCAGGTGTTCATCGGCCGCGGCCGCCGCGTGACCGTGACGGACGCTCTCGAGCGCAAGCTCTACATCATCCGCAAGAGCTCGGGTCATGCGATCCAGGCGCTGAAGCTCAAGCATGCCAAGCAGTTCTACGTGCCGTCGATGTCCGCGCGCACCGTCTGCTACAAAGGCATGCTGCTCGCCAATCAGGTCGGCGAGTACTACCTCGATCTGAAGGACGCGCGCGTCGAGTCGGCACTCGCGCTGGTGCATCAGCGCTTTTCCACCAACACGTTCCCCTCGTGGGACCTGGCGCATCCGTTCCGTCTGATCTGCCATAACGGCGAGATCAACACGTTGCGCGGCAACGTGAACTGGATCCGCGCGAGGCAGGGCGCGATCTCCTCGCCGATCCTCGGGCGCGATCTCGACAAGATCTGGCCGCTGATCTACGACGGCCAGTCCGACTCGGCTTCGTTCGACAACGCGCTCGAGCTCCTGGTGATGGGCGGCTATTCGGTCGCCCACGCGGTGATGATGATGATTCCCGAGGCTTGGGAGAACCACGCACTGATGGATCCGCAGCGGCGCGCGTTCTACGAATATCACGCGGCGATGATGGAGCCCTGGGATGGCCCGGCGTCGATCGCCTTCACCGACGGCCGCCAGATCGGCGCCACGCTCGACCGCAACGGCCTGCGGCCCTCGCGCTACATCGTCACCGACGACGACCTCGTCATCATGGGCTCGGAGTGCGGCTGCCTCCCCGTGCCCGAGGATCGCATCGTCAAGAAGTGGCGCCTGCAGCCCGGCAAGATGTTCCTCGTCGATCTCGAGAAAGGCCGCATCGTCGACGACAAGGAGCTGAAGGACTCCCTCGCCAGCGCCAAGCCCTACGCCGAGTGGATCGAGCGGATTCGGGTCAAGCTCGACGAGGTCGAGACCGAGAAGACGCAGCCCTACAAATCCAGGGTGCCGCTCCTCGACCGGCAGCAGGCGTTCGGCTACACGCAGGAGGACCTGAAGTTCATCCTGCAGCCGATGACGGCCGCTGGCGAAGAGCCGATCGGCTCGATGGGCAACGACTCCCCGCTCGCGGTGTTGTCGAACAAGAACAAGACGCTCTACCACTACTTCAAGCAGCTCTTCGCGCAAGTGACCAATCCGGCGATCGACCCGATCCGCGAGGAGCTCGTCATGTCGCTCGTCTCGTTCATCGGGCCGAAGCCGAATCTGCTCGGCATCGACGAGCTGAACCCGCCGCTGCGCCTCGAGGTGTCGCAGCCGGTGCTCGACTTCTACGAGATGGAGAAGATCCGCCACATCGAGCGCTATACCGGCGGCAAGTTCAAGTCCTGCGAGCTCGACGTCACCTATCCGGTGGCCTGGGGCAACGACGCGGTCGAGGCGCGCCTCGCCTCGCTTGCGGCGCAGGCCGAAGACGCGGTGCGCTCGGGCTACTCGATCATCGTCGTCTCCGATCGGCTGGTGGACCGCGAGCGGGTGGCCATCCCCGCGCTGCTTGCGCTGTCGGCGGTCCACCAGCACCTGGTGAGCAAGGGCCTGCGGACCTCCAGCGGGCTGGTCGTGGAGACGGGCAGCGCGCGAGAGGTGCATCACTTTGCTTTGCTCGGCGCCTATGGTGCCGAGGCGGTCCATCCGTACCTCGCGCTCGAGACCGTGCTCGCGCTCAGCCCCGGCGCGAAGGCGATCAAGAACTATGTCAAGGCGATCGGCAAGGGACTGAAGAAGGTCATGTCCAAGATGGGCATCTCGACCTACATGTCCTACACCGGCTCGCAGCAGTTCGAGGCTGTGGGTCTCGCGAAATCGCTGGTCGACAAATATTTCACCGGCACGGCGTCGAACATCGAGGGCATCGATGTGTTCCAGGTCGCCGACGAGGCGCTGCGCGTGCATCGCGCGGCCTTCGATGACCGCGACCCCGTCCTCGCCACCATGCTCGACGCGGGCGGCGAATACGCCTGGCGCGTGCGCGGCGAGGACCACGCCTGGACGCCGGACGCGATCGCGAAGTTGCAGCACGCCTCGCGCTCGAATTCGCATGCCACCTACAAGGAATATGCGGCGCTGATCAACGATCAATCGCGCCGCCACATGACGTTCCGCGGCCTGTTCGAGTTCCGCTTCGACCAGTGCAAGCCCGTGCCGATCGAGCAGGTCGAGCCCGCAGCGCAGATCGTCAAGCGCTTCTCCACCGGCGCCATGTCGCTTGGCTCGATCTCGACCGAGGCGCACACCACGCTCGCCATCGCCATGAACCGCATCGGCGGGCGCTCGAACACGGGCGAGGGCGGCGAGGACTACCGGCGCTATGCGCCGGTCAAGGCGGGCGAATCGCTCCAATCGCGGTTGGGTAAAGGCCGCGTAGAAGTCGACATTCCCTTGCGCGAAGGTGACTCGCTCAAGTCGAAGATCAAGCAGGTGGCCTCCGGTCGCTTCGGCGTCACCGCCGAGTACCTGGCGAGCGCCGAGATGCTGCAGATCAAGATCGCGCAAGGCGCGAAGCCGGGCGAAGGCGGCCAGCTGCCGGGGCGCAAAGTCTCCGAATACATCGCCGAGCTGCGCTACGCCACACCGGGTGTCGAGCTCATCTCGCCGCCACCGCATCACGACATCTACTCGATCGAGGACCTGGCGCAGCTGATCCACGATCTCAAGAATTCGAACCCGGAAGCGCTCATCTCGGTGAAGCTGGTGTCCGAAGTCGGCGTCGGCACCATCGCGGCCGGTGTCGCCAAGGGAAAATCCGACCACGTCACCATCGCCGGCCATGACGGCGGCACGGGCGCCTCACCGTGGTCGTCGATCAAGCACGCCGGCACGCCGTGGGAACTCGGCCTCGCCGAGACCCAGCAGACGCTCGTGCTGAACCGGCTGCGCGGGCGCATTGCCGTGCAGGTCGACGGGCAGATGAAGACCGGCCGCGACGTCGCCATCGGCGCGATCCTCGGTGCCGACGAGTTCGGCTTCGCCACGGCGCCGCTGGTCGTCGAGGGCTGCATCATGATGCGCAAGTGCCACCTCAACACCTGCCCGGTGGGCGTGGCGACACAGGATCCGGTGCTGCGGCGCAAGTTCGAGGGCAAGCCCGAGCATGTCGTGAACTATTTTTTCTTCGTCGCCGAGGAACTGCGCGAGCTCATGGCGCGGTTAGGCGTGCGCAAGCTGGATGAGCTCATCGGCCGCACCGAGTTGCTCGACATGCGGCCCGGCGTCGAGCACTGGAAGGCGCGCGGGCTGGACTTCGGCAAGGTGTTCGCGACGCCGAAAATGCCCGCCGATGTGGCCCGCTTCCATCGGGAGTCACAGGACCACGGACTGCAGAAGGCACTCGACAACCGGCTGGTCGAACTCGCAAGACCCGCGCTCGAGCGGCGCGAGAAGGTGACGATCGAGATGCCGATCCGCAATATCAACCGCACCGTCGGCACGATGCTCTCGTGGCACATCGCCAAGCGCTACGGCCATGACGGCCTGCCTGACGATACGATCCATGTGCGGCTGGCGGGCTCGGCAGGCCAGAGCTTCGGCGCATTCCTCGCGCGGGGCGTGACGCTCGACCTGGTCGGCGATACCAACGACTACTGCGGCAAGGGACTCTCCGGCGGCCGGATCTCGGTGCAGCCCTCGCCGAAGTTCCGCGGCGACCCGGCGGAGAACATCATCACCGGCAACGTCGTCCTTTACGGCGCCATCGCGGGCGAAGCGTATTTCCGCGGCGTCGCCGGCGAGCGCTTCGGCGTGCGCAATTCCGGCGCCTTGGCGGTGGTCGAGGGCGTGGGCGACCACGGCTGCGAGTACATGACCGGCGGCACCGTAGCGGTTTTGGGTTCTACTGGAAGAAACTTTGCTGCCGGCATGTCGGGCGGCATCGCGTACGTGCTGGACATCGATGGCGAGTTCGCCAAGCGCTGCAACAGCGCCATGGTCGAGCTCGAGCCGCTGATGGCCGAATCGGAGCAGCAGGCGAAGCTGGCGCGCGAGTTTTGGCACCATGGCGAGGCCGACGAGGCCATCGTACGGCGGCTGCTGGACAACCATGCGCGCTACACGGGCTCGCGGCGCGCCGCCGAGATCCTGCAGGACTGGGCCCAGTACCGCGGCAAGTTCATCAAGGTGTTCCCGAAGGAATATCGTCGCGCTCTCGGCGAGCTGGCGAGCCACAGGAAGGCAGCAGCGTAGTGGGCAAAGTCACCGGATTTCTCGAGCACGAGCGGCTCGAGGAGCCGCACGAAGCGACTGAAGCTCGCAAGAAGCATTACCGCGAGTTCTACCTGCGGCTGGCGGATGACGCCGCGGGCGTGCAGGGTGCGCGCTGCATGGATTGCGGCATCCCCTTCTGCCAGAGCGGCTGCCCGGTCAACAACATCATTCCGGACTGGAACGATCTCGTTTACCGGCAGGACTGGAAGGGCGCGATCGACGTGCTGCACTCGACCAACAATTTCCCCGAGTTCACCGGGCGCATCTGCCCGGCGCCGTGCGAGGAAGCGTGCGTCCTGCGCATCAACAACGATCCGGTCGGCATCAAGTCGATCGAGCACGCCATCGCCGACAAGGCCTGGGAAGAAGGCTGGGTGCGGCCGCAGCGCGCGGCGCACCCGACCGGCCGGCGCGTCGCCGTCGTCGGCTCCGGTCCCGCGGGACTCGCCTGCGCGCAGCAGCTTGCTCGCGCGGGCCACGACGTCACCGTCTTCGAGAAGAGCGACCGCATCGGCGGCTTGCTGCGCTACGGCATCCCGGATTTCAAGCTCGACAAAGGCGTGATCGACCGGCGCCTCGACCAGCTGCGCGCCGAAGGCGTCAAGTTCCGCGCCGCGGTCTGCGTTGGAAGCGCGGCGCTGCCCAAGGGCGTCGGCAGCGATGCCCGCGAGACGATCTCCGCCGAGAGCCTGAAGAACCAGTTCGACGCCATCGTGCTCGCCGGCGGCGCCGAGCAGCCGCGCGATCTGCCGATCCCGGGGCGCGAGCTCGGCGGCGTGCACTTTGCGATGGAATTCCTGCCGCTGCAGAACAAGCGAGTGGCGGGCGACACGCAGGTCGCCGAGCTCTGGGCGAATAACAAGCATGTGGTGATCATCGGCGGCGGCGACACCGGCTCCGACTGCGTCGGCACCTCCAACCGCCACGGCGCGAAATCGGTGACGCAGTTCGAGGTCCTGCCGATGCCGCCGGACGTCGAACGCAATCCCGTGTGGCCCTACTGGCCGACGCGCCTGCGCACCTCGTCCTCGCATGAGGAAGGCGTGCAGCGCGACTGGTCGATCGCGACCAAGCAATTCATCGGCCACCAAGGTGAAATGAGCGGCAAGGTGAAGGCCCTGAGGACCGTGCGCCTCGAATGGAAGGACGGCAAACCGATGGAAGTCGCCGGCAGCGAATTCGAGATGCCGGCCGATCTCGTGCTCCTTGCCATGGGATTCATCTCGCCGCTGCAGTCGCTGCTCGACGAGCTGGGCGTGCACAAGGATGCGCGGGGCAACGCCCGTGCCGAGACCGAGGGCCCGAAGGCCTACGCGACGTCGGTGCCGAAGGTCTTTGCCGCCGGCGACATGCGCCGCGGGCAGTCGCTCGTCGTGTGGGCGATCCGCGAAGGGCGGCAGTGCGCGCGCGCCGTCGACGAATTCCTCATGGGGTTCTCAGAGCTGCCGCGCTGATCCAAGCAGCGGCTGGATCTTCGACCAGTCGTTCGGAAAGAGGTTGAGCTTCGCGGCGCGGTCCTTCTCGAGGTACGAGTAGTCGAGCGCCATGAATTCGGCGCAGAGCCGCTCGTGGTTCTCGGCGAGGACGCGCGAGGCGGGATCCAGGTTGCGCACGAGGCACATGCCGGTCGGCGGTGCGGCGACCACGTGAAGCGAAAGGTCAGGCCGGTATTTCTTCAGCAGCACGATCAGCTTCCAGACGTCCCCGCTCCAGAACGTGCTGTTGCGCTCGCGCTGGGCCGTGAGGCGATCGCGCGGAAAGCAGTCGTCCAGCACGATGGTCGATTCGCGACTCGAGCAGCGTTCGACGTTCATGAAGTCGCGCAAAGCGAAATCGAAGTGATGCATGCCGTCGATGAACGCGAGATCGACCGGCAGTCCGCCGAGCTCGGCGCGCACGTCGTGCCGGGCGAAGAAATCGTCGCTCGTCTCCTTGAACAGCCGCACGTTGGGCGGCGGGTCGAAGGTGAGTTGCGGCGCCGGGTCGATGGCGAGCACCTTGGTTTGCGGCGAAACGAGCGCCAGCGACCAGCCGAGCGCGACGCCGATCTCGAGGTAGGCGCGCGGCTTCAGGTGCTCGTGAATCCGCTGCAGCACCAAAAGATACTCCTCGCCGTGCACGAACATGGCGGCGAGCAGGTCGCGCGCCGAGTCGAGTCCCGGATCGAGCGCGAGCGCCCGCTCTGCGTTCTTCACGCCGGCATCGATGTCGCCGGACTTGTAGGCGGCGAGCGCGGCGGCCCCGAAGTACACCGCGTTTGATGAAGCGAGCCGCGCGGCGAGCGCGAGCGGCCAGCGGGCTCGCGGAGCCTGTCCTGCCTGCAGCAGGCCCATGCCGCGCATGAAAAGCGCATCCGCCACGAATTGCCGCAGCATGGTCGAATTATGGCCGCTCGCCGAGCGCGAGGGCGACGAACGAGGCGAGCCAGTGCGTGCCGGCGTAATCGCCTTCGACCACATGCGGCAACGTCGCAGCCACCAACTGCTGCGCTGCGCCACTGTCGCCGAGGCGAGCGAAGCACCACGCGCGCGTCAGGCAAAGGCCGTCCAGGTGACTCTGTTTCGGGTCGGCATGATCGGAAATAGTCGGCGGCCTGGCGAGCGCGCCGAAACCTTGCGGCGCAAACCCCTGCAGCCAGCGCTGGAACTCCCCCTGCTCCAGGAGCATGGACATGAGAAGGGCTTCCGCCAGCGCCGGCGACAGAAAATCGTCGAGCGACGGCTCGTAGCCGATGGGCGCATCCCGGTCGGCGCCGTACCAGCGCCGTGCGTTCTTCTGGACCTCGAACTCGAGCGCCGTGTCGCCGGCGCTGCGTGCATAGTCGAGCGCCAGCACGCAGGCGAAGGCCGTGTTGCCGTGCGCGCCGGCCCGGATCGGGTAGGGCGAGGCGCCGACATAGGCGGCGAAGCGCCGGGCGAGTTCCGCAGCGAGCGGGGCGAGGGCCCGCGACCAGCGCGACTTCGTCGCCAGCGCCTCGGCCTGCAATTCGAGCAGCCACGCCCACCCGTAGGGACGCTCGAAGGTGCGGCCGGCGCTGCCGTTGAAATAGTCCAGCTCCTTGGCCACCGCATCGGGCGTCAGATGGGCATCCAGAACGTCGGCGATGCGCGGCGCCATTTGGGAGACCGGATAGAGCCGCAGCACGCGCATCAGGAGCCAGTGCATATGCACCGCCGAATGCCAGTCGTAGCTGCCGTAGAAAGCCGGATGACGGAGCCGTTCGCGCGACTGCTCTGCCGCGTCGGTGGCGAGGTGCTGGATGTGCCGCGGGTACTCGCGCGCGATGTTCGCGAGCGCCACGCGGGCTAGCCGGGTTGCGAGTTCCTCCGTCAGCATGGCAACCGATATTAGCTAAAATGCCCGATGCCCCTCGAGGTCATCGTGCTTGCCGCGGGTCAGGGCAAGCGCATGCGCTCCGACTTGCCCAAAGTGCTGCATTCCATCGGTGGCCGACCGCTCCTCGCGCACGTGCTCGACGCAGCGCGCGCGCTCGAGCCGGCAAAAACGCTCGTCGTCCATGGTCATGGCGCCGAGAAAGTACGTACTGCTTTCGCGCAAGCGCCCGTCGAGTGGGTTCTGCAGGCGGAGCAGCTCGGTACCGGACACGCCGTGCAGCAGGCGATGAAGCACGCGAGGGGCGACGGCAGCGTGCTCATCCTTTACGGCGACGTGCCGCTCGTGCGTCCGGCAAGCCTCAAGCGCCTGATCGAAGCCGCGGAGAACGGCCTTGCGGTAATGACCACGGAAGTGGAAGACCCGAAGGGGTATGGGCGCGTCGTGCGCGCCGCCAACGGCAACGTGGAGCGTATCGTCGAGGAGAAGGACGCCACGGACGACGAGCGCGCGATCCGCGAAATCAATGCGGGATTCATGGCGCTGAGCGGCAAGCGTCTCCAGGGCTGGCTCGGCAAGATCGGTAATCGCAACGCGCAGAAGGAGTACTACCTCACCGACCTCGTCGCGCTGGCGGCGAAAGAGGGCGTCCGCGTCGCCGGCGTCAAGGTTGACGATGGCCTGGAAGTCGCGGGCGTGAATTCGAAAGTGGACCTCGCGGTGCTAGAGCGCGCCTTCCAGCGTGCTGAGGCAAAGCGCCTGATGCACGAGGGCGTGAGCCTCGCCGACCCGGCGCGCATTGACGTACGCGGCACGCTCGAATGTGGGCGCGACGTCGCGATCGACGTGAATTGCGTCTTCGAAGGGCGCGTGCGGCTGGGCGACGGCGTGCGCATCGGGCCGAACTGCGTGGTGCGCAACGTGACGCTGGGCGCGGGCACCGAGGTGCTGCCCTTCAGTCACCTGGAGGATTCGGAGGTCGGCGCACGCTGCCGCCTCGGCCCGTATGCGCGCCTGCGGCCCGGCTCGACTCTCGCCGAAGAGGTGCATATCGGCAATTTCGTCGAGGTGAAGGCAAGCCGCCTCGCGGCCCAATCGAAGGTGAATCACCTGAGCTACGTAGGCGATTCGGAGATCGGCGCCCGGGTCAACGTCGGCGCCGGCACCATCACGTGCAACTACGACGGCGTTTCGAAGAACCGCACGGTCATCGAGGACGACTGCTTCATCGGTTCGGATACCACGCTGGTCGCTCCGGTGCGTATCGCGCGCGGCTCCTACATCGGCGCCGGCTCGACGATCACCAAGGACACGCCGGCCGGGCAGCTCACGTTGGCGCGGGGCCGTCAGGTATCCATCCCGGGGTGGAAGCCGCCGAAGAAGAAAGAGAAGGGCTGACGCATGTGCGGCATCGTCGGCGCCGCAGCGCGGCGCGACATCGTTCCAGTGCTCGTCGAGGGTCTCAGGCGCCTCGAGTACCGCGGCTATGATTCGGCGGGCATCGCCGTCGTCAACGGATCCGGCCTGAAGCGCGTGCGCGCGGCCGGCAGGGTGGCGGAGCTCGCCTCGCAGGCAACTGCGCAGCATGTCGGCGGACACACCGGCATTGCGCACACGCGCTGGGCCACGCACGGCGCGCCGACCGAGCGCAATGCGCATCCGCACATGTCGGGCGATCTCGCCATCGTGCATAACGGCATCGTCGAGAACTACGAGGCGATCCGCGAGCGGCTGAAGGGCGCGGGCTACCAGTTCGTCTCCGACACGGATACGGAGGTCGTCGCACACCTCATCGCCGACTACCGCAAGTCCGCCGATTCTCTCTTCGCTGCGAGCGTCCGCGCGGTGGCTGAGTTGCAGGGCGCATTCGCCATCGCCGTGGTCTCGGCTCGTGATCCCGAAGCGGTCGTCGTCGCGCGCCGCGGCCCGCCGCTCCTCCTCGGGCTTGGCGACGGCGAGAACTTTGCGGCCTCCGACGTCTCCGCGGTGCTGCCGGTCACCCGGCGCGTGGTTTATCTAGAGGACGGCGACTGCGCCGAGATCCGGCCGAACGGCTATCGGGTGGTCGACGCGCATGGCGCCGCGGCGGAGCGCCCCGTGCGGGTGTCGGAGATGACCGATGAATCGGTCGCGCTCGGCCCCTACCGGCACTACATGCAGAAGGAGATCCATGAGCAACCCGGTGCGCTCGCCAACACGCTGGAGGTACTTGCCGGAGCGAGCTCCCTGCAGCCGGGCCTCTTCGGTGCCGAGGCCGAGCAGCTTCTGCGCGCGGCGAGTTCCATTCACCTCATTGCCTGCGGCACGAGCTACCACGCCGCGCTCATCGGCAAATACTGGCTCGAGGACATTGCCGGCATTCCGACGCGTGCCGAGATCGCGAGCGAATACCGCTACCGACGCTCGGTGCCGGATCCAAAGGGGCTTCTCGTCACGATCTCGCAGTCGGGCGAGACCGCCGATACGCTAGCCGCCCTCGAGCACGCGAAATCCCTTGGCTACGCGGCCACGCTCGCGATCTGCAATGTGCCCGAAAGCTCGATCGTGCGAGCTTCCCGCCTGCGCTATCTGACGCGCGCCGGGCCCGAGATCGGCGTCGCCTCGACCAAGGCGTTCACCACTCAGCTCGCTGCGTTGTTCCTGCTGTCGCTGGTCATCGCCCGCTTGCGCGGCCGGCTCGATGCGGCTGCCGAGCACGCGCACCTTCAAGCCTTGCGCCATCTGCCGGCGGCGATGAACGCGGTGCTCGCCACCGAAGCGCAGGTCGCTGTGTGGGCCGCACGCTTCGCCTCGAAGGAACACGCGCTCTTCCTCGGCCGCGGCATCCACTGGCCGATTGCCATGGAAGGCGCGCTCAAGCTGAAGGAAATCTCCTACATCCACGCCGAAGCGTATGCGGCGGGCGAGTTGAAGCACGGCCCGCTCGCCCTCGTGGACGAGAACATGCCGGTCGTCGCCGTCGCGCCGGGCGACGCCCTGATCGAGAAGCTGAAATCGAACCTGCAGGAAGTGCGTGCGCGGGGCGGCGAACTGTACGTTTTTGCCGACGAAGGCGCGCACATCGCGCAATCCGAGGTCGTGCACGTGATCGAGCTCGGCGCGCATGCCGGTGCGCTGTCGCCTATCCTGCACGTGGTGCCGCTGCAGCTGCTGGCGTATCACACGGCGCTCGCCCGCGGCACCGACGTCGACAAGCCGAGGAATCTGGCCAAGTCCGTCACGGTGGAATAGGGCCGTGCTGAGGACCACGCCTTTTCACGAGCGCACTGCCGCGCTCTGCGTGAGCCATGCTTGGCGGCGCTGGGCAGGATACGTCGTGGCAAGCTCCTACGAGCTCACGCACGAGCGTGAGTATCACGTCATCCGCAGCGCGGCGGCGCTCTTCGACGTCTCGCCGCTCTATAAGTATCGCGTCTCGGGTCGTGACGCCGCGCATCTCCTCGATCTCGTCGTGCCGCGCAACGTCGTCAAGGCGGAGATTGGGCAAGTGCTCTACACGCCATGGTGCGATCACGCGGGCAAGGTGATCGACGACGGCACCGTGGCGCATCTTGGCGAAGACACCTTCCGCATGACCTCCGCCGAGCCGAACCTGCGCTGGCTCGGGGACAACGCCGCCGGCATGCAGGTCGAGATCACCGAGGTGTCGGATTCGATCGCCGCGCTTTCGCTACAGGGGCCGATGGCCTGGGCAATCCTCGAGTCGCTCGGCGCACCGCAGCTGAAGTACTTTCGCCTCGCGCCGGCTCGGATCCATGACATCCCGGTGGAAATCTCGCGCACCGGCTACACCGGCGACCTCGGTTTCGAGATCTGGATGAAAAGCGCCGACGCATTGCCGGTGTGGGATGCATTGATCGAAGCAGGCCGCGCCTACGGCATCATGCCGGCCGGCATGCTGGCACTCGACATCGCGCGCATCGAGGCGGGCCTGATGCTGATCGACGTCGATTACGTTCCCGCGCGGAAGGCGCTCATCACCAGCCAGCTCTCATCGCCGTTCGAGCTCGACCTCGGCTGGACCGTGAATCTAACCAAGGAGCGCTTCATCGGCCGCGCGGCGCTCGCCGAGGAAAAGGCGCGCGGCCCGCAATGGCAGTTCGTCGGCATCGAGCTCGACTGGAACTCGCTTGAACGGCTCTACGCCGAGGTCGGCCTCGCCACGCGCTTGCCGAGCGCGGCCTGGCGCATGAGCGTGCCGCTCTATGCCGGCGGCGAGCAGGTCGGCTACGCCACGAGCGGCGGCTGGTCGCCGTTGCTCAAGAAGTACCTCGCGCTCGCCCATCTTCGCGCGCCGTGGTTCGCACAGGGCACGCCGCTCGAGATGGAGATCACCGTCGAGCATCGCCGCAAGCGCGCCGCCGCTGCGGTGGTGAAGAAGCCTTTCTTCGACCCGCCGAGGAAGAAGGCGTGAAAACCTACGACGTCATCATCGCCGGCGGCGGGCATAACGGCCTCGCCTGCGCCGCCTATCTCGCGCGTGCCGGACGCAAGGTGCTGGTGCTTGAGCGTCGCGAGCGCGTGGGCGGCGCGGCGATGAGCGAGGAGGTGTTCCCGGGCTTTCGCTTTTCGGTCTTCTCCTACGTGGTGAGCCTGCTGCGGCCGGAGATCATCCGCGAGCTCGAGCTCGCGCGCCACGGGTTGCAGATCCTGCCGCTCGAAAGCACCCTGACGCCGCTCCTCGATGGACCGATGAGTGGCTCCTACCTCGCGCAGTGGTCGGACCACGACCAGAACCGTCGCGAGCTTGCGCGTCATTCGCCGCGCGACGCCGAGGCCTACGACGAATTCGGCCTGCTGCTGCACCGCATGGCGCGCGCCGTGAAGCCGCTGCTTTCCACCGCGCCACCCGACCCGGCGTCGCGCGATCCACGGCAGCTGCTCGATCTCCTGAGCCTCGGCCGCTATTTCCGCGGACTGCCGGAGCGAGATCTGCACGCACTGTGGAAGCTGCTGACGATGAGCGCGGCGGATTATCTCGACGAATGGTTCGACAGCGAGGCCTTGAAAGGCACGAAATCCGCGAGCGGCATCATCGGCACGCTGCTCGGCCCGCGCTCACCGGGCACCGCCTATGTGCTGCTGCACCACTACATGGGCGAGTTGGACGGCGTGTTCCGCGCCTGGGGCTTCGCCAGGGGCGGCAACGGCTCGGTCAGCGCGGCCATCGCCGCCGCGGCGCAGGCGCACGGTGCCGAGATCCGCACGCAGGCGCCGGTGTCCAAAATCCTGCTCGCCGGCGAGCGGGCGGTGGGGGTAGTGCTCGAGGGCGGTGAGGAGCTGCGCGCGCCGGTCATCGTGTCGGGCGCCGACCCGCGACGCACATTCCTGGGTCTCGTCGGCGAAGCGCATTTGCCGGACGAATTTGTCGGCGCCATCAAGCGCTACAAATTCCGCGGCGCCTCGGCGAAAGTGAACCTCGCATTAGGCGAGCTGCCGCGCTTCACCTGCATGCCACAGCCCGGACCGCACCTGCGGGGTGCCGTCTCGATCAGCCCGAGCGTCGATTACCTCGAGCGCGCTTATGACGACGCCAAGTACGGCGAGATCTCGCGCCGGCCCTACATGGACATCGTGATGCCGTCGATGCTCGATCCGTCGATGGCGCCGCCGGGCAAGCATGTGATGTCGATCTTCGTGCAGTACGCGCCCTATCATCTGAATGGCGGCTGGAACGATGCGCGGCGCGAGCAGCTCGGCGACACGGTCATCGACACGCTCGCGCAGTACGCGCCGAACCTGAAGGGCGCGATCCTGCATCGCCAGGTGATCACGCCCGCGGACATCGAGCGCATTGTCGGACTCGCGGAGGGCAACATCTTCCAGGGCGAGCTCACGCTGCAGCAGATGTTCTTCCTGCGGCCCGCGCCCGCCTGGTCGCGTTATCGCACGCCGGTCCACGGTCTCTTCCAGTGCGGCTCCGGCACGCACCCCGGCGGCGGCGTGATGGGCGCATCCGGCCGCAATGCCGCCATGGCGATCCTGGGGGCGCGCGCATGACGGACACCGTGGTCATCGGCGCGGGTTCGAACGAGCTTGCCGCCGCTCACCAGTTGTTGCGCGCGGGTCGTAGCGTCATGGTGGTGGAAGAAAGGAAGACCGACCGATACACCGACGGATGGGTGCCGCCGCAGATCGCGATGCCGGGGCTCGCCGTCGACCAGCCGGATCCCTGGCTGCGCGCCGTGTTGCCGGACGGTGGCACGCTTGAGCTCTGGCGCGACATGAAGCGCAGCACCGATGCGATCCGTCGCCTGAGCCCTCGCGATGCGGACAAATGGCCGCGGTTCTGCGAGCGCATGGCAAGGCTCGCCGCGCTCCTCGCCGATCTCTACCTGGCGCCGCCGCCGAGCCTCGTCGACCTGCGCTTCGCATTCAAAGTTCGCCGTCTCGGACGCACGGGCATGGAGGACCTGATGCGCGTGCTGGCGATGCCGGCGGCAGAACTGCTGGACGACTGGTTCGAGAACGATGTGCTGAAGGGCGCGCTGGGCGCGCTCGCGGTGAGCGACCTGCAGCAAGGCCCGCGGTCCGCCGGCACCGCGTTCCGGCTCCTGCATTTCCACGCCGGCAATTCCCCGGGGGTGTTTCGCGCGCCACGGTCCAACTACGCGCAAATCGCACGCTCCGGCCTCGAGATCCGCCAGGGCGTGGTCCAGCGCATCACGGTGCGCGCCGGACAAGCGACGGGCATCACGCTCGATAGCGGCGAGGAGCTCGGCGCAACCGCGGTCATGTCCGGCGCCGATCCGCGACGCACGCTGGTCGATCTCACCGAGCCGGGCTGGCTCGATCCGGACCTCGTGCGTGCGCTGCGCCATATCCGCCGCCGCGGCGTGGCAGCGCACATCGACGTCGAGCTCGAACGAGCGCCGGACTGGAAGACGCTGACCTTTGCACCTTCGCTCGATTACGTCGAGCGCGCCTACGATGACGCGAAGTACCGCCGGATCTCCGCGCAGCCGTGTCTCGATCTCGCTGCCGATGGCACCCGTGTGCATGCGCGCTTCCAGTACGCACCCTACGGCGCCGAAGGCGAGATCTCGCCGACGATCGTGCAGCAGCACCTGCCTGCGATAAAGCGCGCGACGGTGCGCTCGACGATGCAACTCGAGCAGGCCTTCGGCTGGCCGCAAGGCCAGCCGCATCACGCCGAGTTGTCGCTCGACCAGGCGCTGTGGATGCGGCCTTTGCCGGAGCTGGCCGGCTATGGCACGCCAATTCGCGGGCTGTGGCTTTGCGGTCCGGCCATGCATCCGGGCGCGGGGGTAGCGGGCGCGAGCGGGTACAACTGCGCGAGAGCGATGCTCCGCACGCTATGAACCTGCGCCTCGCTCTCGCGGTCGTTGCCGTTGCCCTTGTCGCCGTCGCAGCCGGCGTCTACGTCTCCTATTTGAAGAAGAGCCTCGGCCCCTTTGAACGCCCGGCGACGCCGAAGGCGGTACCCGAGCTTCGCTTCATCGACGACGCAGGACGGGCGCGCTCGCTCGCCGATTTTCGCGGCAAGGTCGTGCTGCTCAATGTCTGGGCGACGTGGTGCGAGCCGTGCCGGGAGGAGATGCCGGCGCTCGACCGGCTGCAGGCCAGGCTCGGCGGCGAGCGCTTCCAGGTGATTGCGCTTTCGGTCGACCAGCAAGGCGCTCCAATCGCGCACAAGTTCTACAGCCAGGTCGGCATCAAGGCGCTGCCGCTCTACATCGACCCGACCGCCAAAGCGGCGTTCGTGCTCGACGCGCCCGGCCTGCCGGCGACGCTGCTCGTGGACCGTAACGGACGCGAGATCGGCCGGCACCTCGGGGCCGTCAAATGGGATGCGCCGGAGATGGTGGAGCGGCTGCGGCGCGCAATAACAGCAGAGTAAACTGCCGTCCATGACCATCTACATGCACGGCACGGCGCGCGCGGCGACGGAGCTGCCGATGACGGATGCCGAGCGGAAGGCACGCGTCGAGCTCGCCGCCTGCTACCGCGTCTTCGACATGCTCGGCTGGACCGAGATGATCTTCAACCACATCACGCTGCGCGTGCCGGGGCCGGAGAAGCGTTTCCTCATCAATCCTTTCGGCCTGCATTACCGCGAGGTCACGGCGTCCAGCCTCGTGCTGATCGATCTCGAAGGCAACGTGCTGCGCGAGTCGAAGTGGCCGGTGAACCGTGCGGGCTTCGTGATCCATTCGGCGATCCACGGCGCCATGCCGGATGCGCACTGCGTGATGCATACGCACACGACCAACGGAGTGGCGGTTGCATCGCTGAAGAACGGCGTGTCGAGCGATAACTTTTACGGCGCCATGCTGCACGGCCGCGTGGCCTATCACGACCTGCAGGGCATCACGGTGGACCTTGCCGAGCGAGACAGCCTGGTGCGCGATCTCGGCGACAAGCACGTCATGATCCTGCGCAACCATGGCCTGCTCTCCTGGGGACACAACGTCGCCGAGGCGTACCTGCGCCTGTGGACGCTGCAGCGCGCGTGCGACGTGCAGGTCGCGGCGGGGCAGGCGGGCGGCGAGCTCAACCGGCTGTCGGGCCGCGTCATCCAGCGGATGCCGGGTGAATCGGGCCCGGGCGAGACCAAGACCTGCGACGACGTATTTGCGGCGCTGGTGCGCCTCATCGATGCGCGGGACCCCTCCTACCGTGAGTAAACTGAGATTGACGTTTACGTAAACGTCAACTAGGCTCAGCGCATGACGGACCTGTCCGACTCCGCCAAGCTCGTCTACAAGGCCAAGCACAAGATCCGCTTCGTCACCGCGGCGAGCCTGTTCGACGGCCACGACGCGTCGATCAACATCATGCGTCGCATCCTGCAGGGCTCGGGCGCCGAGGTGATCCACCTCGGGCACAACCGCTCGGTGGGCGAGATCGTCGACGCCGCGCTGCAGGAGGACGTGCAGGGCATCGCCATCTCCTCCTATCAGGGCGGCCACCTCGAGTACTTCAAGTACATGGTCGAGCTGCTGAAAGAGCGCGGCGGCGCGCACATCCAGGTGTTCGGCGGCGGCGGCGGCGTCATCGTGCCTGCCGAGATCAAGGAGCTGGAGGAGTACGGCGTCGCGCGCATCTATTCGCCCGAGGACGGCCAGCGCATGGGGCTGCAGGGCATGATCAACGACATGCTGGCGCGTTGCGATTTCGACCTCGCGCAGTACGCACCGAAGGCGCTCGAGCCAGGAAACGCGCGCTCGCTTGCACAGGTCATCACGGCCATCGAGCTCGGCGCATTCACGGGCAAATTGGAAGCGAAGCCTGCTGCCGTGCTCGGCGTCACCGGCACGGGCGGCGCCGGCAAGAGCTCGCTCACGGACGAGCTCGTGCGCCGCTTCCGGCTAGACCAGGGACCCGATCTCGGCATCGCCGTCCTGTCGGTCGATCCGACGCGCCGCAAGACCGGCGGCGCGCTCCTCGGCGATCGCATCCGCATGAACGCGATCCATGGCGGCCGCACCTTCATGCGCTCGCTCGCGACGCGCGAGACCGGCAGCGAGCTTTCCGCGGCGATCGGCGGCGCGGTCGCGGCCTGCAAGGCCGCGGGCTACGAGCTCATCATCGTCGAGACGGCCGGGATCGGCCAGGGCGACGCGGCCATCGTGCCGCTGTCCGACGTGACGCTCTATGTCATGACGCCGGAGTTCGGCGCCGCGAGCCAGCTCGAGAAGATCGACATGCTCGACTTCGCCGACTTCGTGGCGATCAACAAATTCGATCGCAAGGGCGCCGAAGACGCCCTGCGCGACGTGCGCAAGCAAGTGCAGCGCAACCGCGAGAGTTTTCGCGCCTCGCCCGATTCCATGCCGGTGTTCGGCACCATCGCGGCCCGCTTCAACGACGATGGCGTTACCGCGCTCTATCACGCGATTGCGGACAAGCTGGCGGGCAAGGGCCTGCGGTTAAAAGAGCGCCGCCTGCCGCGGCCGGAAGGCAAGGCTTCATCGAGCGTCCACGTCATCATTCCGGCGAAACGCCAGCGCTATCTCGCCGAAATCGCCGATGCGGTCCGCGCTTACCACACGCGCATCGGGGAGCAGTCCACGCTCGCCCGCGAGCGCCAGCAACTGCTCGCCACGCAAGCCATGCTGGATAAGCCGCTGGCCTCCATCGCGAAACTCGCGGCAGACAAAGAAGCGGCGCTCGACTCTGCGGCGAAGAAGCTGATCGACAGCTGGCCGAAGACCGTCAAGGCTTATTCCGGCGACGAGCAGGTCGTCAAGGTGCGCGGCTCGGAACTTCGCACGCGGCTGACCAGCACCTCGCTCTCGGGTACGAAGGTGCCGAAAGTGGCGCTGCCCAAGTTCGAGGACCACGGCGGGCTCCTGCGCTGGCGCATGCGCGAGAACCTGCCCGGCGAGTTTCCTTTCACCGCGGGCGTATTCCACTTCAAGCGCGAGAACGAGGATCCGACCCGCATGTTCGCCGGCGAGGGCGATCCGTTCCGCACGAACAAGCGCTTCCACCTGCTCTCGAAAGACATGCCGGCGAAGCGGCTCTCCACCGCGTTCGACTCGGTGACGCTCTACGGCTTCGATCCGGACGAGCGGCCGGACATCTACGGCAAGGTCGGCAACTCGGGCGTTTCCATCGCCACGCTCGACGACATGAAGGTGCTGTACTCGGGCTTCGATCTGTGCAACCCGGCGACCTCGGTCTCGATGACCATCAATGGGCCGGCGCCGACGATCCTCGCCATGTTCTTCAACACGGCGATCGACCAGCAGGTGGAGAAGCTCGGCCGCAAGCCGACGGTCCAAGAGCTTGCCGGGATCAAGGCGAAAACGCTGGCCAGCGTCCGCGGCACCGTGCAGGCCGACATCCTGAAGGAAGACCAGGGTCAGAACACCTGCATCTTCTCGACCGAGTTCTCGCTCAAGGTGATGGGCGACATCCAGGAGTACTTCATCGCCCATGAGGTAAAGAACTTCTACTCGGTGTCGATCTCCGGCTATCACATCGCCGAGGCCGGCGCGAACCCGATTTCTCAATTGGCGTTCACGCTGGCCAACGGGTTCACGTTCGTCGAGGCCTACCTCGCGCGCGGCATGAAGGTCGACGACTTCGCGCCCAACCTCTCGTTCTTCTTCTCTTACGGCATGGACCCGGAATACGCGGTCCTCGGCCGCGTCGCGCGGCGCATCTGGGCGGTGGCGCTGAAGAACCGCTATGGCGCGAACGAGCGCAGCCAGAAGCTCAAATTCCACTCGCAGACCTCGGGCCGCTCGCTGCACGCGCAGGAGATTGCGTTCAACGACATCCGCACGACGCTGCAGGCGCTGATCTCGACGTACGACAACACCAATTCACTGCACACCAACGCCTATGACGAGGCGATCACCACGCCGACCGAGGAATCGGTACGCCGCGCGATGGCGATCCAGCTCATCATCAACAAGGAATGGGGCGTCGCCAGGAACGAGAACCCGAACCAGGGCTCCTTCCTGATGGAGGAGCTGACCGACCTCGTCGAGGAAGCGGTGCTGAAGGAGTTCGAAGCGATCTCGAGCCGCGGCGGCGTGCCGGGCGCGATGGAGACGGGCTATCAGCGCAGCAAGATCCAGGAGGAGTCTCTTTATTACGAGCACAAGAAGCACGACGGCTCCTACCCGATCGTCGGCGTCAACACCTTCCGCAGCCCTCACGGTGACCCGACGCCACAGAAGCTCGAGCTCATCCGCTCGAGCGAGGCCGAGAAGCAGTCGCAACTGAAGCGTCTGCGCGATTTTCAGAAGAAGAACGAGCGGGAAGCGCCAGCGATGCTCGAGCGCCTGCGCCAGGCGGTGATCGCGGATGAAAACGTCTTCGAGGTGCTGATGGACGCGGTGCGCGTCTGCTCATTGGGGCAGATCACGCATGCGCTGTTCGAAGTCGGGGGCCAGTACCGCCGCAGCATGTAAACGTCTTCCTAGGCGTAGGGTTGGTTATTGGCACGGACACAATTGCAGGTTCGGCCGCGCTCAATCGAAGACGAATTTGCGCTTCTGGAGAGCAAAGCTGACGAGTAATAAGGCGCGTGACAAACGAGCTGTTCGCCAATTACGTAGCCACGGCTGGAAAGTCTTAACTATTTGGGAATGCCAGATAAGGAAGGATAGCTGGCAAGCTACGGCTATAGACTTCCTTGCAGTCCGGTCTCGGCGTAGCTAATTCACCGTCGCGCCCGTTTCCTTCACGACTTTGCCCCACTTCGCGTCTTCGGCGCGCATGTAGCGCAGGAGCTCCTCGCCGCTTGTCGCGTCCGCTTCGACGCCGGCTTGGCGGAACTTGGCCTGGAGGTCGCGATCCGTCAGTGCCTTGGCGATCTCCGTCGTCAGGCGCTGGACGAGGTCTTTCGGCATCCCCGGCGGGCCGGAGATGCTGAGCCATAGCGTCGCCTCGTAGCCCGCAACGCCGGCCTCCGCCATTGTCGGCACGTCGGGCAGCTCGAACCATCGCTTGGGCGTCGTGACCGCGAGCGCTTTCAAGCGCCCGGCTCTCACCTGGCCAAGGACGTTCGGCACGCCGGCGAACGACACGCCCACTTCGCCCGCGAGCAGGTCCTGCATCGCCGTGCCGCTACCTTTGTACGGCACATGGTTGAGCTGTACGCCCGCCATCGAGTTGAACAGGGCACCGACCAAGTGCTGGGAGCTCCCATTACCTGAGCTGGCGTAGTCGATCGCACCCGGCTTCGCCTTTGCCGCAGCAATGAGCTCGCGCACGTTGGCCACGGGAAGCTTTTTCGGGTTCACCACCAGCACGTAGGGCCCGGACGCCATCATGCTGATGTGCGTGAAGTCCTTGAACACGTCGTACTGCAGATTCTTGTAGAGATGCGAGCTGATGATGTGCGTCGCGCCGGTGATGGCGAGCGTGTAGCCGTCGGGCGCCGCCTTGGCGACGTAGTCCCAGCCGATGGTGCCGCCGGCGCCCGGCTTGTTCTCCACGAAGAACTGCTTTCCGAACTGCTCGGAAAGACGCGGCGCGAGGATGCGCGCCGGCGTATCGGCGAAGCCGCCGGGGGAGAGCGGAACCACGAGGCGCACGGGGCGCGACGGATAGTCTTGAGCGACGACGCGGGTGGCGATGCAGAGCAGAAGGATAGAGAGGCGGGTCATGCGCGGTACACCGGTTCGGGCTGGGTGAAGAAGGCGTGCAAGAGGTGGTAGACCATAAGGTAGTTTTTCTGCTGGAAGCTCGCGTGAGATATGCCGGCCATGACCGCGAACTGCTTGTCGGGGTTCGGCAGGCGGCGGTAGAACTCGATCAGGTCATCGAAGGACGCGATGCCATCGAATTCGCCGCGCAGGACGAGCGTCGGCACGGTGAGCTTCGTCGGATCGACGAGCGGCAGCTTCGAGCACATGTCGACGTAGGTGCCGGTCGGCACGGAGTCGTCGAGCTTCAGGATCGCGTCGGCGAAGGCTTCGATGGTCGCCCTGTCCGCAGTCCCCGGGTGGTCGCGCTCGAAGATGCTGTGCACGAACGCGCGATCGATCGGACGCCGGTTCTTCGCTGCGAACTCGGGCAGGCGCTTGCGGCGTTGCTCGAGCGTCGGACTGCCTTTGCCGGTCCACACGAACGCATCGAGCGCGAGACGTGCCACGCGCTCCGGGTGACGCTGAGCGAAGAGCGCCGCCTTCAACGCGCCGGACGAGATGCCGTATATCAGGAGCCGCTTTGCGCCCGCCGTCTTCTGGATGTATGCGGTTCCCGCCTCGAGGTCGTCGGCGCCGTTTGGGATATCGCAATTGATCGGGCGCGATTTGTCCGAGCGGCCGTAGCCCTCGTTATCCATCGTCCAGGTGTCGAAGCCGCGCTCGGCGAACCATTCCATGGCCGAGGAATGGGATCGCCCGGGCACGTGCAGATCGAAGGTCGGCTGGGACGCCATCGACGAGCCGTGCACGAAGAGGATGGTCCCGGCCGTGGTGGCCGCGGGTTGCTTGCGCCAGAGAAAGAGCTTGACGTCGCCTTTGCGCGTCCAGTGTTCGGTGCCGTTCATGACCCGAACTTTAAAGGATTCTGTGCAAGAATCCGCCGTCCTGGCCTAAGGGAGGAGCTCGACGAACGAGGGCATCGAGATGCTGGACACGTTTCCCAAGCTGCTCATGCACCACGCCGGGGTGCGCGGCGAGCGGCCGGCGATCCGCGAAAAGGATCTCGGCATCTGGCAGACCTGGACGTGGCACGAGTTCGCCGACGAGGCGCGCTTTCTCGCCTGCGGCCTCGCCGAGGCCGGGCTCACGCGCGGCAGTCACTTCGCCCTCGTCGGCGCCAATCGTCCGCGCATCTATGCCGCAATGGCGGCCGCGCAATGCCTCGGCGCGATTCCCGTCCCGCTCTACCAGGATGCGGTCGCGGCCGAGATGGCATTTCCGTTGCGCAACGCGGAGGTCGGCTATGCGCTGGCCGAGGACCAGGAACAAGTCGACAAGCTGCTCGAGGTCCTGCCGCAGTGCCCGGCGCTCAAGCACATCTACTACGACGATCCGCGCGGCTTGCGCCATTACGCCCAGCCGGAGCTCGAGAGCTATGAAGCGCTCCTCGCTCGCGGACGCGAGTCCTACCGGCGCGACCCGGCGTTCCTCGAGTCCGAGATCGCCAAAGGCAACGGAACCGACACCGCGGCGCTCTTTTTCACTTCGGGCACTACCGGCACGCCAAAAGGCGTCGTACTCACCAACACGAACCTGATCGAGCGCTCGAGAGTCGTCGCCGACTGGGAGCACATCACCGATCGCGATGTGGTGCTCGCCTTCATGCCGCCCGCCTGGATCGGCCAGAACATCTTCTCGTATGCGCAGCCGCTCGTCGCCGGCTACTGCATTTGCTGTCCCGAATCGGCCGAAACCGTGACCACCGACATGCGCGAGATCGGCCCGACGTATTACTTCGCGCCGCCGCGCGTGTTCGAGGCCCTGCTGACCCAGGTATCCGTGCGCATGGACGACGCGGCCACCCCGAAAAAGTGGCTCTACCACTACTTCATGGGGGTGGCGCGCCGCGTCGGCGAGCGCATCATGGAAGGCAAGCCGGTCGGCTTCCTCGCGCGCCTGCAGTACGCTCTGGGCGATCTTTTCGTCTACGGCCCTCTGCGCAACGTGCTCGGCATGGGTCGCATCCGCATTGCCTACACCGGCGGCGAGGCGATCGGGCCGGATCTGTTTGTTTTCTACCGTTCGCTCGGAGTGAATCTCAAGCAGCTCTACGGCTCCACCGAAACCAGCGTCTTCGTCTGCATCCAGCCGAATGACAAGGTGAAGCCGGACACCGTCGGCCCGGCGGTGCCGGGCGTCGAGCTGAAATTCACGCGCGAGCGCGAGCTCCTGATCCGCTCGCCGGGCCTATTCAAGGAGTACTACAAGAACCCGCAGGCGACGCTGGAAGCCAAGGATGCGGAGGGCTGGTTCCACACGGGCGACGCCGGCTATATCGACGCCGACGGCCACCTCAAGATCATCGATCGCGCGAAGGATGTTGGCGCGTTGACCGACGGCACGCTCTTCGCCCCGAAGTACCTCGAGAACAAGCTCAAGTTCTTTCCGTACATCAAGGAAGCGGTCTGCTTCGGCGACCGGCGCGACAAGGTGTGCGCTTTCATCAACATCGACATGGAGGCGGTGGCGAACTGGGCCGAGAAGCGCAACCTCGCGTACTCCGGCTATGTCGATCTTGCCTCGCACGACGCAGTGAGCGCGCTGGTGCGCGAATGCGTCGAGAAGGTGAATGCCGACCTCGCGCAGGAGGCCGAAATCGCCAATTCGCAGGTGCATCGCTTCCTGATCCTGCACAAGGAGCTCGACGCCGATGACGAGGAGCTCACCCGGACAAGGAAGGTGCGGCGGCGGTTCATCGGAGAAAAATACGCGCCGCTCGTCGCGGCGCTGTACGACGGCAGCCATAGCGTGCACATCGAGGCGCAGGTCCGCTACGAGGACGGCCGCACGGGCAAGATCTCGGCCGACCTGAGGATCGCCGAAGCGCGAAGCTTCCCGCCCGCGGCAGCGCGGCGCGCCGCGTAGCCGCGTGGAGCGCAGCCAGCCGGTCGGCGAACTGCTGCTCTCGGTTGAAGACGTGTCGCTCGCGTTCGGCGGCGTGAAGGCGCTGAACGGCGTCTCGTTCGACGTCCATAGCCACGAGGTGCGCGCCATCATCGGGCCGAACGGCGCCGGCAAGAGCTCGATGCTGAACGTCCTGAACGGCGTCTACCATCCGCAGCAGGGCACGATCCGCTTCCGCGGCGAGGAATTCCGCGACATGGACTCGCATCACGCGGCGGAGCTCGGCATTGCCCGCACGTTCCAGAACATCGCGCTCTTCAAGGGCATGACGGTGCTCGACAACGTCATGACCGGCCGCAACCTCAAGATGCGCTGCAATTTCCTCGAGCAGGCGCTATGGATCGGCCGCGCGCGGCGCGAGGAGATCGAGCACCGCCGCGCCGTCGAGCAGATCATCGATTTCCTCGAGATCCAGCACGTGCGCAAGACGCCGGTCGGGCGGCTGCCTTACGGATTGCAGAAGCGCGTCGAGCTGGCGCGCGCGCTCGCTGCCGAGCCGGTGATGCTGCTGCTGGATGAGCCGATGGCCGGCATGAACCTCGAGGAAAAGCAGGACATGTGCCGCTTCATCCTCGACGTGAACGACCACTACGGCACGACGATCGTCCTCATCGAGCACGACATGGGCGTGGTGATGGACATCTCCGATCGGGTGGTGGTCCTCGACTACGGCCGCAAGATCGCCGACGGCACGCCGGAGACGGTGCGCAACGACCAGAAAGTCATCGACGCCTATCTGGGCGTGGCGCACGCATGAACTTCTTCATCGAGGTCCTCGCCGGAGGCCTGCTCGCAGGCGTGATGTATTCGCTCGTGGCGCTCGGCTTCGTCATCATCTTCAAGGCCTCCGGGGTCTTCAATTTTGCGCAGGGCTCGCTCGTCTTCTTCGCGGCCCTTACGTTCGTTTCGCTGCTCGAGCGCGGCTGGAACCTCTGGCTTGCGCTCGCCGTGACGCTGATTGCGATGGTGCTGCTCGGCATCTTGATCGAGCGCACGGTGCTCAGGCCGCTCGTCAACCAGCCGCCGATCACCCTCCTCATGGCGACGATCGGTCTCACGTTCGTGCTGGAGGGGTTGTCGCAGATCCTGTGGGGCTCGCAGCCGCACGGCCTCGAGCTCGGCATTCCGGACGTGCCGATCGAGTGGCTGTCGGAAAAGTGGAACATCAACATCAGCCAGTTCGACCTTTTCGCCGCGTTCGTCGCCGGCGTGCTGGTCGCCGTCCTCGCGGTGCTATTCCAGAAGACGCGCATCGGACGCGCGCTGCGCGCGGTCGCCGACGATCACCAGGCGGCGCTCGCCGTCGGCATTCCGCTGCAGCACATCTGGGCCATCGTCTGGGCCGTCGCGGGATTCGTCGCGCTCGTCGCCGGCGTGATGTGGGGCGTGCGCAACGGCGTGCAATACGCGCTCACCTTCACCGCGCTCAAGGCGCTGCCGGTGCTGATCCTCGGCGGCTTCGAGTCGATCGCCGGCGCGATCGTCGGCGGCCTGATCATCGGCGCGAGCGAGAAACTGGCGGAGGTCTACCTCGGGCCCTACGTGGGCGGCGGCATCGAATCGTGGTTCGCCTACGTCGTGGCGCTCCTCTTCCTGCTCGTGCGGCCGGAGGGGCTGTTCGGCGAAAAAATCATCGACCGCGTATAGGAAAACGCCCCAGAGATGCTCTACCGCGAAGCCGGCCAGTTCAAATCCACCTACGCCGAGGACCAGCAGATCTTTCCGATCCTGCAGGACCGCGTGGCCATGGCGGCCTTGCTCGTCGTCGCCTTTGTCGTCGTGCCGCTGATCGGCAACCAGTACTGGCTGTCGGCGATCCTCACGCCGTTCCTGGTGCTGGCGCTCGCGACCCTCGGCCTGAACATCCTCACCGGCTATGCCGGGCAGCTCTCGCTCGGCACTGCAGCCTTCATGGCGGTGGGCGCCTTCATGGCGTACAACGCGATGCTGCGCATTCCGCACATGCCGATCCTCGGTGCGTTCATCATCGGCGGCCTGTGCGCGGCGGCGGTCGGCGTCGTCTTCGGCCTGCCCAGCCTGCGGATCAAAGGCCTCTACCTCGCGGTCGCAACCCTCGCCTGCCAGTTCTTCGTTCTGTGGGCGATCAACCGCATCGGCTGGTTCTCCAACCACAGCTCGTCCGGCGTGATCAGCGCGCAACGCATCGAGATCCTCGGCTTTCCGGTGGAGCATTCGCAGGGCAAATACCTGCTCACGCTGTCGATCGTCGCGGTGATGGCGCTCGCGGCGAAGAACCTGATGCGCAGCGAGACCGGGCGCGCCTTCATGGCGATCCGCGACATGGACGTTGCGGCGAGCGTGATCGGCATTCCGATGATGAAGACCAAGCTGCTGGCCTTCGCCATCAGCTCCTTCTACTGCGGCGTCGCGGGCGCGCTCTATGCCTTCTGCTATCTCGGCACGGTCGAGCCGGAGGCGTTCACGCTCGACCTCTCGTTCCGCGTCCTTTTCATGGTGATCATCGGCGGCGTGGGCTCGATCTTAGGCTCGTTCCTCGGCGCGGCGTTCATAACGCTGTTCCCGATCTTCCTGAACATCGCCACCAAGTCGCTGGAGACCGCGCTGGGCATCGAGATATCGCATGCCCTCGTGTCCAACGCCGAAGCCATCATCTTCGGCGGGCTGATCATCTTCTTCCTGATCGTCGAGCCCAACGGCCTGGCCCGCCTCTGGCAGATCACCAAGGAGAAGCTCCGGCTCTGGCCCTTCCCGCATTAGTGGGGCTATACTCGCCGTTCCGCTTTTCGGAACAGATCTCTAGGAGGAGGGCTGTAATGAAATGCACCGCAATCGCCGTTGCCGCGCTGGGCATTACCCTGGCAGGGCCAGTCGGCGCGCAGAACGAGCAATTCGTCCCCGCCAACTTCTATTGGGTCGGACCCTACGCACCGGGCGGCTCGGGATTCGGCGGCGGCATCATCGATTACATGCAGATGCTGAACGAGCGCGATGGCGGCATCAACGGCGTCAAGCTCACCTGGGACAAGTGCGAGACCGAGTACAACAACGCGCGCGGCGTCGAGTGCTATGAGCGCAGCAAGAAGCACGCGCCCACCGGCGCGACGGTGATCCATCCGCTCTCGACCGGCATCACCTACTCGCTGATCGAAAAGGCTACCGCCGACCGCATTCCGATCATCTCGATGGGCTACGGGCGCACCTCGGCGGCCGACGGGCGCGTTTTCCCGTACGTGTTCCCGCTCATCACGACGTACTGGTCGCAGGCGACCGTGATGGTCAAGTTCATGGGCCAGAAGATGGGCGGCATGGACAAGTGGAAGGGCAAGAAGCTGGTCCTCGTCTATCACGACTCGGCCTACGGCAAAGAGCCGATCCCGGTGCTCACCGACATGTCCAAGCAGTACGGCTATGAGCTCACGACCATCGCCGTGCCGCACCCGGGCAACGAGCAGCAGTCGCAATGGCAGCAGATCCGCCAGATCAAGCCCGACTGGGTGATCCTCTGGGGCTGGGGCGTCATGAACCCCACCGCGCTCAAGACCGCGGCGAAGATCGGCTATCCGCGCGAGAAGATCATCGGCGTGTGGTGGTCGGGCGCCGAGGAAGACGTGCTGCCCGCCGGCTCCGCGGCGAAGGGCTACATCTCCGCCGGCTTCAACTCGCCCGGCAGCGACTTCCCCGTGATGAAGGACATCAAGAAGTACGTCTACGACAAGGGCAAGGGCGAGTTCGAGGACAAGTCGCGCTTCGGCTCGATCTACCACACGCGCGGCGTCGTGGCGGGCATCGTCACCGCCGAGGCGATCCGCAACGCGCAGGCCAAATTCGGCAAGGGCAAGCCGATCACCGGCGAGCAGATGCGCTGGGGCATCGAGCACCTCAACATCGACGACAAGCGCCTGAAGGAGCTCGGCGCCACGGGCCTGATGCCGACGCTCAAGGTGTCGTGCCTGGATCACGAAGGCTCGGGCCTGGTCAAGTTCCAGCAATGGGACGGCGCCAAGTGGAAGGTGATCACCGACTGGATGGAGCCCGACCGCAAGCTGGTGCGCGGCATGATCGAGGCGGATGCGGCGCAGTACGCCAAGGAAAAGAGCATCACCCCGCGCGACTGCGGCAAAGACCTTTAGGCGCGATTCGACTGCAAAAACGGCGGACTCGGCGTCCGCCGTTTTCTTTTGAGCCATCGCCATGCAAGCGCTGCTCGCCGTCCAGAACATCGAGGTCATCTACGACCACGTGATCCTCGTGCTGAGGGGTGTGTCGCTCGATATTCAAGAAGGTCAGATCGTGGCGCTTCTTGGCGCCAACGGCGCCGGCAAGACGACTACCCTCAAGGCGATCTCCAACCTGCTGCGCGCGGAACGCGGCGATGTGACCAAGGGCCAGTTCGTCTACAAGGGCCAGCGCATCGACCGCCTCGATCCGGCGGCGCTCGTGAAGCGCGGCATCTGCCAGGTGATGGAGGGACGGCATTGCTTCCAGCACCTCACGGTGGAGGAGAACCTGCTGACCGGCGCCTACACCCGGGGCTATCTCGGCTCCGGCGTGCGCGAGGAGCTCGAGAAGGTCTACGCCTACTTTCCCCGCCTCAAGGAACGCCGTCATTCGCAGGCGGGCTACACCTCGGGCGGCGAGCAGCAGATGACGGCGATCGGCCGGGCGTTGATGGCGCGGCCGCAGACCATCCTGCTCGACGAGCCCTCGATGGGCCTCGCGCCGCAGCTCGTCGAGGAGATCTTCGAGATCGTGAAGGATCTCAACCAAAAGGAGAAGGTGAGCTTTCTCCTCGCCGAGCAGAACACCCACATCGCGCTGCGCTACGCCGACTACGGCTACATCCTCGAGAATGGTCGCGTCGTCATGGACGGCGTGGCGAAGGACCTGGCGCAGAACGAGGACGTGAAGGAGTTCTACCTCGGCTTCTCCACCGCCGGCCGCAAGAGCTTCCGCGACGTGAAGTCCTACAGGCGCCGCAAACGCTGGCTTTGAAGCACTTCGACAAGCTGGAGACCCGCTCACCCGCCGCGCGGGAGAAAGCGCTGATGGCGGCGCTGCCTCGCCTTGTCGCGCACGCGAAGAAGAACGCGCCGGGATTTGCCCACATCCTGAAGGCTGTTCGCCCGCAGGACATCAAGACGCGCAAGGCGCTCGCCACGCTGCCCGTTACGCGCAAGTCGGACCTCGGCGCACTGCAAAAAGAAATGCCGCCGCTCGGCGGACTGAATGCGACACCGGTCGCGAAGCTCGGCAAGCTCTTCGTCTCGCCGGGTCCGATCTACGATCCCGAGGGCCGCGGGCCCGACTGGTGGCGCACGGCGCGCGGGCTCTTCGCCGGCGGCTTCCGCGCCGGCGACCGCGTCATCGACACCTTCGCCTACCACTTCACGCCGGCCGGCTCGATGCTGGAATCGGGCTTGCTCGCGCTCGGCTGCAGCGTGATCCCGGCAGGCACGGGCCACACGGAAGTACAGGCCGCGACGATCAATGGACTCGGTGCAAGCGGCTATGTCGGCACGCCGTCGTTCCTGAAGCTGATCGTGGAGAAGGCGGACGAGCTCAAGATCGACATTTCGTGCCTCAAGCGCGCCCAGGTGGGCGCCGAATACCTGCCTTCTGCGCTACGCGCGGCGATGCGCGAGCGTGCCATTGTGGTGACGCAGATGTACGGCAGCGCCGACCTCGGCCTCATCGCCTACGAGGCCCTGGACAAGAACGGCGCCGTTTGCGAGGGCATGATTCTCGAGGAAGCGCTGATCCTCGAGATCGTGCGACCCGGCACCGGCGATCCGGTGCCGCAGGGCGAAGTGGGCGAGGTGGTCATCACGAGCTTCAACAAGGACTACCCGCTCATCCGCTTCGCCACCGGTGACCTGTCGGCCGTGCTGCCGGGCAAGAGCCCGTGCGGCCGCACCAACGTGCGCATCAAGGGCTGGATGGGACGCGCCGACCAGAGCACCAAGGTGCGCGCTATGTTCGTGACGCCGAAGCAGGTCGACGAGATCGCGAAGCGCCACACCGAGATCTTGCGTGCGCGGCTCGTCGTCTCAGGCGAACCCGGCGCCGATCAGATGACGCTCAAGTGCGAGGTGCGCGAGCGATCCGGTGGCCTGGCCGACGCCATCGTCGCCTCCATCCGCGATGTCACCAAGCTGCGCGGCGAGGTGGAGCTCGTCGAGTCAGGCAGTCTGCCGAACGATGGCAAGGTGATCGAGGACCTTCGGAAGTATGGCTAACTCCACTCAGCCCCTTGAAGGACGACGCGATAGCGGTCCGGGTCTTCAAACGTTCGCCCGTGGCGCTGCCAATAGGGATTGAAGGATGGCACCTCCACAAAGCCGGCGCGGAGCATGGCGGCGCAAGCTTGCTGCCACTCGGCGCGTTCGGGTACATAGAAGACGATAAGGTCTTCTGGCGTTGGCGCCGGAACTACAGGGTGCGTCCGACAATACGTGAATTCGAAGTGGTAGGGCTGCCCCGGTGTTCCGAGGATGACGCCGTCGAATCCGTCGTGGTCTTCGAAGCGCCCTAGCTCTAGCAAGCCGAGGCCGTCGCGGTACATGGCGACCGAGCGCTGCAACGCGCTGACTGGGCGGGCGATGCGCATCTGAGCATTCATTGATGCTTACTTCGCTGACCGAACCGCGGCCACCGGCAGCGTATCTACCCGGCGCATTTCCGCGTTGCGCACGACCGCGGGCTCGGCGAGGAACGCCTTGGCGAAGTCGATCGCGTCGGCGCCCCAGAACACCTCGCCATCGATAACCAGGCTCGGCACGCCGAACACGCCGCGCGACGCGGCCTCCTCGGTGTTGGCGCGCAGCGGGTCCTTCGCCTCCGAGAGCTGCGTTTCGGCGACGCCAAGCTCGCGGCAGAGCGCTGAGAAGCGCGCCGGATCGTCCGCACGCTCGCCGCTCATCCATACCCATTCGAAAATGCGTTTGACCGCGTCGGGCTTGCTGCCGCAGGCTAGCGCGAGCCGCAGGTGCGGCAGCGGGTCGAAGGGGTGCGCGGCGGGAAAACGAAACGGCACGCCGAGCTCATGCGCCCACCAGGTGCACCAGCGGTAGGTCCAGCGGCGCTTGGCGGGGATCTCGGCCGGGCCCTTCTGCCCCCAGTGATTCAAGAGGCCCGCGAAGAGCACCGGCTTGTAGTTCACCGGGTGGGAGAATTCGCCGAGCCGGTGCAGCGCGATGTACGCGTAGGGCGAGACAAAATCGAAATACCAGTCGACGCTAGGAGTGGCCATGACGGTGAGGATCGATAAGAAGGGCAGGGTGTGGACGGTGATCCATTCGCGCACCGAGTCGCGCAACGCGATGGATCCGGAAAGCGCGGATGCGCTCGTCGCTGCTTTTCAAGCGTTCGACAAAGACCCAGAGGCCGCCGCCGCAGTGCTGTGGGGCGAGGGCGGCGCTTTCTGCGCCGGCTGGGACCTCAAGTACTGCGCCACCATGATCGAGGATGCGAAGCAGCTGCACGAGATCGATTACCCGCGCGACGATCGCAAGCCCATCCCGCGCGGTCCGCTCGGCCCGACCCGGCTCGAGCTCGACAAGCCTGTGATCGCCGCCGTCGCAGGCCCCGCGGTCGCCGGCGGCTTCGAGCTTGCCTTGTGGTGCGACGTGCGCGTCATGGAGGAGTCGGCCTACTTCGGCGTCTATTGCCGGCGCTGGGGCGTGCCGCTCATCGATGGCGGCACCGTCCGTCTGCCGCGCATCGTCGGTATGGGGCGCGCGATGGAGATCATCCTCACCGGCCGGAAGGTGCCGGCGGACGAGGCGCTGCGCATCGGCGCCTGCGAGCACGTCGTGCCGGACGGCAGCTCGCGCGAGTTCGCCGAGGCCATGGCGCACGAGATCGCGCGGTTCCCGCAGGCCTGCGTGCGCGCCGACCGGCGCTCGGCCTACCTGCAGCAAGGCCTGCCGCTCCGCGCGGCGATGAGGAAGGAGTGGTACAACGGTTTTCCCGCGTTCGAGATCGACGGTGCGGCCGGTGCCGAGCGCTTCGCCGCCGGCAAGGGCCGGCATGGGGACTTCAACGACATCTGAAGATCCGCGGGCCTGGCTCGCGGACAGCTCGCTCTGGTCGCTGGTCGCCGCCAACATCCTCGTCCTGGCGCTCGCGCTGTATCTGCACTGGAGCTTCGGTTCGCTGCTGCTGCTCTACTGGACGCAAAGCGTGGTGATCGGTGCGGCCAACGTCTGCCGCATCCTCGGACTCGAGCGCTTCTCGACCGAAGGCTTCACCGTGAACGGACGGCCGGTCGAGCCGACGCCGGAGACGAAGCGCAGGACCGCGGGGTTCTTCGCCGGGCACTACGGTGTCTTTCACCTGGGATACCTCGTCTTTCTCCTTGTCATGCTTCGCGGCAAGGCGCTGTGGGCCTGTCCTGTTCGGCACGGCGCTCTTCGCGCCCGCGGCGTTGGGAATCGCGCTGTTTGCGGCGCTGAAGACGGCCGCGGACGTCGCCATGCACGTCGTTGAGCACCGGCTCCTCAGGAAGGCTCGCTCGCGACCTGCCGTTGCGGCAGCTGACGCAGTACCGCTTCGCGCTCCGCCTCGGTCATAGCGCCCCAGCGCGCGATTTCATCGAGCGTGCGCGCGCAGCCGAGACAGAGTCCGCGCTGCGGATCCATCTGGCATACCTTGACGCAGGGAGATTTCACCGCCTGCGCTTAGCGGCGATCGCGCGCGCGGTCTTCGACGAGGGCTCGCGGCCGAGCACTCCGCAGATCCAGGCGCCGATGTCCACCAGCTTGTCGAGATCCACCCCGGTGCGCACGCCGAGGCCGTTCAGCATGTACACCACGTCTTCAGTCGCCACGTTGCCGGAGGCGCCCGCCGCGTAGGGGCAACCGCCGAGCCCGGCGATCGAGGCGTCGAAGGTCCCGACGCCGACCTCCAGCGAAGCGTAGATGTTGGCGAGCGCCTGGCCATAAGTGTCGTGGTAGTGGCCGGCTAGCTTCCCGACCGGCACGCGGTCCGCGCAGGCCTCGATCATCGCCTTCGTCTTGCCGGGCGTGCCGGTGCCGATCGTGTCGCCGAGCGACACTTCGTAGCAGCCCATCTCCGCCAGCGCGGCGGCGACATCGGCGACGCGCTTGGGCGCTATGTCGCCTTCATAGGGGCAGCCGAGCACGCACGAGACGTAGCCGCGCACTCTTATCCCATATTTCTTTGCCTCTAGGGCCACCGGGCGGAAACGCTCCAATGACTCGGCGATCGAGCAATTGATGTTCTTCTTCGAGAACGCTTCCGATGCCGCGGCAAAGACGGCGACCTCCGTCGCGCCGGCAGCGCGCGCCGCCTCGAATCCCTTGAGGTTCGGCGCGAGCACCGGATAGTCGACGCCGGGTTTGCGCTGGATGCGCTCGAGCACTTCGGTGTGGTCCGCCATCTGCGGCACCCACTTCGGCGAGACGAAGGCGGTGGCTTCCACCGTCGGCAGCCCCGCATCGGCCAGGCGCTCGATCAGCTCGACCTTGACCGCGGTGGATACTTCCTTGGGCTCGTTCTGCAGCCCGTCGCGAGGTCCCACTTCGACGATGCGGACGGGGTTCATTCGACGCGGATCAGCTCCGCCCCCTCGGGCACCTGCTCGCCGGCGGCGTAGTGAATCTCTTGCACGGTGCCGTCTGCGGGCGCGGTGATGGTGTGCTCCATTTTCATCGCCTCTAGGATGAGGAGCGGCTGGCCTTTCTTGACCTTGGCACCGGCTTCGACGAAGAGCTTGATGACGCGCCCCGGCATCGGTGCGGCAAGCGAGCCGCTGCCCGCGTCTAGGTCGAGTGCGCCGAGTTCCTCCTTGAGCGCCAGCGTCCAGCGCAGGCCGTCGTGGAACACGTGCCAGCTGCGGCCATCGCGCACTGTTTCCGCTTTGTTGCTTCCTGGTGCGTGGGCGTGCCCGTCGATCGCCAGCCGGCGGCCTTCGGCGCCGAAGGCGACGCGCACATGGTGCTCGCCGCCGCCGGCGAGGAAGACGAAATCGTGGTGCGATTCCTCGTTCAGCCGCCAGCCATCGACCTCGTGCCAGGGCGAATGCCGATCGCCCGAGCGCTCGGCACGCTCGCCTGCGGTGCGCTCTTCGTGGGCGAGCTCGGCGAGCGCGGCTGCCGCCAGCACTTCCTGCGGCACCGCGCCGCGCGGTCGAAAGAGCGCGCTGCGATGGCGCTCGATCAGGCCGGTATCGAGCTCCGCCTTGGCGAACGCCGCGCTCTCGCAGACGCGTCGCAGGAACTCGACATTGGTCGTTACGCCGACGATCTGTACCTCGCCGAGCGCGTGGACCAATTTCGCCACGGCGCTGCCGCGATCGTCGCCATGCACGATGACCTTGGCGATCATCGGGTCGTACCAGGGCGAGATCTCCGCGCCTGGCTCGACGCCCGTGTCGACTCGTGCATTCGACGGGAACTCGACGTGCACCAGTCTTCCCGTCGAGGGGAGGAACTCGCGCTCGGGATCCTCGGCGTAGATGCGCGCCTCGATGGCGTGGCCCTTCACCTTCATCTGTTCCTGCGTGAACGGCAGGCGCTCACCCGCTGCGACACGCAGCTGCAGCTCCACGAGATCGAGTCCCGTGATCATCTCGGTGACCGGGTGCTCGACCTGCAGGCGGGTATTCATCTCCATGAAGTAGAAGCGGCCGTCCTGCTCGGTGATGAACTCCACCGTCCCGGCGCCGGTATAGCGGATCGCCTTGGCCGCGGCCACCGCCGCGGCGCCCATCTCGGCTCGCTTGCCGAAATTCGGCGCCGGCGCCTCCTCGATCACCTTCTGGTGGCGGCGCTGCACCGAACAGTCGCGCTCGAAGAGGTGCAGCACGCTGCCGTGCGTGTCGCCGAACACCTGCATCTCGATGTGGCGCGGCCGCTCCAGGTAGCGCTCGATCAACACCCGGTCGTCGCCGAAAGACCCTTTGGCCTCGCGACGCGCACCGTCCAGCGCTTCGGCGAAGCTTTTCTTGTCCTGCACGACGCGCATCCCCTTGCCGCCGCCGCCGGCCGAGGGCTTGATGAGCACCGGGAATCCGATTCGCGCTGCCTCCTTTTCCAGTAGCGCGGCGGCCTGGTCTTCGCCGTGATAGCCCGGCACGAGCGGCACGCCGGCCTTCTCCATCAGCCGCTTCGCGGCGGCTTTGTCGCCCATTGCCGCGATGGCTTCGGGCGTCGGGCCGATGAAAGCGATGCCCGCGCGCTGGCAGGCAGCGGCGAAGTCCTCGTTTTCGGAAAGGAAGCCGTAGCCGGGATGAATCGCCTCGGCGCCGCTCTTCTTTGCGGCGGCGAGGATTGCCTCGATGTTGAGATAGCTCTCGGCAGCTGGCGGCGGCCCGATGCGATGGCTTTCGTCCGCGAGTCTTACGTGCAGGGCGCCGCGATCCGCGTCCGAATACACCGCCACGCTGCGGATGCCCATCCGCTTCGCCGTCCGCATGACGCGGCAGGCGATCTCGCCGCGGTTGGCGATCAGGATTTTCCGGAAAACCATTTTGGTTTGCGTTTCTCGAGGAAGGCCGCGATGCCTTCCTTGCCTTCAGGCGAGGCACGGATCTCCGCAATGCGGCGCGCGGTATCGCCCCTCAGCTCATCGTCGATCGGCCGGCCGGTGACCTGGCGGATCAGGTCCTTGATGCGCGCGTGCGCTTCGCTGCCGCCGGCAAGCAGGTGCTGCACCAGCGCCTCGACAGTTGAGTCCAGCTCGGCGGCGGGGACGAGCGCCGACAGCATGCCGATACGCAGCGCCTCTTGCGCGTCGAACACCTCGGCGCCGAGGAAATAGCGGCTCGCGGCGCGCGCACCGATCGCGCGCATCACGTACGGGCTGATGGTCGCCGGCGAGAGTCCGAGCTTGGCTTCCGAGAAGCAGAACTTCGCCTCCGGCGTTCCGACCGCGATGTCGCAGGCCGCGACGAGGCCCGTGCCCCCGGCGAACGCCGGCCCGTGGACACGCGCGATCGTCGGCTTGTCCAGACCATCGAGCGTGGCGAGCATCTCGGCGAGCGCGCGCGCATCGCGCAGGTTGTCGTCGTAGCCGTAGCCCGCCATGCGCTTCATCCAGTTCAGGTCGGCGCCTGCGCAGAAGGCAGGGCCGTTGCCGCCGAGCACCACGACCTTGACCATAGCGTCGCTATTGAGCGCGCTGAATGTCTGGGTGAGGGACGCAATCAAGGCATCGTCGAAGGCGTTGCGCACATCCGGCCGGTTGAGCGTGACGCGAGCGACGCCGTCCTTCTTGTCGACAAGCAGGTTCATCCGATGCGCGGCTCGATCACCACTTCGCTCTTTACAGAATTGGCGATGTAGCACTTCTCGTGGGCTTTGTGGTGCAGCGCGCGGTGTTCTTCCTCGGTCGGCGCGCTTCCCGAGAAGGTCACCAGCGGGTGCAGCGTCACCTTCGAAATCCAGGTCTTGTCCAGCTCGCCCACGGCTTCGTCGACGTAGCGGTCGACGACGAACTTGCGCACCTGGGCGAGATGCAGGAACCAGAGCATGTGGCACGAAGAGAGCGACGCGATGAACGCCTGCTCGGGGTCGACGCCTGGCGCGGGCGGCACCGTCTTCGGGATGTTGCCGGGCGCAGCGTTCGCGGGCACGGTGATGCCTTGCTCGAAGCGCAGAGCGTGCTTGCGGCTATAGGTCTCGTAGACGAACTCCTGTCCGTCGCGGGACCACTCGATGGTGGCGCGATGCTCGCTCACATCCTAAACACGCCGAAGCGTGTCCTCTCGATGGGTGCATTCAGGGCAGCCGAGACGGCCAGCCCTAGCAATCGGCGCGAGTCCGCTGGGTCGACCACGCCGTCGTCCCAGAGGCGCGCGCTCGAGTAATAGGGATGGCCCTGGCGCTCGTACTGGTCGCGGATCGGCTGCTTGAATTTCTCCTCCTCCTGTTTGGAGGGGAAATCTCCTCGCACCGTAGCGAGTACGCTGGCCGCCTGCTCGCCGCCCATGATCGAGATGCGCGCGTTGGGCCACATCCACAGCATGCGCGGCCCGTAGGCGCGGCCGCACATGCCGTAGTTGCCGGCACCGAAGGAGCCGCCGACGATCATGGTGAACTTCGGCACCGCCGCCGTGGCGACGGCGGTGACCATCTTGGCGCCGTCCTTGGCTATGCCGCCGGCTTCGTACTTCTTGCCGACCATGTAGCCGGTGATGTTCTGCAGGAAGAGGAGCGGGACGCCGCGCTGCGCGGCGAGCTCGATGAAGTGCGTGGCTTTCAGCGAAGACTCGGAGAAAAGGATGCCGTTGTTGGCGAGGATCGCGACCGGGTAGCCGTGCAGGTGCGCGAAGCCGGTGACGAGCGTCGTGCCATAGTTCTGCTTGAATTCATGCAGCTCCGAGCCGTCCACCATGCGCGCGATCAGCTCGCGCACGTCGTAGGGCTTGCGATGGTCGGCGGGAATGACGCCGTACATTTCGTCGGCCGGATAGAGCGGCTCGCGCGGCTCGCGCACGTCGAGAGCGACCTGCTTGCGGTAGTTGAGGTTCGCCACGATGCGCCGCACGAGCGAGAGCGCATGCGCATCGTTCAGCGCGTAGTGGTCGGCCACGCCTGAGACGCGCGTGTGCACTTCGGCACCGCCGAGCTCTTCGGGCGTGACCACTTCCCCGGTCGCTGCCTTCACGAGCGGCGGGCCGCCGAGAAAGATGGTGCCCTGGCCCTTGACGATGATCGACTCGTCGGACATCGCCGGCACGTAGGCGCCGCCCGCCGTGCACGAGCCCATGACGCACGCGATCTGCGGGATGCCGGCGGCCGACATGTTGGCGATGTTGTAGAAGATGCGGCCGAAGTGCTCGCGATCGGGGAAGACGTTGTCCTGCTCGGGCAGATAGCCGCCGCCCGAATCGACCAGATAGATGCACGGCAGGCGGTTCTGCGCGGCGACCTCCTGCGCGCGCAGGTGCTTCTTCACCGTCATCGGGTAATACGTCCCGCCCTTGATGGTCGCGTCGTTCGCGACGATCACGCACTCGCGACCCGAGATGCGGCCGACGCCGCAGATGATCGAGGCCGAGTGGACGTCGCCCGAGTACATGCCCCAAGCGGCGAGCTGGCCGATCTCGAGGAAGGGCGAGCCCGCGTCGAGCAGCGTCCGCACGCGCTCGCGCGGCAGCATCTTGCCGCGCGCTGCATGCTTGTCGCGCGCCGCCTGGTCGCCACCGACCGTGACCGTGGCCACCTTTTCCTTCAGGTCGGCAACGAGCGCCTGCATGCGCTCGGCATTGGCGCGGAACTCGGCCGAGCGCGGATTCACCTGGCTCTTGATCGCGCTCATCCCTGGTCCAGCGTGCGCCCGATGACCATGCGCTGGATGTCGCTCGCCCCCTCGTAGATCTGGGTCACGCGTACGTCGCGCCATAGGCGCTCGACCGGGAAATCGGCCACATAGCCATAGCCGCCGTGGATCTGGATCGCGTCCGAGCACACCTTCTCGGCCATTTCGGAAGCGAACAGCTTCGCCATCGACGCCTCCCGGATGCAGGGCTGGCCGGCGCTGCGCAGCCGCGCGGCATGCAGGTAGAGCTGGCGGGCGGCTTCGACCTGCGTCGCCATGTCGGCGAGGCGGAAGTTGATCGCCTGGTGCTCGATCAACGGCTTGCCCATGCTCTTGCGTTCCTTGGCGTAGCCGAGCGCGGCCTCGAGCGCTGCCCGCGCGACGCCGGTCGCCTGCGCCGCGACGTTGATGCGCCCGGATTCCAGGTTGGCGAGCGCGATGCGATAACCGACGCCCTCCTGCGCAAGAAGATGATCGGCGGGGAGCTTGCAGTTCTCAAGCGCGATCTGTGCCGTGTCGGAGGCCCGTTGGCCGGTCTTGTCCTCGATGCGGGCCACGACGTACCCAGGTGTCTTGGTCGGCACGAGGAAGGCGCTGATGCCTTTCTTGCCGGCGCCTTTGTCGGTCACCGCGAAAACCACGGCGATGTCGGCATTCTTGCCTGAGGTAATGAACTGCTTCACCCCGTTCAGGATGTAGTGATCGCCCTTCCGCTCAGCGCGCGTAGTGATCGCGGAGGCGTCGGATCCGACGGCAGGCTCGGTGAGCGCAAAGGCGCCGAGGATCTCGCCTTTCGCCAGCGGGCGCAGCCATTGCCGCTTCTGGGCGTCGTTGCCGTAGCCGTGCACGATGCCGGCGGCGAGGTTGTTGACCATCACGATGGTCGCCGTCGCGCAGTCGCCAGCCGAGATCTCCTCGCACGCGATGGCCATCGCGCTGTAGTCGAGTCCGGCGCCGCCCCATTCGTCGGGAATCGCGATGCCGTAGAGGCCCATCTCGGCAAGGCCCTTCAGCGCCTCGCGCGGAAACTCCTTGTCGCGATCCCAGCGCGCCGCGTGCGGCGCGAGCCGCTCCTTCGCATAGCGGCGGATCGCCTCGCGGATCTCGACGTGCTCAGCCGGCACGGACATAAGTCAGTGTGTGGTGCGTGAAGAGCCCGCCCTTCTTGCCATGGCATTCGGCCACGCCGTAGATGCGGCGCTTGCCGAACTTGAGGATGCGCGCGGTGCAGTAGACATGCTCGCTCTTAGCCGGCGCGAGGAACGCGGTGTTGAGCTCCGAGGTCAGCGCGTCGCCCTCGATGCCCAGCTTCGCCTTGATGGCGAGCCACATCGCGCAGTCGGCCGCGGCCATCAGCGCCGGCCCGTTGATGATGCCGCCTGGACGCTCCAGGTTCTTGTGGTGCGGCAGCTCGAGCGTGCACTCGCCCTGCTTCACCTTCACGACGCGGAAGCCGTATGGCCGCAGGAAGCGCGACTTGTCCAGAAGCGCCTGGAACTGCTGCTTCATCAAGCGAGCTCGATCGCCATCGCGGTCGCTTCGCCGCCGCCGATGCACAGGCTCGCCACGCCGCGTTTCAAGCCGTATTTGCGCAGTGCGCCGATCAGCGTGACGAGGATCCGCGCGCCGGAGGCGCCGATCGGGTGGCCGAGCGCGCACGCGCCGCCGTGCACATTGACCTTCTCGTGCGGCAGGCCGTGCTCCTTCATCGCCGCCAGGGTGACGACCGCGAAGGCTTCATTGATCTCGAACAGATCGATGTCTTTTGCCTTCCATCCCGTGCGCTCGAAGAGCTTCGCCATCGCGCCGACCGGGGCGGTGGTGAACCAGCCCGGCTCCTGCGCGTGCGTGGACTGTCCGACGACGATCGCGAGGGGTGCGAGCCCGCGTTTCTCGGCGGTCGAGCGACGCATCATCACGAGCGCCGCGGCACCGTCGGAAATGGAGCTCGAGTTGGCGGCGGTGACCGTGCCGTCCTTGCGGAAAGCAGGCTTGAGCGTCGGGATCTTTTCGAAATTGGCCTTGAAGGGTTGCTCGTCGTTCTCGACGAAGCGCTCTTCCTTCCCCGCTTTGATGGCGATGGGTGTCAATTCCCAGGCGAACCAGCCTTCCTTGTTCGCCTTCTGTGCGCGCTGCAGCGATGTAATGGCGAACTGGTCCTGTGCTTCCCGCGTGAAGGCATATTTCTGCGCGCAGTCCTCGGCGAACGTGCCCATCAGCCGGCCTTTGTCGTACGCGTCCTCGAGGCCGTCGTAGAACATATGGTCGATGACTTGCCCGTGGCCCATGCGCAGGCCAGCCCGCGCCTTCGGCAGCAGATAGGGCGCATTGGTCATCGACTCCATGCCGCCCGCGACCATCACCTCGGCGTTGCCGGTGGAGAGGATGTCATGGGCGAGCATCGCCGCCTTCATGCCTGAGCCGCACATCTTGTTGACCGTCGTGCAGCCCGTGCCGAGCGGCAGCCCGGCGCCGAGCGACGCCTGGCGCGCCGGCGCCTGGCCTTGCCCGGCCGGCAGCACGCAGCCCATGATGACTTCGCTCACTTCGTCGGCGCCGATCTTCGCGCGCTCGACCGCGGCGCGAATCGCTGCGGCGCCCAGCTCCGGCGCGGCGAAGCCCTTCAGCTCGCCTTGGAAGGCACCCATCGGCGTACGGGCGGCGGAGACGATGACGATCGGATCGGATTGCATGACGGCTCCTTATGCGCTTTCGGCGAACAGCTCGCGGCCGATGAGCCAGCGCCGAATTTCTGAAGTTCCCGCGCCGATTTCGTACAGCTTGGCATCGCGCCACAGGCGGCCGCTTGGCGTCTCGTTGATGTAGCCCATGCCGCCGAGGGACTGGATCGCTTCGCCCGCCATCCAGGTCGCCTTTTCCGCCGCGTAGAGAATCGCGCCGGCGGCGTCCTTGCGGGTGGTCTCGCCGCGGTCGAGGGCCTGGCCGACGGCATAGACGTAGGCGCGGCAGGCGGAGAACGTGGTGTACATGTCGGCGAGCTTGCCCTGCATCAGCTGGAATTCGCCGATCGGCTGCCCGAACTGCTTGCGCTCGTGCACGTAAGGCACGACCACATCGAGGCACGCGGCCATGATGCCGAGCGGCCCGCCGGCGAGCACCGCGCGCTCGTAATCGAGCCCCGACATCAGCACCTTCACGCCTTCGCCTTCGCGTCCGAGGATGTTTTCGACCGGCACTTCGCAGTCGCGGAACACGAGCTCGCACGTGTTGGAGCCGCGCATGCCGAGCTTGTCGAGCTTCTGTGCCGTGGAGAAGCCCTTCATTCCCTTCTCGACGAGGAAGGCGGTGATGCCCTTGTCGCTCGTCTTGGCATAGACCACGAGCACGCTCGCCTCGGGGCCGTTCGTGATCCACATTTTGTTGCCATTGAGCACATACCGGTCGCCGCGCCGCTCGGCCTTCAAGCGCATGCTGACCACGTCGGAACCCGCGCCCGGCTCGGACATGGCGAGCGCGCCGACGTGCTCGCCCGAGACGAGCTTCGGCAAATGCTTGCGCTTCTGCGCCTCGGCTCCGTTGCGGCGGATCTGGTTCACGCAGAGATTCGAGTGCGCGCCGTAGGAAAGCCCGATCGACGCCGAGGCGCGCGAGATCTCTTCCATGGCAATGATGTGCGCGAGGTAGCCCATCTCGGTGCCGCCGTACTCCTCTTCGACCGTCATGCCCAGCACGCCGAGGGCACCGAGCTTGCGCCAGAGATCGGGCGGGAACTCATTCGAGCGATCGATCTCTGCCGCGCGCGGTGCGATTTCCTTGGCGGCGAAGCCGCGCACCGAGTCGCGCAGCATGCCGATGGTCTCGCCATGGTCGAAACCGAGGAAGCTCATTCTCGGTGGTCCGGCTGTCCGGCCAGCATCATGAGGGTCTGCTGCATGGTGGCGACGTGCTTGCCGTCCTGAGCGTACACCTCGGCGCGCGCGGTGAGCGAAGCCGTGGCCGACGCAAGGATGTTGATCTTGTGCTCGACCGTGACGAGCGAGCAGCCGGCGGGCATCAGAGAGTAGGCGGCGTAGCCGCAGGCCGTGTCCGCGATCATGCCGATGATCCCGCCGTGCACGAAGCCCTTCTGCGGCGTGAGGTCTTCGCGGAAGGGCAGGGTGATCTCGACTGCACTCGGTCCGACCGTAGCGAGGCTCGCGCCGATAAGCGCCATGGCCTTCTGGCGGCCGAAGCTTGCACGGATGCGCGAGTCGAAATGAGGGTCGGCGGGGCGTTCATTTGAACCGCACAGGCTACTTGACGTTTACGTAAACGTCAATCACGCGCCTGGCTAACGGCGCTTCTTCAGCTGCTGCTGGATGCGCTTTTCGAAGGTCTGGATTTCGCCGAGCTGCGCCTCGATGTCGGCGCGCTGCTGCAGCAGGCTCTTGCGATGCGTCTCGAGCACCTCGCGGAAACGCTCGAGCTGTGGCCGGTCGTCGTGCCCCGGCTCGTACATGTCGATCAGCTCGCGGATCTCGGCGAGCGTCAGGCCGAGGCGCTTGCCGCGCAGCGTGAGCTTGAGGCGCGTGCGGTCGCGCGGCGTATAGATGCGCCGCTGGCCGTCGCGCCGCGGGGCAAGGAGCCCCTGGTCCTCGTAGAAGCGAATGGCGCGCGGCGTGACATCGAACTCCTTCGCCAGTTCGCCGATGGAGAACTCGGTCCGCTCCTCGCCGGTCACGCCTAGAAGGTGTGCTGGTATTGCACGCCGAACAGATGGATCGTCGCGCTGTAGGTGCCGTTGACGATGCCTTTGCCACTGGCCGTCTGGTTGTTGTTGATGTCGGCGTCTTTCACCGTGACGTAGCTGTACCCGAGGTCTACCTTGTCCCTGGGCCTGAACTGGTAGGCGGCGCCGATCGCGAACCAGGTGCGGTCCTGGTCGGGCAGCCGCACGCTGCGCGTCGCGGCATCGGGCACGGGTGCTTGGTCGTATGCGATGCCGGCCTTCAGCCGCAATGCGCTGCTCATCTGGCAGGACGCTCCAGCCGAGTAGCGCCAGACGTCGCGGAAATTGAACGTCAGCGTATCGAGCGTCGCGCCGCTTTGGGTGCCGCTGGTCCGTACCAGGGGCAATTGCTGGATCGTGCTCCAGCGGGTCAGCGTCGCGTCGGCGAGAAGCTGCCAGCGCTCGTTGAACTGATGGACAGCGCTGAAGGCGAGACTGTCGGGCGTTTTGAGGTTGAGCTGGACGTCGCTGTCGGGCAGGCCGGCCGCCAGCAGCGCCGGACGGTTGGAGAAGCTGGTGCTGCCCTGCAGCGTGTAGCTGAGCGACGAACGGTAGTGGATTCCGACCCGCGTTGCCCGCGCCAGATCGAACAGCAAACCGAAGTTGTAGCCCCACGCGTGGCCAGAGAGCGTGGTCTTGTTCTGCCCCTCCACTCCCGGCCCGCCGACCGCGCCGAGCGCCCCCGCGCCGCCGGCCGAGAAGGCAATGACGGAGTAGTTCACCGCGGAGAGCAGATCGATCTTGCCTTCCTGGTAGCTGATGCCGCCGCCGAGGCTCACGTGCTCGCTCGCCTTGTACGAGAAGACGGGATTCACGTTCACCGTCTCCACCTTGGACTCGACGCCCTGGAACCGGCCGATCCAGTCCGAGTCATATTTCGTGGCCAGTCCGAACGGCACCGTGATTCCCACGCCGAAGTTCCACTCGGGCGTCACGTCGGTGGCGAAGAACGCGCTGGGTACGAACTTGTTTTGGCCGGCATCCCCGCCCGATCCGGTCTTGGCGGGATTGCTGAGGGCAGCCGGCACGCTCGCGCCGTTGTTGAAGGTCGTCGAGGGAGCGATATAGGTGCCGCCCAGGGAGAAGTGCTTCCCCGGCGCAAGACGCGCCATGCCGGCAGGGTTCCACCACACGGTTGTGGCGTCTTCGGCCGCGGCGGCGGCACCCGCGTAGGCGTTGCCGAGGCCGCTCGCCCCTTGTTCGTGAAGGGCAAAGCCGGCTGCCAATGCTTGCGGCGCGACGCCGACAGACAAGGCGGCCGACACGAGCGTAAACAACGTTGACTTGCGATGCATGGATATTCTTCCTCCGGTAAGCGCCGATTCGCCGTCGGCGCGGGTGAAGTAATAGGATAAAGCGTCCTCAATGTCTTCGCTCGTTTATCCCTTTCCCTCGGTTCCGCAGCCCGGCACGACGATCGAAGTCGCGCCCGGCATTCACTGGCTCAGCATGCCGCTGCCGTTCGCGCTCGACCACATCAACTTGTGGATCCTGCGCGATGAGTCCGGTTGCACGATCGTCGACACCGGGATCGGCAATGCGCAGACCCGCGAGCTGTGGGAAAAGCTCCTCGAGCGCTTTCAGCCGATCCGGCGTGTCATCCTGACCCACTATCACCCCGACCATGCCGGCAATGCGCAGTGGCTATGCCAGCGGTTCGGCGTCGAGCTGTGGGCGACGCAGGGCGAGTATCTGACGGCGCACGCGGTGGCGGAAAGCGCCGCCGGCTATACGAGCGACGCGGTGCTGTCCGTATTCCGGCGCAACGGCCTCGACGACGCGAAGTTCGCCGCCATGTCGGGACGCGGCAACCGTTACCGGCAGCTGGTACCCGAGTTTCCGCATTCATACCGGCGCATCATCGACGGCGATCGCGTACGCATTGGCGGGCATGAATGGCTGGCGATCATCGGCCACGGTCACGCGCCCGAGCACTTGTCGCTCCATTGCTCGGCACTCAACGTGGTGATCGCCGGCGACATGCTGCTCTCCACGATCTCCACCAACGTCAGCGTGTGGTCGATCGATCCGCAAGGCGATCCGCTGCGCCTGTTCCTCGATTCCATTGCGCGCTATCGTGCGCTGCCCGGCGATGTGCTGGTCCTGCCGTCGCACGGCAAGCCCTTTCGCGGCGCGCACGAGCGCGTCGCGCAGCTCGAAGCGCATCACCGCGACCGTTTTGCCGAATTGAAACGCGAGCTGGAAAAAGGCGAACGCAGCGCGGGCGAGCTGCTACCCGTTCTGTTCCGTCGTCCGCTTGACGCGCATCAAACGTTCTTCGCGATGGGCGAGGCGATAGCTCATCTGCACTATCTTTACTACGCGGGTGAAGCAAAGCGTGCTGCGGGCGCCGATGGCATCATGCGGTATGCAGCCCGCTAACCAGAACGCCGTTAACCCGAGCGACGGCCAGGAGCTCGCCAAAGTTTGCCAGCAGGTCGCGGAGCGCTCCTCCAGGATCCTCGGCGAATTCGCCCGGAAGCAGACCCAATCCATGTCGGCCGCGGTGCGCGACGAGATGGGCGTCGCGAAAGCCTTCATGGATCTCTATTCGCGGCTCGCGGCCGATCCAGCGCTTCTCGCAAGCATGTCCGTCAACCTGTGGGTCGACCAGTGGCGCCTCTGGCAGTCGAGCTGGATGAAGATGCTCGGCATGGAGTCGCACCCGGTCGCCGAGCCCGCGAAAGGCGATTGGCGCTTCAAGGACGAGGAGTGGTCGAAGAACTTCCTCTTCGATTACATCAAGCAGTCCTATCTCATCGCGGCGCGTCATATCCAGGGGGCCGTCACCCAGGTCGATGGCCTGCCGCCGGAGTCCGAGAAAAAGGTGGCCTTCTTCACGCGCCAGTATGTCGACGCGCTCGCGCCATCCAACTTCCTGATGACGAATCCCCAGGTGCTGCGCGAGACGGTGTCGAGCGGCGGACAAAACCTGCTGCGCGGGCTGAACAACCTGCTCGCCGACATCGAGAAGGGCGGCGGACAGCTGCGCGTTTCGATGACCGACGAGACTGCCTTCCAGCTCGGCCGCAACGTCGCCACGAGCCCCGGCAAGGTCGTCTTCCAGACGGATTTGATGCAGCTCATCCAGTACCAGCCGTCGACGAGCGCGGTCTACCGGCGTCCGCTGGTCATCATTCCGCCCTGGATCAACAAGTACTACATCCTCGATTTGCGGGAAAAGAACTCCTTCATCCGCTGGGCGGTCGAGCGCGGTCACACCGTATTCGTGCTTTCCTGGGTCAACCCGGATGCGAAGCTCGCGGAAAAGGGCTTCGATGATTACATGATCGAAGGTCCGCTGGTGGCGATGGATTTCGTGGCACGCGCGACGGGACAGAGAGAAGTGAACGTCATCGGCTATTGCCTTGGCGGCACTCTGCTTGGCGCGACGCTCGGCTATCTCGCGGCGAAGGGCGACGACCGGGTGAAGAGCGCCACCTATTTCGTCAGCCTGCTCGATTTCTCGCAGCCCGGCGAGCTCGGGGTTTTCATCGACGAACAGCAGGTGGCGAGCCTGGAAAAGAAGATGAACGAGCGCGGCTACCTCGAAGGCTCCGAGATGGCGAGCACGTTCAACCTGCTGCGCGCCAACGACCTGGTGTGGTCGTTCGTGGTGAATAACTACCTGATGGGCAAGGACCCGTTCCCGTTCGACCTCTTGTACTGGAACGCGGACTCGACGCGTATGCCGGCGCGCATGCACAGCTACTACCTGCGCAACATGTATCTCAAGAACCTGATGGGTGTGCCCGGCGGCATCAACCTGAAGGGCGTGCCGGTCGATCTTTCAGCGGTGAAGGTGCCGAGCTACTTTATTTCCACCGTCGAGGACCACATCGCGCCGTGGAAGACGACGTACCAGGGCGCCCGCTACCTCGGCGGCCCGGTGCGTTTCGTGCTCGGCGGCTCGGGCCACGTTGCGGGCATCGTCAATCCGCCGGCGGCGAAGAAATACCACTATTGGACCAACGACGCCGTGGCAAAAACTGCTGACGAGTGGTTTGCCGGCGCGAAGCAGGCACCGGGCTCGTGGTGGGACGACTGGCAGCGCTGGATCGATGCGCTGAACAGCGGAGAAAAGGTACCGGCGCGCATCCCGGCCAACGCGATCGAGGATGCGCCCGGCAGCTATGCCAAGGCGCGTGTGAAGTAGGGGACAGACCTTAAGGTCTGTCCCCATCCCGCGGCTTGCGGGGCGCGCGCGCTGCGAAGGCGTCGTAGAGCCATCCCGGCATCATCCTTAGGACGACGGCGACCAACGCCATCTGCCAGGGGATCACCGCGACTCTTCGCCGCGCCGCGATAGCGTGCGCGATCTTGGGCGCGGCCTCCTCGGCGGAGATCAGAAAGGGCATGCGGAAGCGGTTGACCCGGGTGAGCGGTGTGTCGATGTACCCGGGGCAGATGCACACCACCGACACGCCCGACCCGCGGAGCTCGGTGCGCAGGCTCTCGGTCCAGGTGCGCGCGGCGGCCTTGGACGCGCTGTAAGCGCCATTGCCGGCGAGGCCGCGAAAGCCCGCGATGCTCGCAATGCAGGCAAGCGTGCCGCGTCCCGCGCGGCGCATGGCGGGAGCGAACGCCGCCAAAGACGCTGCCATGCCGATCACATTGACGTCGAGGAGCGCGCGCAGCTTGGCGATGTCCTCGATCGCTTCGCCGAGCGTGCCGGCTGAGAGGCCGGCATTGGCGATCACGAGATCGGGTGCGCCGAAGCGGCCGATGAAGTCCTGCGCGGCGGCGGCAAGGGCCGCCTCGTCGCGCACGTCGAGCTGATAGGGGACCACGGTCCCTGGCAGGCTGGCCGGCGGCGGCCGGCGGGAGATGAGGCCGAGAACGGAATCGGCTGAAGCGTAGTATCGGGCGAGCGCCTCGCCGAGGCCCGACGAGGCTCCGGTAATGACGACTCGCCGCGGCTTTATTTATTCCCTTTCCGCACCACCTCGACGAGCTGCGACACCGTTTGCAGCATGCCCTCGCGCGAGCCGCCTTGCTCGGCGCTCACGGTGTACTTGCCTTGGACGGCAAACGCCGGCGTGCCGTCGATGCCGTAGGCGACGCTCATCTGCTTTGCGCGGCCGGTCCTGCTCTTCACGGTGAACGACTTCATCGTCTCGTTGAACTTCTTCGGGTCGATGCCGTGCTTTTGCAGCCACTGCGCCATCGCTTCCGGGTTGTCGGTGCGCAGGCCGTCGCGGTGAATCGCATCGAAGAACGGCTCGTGCACCTTGTCGAGCACACCGAGGGCATCGAACGCGTAGAAGATCTCGGCGTCGTGTTCCCAGCGCGGGTTGAACACCGCCGGCACGCGCCGGAATTGCACGTCCGGCGGCAGCTTCTTGACCCAAGTCATGAGCAACGGCTCCAGGTTGTAGCAGTGCGGGCAGCCGTACCAGAAGAACTCGATCACCTCGATCTTGTTGCCCTCGACCGATACCGGTTGCGTGGGCTTGAGCTCGGAGAACTTGCCGCCGCCCGCCTGGGCGAGAGCGACGAGCGGCGCCACGAGAAACAAGCCAAAAAGCCAGACGATCTTCCTCATACCTACTGTTGCTCCTTTATCTTCACCAGGCTCGCCTCGATGCCGTTCTGCGCCAGTGCCTGGCGCACGCGGTTGATCTCCTCGACCTTGGTATAGGGGCCGAGGCGTACCCGGTACCAGGTGCCCTTGTCGGGCAGATTGGCAGGCTCGACCGTCGACTCGTAGCCGAGGATCGCCAGCCGCGCCTTCTGGTTGTCGGCCTCGGCGGGATTCTGGAACGAGCCGGCCTGTATGAAATAGACGTCTTTCGAGGTTTCCTGTTGACCGCGGGCGGTCCGGGACCGTTCGCGAAACTCCTTCTCCGACACCGGCTCCTCCTGCCCGGGAAGGATCTTGTAGAAGTCGAATTTCGGCTTGTCGGCGGCCGCCGGCACCGGCGCCGAACCCTGCGGCATGCCGGCGATGGCCGGCGGCTTGCCGGACGCGAGATCTTTGTCAGCTTTCGTCGGCTTCGCCGTCAGGAACGGAATCGGCGTCTTGTTCAGGTAGAACGCGATGGCGAGCGCGACGGCGAGGCCGATCAGCACGCCCACGGACATGCCGAGGAGGAAGCCCCCCTCCGAGCTCCGCCGTCTGCGTTGTGCTGGGTGCTGCGGCATTACATCTTCTCCGGAGCGCTGACGCCGAGCAGCGACAGCCCGTTGGCCAGCGTTTGGCGGACTGCGGCGCAGAGCGCGAGTCGCGCGATGCGCGGGTCTTCGTCGTCGACGAGGATGCGCTCGGCATTATAGTAGCTGTGGAACTGCGCAGCGAGTTCGCGCAGATAGAAGGCGATGTCGTGCGGTGCTGCTTCGCTCGCGGCCTTGGCTACCGTCTCCGGAAATTCATCCAGCAAGCGTGCGAGCGCGGCCTCGCGTTCGTTCGTCAAGGCCGCGAGCCGCGCGCGCGGCAGCTGCGCCGCATCTCCACCCCACTGCGCGAATACGCTGCACACCCGCGCGTGCGCGTACTGCACGTAGTACACGGGATTTTCGTCGCTCTTCTGACGTGCGAGATCGACGTCGAAGACGAATTCGGAATCCGCCTTGCGCGAGACGAGGAAGAAGCGAACCGCGTCGCGTCCGACCCAATCGATGAGATCGCGCACCGTGACGTAGGAGCCCGCGCGTTTCGAGATCTTCACCTCCTCGCCGCCGCGCATTACCTTCACCAGGCTGTGCAGCACATAGTCGGGCCATTGCTGCGGGATCCCCGCAGCGAGCGCTTGCAAGCCCACCCGTACCCGCGTCACCGTGCTGTGGTGGTCGGTACCTTGCACGTCGATCACGCGCTTGAAACCGCGCTGCCATTTGGTCAGATGGTAGGCAACGTCGGGCACAAAATACGTGTAGCCGCCGTCGGACTTGCGCACCACGCGATCCTTGTCGTCGCCGTACTCCGTGGTCCGCAGCCAGAGCGCGCCTTCCTTCTCATAGGTCTTGCCGTTCGCGGCCCACGTCTTCACCACGGCGTCGACCTTGCCGTCGGTATAGAGGCTCGACTCGAGGTAGTAGACGTCGAACTTCACGCCGAAGGCCTGCAGGTCGACGTCCTGCTCGGCCCGCAGATATTGGACGGCGAAGCGGCGCACCGCATCGACGTCATTCACGTCGCCTATGAACTCGCGTGCGATGTCCTCGATGTATTCGCCCGCGTAGCCTTCCTCGGGCCAGCCGGACTCGCCCGGCTTGATGCCGCGCGCGCGCGCCTGCACCGACCAGGCGAGCTTGTCGATCTGCGCGCCAGCATCGTTGTAGTAGAACTCCCGCGTCACCTGGTGCCCTTGCGACTCGAGCAGCGCGGCGATCGCGTCCCCCAGCGCCGCTTGCCGGCCATGGCCGACGTGCAGCGGGCCCGTGGGATTCGCCGAGACGAACTCGACCTGAACCTTTTCCGGCGAAGCGGATTGGACCCGGCCATAGTCCTTGCCGAGCTTGAGCACGTCCAGCACGGGCCGCAGCTTGATCAGAGGATCGAGCTTGACGTTGAAGAACCCCGGCCCCGCGATCGAAATGCCGCCCGCCGTGGTGATGCCGCTCGCGACCAGGGCGTCAGTCGTCGCCCGCTTGAGCTCCTCGGCGATTTCGCGCGGCTTTCGCTTCAAGTCGCGCGCGACTTGAAGCGCGACGTTCGTGGACCAGTCGCCGTGCTCGGGGTTCTTGGGGCGCTCGAGATGCACTTCGCTCGAAGCGCCCAGCTTGCGGACCCCGTCCTCGAGAATGCGGCGAAGGACCAGTTTCGGGTCGGACATCAATCAAATTCTATGGGATCGACGTCGAGGTGCCAGCGGATGCCGCGAGGCGCCGTTTCGTAGAGCTGCGCGCCGAGCGCGGCGAGATGCGCTTGCAGCGCGCTGCGCGAAGCCGACTGCATGACCAGCTGCGCGCGTTCGAACCCCGAGCGCCGTGTCAGAACGTGCGGCACCGGATCGAAGACGCGCACCGCATCCGGCGCCTGTTGCAGGGCGCGTGCCTCGCGCAGGAAGGTGATCGCGCTCGCGAGTTGCGGCGCTTCCGCGCGCAGCACGGCTTCGAAGACATGGGGAGGAAAGCCGGCGTTGTGCCGCTCGGTGAGCTGCGACTCGGCAAAGCCGGAAAAGTCGTGCCTAGCCAGCGCTGCAAAGAGCGGATGGTCGGGGTAGCGGGTCTGGACCAGCACCTCACCGGGCTGCTCGCGGCGTCCGGCGCGCCCCGCGACCTGGGACAGCACTGCGTAGAGGCGTTCCGCCGCGCGATAGTCGGTCGATAGCAAGGCGGTGTCGGCATTCAGGACGCCGACGAACGTGAGGTTAGGGAAGTCGTGGCCCTTCGCGAGGATCTGCGTGCCGACCAGGATGTCGCCCACGCCACGCCGGATCTCGGCCAGCGTGCGCGTGAGCTCGGCGCGCCGGCGCGCGCTGTCGCGGTCGATGCGCACGATGCGCGCTTCCGGGAAACGCGCGGCGAGCGTCTCCTCCACGCGCTGCGTGCCGCGGCCCATCGCCTTGAGATCCACGTTGCCGCACGTCGGGCAAGCGCGCGGAATCGGCTGCTGGCCACCGCAGTGGTGGCAGTGCAGACGCCGATCGGGCGCATGCAGCACGAGCCGTCCCGTACAGCGCGCGCAGCCGGCATACCAGCCGCAGGCTTCGCAGGTCAGGACCGGTGCATAGCCGCGCCGATTGATGAACACCAGGCTTTGCTCGCGCCGTGCAAGGCGCTGGCTGATCGCCTCGAGCAGCGGCGCGCAGAAGCCGTGCTCGGCCGGGTGCGCGCGCAGATCGACGGTGCGCACAGCGGGCAGCCGTGCGCCGGGCGAGGCGCGCTGCGCGAGCTCGATTCGCTCATAGCGACCCTGGCGGAAGTTGTACCAGCTCTCAAGCGACGGCGTCGCGCTGCCGAGCACCACTGGGCAGCCGGCGAGCTTCGCTCGATAAACGGCGGCGTCGCGCGCCGAGTAGCGCAGGCCTTCCTGCTGTTTGAAGGAGCTGTCGTGCTCCTCGTCGACCACGATGAGCGCGAGTTTTGGCAGGGGAGCCAGCACCGCGAGCCGCGTGCCGAGGATGATGCCGGCATCGCCGCGTGCCGCCTGCAACCAGGCCGTGGTGCGCGCCACGTCCTCGAGCCCGCTGTGCATCAAGGCGAGCTGGGCTTCGGGAAACGCCTCGCGGAAACGTCCTTCGAGCTGTGGCGTGAGGCTGATCTCGGGCACGAGCACGAGCGCCTGGCCGCCCTTTTCCAGGACGCGAGCGATGAGATGGAGATAGACCTCGGTCTTTCCGCTGCCGGTGACGCCGTGCAGGAGCACCGTTGCGAAGCCACCGAGCTTCGTTGCGATGGCACTCACCGCGCTCGCCTGGTCGGCGGTGAGCTCATGGATCGGCACGAAGCGCGCCGAGGCGCTGTAAGGCTCGCCATTAAGCGATTTGCGCGGCAAAGGCTTGAGCGAGCGCAACCGCGGAGGCAACGCGGAGACGACGGTCTCGCCGAGCGGGCGCTGGTAATACGTCGAAAGAAAGCGCATCAGCTCGATCCATTGCGCCGACAGGCGCGGCGCGTCGGTACGCACATCGACGATCGCCTTGAGACGCTCGAAGGCGAGCGCAGTGGCGCTTTCGGCTTCGATCACCACACCGGTTCGATTGCGCCGACCGAGCGGCACCGTTACCCGGTCGCCTGACACCACACTTGCGCCTTCGGGCAACGAATAGTCGAAGAGCCTGGGGAGGGGCACGTCAAGCGCGACTCGCACGCACGAATTTCCCCGCTCAGGCAAGGACTTAGAATTTGTGGATAAAACTGTGGGTAAGCGCTTCATACCGGCGTAACACGGGGCAGCGGCCCCAGTTTCGCATAGCGATCCCTCGTCAAGAGGGTCGTTTTCACTCGGTTAGTCAGTGCCTTACGAGCGCGTAGCTAGGGAACGACAGAGGCGTGGGCCGTTCCCCGGCGAGGAGCGAAATTTGTGCATAAGTCAAGCGGTCGGGCGCTTTTTGGCCCGCGCACTGCTGTAAGCGCGCACTTCGTCTACAAGCGCAGCCACTGCATCAACCGGCGTCTTCGGCAATATGCCGTGGCCGAGGTTGAAGATGTGGCCCGGCGCCGCACCGAACGCGTCGAGGACTTCGCGTGCGGCGGCGCGCACCGATTTTTCCGGCGCGAAGAGCGCCACCGGATCCAGGTTTCCCTGCAGCGCGACTCGCCCCGCCGCGAGGGTGCGCGCGGCGCGCGGATCGCTCGTCCAATCCAGACCGATCGCGGCGGCGCCGCTTTCCATAATTGCGCGCAGCCACGGATTGCCGCCCTTGGTGAAGAAGATGGTCGGAACATCCAGCGCCGCGAGGATCGGCTTCACGTAGGCGAGGGAGATAGTTTCGTAGTCGTCGTGCGCGAGCGTGCCGCCCCACGTATCGAAGATCATGCAGACGTCGGCGCCGGCTTCCACCTGTGCGCTCAGGTACGCACGCACCGCCTTGGCATTCACGTCGAGGATACGATGCAGAAGGTCGGGACGCGCGTGACGCATGGTTTTCACCGTTCGCCAATCGTCGCTGCCCGAACCTTCGATCATGTAGCAGGCGAGCGTAAACGGACTGCCCGAAAACCCGATGAGCGGCATGCGATCGCGCAATTGCCGGCGGATCTCGCGAACCGCGTCCATGACATAGCGCAGTTCCGCCGCCGGGTCGGGCACCGCAAGCTTGGCGACGTCGCGCTCGTCGCGCAACGGCCGCTCGAAGCGCGGCCCTTCGCCTTCGGCGAAATACAGCCCAAGGCCCATGGCGTCGGGGATCGTCAGGATGTCGGAGAAGAGGATTGCCGCATCGAGCGGAAAGCGTTCGAGCGGCTGCAACGTGACCTCGGTGGCGAGCGCCGGTGTCTTCGCGAGCGTGAGAAAACTACCTGCCTTGGCGCGCGTCGCGTTGTATTCCGGGAGATAGCGCCCGGCCTGGCGCATGAGCCAGATCGGCGTGTGCTCGGTCGGCTGCCGCGCGAGCGCGCGAAGCAACGTGTCGTTCTTCAAATGAGCCGTTCGGCGATGTACTTCCATTCGGCTGCGCTCACCGGCGTGATCGACAGGCGGTTTCCCGGCCGCAGCAGGATCATTTTGGCGAGCGGTTTTTGCTGGCGCAGCTCAGCGAGCGCGACCAGGCGTGTCTTGCGCGAGGCCCGCACATCCACGTTGACCCAGCGCGGCGCGGCTTTTTTTGCGCCCGGATCGTAATACGGGCTCTTCTTGTCGAACTGGCTGGCGTCCGTATACGGCGCCGATGCGACCTCGGCGATGCCGGCGATGCCGGGCTCCGGGCAGCTGGAGTGGTAGAAGAACACGCCGTCGCCGACGCGCATCTTGTCGCGCATGAAATTGCGCGCCGTGTAGTTGCGCACGCCGCTCCAGGCGGTCTTGCGGCCGGGCGCCGCGAGCACGTCGTCGATCGAGCACTCGTCGGGCTCGCTCTTCATCAGCCAGTAGTTCATTTTTTATTCGGGGAAGAAGCGTCCCCCGCTCGTGCCGGTGGGCTCGGCTCCCGAACCCTGGCTAAACAGGGTGGTCGCTTTCCGGTCACATCAGGTTCGTCCGCAAAGAGACGATCACAACAGTGACACTAGGCCGCAACCGAAGGAAGCTATCGGTTCGAGAAGTTTGAGCCCTGTCGTGCACAGCAGGGAACAGGAATCTTTTAGAACAACTTTTCCTGTTTTGCAATCGCCTCGTCGAGGCGCGACTCGATCGCGGAAATGCGCCGCTTGGCCTGCCCGACATCGAAGCCGGCGCCAATGCGAACGCTAAGCAATTCGTGCGCCACGTTGAGCGCGGCCATCACCGCGATGCGCTCGGCGCCCATGACTTTTCCCGCGCGGCGAATCTCGTTCATCTTGCCGTCGAGGTAAGCCACGGCCTGCATCAGCGCTTCGCGCTCGTTGTCTTCGCAAGCTACGCGGTAGGTGCGACCCAAGAGCTGCACCTCGACGGTCTTCGCTGCTTCAGCCATCAGCCGGGCAGCCGGCTGAGCAAGCCCTCGAGGCGCGATTTCGCGCCATCGATTTTTTCGTGCAGGCGCTTGGCGTCGTTCTGCGCGGCGGCGAGCTGCTGGCGCAGCGCGCTGTTTTCGGCGCGCAGGCGCTCGCAGAGCTCGACAAACTGCTCCACCTTCGCCTGCAGCGAGTTGAACTCGGCCTCCACGCAGCCGCGACTATGTTGCAAATTTCAAGGTGCGTCAAGCAGTAAGGACAACTTCTGCATGTACTTCATGACCTTGCGTGGCGCGCGTGCGTTACGATGGCGCTGCTTCTCGGTGCTCGGGAATGAGGTGCGAATCCTCAGCTGCCCCCGCAACGGTAAGCGAGATAACGGCTCGATATGCCACTGCGCGCGAGCGTGGGAAGGTGAGCCAGCAACACTCGCGAGCCCGGAGACCGGCCAGGAAGCCTCTTCAACCACTTTAAGGCGTCGGGGAAGACGCCAGGGAGGTTTCAATGCTGCGCCTCATCGCCGGTCTCCTCGCCGGCTGTTCCATTTCGCTTTGCTTCGCTCAGGTCGACGCCGTTGTCATTACGGCGAGCCGCATCCCGCAACCCCGTTCGCAGACCCTCCAACCCGTCAACATCATCACTGCTGACGACATCGCTCGCGGCGGCCAACAAACGCTCGCCGAAGTCCTTCAGGCGCTTGGCGGGGTGGAGATCACGAACGCAGGCGGCTTTGGTCAACCGAGTGGCGTGTTCATCCGGGGTGCCAACAGCGACCACACGCTTGTCCTCGTCGACGGACTGCGCATCAGCTCGGCAACGGTCGGCAGCACCGCCCTCGAGAACATTCCGCTCAATCAGATCGAGCGCATCGAAGTCGTGCCAGGACAGTTGAGCAGCCTTTACGGTTCCGATGCGATCGGAGGCGTGGTTCAGATCTTCACGAAGACCGGCGCCGAGGCACCGAGCATGAGTGCCACCGCAGGCATCGGCTCCTACGACACCCGAACGCTCGCGGGCGGTTTGCGGCGGAATTTTGACCACACCGAACTCAGCCTCAACGTCGGTACATTCCAAACGGCGGGCTTTGACGCCACCAAACCGTCCATTCCGTTCGGTCAGCACAACCCCGATCGCGACGGTTACAAGAACTCCAATCTCTCGGCGAGAGTCGCCCACCAGCTGGCCGAAGGGCACGAACTGGGCGTCACGGTGTTCCAGAGTGAAGGAACGACCCATTTCGACAGCGGCCCTACGACGGATGATGTCAATCGGCAGACGCTTTCGTCCTATTCCATCTACAGCCGCAATCAGATAACGCGCGCCTGGCAAAGCATGGTGAGGATCGGCGAGGCAACCGACGATTCGCATGTCACCGGCGCCTTTCCGGGCTTCTTTACGACTCGACAGCCCCAGTTGAGCTGGCAGAACAACATCGCGGTCGGCCCCGGCACAGCTATCGCGGGCGTCGAGTACGTAGGTCAGCATGTGGCGAGCGATACGCCGTACACGCAGACGTACCGGGACATCCGCGCTGCGTTCGTCGGATACGTCGGGCAATATGGCCCGCATGCTTGGCAAGCGAACATCCGGCAGGACGACAACAGCCAGTTCGGCAACCATACGACCGGGCTTCTCGGCTACGCGTACAAGATCACCCCGTCGTGGAGGGTGCGCGGCAGCGCCGGCACGGCGTTCAAGGCGCCGACGTTCAATGATCTCTATTTCCCTGGCTTCTCAAACCCCAATCTGCGTCCCGAGACGGCACGTAGCCGTGAGGTGGGAGTGAACTGGGAGTCCGGCGGCCATCGTTTCAGCGCAACGTACTTTGAGAACCGGATCGCCGACCTGATCGTGTTCGACACCACGACCTTCACGCCGCAAAACCTGGAGCGCGCTCGCATCAAAGGTACTGAGCTCGCTTACGAGACATCGTGGCGCGGCTTTAATCTGCGCGCCCGCGCGACGCTCCAGGATCCGGTCGACGAGACGACAGGCAAGCGATTACCGCGGCGCGCGAGACAGTACGGTAGCCTGGCGATCGGCAAAATCGCCGGACCTTTCACGTTCGGCGCAGAGATGATCGCGAGCGGCGCCCGCTTCGACTCCACCGATGAATCGCCTGACAGCCGGATGCATGGCTACGGGCTTCTTAACGTCACGGCGAGCTATCGCTTGCGGGGCCACTTCAGCCTGCGCGCGCGTTGGGATAACGTCTTCAACCGCGAATACGAATTCACCAGGAACTTCAATACCCCCGGCAGCAACGTGTTCGTCGGCGTGCAATACGAGTCGCTGTAGATGCGAGCGATGCTCGCCTGGTCCGGCGGCAAAGACAGCGCATGGGCGTTGCACTTGCTGCGACAACGCGGCGTCGAGGTTGCCGGATTGTTCGCCACGGTCGACGAGGCAACGGAGCGCGTACCGATCCACGAAGTGGGTACCGAATTTATCGCGCAACAGGCGGAGGCGGCGAGCCTCGCGCTGCATACGCTGCCGTTGCCGAGCAACTGCCCGAACGCAATCTACGAGAGCGTGCTGGCGGAGTTTACGAGCCGTGCCAAAGGCGGGGGAACGACCCACCTCGCCTTCGGTGATCTTTTCCTCGAGGACATTCGCCGCTATCGCGAGCGGCAATTCGCCGCAAGCGGTCTCCAGCTCTTGTTCCCGCTCTGGGGAATGCCGACGCGTGCGCTGGCCGAGCAGATGACCGAGAGCGGCTTGCGGGCGTGGATTACCTCTGTCGATACGACCCAGGCACCGGAGGAATGGGCGGGACGAGTCTTCGATCGACAATTCGTGAAGGAAATACCGGCGAAGGTCGATCCCTGCGGCGAGAACGGTGAATTCCACACGTTCGTCTTCCGCGGGCCGATGTTCGCCCGGGCACTGGCCACGCGGCCGGGGCGTCTGTGGCGCGATGAGCGCTGGGCCTATGCGGACATACTGCACTCGGAAGGCGATCCGGTGCCCGCCTAGTAAACTCGCGGGATGGTGAGGGATGCGATCCCGTTGGGGGAATGCTCGAGGGCGCTGGTCGTCAAGCTGCGTCACCACGGCGACGTGCTGCTCGCGGCGCCGGTGCCGAGCGTGCTGAAAGCGCATGCGCCGCGCCTCGAGATCGACGCGCTCGTCTACGACGACACCGCCTCGATGCTCGAGGGGCATCCTGCGCTCGCGCAGGTGCATCGCGTGGGTCGGCACTGGCGCTCGCTCAGCGCATGGGAGCGCCTCGGAAATGAACGTGCGCTCCTGACAAGGCTGCGCGCCAGAGGCTACGACCTGCTGCTGCACCTGACGGAACATCCCCGCGGGGCATGGCTTTCACGCTTGCTTGGCGTGCGCCATAGCGTCGCGCCGCAAGTGCCCGACCGCGGGCGCTGGTGGCGCGGCAGCTTCACGCACCTGTATCCGCTGATCCGCAATCGCCACCAGGTCGAGGTGAACCTGGATGCGCTGCGGCGTATCGGCGTCCAGCCGGGTCTCGCGGAGCGCAAGGTGCAGTTCATCCCAGGACCGGATGCGGAGCGAAAAATCGCCGAGCTCGCACTGCCCCAGGGATTCATTCACATGCATCCCGCGTCGCGCTGGACTTTCAAATGCTGGCCCGCCGAGCGCAACGCTCAGCTCGCCGATCGTCTTGCGGCCGAAGGGCGCGCGGTGGTGCTGACGGCGGCGCCGTCGGAGACGGCTTTCATCGACCAGATTCTTTCCAAAACGGCGAGCAAGCCGCTCAATCTGGCCGGCAAGCTCTCTCTCAAGGAGCTCGGCGCGCTGACTGCGCGCGCGCAGCTCTTCATCGGCGTCGACTCGATGCCGATGCACCTGGCCGCTGCCATGGGCACGCCGACGGTCGCGCTGTTCGGTCCTTCGAGCGAAGACGAGTGGGCGCCCTGGAACGTCGAGCAGCGCATTGTCACGACGACGCATTCCTGCCGTCCGTGCCGGATCGATGGCTGCGGCGGCAGCAAGGTGAGCGAGTGCCTGACGTTCTTGCCGGTGGACGCCGTGCATGCGGCGGCGCGCGAGATCCTCGCCAAGGCCGCATGACGCTGAGGCTAGCGATCGTGCGCCAGCGGTTCAACCCTTTCGGCGGCGCCGAACGTTTCATCGCGCGCGCGCTGCCGGCGCTGGAACGCACCGGCGCCGAAGTGACCCTGATTTGCAGAAATGAAGGGGGCTGGGGCGCTCGCCGCGTGGTGCAGGTCGACCCCTTCTACATCGGCAAGGTATGGCGCGATTGGTCTTTTGCCCGTGCGGCGCGCGCGGCGTGGCGGCGCACAGGCTTCGATCTCGTGCAATCGCACGAGCGCATTGCCGGCTGCGATGTTTACCGCGCGGGCGACGGTGTTCACCGGCGCTGGCTCGAGCTGCGTGCCGGCGCCGCATCGCTCTTCGAGCGGCTCGGCATGGCGCTGAATCCGTATCACCACTACGTCTGCGCAGCGGAGCGGAAGCTCTTTGAGCATCCCCGGCTCCGCGCCGTGATCTGCAATTCGCGCATGGTGAGCGACGAGATCCGGCGCGGCTTTCGCATCGCGCCGGACAAGCTGCACGTCGTCTACAACGGTGTCGATCTCGAGTATTTCCATCCGCGCAAGCGCGAGGACCTGCGCGGCACGGCGCGCGCCGAGCTCGGCTGCCAGCCGCGCGACACGCTCTTCCTTTTCGTCGGCGCCGGCTTTGCGCGCAAGGGCCTGGCGGCGACGATCGAGGCGCTCAAGCTCGCGGCGCACGACTCGTTCTGGCTGATCGTCGTCGGCACCGACCGCGAAAGCCGCCACTTCGCCGCGCAGGCGGCTTCCCTCGGCGGGCGGGTGCGCTTCCTCGGCGGCAAGCAAGACGTGCGGCCGTTCTACGCGGCGGCGGACTGCCTTGTCCTGCCGAGCCGCTACGATCCGTTCCCCAACACTGCCTTGGAAGCGTTGGCCATGGGATTGCCCGCCATCGTGAGCTCGCGCTGCGGCGCGGCCGAGGTGATCGAGCCGGGCGTGAATGGCTGGGTCTGTGAGCCCGACAATGCCGCCGGGCTTGCGCGACTCATGCACGAGGCCGATCGCGCTCTGCGCAGCGGCGCCCTGCCGCAGGCCGCGCGACGCACGGCCGAGCGCTATGGGATGGACGAGATGGCGGGCAAACTGAGCGCGCTTTACGCCAATCTTGTGCGCGAGGCCGCTTGAGCGAGCAGAGCTCGAGCGCGCTTTATAAAAGGCTGCTTTCGTACGTGCGGCCGTACGCGAAGACCTTTGGACTTGGCGTAGTCGGGATGGTTGCCGCCGCCGCGACCGAGCCCCTCTTCCCGGCGCTCCTCAAGCCGCTGCTCGATGCGGGCTTCGGCACCACCACGATGCCGAGCACGCCGCCGATTCTTTTCGCCGGCGCCATCATCGCGATTTTCTTGGTGCGCGGGGTCCTGACCTTTACCTCGTCGTACCTGATGAGCTGGGTCTCGAGCCGCGTGATCCTGGACCTGCGCACGGCGATGTTCGACCGGCTGCTCAGGCTGCCGACGCGCTTCTACCACGACAACACCTCGGGATCGCTCCTTTCCAAGGTGGCCTACGACGTAAGCAACGTGAGCGGGGCGGCGACGTTCGTCCTCACGGTGCTGGTGCGGGACTCGATCGCAGTGATCGGACTCTTCGCCTGGCTCTTCTACCTGAACTGGAAACTGACCCTCATCGCGGTGCTGATCGCGCCGCCGATCGGCCTCATCGTGCGCACCATCGCCTCGCGCCTGCGCAAGATGGCGCGCGGCGCGCAGCGCACGATGGGCGATCTGGTGCACGTGCTGCAGGAAACGATCGAGTGCCACAAGGTGGTCAAGGTGTTCGGCGGCGAAGCGTACGAAGCCAGGCGGTTTCTCAAGACGGCGCAGATGCTGCGCGGCTTCCTCATGCGCGAGCAGATCGCCGCTTCGCTGACGACTCCGATCACGCACGTCCTTGCCGCCACGGCGGTGGCGGTCATCATCTACATAGCGATGCAGGACACGGTCGGCACGCGCGCTACCGTGGGCGAGTTCGCCTCGTTCATGACGGCGATGATGATGCTGCTTGCGCCGATCAAGCACCTGACGGAACTGAATCCGCACATCCAGCGCGGCCTCGCCGCCTCCGAAAGCGTATTCGGCCTGATCGATACGCCGGCCGAGGAAGACACGGGCCACACCACCATCGGCCGCGCGCGGGGCGAAGTGGTCTTCGAGAATGTGAGCTTCACCTACCCGACGCGCGTCGAGCCGGCGCTCGCCGGCATCGATCTCAAGATCCGTCCGGGCGAGACGCTCGCGCTCGCCGGCCCTTCGGGCGGGGGCAAGACCAGTCTCGTCAATCTCCTGCCGCGTTTCTATTCGCCAGGGGCCGGACGCATCCTGCTCGACGGCCACGACATCCAGTCGCTTACCCTCGCGAGCCTGCGCACGAACATCGCCTTGGTGAGCCAGGAGATCGTGCTGTTCAACGATTCGATCCGGGCCAACATCGCCTATGGGCGCATGACCGGCGCCTCCGAGAAGGAGGTGATCGCTGCCGCCGAGGCCGCGCATGCCATGGGATTCATCCGCGAGACGCCCGATGGCCTGCAGACGCTGATCGGCGAGAACGGGCTGCGCCTCTCGGGCGGGCAGCGGCAACGCCTCGCGATCGCGCGCGCGCTGCTCGCGAACGCACCGGTGCTGATCCTCGATGAAGCGACCTCCGCCCTCGACTCGGAATCGGAGCGCCAGGTGCAGGCGGCCCTCGATACGCTGATGCGCGGGCGCACCACCATCGTCATCGCCCACCGGCTCTCGACCATCGAGCGCGCCGACCGCATCGCCGTGCTCGAGCGCGGCCGGGTGGTCGAGCTCGGCACTCACGCCGAGCTCCTCGCGCGCGACGGAATCTACGCGCGCCTCTACCGCATCCAGTACGCCGCCGAGCGCGCGGCGGCATGAAGATCGTTCACACGGAATCCTCGCTCGGCTGGGGCGGGCAGGAGCTGCGCATCCTCGCCGAATCGCAAGGACTCGCGCGGCGCGGCCATCAGCTCGCGCTCCTCTGCCCGCTCGAGGCCCGCATCTACGCCGAAGCGCCGAATTGGGGCTTACGCACGGTCGCGCTGCCCATCGCTACCAAGCGGCTCGATGGCCTCTCCGCGCTGCGCGGCTGGCTGAGGGCCAATCCGTGCGACGTGCTCAGTACGCACAGCTCCACCGATTCGTGGCTGAGCGCGCTCGCCGCGATCGGCATGCGAGTGCCGATCGTTCGCACCCGGCACATCTCGGCGCCGGTGCCCCGCAACGTGCTCACGCGCTGGCTCTATGGCCGCGCCACGCGCATCGTCACCACCGGCGAGGCTCTGAAACGCGGACTGGTCGAGCGTACGGGCGTGCCCGCTCAGCGAATCGAATCCGTGCCCACCGGCGCCGATCCGGCGGTTTATTCACCGGGAGACAAATACGCCGCGCGCCTGCATCTCGGCCTGCCGAAGGAAACGACGCTCATTGGCATCGTCGCGACCCTGCGTAGCTGGAAAGGGCATCGGCACTTGCTGCAGGCGCTGCCAGCCAGGGCGATGCTCGTCATCGTGGGCGATGGCCCGCAGCGTGAGGCGCTGGAAGCGCAAGTCCGAACTTCAGGGATCGAGGGCCGAGTCCGCTTCGCCGGCAACCAGCGCGACGTGGTGCCCTGGCTCCAGGCGCTCGACATCTTCGCGCTGCCTTCGTACGCCAATGAAGGCGTCCCGCAGGCGCTTCTACAGGCCATGCTCGCTGGCCTGCCGTGCGTCACGACCAACGTCGGTGGCATCGGCGAGCTGGCCGTGGACGGCAGTACGGCGCTCGTAGTGCCGCCTGAAAGTGTTGCCGCGCTAGGCACGGCGCTCGAGCGCTTGATGAACGACGAGGCGCTGCGCAAAACGCTTGGCGCGGCCGCTCGGCAGCACTGCATCGAACGCTTTGCCTATGAGCGGATGCTGGACCGCATGGAGACGATCTACCGCGAGGCCGCGGCCTATTTGGAGCGGTAGGTCTTCGGCGCAGTGGCGACGTCGGATCGCTGCCGGATGAGCTCCAGCACGGACTCGTCTTTTGCCTGCTCGCCGTGCGGCACGAAGAGTGCCTTGCCGCGCGTGGCGGCGTTCTCGCGCGCCGGCGTGAGGTAATAGGTGGCGATGCTCTTGCGGTATATGCCCGGCGGACAAGTGAGCGGCTCGGGCAAGCCATGCCAGGCGTGCGTGGTGTCGAAGATGACGGCGCGGTTGAACCGGCAATCGACAGCCTTTATGAGCTCTTTCGGGCCAGTGTTGTCGGCATCGTGCGTCCACAGGCCGAGCGCGCCGCCCCAGGCGGGATCCCAGCCGCTCGTCAGGTACACGATGAGATTCAGGCGGCGCTCGAGCTCGAGCTTCGGGTGCAGCGAATAGTCGAGGTGCACGTTCAGCTTGCCGCCGCGGCCGTGGAGGTGCCAGCCGCCGCCGTGCAGACCGGCATCCGCACGCAGGCCCTCGATGCCGGTCAAAGCCCGCAGTTCGCGGAGAAACCCATCGTTGAGATACGCAAAGACCCCGTAGGTCGCCGGTGGAAACCGATCCCAGTGATTGAGCGCGCGCTTCTCCTCGATAGGATTGCTGTATTGCATCCAGGAAGCATCGTCGAACGGCGGAATGTCGCGCTCGAGCATTTCGGCGACCTCCGGTTCGAAGAAGTCGTCGATCACGACGTGCGGGAACGGCTGCGCCTCGGCGAAGGCGCCGCGTAGTCCGTTCCAGTCGATATCGTTCCGGATCATGCCGAGTCAGGATTGTAATAGCCGTCAGCGGCTACGGCGGTAGCTGGTCACGGCCGTCGGCGATAATTTGGACATGCTCCTCGTTACCGGCGGGGCCGGCTTCATTGGCTCCAACTTCGTGCTCACAACCCTCGCGCACAGCGGCGAACCGATCGTCACGCTTGACAAACTGACGTACGCCGGCAGCTTGATGAACCTCGCCGCAGTCAGCGCCGATTCCCGGCATTCCTTCGTGCGGGGCGATATCTGCGACCGAGAACTCGTGCGCAGCTTGCTGCGCAACTACCAGCCGCGCGCGATTGTGCACTTCGCGGCCGAGAGCCATGTCGATCGGTCGATTGCCCGCCCCTCGGAGTTCGTGCAGACCAACGTCGTCGGTACCTGGTGTCTCTTGGAGGAAGCGCGCGCGTACTGGAATGACGCCGGCAAGGAACCGGCTTTCCGCTTCCTGCATATTTCGACCGACGAGGTCTACGGGTCGCTGGAGGCGAACGAACCGGCATTCACCGAAGAGCGCCCGTTCACGCCGAACAGTCCTTACGCGGCCTCGAAGGCCGCCGCCGATCATCTAGTGCGTGCCTACTTCCACACGTATGGCCTGCCGGTCCTTACGACCAATTGCTCGAACAACTACGGGCCGCATCAGTATCCGGAGAAGCTCATGCCGCTGATGATCCGCAACGCGGTGGCCGGGAAGAAGCTGCCCGTCTACGGCGATGGGCGCAATGTGCGCGACTGGCTGTACGTGGGCGACCACTGCGCTGCGCTGCGCGCCGTCCTGGCGAAGGGGCGTCCCGGTCAGACCTACAACATTGGGGGCGAGAGCGAGCGCGATAACAACGAGGTCGTCCAAACCCTCTGCAGGCTGCTCGATCACGCGAGGCCGCGCCAAAGCGGGTCCTACGCCGATCTGATCGCATTCGTGACCGACCGGCCCGGCCACGACCGCCGGTACGCCATGAACATTTCCAAAATCCGCGGCGAGCTCGGGTGGCAGCCGGCCGAGAGCTTCGAGACCGGCTTGGCGAAGACAGTACAGTGGTATCTCGCGAATATGGAACGCCACTTCGCGGAGGCTGCAACGTGAAGGGAATTCTTCTGGCTGGCGGTTCGGGGACCCGGCTGTACCCGGTCACGCAGATCGTATCGAAGCAGCTGCTGCCGGTGTACGACAAGCCGATGGTGTACTACCCGCTCACGACGCTGATGCTCGCCGGAATACGGGACATCCTGCTCATCTCCACGCCGCACGACACGCCTCGCTACCAAGAACTTCTGGGCGATGGCAAGCGGTGGGGCCTGCGCCTCAGCTACGCCGTGCAGCCCAAGCCGGGCGGCATAGCCCAGTCATTGCTGATCGGCCGCGAATTCATAGGCGGCGAGCCGTTGGCGCTGATCCTGGGCGACAACATTTTCTACGGGCATGAAATGCAGAGCGTACTGAGGCCGGCCATGCAGCGCGCCCGGGGCGCGACGGTATTCGCCTATCCGGTGAAGGATCCCGAGCGCTACGGCGTCGTCGAATTCGATTCGCGGGGCAACGCGAAAAGTATCGAGGAAAAACCAAGGCAGGCACGCTCCCGCTATGCCATCACAGGCTTTTATTTTCTCGACGCGCATGCGGTCGACATCGCGGCGGGGCTCAAGCCATCGGCGCGTGGCGAGCTGGAAATCACCGACGTATTGCGCGAGTACCTCCAGCGCGGCGAGCTCGAAGCGATTCCGCTCGGCCGGGGCTTGGCTTGGCTCGACACGGGCACGCACGAGGCCTTGCTCGAGGCGGCCCACTTCATCGAGACGATCGAGCGTCGGCAGGGTCTGAAGATCGCCTGTCCGGAGGAAGTGGCTTACAGGATGGGCTACATCGATGCAGGCCAGCTCGAGGAGCTGGCGCGGCCGCTCGAGAAAAGCAGCTACGGGCAATACCTGCGCAGCGTCCTTTCAGAATGGATTCATCGATGAAAGTGCTGCCTACCGACTTGCCGGAGGTCGTGCTGCTCGAGCCGAAAATCTACGAGGACCGTCGCGGCATTACTTACGAGAGCTTCAACCAGCGGACATTCCGGGAGGGAACCGGCACGGACCTGTCGTTCGTGCAGGAGAATCGGTCCCGCTCGGTGCGCAACACGATCCGCGGCATCCACTATCAGCTTGGCAGACCACAAGGCAAGCTGATCGGCGTGCTGAGCGGTGAGATCTACGATATCGCCGTGGACTTCCGGCGCAGCTCGCCGCGATTCGGCAAATGGACGGCCTTTAACCTCGCGGCGTCAACGCCGCGCTACGCCTGGATTCCAGCCGGCTTCGGCCACGCCTTTCTTGCGGTAACGGAGGGCGTCGAGGTCGTCTACAAAATGTCGGAGTTCTGGGCGCCTGAACTCGAGCGCGTCATTCGCTGGAACGATTCGGACCTCGGCATTCGGTGGCCGTTGCGCGGCGAGCCGGTGCTCTCGAAACGCGATGCCGACGCCGTGCGCTTCAAGGAAGCCGAGGTCTTCGCGTGAAGGTGCTGCTGACCGGCCGCACTGGCCAGGTCGGCGCGGAACTGCAGGCGATCCTGCGAACGGCGACGGCTACCGATCGTGCGAGCCTTGATCTCGCCGACGGCGACGCCATCCGCCGCACGGTGCGCGAAGTAAAGCCCGATGTCATCGTCAACGCCGCCGCCTACACGGCTGTCGATCGTGCGGAGGTCGAGCCGGACCTTGCCATGCGCATCAACGCCGCGGCGCCCGGCGTCCTTGCCGAAGAGACGCACCGCTCCGGCGCGCTCCTCGTGCATTACTCGACGGACTACATATTCGACGGCAGTAAGCGCGCGCCGTATATGGAATCCGACGCAACGAATCCTCTCGGCGTGTACGGACGCTCGAAGCTCGAAGGCGAGAAACGCATTCGCGCTTCGGGCTGCCGGCACCTCATCGTTCGCACGGCCTGGGTCTACGGACGCGGCAGCAACTTCGTGCGCGCCATCCTGCGGCAGGCGGAGAAGGGCGCGGCCCTGCGCGTCGTCGATGATCAACACGGGGCGCCGACCTGGTCGCGTGATATCGCTCGCGTGACGAGCGAGCTTTTGGCGAAGCGTGCCGAGGGTACGTTCAATGTTTCGGCGGCAGGCATCACGAGCTGGTACGAGGTGGCACTCGAGGTACTGCGCCTTGGCGGCTACAACGCAGAGGTGATGCCGGTCAGCAGTAAAGCGTACGGCGCGAAGGCCCCGCGTCCAGCCTATTCCGTACTCGACAACGGCAAGCTGCGCGCCGCGGGCATTGCGCCGATTGGCGAGTGGCGCGGCCGGCTTGCCGAGCATCTAAAATCGGCGGCCTGATGGAATTTACCGATCTCAAGACGCAATACCGTGCGCTGCAAGGCGAAATCGACGCGCGGATGCGCCGCGTGCTCGAGCACGGCCAATATATTCTCGGGCCGGAGGTGCGGGAGCTCGAGGAGAAGCTCGCCGCGTTCACCGGTGCAAAGCATTGCATTACCGTTGCCTCCGGCACGGAAGCGCTGCTCGTCGCATTAATGGCCCTCGGCATCAAGCCGGGCGACGAGGTCATCACTACGCCCTTTACCTTTGTTGCCACCGCCGAGATGATCGTGCTGCTCGGCGCCAAACCGGTGTTCGTCGACGTGGAAGAGGACAGCGCGAACATCGATGCCTCCCGCATCGCCGCCGCCGTGACCCCGAAGACGCGTGCCATCATGCCCGTTTCGCTCTATGGCCAGCCGGCGGACATGGATGAGATCAATGCCATCGCCGCTCGCCATCGCCTGCCGGTGATCGAGGACGGCGCGCAGAGCTTCGGAGCGCAATACAAGGGCCGGCGCAGCTGCAACCTGTCGACCATCGGTACCACCAGTTTCTTTCCGTCGAAGCCGCTCGGCTGCTACGGCGACGGCGGCGCGCTTTTCACGAGTGACGACGGGCTCGCTCAGGCCTTGCGAGAGATCCGCCACCACGGCCAGAGCGGTCGCTACCAGCACACGCGTGTCGGGGTTGGCGGACGCATGGATACCTTGCAGTGCGCGGTGCTGCTTGCCAAGCTCGGCCGCTTTCACTGGGAGCTCGACCGGCGAATCGCGCTTGGGCGACGGTACGATGAACTACTCGGGCAGTTCAGGCCGATCCGCGTGAAGCCGGACCGGACCAGCGTCTATGCGCAGTACACGCTGCGCACGCCGCAGCGTGATCGCATCCAGGAAGCACTCATGGCGAAGGGAATACCGACGGCGGTGCACTACCCGCAATCGCTACATCACCAGCCCGCGTATGCAGTCAACTACCGCGGGCTTTCATTTCCCACGTCGGAGAAGCTCGCGCGCGAGGTGATGAGCCTGCCAATGAGCGCCGATCTGTCGGAGAAGGATCAGGACTCGATTGCCGCGGCAGTACGAGCGGCCTAAAGACGCCAGACCGCCAGACCGGCGTCTTTCAGCTCGTGCGGGTCGAAAACGGCGTGCAGGTCGACAAAAAGGGCGCGGGGCACCGCTTTAGCGGCATAAGCGGCCGGGCGACGCGCGACGAGCTCGCGGTGCGGCACGGCCAATATCACCACCTGAGCGCGCGGTAGCCCTTGCCAAGGCTCGAGTTCGAGCCCGTAAGCCTCCTGCACCGCCGTGGCGTCGGCGAGAGGATCGTGCACGTGCACGCGCATGCCGTGGGACCGCAGGTCCGAGACGAGATCGGCAACTTTCGAGTTCCGCACGTCCGGACAGTCGGCCTTGAAGGTCACGCCGGCGACGATGGCGGTCGCACCGTGCGCGGCAACGCCGTCGGTGGCGAGGCGCTTCACCACCGACTGGCTTACGAAGTGCGCCATGCCGTCGTTGATGCGCCTGCCGGCCAGGATCACCTGCGGGTGGTAGCCGAGCATCTCGGCCTTGTGCGTGAGGTAGTACGGGTCGACGCCGATGCAATGTCCGCCGACGAGGCCCGGGTGAAAGGGGAGGAAATTCCATTTCGTTGCCGCCGCGCGCAGCACTTCGGCAGTATCGAGGCCCATCCGGTGGAAGATGATCGACAGCTCGTTCATGAGCGCGATGTTGAGGTCGCGCTGCGTGTTCTCGATGACCTTCGCAGCTTCAGCGACGCGGATGCTCGGTGCGCGGTAAACGCCGGCCTGCACCACGCGTTCGTAAAGCTGCGCCACGAGCTCGAGCGTCTCGGCGCTATCGCCCGCCACGACTTTGGTGATGGACTCCAGCCGGTGCTGCCGATCGCCCGGATTAATGCGCTCGGGCGAATAGCCGACCCTGAAGCCTTCGCGCCAGCGCGAGCGTGATGCACGTTCCAGCACTGGTACGCACTCTTCTTCGGTGCAACCGGGATAGACCGTCGACTCGATGATGATGGTCGCACCGCGCTTGAGATTGCGCCCGGCGGCTTCGCACGCATCGAGCAGCGGCCGCAGATCCGGACGCCGAGCTTCGTCAACCGGCGTCGGCACCGCGATAATGATGAAGTCGGCTGTGCGCAGCGCCGCCGCATCGGCAGTGCAGACGAGACTGCGTGCGCGGGCAAACGCTTCGGCGGACAGCTCACCGGTCGGATCCTGCCGGTCGAGCAATCGTGCGATCTTGCGATCGTCTCTATCGTAGCCGACCGTCGGACAGACGGCGCCGAACGCAGCCGCTAGCGGCAGCCCGACGTAGCCTAGTCCGATGACGGCGACTCGCATACTCGATTGTAATATCCGCCGATGCCGTCTCCCGGGCAGAAGGTCGAGTCCGCCGTCCTCATCGCGCTATGTATTGTCTTGCCGCTTTACGAGGCGCCGAAGAACCTCGCCTGGCTGGTCTATATCCTCATCTGGTTTGCCAACCGGGCGCGCACGCGAGACTTCGGCGGCGCTTGGGACCTGTGGGACACCCTGATCGCCGCCTGGATCGCGTCGACGTTCGTGGTCGCGGCGTTTGCCGGATTGCATGGCAGCGAATGGCGCGGCGCGCTCGACTCCGTGCGCTATGGAATGGTGCTCTGGCTGTTGAGACGCAGCCGCTTTACGGAGAGGCAGCTACGGCTGCTGTTGGGCGCACTCGTTTTTTCCGCGGTGCTCGGCGTTGGCATTGCGGCCTGGCGGGTATGGGCGGGAACGCACGAGCGCATCGAACTCAACTCCGTCGGTCACGTCAACCACACCGCCATCTACCTCGCCATCGTGCTTGGTTTGTGCGTCTCATGGCTCTTCGCTGGCCCGCTGCGGTTTGTAGCTGGCGTCGCCGCGGCCGTGCTCCTTCTTGCACTCTTTGCAACGGCAAGCCGTGGGGCGCTTGCCGCTGGCGTTCTCGCATCGGGCGTAATCGCCGCGGCGTGGTGGCGGCGTTCACGCTGGCCGGCGCTCGGCATGGCCATCGTGCTCGCGGCGACGGCGCTGGTCGCGGTATTCGGCAGTGCGACGGTGTTCGAAAAGCAGAAGGCGCAGTTCGCCCAAGGAGACATCCTGAACTTGCGTGGCCGTGCCTGGGACATCGCAGTCGGCGCTTGGGAAAGACATCCCTGGTTCGGCGTGGGCATCGACAACTTTTCGCTGCTCACGCGTGCCGAGGAGGAGCCGTACCGCACGCTCTTTACGCACGCGCACAGCCTGTATCTCAACACGCTCGCGGAGCGCGGCGTAGTGGGTGCCTCGCTCGTGCTCGTACTGCTTTTTGCCGCGCTCGTAGCGCTCGTGCGTGCGCGGCCGCGGCCGCCCGACTCCGCGCAAGCTTGGCTGCTCTGGGGGGCGGCACTCGCCGCGTGGATCGTGACCGCCGTTGCTGGGATCGTGAACACGACGCTACACCACGAACACGCACTGCTCGTCGCGCTGCTGCTCGGGCTGTGGCTCGGTAGCCGGCAGCGGGCTTAGGACGCCGGAGGCAGCCTCACGTAACGGCGACTTTCGTCGGGCGCGTCCTATAATCCGGCACCTCTCGACGCCAGCATGTCCACCATCCTCATCACCGGCGCTTCCGGCTTCGTGGGAAGCACGCTCTTCGGCATGGCGGCGCGCGGCGACCTGGATGGCCCACATCGCTTTGCGCCACTGCCCGACAGCGTGGACCTGCGCCAGCCCGACGGCGTGCAACGCGCGCTGGAGGCGGCCGAGTACGACGCGGTGCTCCATCTCGCCGCCCTCTCGTTCGTACCCGAGTCGATCGAGCGGCCGAGCGAAACCTATGCCGTCAACCTGCACGGCACGATCCACCTGCTCGAAGCGCTGACGAAGCGCGGCTTCAAGGGAGCGTTTCTGTATGTCAGCTCGGGCGAGGTCTACGGCGCTGTCCCAGCCGAGGCGCTGCCGGTTACCGAGGAGCGGGCACCGCGGCCGCGCAACCCCTACGCGGCGTCGAAGCTCGCCGCCGAAGCCTATTGCTGCCAGGCGAGCACGACCTCGTCCATGCGCATCGTCGTCGCACGGCCCTTCAATCACATCGGGCAGGGACAGTCCGAGCGATTCTTCGTGCCCGCCATGGCGCGGCAGATCGCCGACATCAAGCAGGGGCGTTGCGCGCCGCGAATCGAGGTCGGCAATATGGACGTGACGCGTGACTTCTCCGACGTGCGCGATGTCGTGCACGCGTATCTGCGGCTCCTCGCGCAGGGCAGACCGGGAGAGATCTATAACGTCTGCTCCGGCATCGAGCGCAACGTCGGCGATGTCCTGCGCCGCATGCTGGAGCTCGCACGGGTCGACGCCGCGATCGAGGTGGTAGCCGGGAACGTGCGGCCGAACGAGCAAAGGCGCCATTGCGGCTCGAATCGCAAGCTGTGCGACGATACCGGCTGGCAGCCGAAAATACCGTTCGAGCAATCGCTGCGCGATCTGCTGCGCAGCGGGACGCCGACCCTATGACAAAGAAGGCACTGATCTCCGGCATCACAGGCCAGGACGGCGCGTACCTGACGAAGCTGCTTCTGCAGAAGGGCTACGAGGTGGCCGGCTTGCTGGCGCGCCGCTCAAGCGACACGCGGTGGCGACTGCGCGAGCTCGGCGTACTCGATTCCATCCAGCTGATCGACGCCGATATCGGCGACCTTTCATCCATCGTGCGCGCGCTGCATGCGGCCACGCCGGACGAGTACTACAATCTTGCCGCGCAGAGCTTCGTCGCGACGTCCTGGGCGCAGCCGCTGCTCACCGCGGACGCCACGGCGGTCTCGGTTGCCATCGCGCTCGAGGCGATCCGGCTCACGCAGCCGAAGATCCGCTTCTACCAGGCATCGACCAGCGAGATGTTCGGAAAGGTCCAGACGGAGCGGCAGGACGAGTCGACGCCCTTCCATCCGCGCAGTCCCTATGGCGTGGCGAAGCTCTACGGCCATTGGATTACGGTCAACTACCGTGAGAGTTTTGGCATGCACGCTTCGAGCGGCATCCTCTTCAACCACGAATCGCCGTTGCGCGGCATCGAGTTCGTCACGCGCAAGGTGACCGACGCGGTGGCGCGCATCAAGCAGGGCAAGCAGCGCGAGCTGCGCATGGGCAACCTGGAGGCGCGGCGCGACTGGGGCTTCGCCGGTGACTACGTCGAAAGCATCTGGCTCATGCTGCAGCAAGCGCAGCCGGACGACTACGTGGTCGCGAGCGGCCGCAGCGCCAGCGTGCGCGACATGTGTCGCATGGCGTTCGGCCATGTAGGCCTCAACTACGAGGACCATGTCGTGGTCGACCGGCAGTTCCTCCGACCGGCCGAGGTCGACGTCCTTTGCGGCAACGCGGCCAAGGCCGAGCGCAAGCTCGGCTGGAAGGCGAAGACCTCGCTGGAGGACCTGATCGCGATGATGGTGGATGCGGACATGCGGCGCGTGGCCGCGGGCGGCTGATGCCGCACGCCGCGAGCCGCAAGGCCGAGCTCGTCCTTCTTGTCGCGCTTTGCCTCTTTCTGCCGCTGTACGAAGCGCCGAAGAACGTCTTGTGGGTCTCCTATACGGGAATCTGGCTCGCGAACCGGGCCCGCGTCGGAGATTTTGGCGGCGCCTGGGATCTATGGGACACGCTGATCGCCGCATGGATCGCGTCACCTTTCGTCGTCGCCATTTTCGCCGGCCTGCATGGCAGCGAATGGCGCGGCAGCGTCGACCTCGTGCGCTACGGCGGGCTGCTCTGGATGGCGAAGCGCAGCCGCTATTCGGCCGGCGAGACGCGCTCGGTCCTGTACGCACTCTTCGTCTCGGTGGTGATCGGGCTCGCCATGGCCTTCGTGAACCTGTGGAGCGGCAAGAACGACGTCGTCGAGATCAATTCGGTCGGGCATGTCAGCCACACGTCGGTCTATGTCGCGATCCTGCTCGGCGCCGCCGCCGCGTGGTGCTTCGCGGAATGGCGGCTCCCGGCCGCCGCTTTGACGATCTTCCTGCTCGGCGCGCTGGTCACCGCGGCGAGCCGAGGCGCCGTAGGTGCCGGGCTCGTGACGCTGGTCGTCCTTGGAGCCGCGTGGTGGCCCCGCTCGCGCAAGCCGCTGGCGGTCGCGGCCCTCACCACGGTCATCGCAATCGCGGCGGCGCTGGGCAGCAACGCAGACGTCATCCGCAAGCACCAAGCCAACGTGGATCGGAACAACGTGCTCTCGTCGCGCGACGCCATCTGGCGCACCGCGCTCGCCGCGTGGCAACGGTATCCGCTATTTGGCGTCGGCGTCGACAACTACCCGCGCATCACGGCACAGCAGGTGCGGGAGTGGCAGACCGAAGCGGGCAAGTCCTTCGATGCTTCGCGCTACTTCTTCATCTCACACGCGCACAGCTTGTACCTGAATACGCTCGCGGAGCGCGGCATCGTGGGCACGGCGGTGCTCGTCGCGGTGCTGCTCGCGTGGCTGGTCTTTCTCGTGCGCAACCGGCCCCGACGGCAAAGCTCGGCAGACGATGCGCTGCTATGGGGCTGCGCCGCATCGGCATGGCTGGTGAGCGTCATCGCCGGCGCCGTGAACACGACGCTGCACCACGAGCACGGCATCCTCGCTAGCCTGTTCCTCGGCCTGTGGCTTGCGCGATTGAAGCAGCACATTCGCTGAGCACTTCCACCACGCTCACGCCAAGCTCGAGCGATCGTGCGTCAGAACGCCCGGCCGCTATGCTTTCAGCGAACTCGCGCACGGCGACAGTGAGCGGCGGTTCCGCGGCATAGTGCGTCGGGCGCTCATTGACGAGGACGACGCCCGGTGATTGATGCTCGTCGTAGACGACGGTGCCTCGTTCGCAGAGTGCCTCGAATCGCCGCGTCTTTACCGCGAGGATGTTCGAAACCAGCAACGTCGCGCGCACGGCAGCGGCAAACTCGAGCTCGATCTGGATCGACTCGCCCGAGTCCGCGCCATGGCGGGCCGTTGCGACCTTCATGGCCGACGATCGCAGGGGCTTCGCCGACATGACATCCAGGCACATGGCGATATCGTGCGAGCCCCAATCCCATAGCGGCGGGGTGTCGGCGCGGAATGGACCGATACGCCCCGCGCGCGAGCGAATGGCGCGCAGCGGGCCGAGTCCCGGCAGCACGGACTTTAACGCGCGAAATCCGGGATGGAACAATTGCGTGTGCTCGACCATCGCCGTCAGCCGCATGGCGGCGGCTTGCCGGGCGAGTGCGCGGGCCTGCGCGACATCCATCGTGAGCGGCTTTTCGATCAGGACGTGCAGGCCGCGCTCCATGGCCGCGCTGGCGATCTCGGCGTGCGTCGCCGTCGGCGTGGCGATGATCAGGCCATCGAGCCCGGTCTCGATGAGGCTGCGCCAATCGTGGCGGCCGGCGACGCCGGCGAGCCGCACCGCCGGCAGCGCGGCGATCGTATCGATGTAGTTCCGTCCCCACGCGCCAGCGCCGACCAGACCCAGGCGCACGCGGGAAGGCATCTCAAAGCACTTGCAGCTCGGGTAGCGGGACGATGAAGCGCCCGCCCGCCTGGCTGAAGCGCGCGTGCTTCTCCATGATTGGCTTGGCGAAGTTCCACGCCAGGACGACCAGGTAATCGGGACGGCGCTGGTAGATCGCATCGCTCGGCAACACGGGAACATGCAAGCCGGGCGTGAACTTGCCCTGCTTGAGCGGACTGTCGTCGACGATGAAGTCGACCATGTCGGCCGTGATGCCTAGGTGATACATCAGTGTGGTCGCTTTCGCTGGCGCGCCGAAACCCGCCACTCGCTTGCCTTCCGCCCTGAGCCGCCGCAGCAAGGCAAGGAGCTCGGCCCCTAGCCGGTCGACGCGCCGGGCGAGCGCAGCATAAGTGCTCATCGAGCGGAGTCCCACCTGCTCCTCGAGGCGCAAGGCCTGCTCCACCGACGCGCCGACGCGGTGCGGCCCGCCAATGCGCTGCGCCACGCAGCGTATGGACCCGCCGTGAGTGTCGACCCGCGTTGCTTCGATGAGCTGCAAACCATGCGTCGCAAGAAAGGGAATCAACGGACCGACGGAGTGGTAATCGATGTGTTCGTGATAGATGGTGTCGAACAGGATCTTCTCTACCAGATCGACGAGGTAGGCAACCTCGAAGACGACCACGCCGCCGGGCGCGAGCAGGCGAGAAAACCCGCGAATGACGGCATCCAGCTCGTCGATGTGCGCAAGCACATTGTTCGCCGTAATGACGTCGGGGCGGCCGTGCTCCGCGACGATCTTGTCGGCGAGATCCGGCGCGAAAAACGCCGTGATCGTCGGAATGCCCATCCGGCGGGTCGCCTCGCCGATCTCGAGCGCCGGATCGACGCCCAGCACCCGCCAGCCGCGTTCGCGGAAGATCTTGAGCAATGTGCCATCGTTCGAGCCGATCTCGACGACGAAGCCGTTGCCCCGCGGGGCGAAGCGCACGGCGACGTACTCCGCGTAGTCACGGAAATGACGCACAAAGGCGGGAGAGGTTCCGGAGACGTAAAGGTAGTGCTCGAAGAGCACCTTCGAGTCGATGACATCCAGAAGCTGTAGGTGCCCGCAGCTTTCGCAGAGGAAGACGTCGAGCGGGAAACGCGGTTGTTCGCGCGAAAGCGCCTCCGCAGCCACGAAATCGTTCGCGAGCGGAATCGGCGCGAGCGAGAGGGCTTTGCCGAGCTTCGTCGCGCCGCAGAGACGGCAGGTGCCGCGTCGGCGGCAGATCGCTTCAGTGGCGGACACGCTACTTGTTGATTGCTGCGATGCGCACGACGTCGGCCTCGTAGACCGCCTGCGCGCGTGAATTGCGGCCGAGGACAAGGAAAGACGCCTTCTGCGGGAACACCATCGCGTGATCGATCATCGGCGGCGTGAAGAAAAGCTGCCCCTGCCGAACCATGACCTTCTTCGCCTGACGGTTGCTGCCGTGCTGGCGGTGCCAGTATTCGATCGCGCCTGAAAGGACATAGCAGAAGTGCCAGTCGGTCCGGTGGTAGTGATTGGCACGCACGGCGCCGCGCTTCGAATGGATGAGAACGGCGCTCTCCATCATCAGGTCGACCAGCGGCTGGATCTCGCCGCGCGCGTCGGAGAACGGGCGCGCGAGAGGCACGATGACGTCCTTAGGCCAGGCGGCCTGCTCGTCCTTGGTGGGCCGGCGAATCTTCATACTGGACAAACCATGAGGGTTTCATCCTCAATACGGGTAAACCGTGATTGTAGATGCGCATCGATTGCCTGTCCTTCCTTGATCCGTTCCGCTACGGCGGCGGCGGCGAAATGATCACCCGACGGCTGCTCGAGGTCGGCCGCGCCCGTGGACACGACATTCGCCTGCTTTCGGTTCGGCCGCGGCGACGCACCGGGCATGAACGTCCCGACTTCACGCTGCTCATCGATGTCTTCAATCATGCGCATACGTGGAAGTCGCTCGGCGCGTGGCGGGGCTTTGATCGCGTTTTCCTTCAAGCAGCGGCATCCAGGGGCCCGTTTGCGCACCTCACCACCGCCTATGTCGATGTCTGCAATTTGCCTTGGCTGCCGTGCCGGGGCGATGCCGCGCCGGCTTGTCCCTTCAAGCCGCTGCCGCTGGGACGACGCGTCCTCCTGCGCGATCACGACGAGCGTTGCTTCGCGACCGATCCGCTCGTTCGCCAACTCTTCCAGGAAGCGGCCTTCGCTGTCTTTGCCTCGCCGCTGCACCAGGCGACGCACGAACGCGTGCTCGGCATGCAGTTCGCGCGCTCCCATGTGCTGCGTCCGATGATCGACACGTCCCGATTCCGCAATAAGCATGGCAAGCGCGATATCGAATATCTGTTCGTCGGCGTGATCAGCGATGCGAAAGGATTGGCCGAAATGCGCGCGCGCTTCCGCAATTCCGACATCCACCTGATCGGGCGACTCGCGCCGGGTGCGGAACTCGACTTCGGCCGTCACGTGCCGCATCAGCCTTATGAAGCGATGCCAGACTGGATGAACCGCGCGCGCAACTTCGTATTCCTTCCACAATGGCCCGAACCGCAGGGCCGCGTGGTCTGCGAGGCGGCCCTGTGTGGCTGCAATATCATCTGCAACGACAAGGTCGGGGCGCTGTCCTTCGGCTTTGACCTCGCCGACCCCATCCATTACACCAACGTGGAAGAGGATTTCTGGCGCACCGTGGAGCGAGCCGGGTGACCGACGCGTACTACTCGCAGCCGCGCGCCGACGTCGCCGCGTTGGTTCCTGATAACGCGCAGCGCGTCCTCGACGTGGGCTGCGGCTTCGGCGCGCTGGGCCGCGAGCTCACCGCCAGGAAGCCACGCATCATGCATGGCATCGAACGCAATGCCGCTGCGGCGCGCCACCTCCAGGATGTCTATCAGCGCTACGTGATCGGCGATGGTGAAGCCGGGCTCGAAGAGCTTCGCGGCGAGCGCTACGACTGCATCGTGTTCGCCGACGTGCTGGAGCATCTCGTCGACCCTTGGGCTGTGCTCAAAAAGGCGAGCCAAATGCTCGCGCCCGGCGGCGCAGTCGTCGCGAGCATTCCGAATGTGCGCAATATCGCCGTGCTCTTCAACCTGGCGCTGCGCGGCCGATGGCGCTATGAGGATTCGGGGTTGCTCGACCGCACGCACCTGCGCTTTTTCACCCGCACCGAGATCTACGAGCTGTACGCCTCCGCCGGCCTCACCATAGAATGCATCGAGGTCAATCGCGACCGGTTCCGGCCGATCTTGCGCCTCGTCGCCGCGCTGCCGACTTTGCTCATACCCGACTTGGGCGTCTGCCAATTCTTGGTGCGCGGCCGCGCTATGGCGTCCGCGTGAAGATCGTCGTTGTCAGCTCCCTTACGCCTATCGCGACGGCGAACTACCTCGTCCAAGCGATGAAACGCGCTGGCGACGAGCTTCTCGTGATTTCCGATGTAGCCTCGCCGCATGCCGACGTAACGACTTCTGGCGGCTCGCACGACGTGTCCGCCATTTGCCGGCGTCGCGGCTTCGCGCCGGACCTTGCCTTCTTCATCGAGGGCGGCACGATGCAAGTGCTGCCCACGGGCCTTGAGCGTTTGGCCTGCCCGGCGGCTTGGTACGGCATCGATAGCCACACCAACTGCGAAGGTCACGTGCGCCTCGCGCGCCTCTTCGATCTGTCCTTCATCTGTCACAAGCAGTTCCTGCTGCGCATCGAGGCTGAAAGTGCGCGGCCGGCGCATTGGCTGCCGGTCGCCTGTCCTAGGGAGCTCCTGCCGGATCCGAATCAGCCGCGAACGATCGACGTAGGTTTCGTCGGTGCCCTGGATGCCGCGCGCTATCCGCAGCGGGTCCGCCGGCTCGAGGCCATCCGCGAGGTCGCTGGCAAGGTCGAGTTCGGCCTCGCGCCCCCGGCCGAAATGATGCAGCGCTACGCGCGGTCGAAAATCGTATTCAACAGCAGCTTCAACAATGACCTCAACATGCGCTACTTCGAGGCGATGGGCGCTGGCGCAGCGCTCCTCACCGACGTGATCACGGAAAGCGGCGTGGAGGAGCTGTTCGAAGCCGGCCGCCATTACCTCGTCTATCGCTCCGATGAGGAGCTCATCGCCACGATCAAGGACCTCTTGGCGGATCCGGAAAAGGCGCGCGTCATCGGCGGCGCGGCGCGCGCGGAGATCGAAGCGCGTCACACCTATGATCACCGCGTTGAGCGGCTGAAGGCCGCTGTGAAAGGCCTGCGGAAGAGCGTGCGGCCCGGTCCGGCCGACTATTTTGCCGCCTTCGCCGCGGTGAACATGCCGGCAGCCGCTCTGCAGTCGGCGGGCAGGGGCTTGCTCGAAATGGGCTCCGGCACCCGTTGGCAGATGCTGAACAAGACGCTCGGCATGACGCTGCTCGCCGCTGGCGCGGCCGGACAGGTCATGTCCCGCGCTTTGAGCCGCTTGCGCCGACAGCCGTAATATCCGCGCCTTGGTGAACCCTCCAAGGACCCTCAGCACCGCCTGCCTTTATCCCGTGCGACGCCAGCCTATGCGCACGCCGTTCGAGTCTCGTTCGTTCGCCAGCTCTCTAAAGTACATGGAGCGGGCAGGCTGCGTCACTTTGTGGCCTCAACGCAAAGTGTGTAGGCGATGTGCAGCGCCAACGTATTGCCGCGCATAAGAGGGTTCGTCTCTAGATTCGCAAGATCGGCAACGTCGGATTTGCCTGGCTCGAATTCACGAATGTTCCTGAAGCCCGCGCTTTCGAGTTGCCGCCGCAGACCATCGAAATCGTAGATGTACCTGTGACCGTAATTCATGAAGACGTCGTTAATCATGGTAAGTGCGTCAGCCGGCGCGTCCGGCTTCGCCATTTGATGCCACTCCCGAATGAACTGGTCGTGGTGGTTTTTTTCGGTGTGGAGGCGCAAGTAGAAATCTAAGTTCGGCACAGCGAGTCGAAGCACCCCGGACGGGGCGAGGACTCGGTAGACCTCGCGCAACAACTGGAGTCCATCCTTGTACGGCAAGTGTTCGTGGACATGCTCGGAAAAAACAAACGCCGCCACGTCGCCTGGAAAGGGCAACGGCTTCGCAAGATTGACGTACAGGATGCCGCCAGTTCGGTTGATCGAACTGTCGGTATTGATCCAACCCGGCAGGATCCGCGGCCCACATCCAAGATGGATTCTTGTCGGCGTGCGAAAATCCTTCTGCCGCAGCCGGATCGGTGTTATCACCCGCGCGTATAGTGTCAGCGCAGCGCCGCGGAGGTGTCGGAGCGCCGTTCTGACGGGCGTTGGTGTGAGTTGCAGCAGGCGGGCTCGCATCGTTCCCCATGCTGTTAATCCAATCGGTTCCATGTGGCTTGTAATTGTAGTCAGATGAAGACTGACGTATCTCTGGCGCGGCATGGCGGGGAAGTGACCCAAAGCGAGCTCGCCACGGGATGCTTACCGCCAGCGCCACAGCAGCGAGCCGATCGAGTTCCTGAAGATCGATGCCGAGGACGGACCTTGCCTGCTGAAAGGGCTCGGGCGGATGCCGCGCGAGCCGCACACGTGCTCAAGGATTTTGTCGAGTTTCTCGGTCGCGACGGTCGGATCTCGAAGATGATGGCTTATAGTCTGGGGTCCCACGCCTGGGCGGTGAAGGTCGAGCGCCTTCGTTACGGAAACTACTTGGCGCTCCCCGCCGCTTGAAGCGTCCGCTGAAGACGCTCTTCGCTCAGCTCGCCGGCCTCTCTTCCATCGGCTTCCTGCTGGCATTCACAAGCCAGCTGCTGCTTTCCTACTACTTTGGTACCTCGGCGGCGCTCGATGCCTATTGGCTCGCCCTGGCCGTTGTGCAGGTATTCACCTTCTATATCGGCCCGGCGCGGGAAGCACTCGTCCCCGAGATTGCGAAGCGCTCGACCGAAGGCGCAAGCCGGTATTTTTCAAGCGCCCTGAACCTGATTCTTCTCTGCCTCCTGGGCAGCGCTGTGGCGATCCTCCTTTTCCGCGGGGCGATCGCAGCCGTCATGGTTGATGCGAACCAACCCGAGCTACGCGACAGGCTGCGGGGCATGCTTCCCCTGATGGTGCCTCTGGCGTTGCTGCTGCCACTGACGGAGCTTTTCAATAACGTGCTGATCGCGTTTCACCGGCTGCTGACGCAGGGCCTGGTGCGCATTGCCTCGAGCGTGGTCTTGATCATCGCGCTCGCTGTGTCGGCGCGATGGGTCGGCATCGATGCGGCGGTGGCGGGCCTGGTGCTTGGCAATCTTCTTGCGCTCGGTCTGCTGTGGCGCACATCGTCGAAGCTCGGGCTCAATTTCGACTGGCATGCGAAGCCGAGCGCAGACGCCGCGTTTCTCCGTCTCGGCGGTGCGCTGCTGATAGCCTTCGCGGCGAGCCAGCTTTATGTGGTTTTCGAGCGGAACACATTCACCGCCTTCGGCGAAGGGGTGGTCTCGGCCTACCAGTACGGCGCCGCGCTCTCGCAAGTACCGCAGATGGTCCTCGTCGGCACGCTCGCCACCGCGGTCTGGCCGCGAGCGCTCGAGGCCGCGCGCAACCGCGACGCCAGGGCGACCGCGAGCCTCCTCGCGGAGAGCTTTACGCTGCTGGTGCCGCTCCTCGCCTTCATCAGCACCTTTGCGCATCTCTTCGCGAAGCCACTCATCTACGTCCTTTTCTTCCGCGGCGCGTTCGACGAGCGCTCGCTCGAGCTGACGACGCAGGCGTTTTCGATCTATGTGCTGGCGCTTCCGTTGCTCGCGATTTCAACGGTCGTGGGTCGCGTGCTCGTTTCCTACCAGGCGGCGCGCCAGCTCGCCATCACCGGCATTGGCAGCGCGGTGGCGGGCTGCGCGGTCCTTGTAATCGCCCGAGAGGCAGGCAGCCTCGTCACTGCGTTCTTCCACTTTCCGGCCAATATCCTGGTGTGGTCCGTGCTCGGCGTCCACGCGATGCGCAGCGTGGTCGATGCGGCGGTGGCGCGGGAGATCGCGCTCAGCATCGCCCGCATATTCCTGCAGGCGCTCGTGCCGGCGCTCATCGTATGGCTGCTTTTTGCACGGCGCGATTACAGCCTGCAAAGCCACATGCAGGTCGCCGCGCAGCTCGCGATTGATCTCGTTCTCAGCGCTGCGACCTACGGCGGAATGCTCTTCGCATTGCGCGCGATCATGAAGAGGCGCGGCCCATGACGGCGCGGCACGTGGCGATCGACGTGAAGAATCTGGCGCTCTACAGCGGCGGTATAGCTGCCCATGGCCGCATCCTCATCGGCGGCTGGCTGGCGGCCCGGCCCGAAATGCGCTTTTCGCTCGTCGGTCCGCCGTTCGATAGCGCATTCCTGGACGGCGTGAAGAACTGGCGCCATGTTCCGGTCGTGTGGCCGGAGTGGCTGCCGCGGCCGCTACGGCATCCCTATTACGACAACATCCTCTTTCCGCGCGCCGTGGCCAGGCTGCGCCCCGAGTTGCTGGTCAGCCCTTATCACGACGTGCGCCTGCCGCAGGCGAGTTCCGGAACGCGCTCCGTAATGATGGTCCACGATACGTGCCTGGAGGATCTTCCGGATCTATATCCGCGGCGCGTGCGTCTGTACTACCTGTACATGCTGGGCGTGAACATGTCGCGCGCCGCGCACATCCTGACCCTGACGCGAGCGAGTCGCGACGCCATTCTCCGGCACTACGACGTCGCGCCCAAGCGGCTTTCCGTCCTGCCGAGTGCCGTGACGCTGGATTTTGGCCCCGAGAACGTGGACCCGGCCGCGGTGGCCGAAGCGCGGACGCGCCATGGCCGGAGCCGCATCCTCTTCTATCCAAGCGGCAGCGACGCGCGCAAGAACATCGGCAGGCTCTTGGAGGCCTTCGCGCTCCTTCTCGCGAACAGCGAGGACTGGGGCCTTCTCGTGACCGGCGACAATGATCCGGGCTGGAGCCGCCATCTGGTCAACGTGCCAGAAGCTACGCGGAAGCGGATCGAATTCCTCGGTCGCTTGGACGAGCGCGCGGTGCAGACCTACTACGCCGCGGCCGACGTCGTCGTATATCCGACCTTGTGCGAGGGATTCGGCCGCCTGTGCCTCGAGGCGATGCGCATGGGCGCACCGCTTGCCTGCTCAGATATCCCGGTACTGCATGAGGTGGCCGGCGGCTATCCCGAGTATTTCGATCCGTTCAATATCGGCGCGATCGCCGATGCCATCTGCAGGGCGCGCAACAAAGGGCGCCGGCCGCCGCAGCGCGACAGCCGCTTCGATGCCGAGCCGGTCGCCCGTGCATTCGTTTCGCTGATGGACGGCATCGTGCATGGCTGACGCGTCGCGCGTCAGCGTGGTGATCCCGTGCTGGCGCTGCGCAAGCACGCTGCCGCGGGCGGTCGGCTCAGTGCTGTCGCAGACAGTGAAACCGCTCGAAGTCATCCTCGTCGACGATGGCAATGTCGACGAAACCCCCGCGGTATTGCGCGAACTCGCTGCACAGTCCCCAACATTGGTGCGCGTCGTCAGCCTGGCGGAAAACCGCGGGCCGGGGGGCGCGCGCAATGCAGGCTGGGATGCGGCGCGCGGCGACCTCATTGCTTTCCTCGATGCCGATGACGCCTGGCATCCGCGCAAGCTCGAGTTGCATCTCGGCTGGCTTTCCACCGGGCCCCAGGTCGTAATGAGTGGCCACAAATCTATGCTGTGCAGCGAGGGTGTGGAGGCACCCCGCATCGGCCCAAATCTCGTCGCACGACGTGCGCAGCTTGGGCGGATGCTGATCTCGAATCCGTTTCAGACGCGGACCGTGATCATCCGGCGTGACGTGCGCTTGCGTTTTGCGGGGCGGTACAGCGAGGACCTGTGTCTTTGGCTGCAGCTCGTCGCGAGCGGGGCACCGTGCTACGTGCTCGACGCGCCGCTAGCGTGTATCTTTCGGCCGGAGTTCAGCACCGGCGGCATGAGTAGTGCGTTGTGGATGCACGAGAAGGGCGAGCTCGCCGCGCTGGCGGCCTTGCGGCGCACCGGCGGCATCAATGGGGTGGGCTGGGTTCTGGCGAGCGGATGGTCGCTCGCCAAATTCGTGCGGCGCGTAGTCATCAGAGGCGTATGACCGATACTGCGAGCAGTCCGAAAATCAGCTTCATCATTCCGGTCCTGCACCTCAAGCGGCCGAAGAATGTCGCGCGTTTTTTCATGCCGCGCTACACCGTGCGCGAAGTCGTGCGCGATCTCACGGATAACGTCTCGCTCGCGAGCGAGATCATCATCGTCTGCAACGGCACCGATTCCGAGCTGCGCGATTTCGTCGAAAAGGATGCGCGCATCCACAAGTTCTGCATCAACAAGGTCAATGTCGGCGTCGCGCGCGGCTGGAACATGGGAGCCGAGCTCGCCGAAGGCGAGGCGCTGTGCTTCGTGAACGACGACGTCGAGATTGGCAAAGGATCGATGGAGGCGCTGTACACCGCGCTCATGCAGTCCCCCGCCATCGGGCAGGTGGGCCCGCGCGGCGCGAAATGGCGCAACGGCCAGCACGTGGCCCTGGTCGGCGAGGAGCAGACGGAGGAGGCCGATGCCGTCTCCGGCTTCCTTTTCATGATCAGGGAGCCGCTGTTCCGCGAAATCGGCGGCTTTGACGTCCGTTACACGCCGGCGGGCTTCGAGGAAGTCGACATGAGCTACGAGATACGCCGCCGCGGCCATAAGTGTCTCGTCGTGCCGAAGCTCGCCGTGCACCACCATCACCACCACGGCGTGAGCGCGTATCGCTCGAGTGTCGATTACTTGGGCAAGAGCATCGATACCCAGGCGCTGCACGAGCGCAATCGCGAGTACTTCCTGAAGAAATGGAAGGGCTTCGATGCTGCGTAGGCTGCGCGGGCGGCTTCGCGCGCTGTGGCCTGTGCGTTATGACGAGAGCTTCTTCACCGCGCGCTGGTTCGAGAACTGGCAGCGGCTGGCGCCGGTGCTCGGTGCGCTGCTCACGCACAATAAGAGCTCGCGCACGTTCTTCGACTACGGCTGCGGCCCCGGCATCATGATCGACTGGATGAACGACCGCGGTCTCGATTACACCGGCTGGGACCCCTCGGCGGCGGCGCGCGCCATGTATCTGCAGCACTTCGGCAAATATCCCGAGCGCTATCTGACGTCGATCGACCAGGCGCTTGAGCGCTCATTCGACGTGATGCTTTCGTTCGACGTCTTCGAGCACCTGCGCGATGAGGAGGTGGCCGAGCTGCTGCAGCGGCCATGGAAGGTCGGGCGCCTGCTCGCGAACATCAGCCGCGAGCCCGCCATACCCGGGCACATCAATATCAAGTCCGACCGCGCCTGGATCGACTTCGTCGGCAAGCACGGATGGGAGCTTGATCAGGTCGGGACCACGGGTCTGCGCGAGCTTTACCGGACACTGCGCCCCAAGGGCGAAGATCTCTGGCACGAGAACATGTTCCTGCTCGCGCGGCGTGGGCGCTAGCCGGGTGCCGGTCCGCGTCTGCGTCGTCACCACCACACCATACGTAATCAATGTCTTCCTGAAGCGGCACCTCGCCGCGCTGGCGGATTGCTACGACGTGACGCTCGCCGTGAACGCCCAGGATGCCTATCGCCTCGAAGCAGGCCTGGATCCGCGCGTCCAGGTTGTGCACATCGGTCTCGAGCGCAAGATATCCCCGCTGCGTGATTTCGCCGCTCTCCTCGCGCTCGTGCGGCTGCTGCGCAAGGGCGACTTCGGCGCCGTGCACACCATCGCGCCGAAGGCGGGCCTGCTCGGTATCGTCGCCGGCTATCTCGCGCGCGTTCCCGCGCGCATCCACACGTTCCAGGGCGAGGTCTGGGCTTCGCGGCGTGGGCTCGCCCGAGCTGTCCTCATGAGGGCCGACCGCCTGATGGGCCGGCTACTAACCCACGCGCTGGTGGTCGGGCGTGGTGAGCAAGCTTTTCTCGAGCAGCATGGCGTGCTGCGGGCGGGTCAATCGACCGTCCTGCGCCAAGGCTCGATCGGCGGCGTCGATACCGGGCGTTTTCATCCTGACCCCGACGTGCGCTCCCGGGTGCGCGCCGACCTCGGCGTCGGGCCGGACGACTTCGCCGTCATGTACCTTGGCCGCATTGCGCGTGACAAGGGCGTGCTGGACCTGGCGCGCGCATTTGGTGAGCTGGAAGGCGCATCGCACCTAGTGCTCGTCGGCGCCGACGAGGAAGGGCTGCGCCGGGCGATCGAAGAAGCTTGCGGCAAGCGTGTCGAGCGCCTGCGCTTCGTGCCTTTCAATAGCTCGCCGGAGCGCTATATGGTGGCGGCGGATGTAGTCTGCCTTCCCAGCCATCGCGAAGGCTTCGGCATGACACTGATCGAGGCGGGCGCCTGCGGCGTGCCCGTCGTCGCCGCACGCCTCTATGGCACGCAGGATGCCGTCGTCGATGGCGTGACCGGGCTGTTCCACGTGCCCGGCGATGCCGCGGAGCTCGCGCAGCGTTTGCGGACGCTGGCGCACGACCCTGTGTTGCGCGAGCGCCTGGGTACCGCTGGACGCGAGCGCGTGCAGCGCGATTTCCGCTCCGAAGACCTGATCCGCGCCTTTCGCGACTATTACGCGGCCGTGCTCGGCCCCGGCCGGTGCGCGTAGTTGTCACCGGTGCCACCGGCTTCATCGGTCGCCATGTCTGCGGCGAGCTGGCAAGAGTGGGCACGGAAGTCGTCGCCCTCGGAAGGCGCCGCCCGGACACGGATGTCGAATATCGGCAGTGTGCCGATCTAGCGGATTGCCCGCTCGCCGAGGCCTTGCGCGGAGCGAAGGCGGTCGTGCATCTAGCGGCCATCGCGCACGAGCGCGCGAGCGCGCTGGAGAAGGCCGGCGACTATGGCGAGTTCGTGCGCGTGAATGTGCGGGCAACGGAGCGCCTCGCCCGTGAGGCAGCCGCGGCCGGCGTCGAGCACGTCGTGTTCCTGAGCACGATCGGTGTATGCGGCGAGGAAACGCATGGCGCACCCTTCGCCGAGCAGAGTCCGCCCGCGCCGCGCTCATTCTATGCGAGGTCAAAGCTCGAAGCAGAGCAACGCCTCGAGCTCGTTCGGGCGGAGACCGGTTTGCGCCTGACGGTCTTCAGGCCGCCCCTCGTGTACGGGCCCGGCAACGCCGGCAACTTCCTGCGCCTGCTGCGGCTCGTGGCACGCGGGTGGCCCTTGCCCCTCGCCTCGATCCGCAATCGCCGCAGCCTCGCTTATGTAGGTAACGTAGTCTCGGCTATCGCCGCCGCTTTGCGAAGTCCCGCGGCGCGCGGATTGTTCCTCGTCGCCGATCGCAAGGCGCTGTCGACGCCGGAGCTCATACGCCAGCTGGCGCAGGCCATGGAACGCGAAGCGCTACTGTGGCCGATGCCGGCGTCATTCCTTCGTGCCGCGGCTGCGGCACTCGGGCAAGGCGAGGCGGCGCGCCGCTTGCTCGGCTCGCTGGAGGTCGACAGCCGCAAGCTCGAGCGCGAGCTCGCCTGGTCGGCGCCGTTCACCGAAGAGGATGGGTTGAGCGCGACTGCCCGCTGGTTCATCGGGCGTCATTGAAGGCGGGCGCTAGAATTTCACATGCTTGCGGCTACGGCGCTCCTCGCCTTCGCAGTTTCGCTTGCCGTCGCGCGGCTGTTGTTGACGACGTTTCGCAATGCCGTTCTCGACCGGCCAAATGCGCGCTCGCTTCACGAGGGTCCGGTGCCGCGTACCGGGGGCCTGGCGGTGCTGGCCGGCATCGGCATATCCGTCGCGCTCGGGGCGCGCGATGTCTGGCTGCCAGTTGCGGCTGCGGCCGTGCTGGCGGCGGTTTCGTTCGCGGACGACCTGCGCGGCCTCGCGACTTCGCTGAGGCTTGCCGCGCATCTCGGCGTGGCAGCCGCATTGCTGTGGTATTTCCTGGCACCGGCTGATGCGATGCTGATCGCGCTCCTGAGCGTCGCTGTGGCATGGCTTACCAATCTATACAACTTCATGGACGGCTCGGACGGCCTTGCGCTGGGAATGAGCGTATTCGGCTTCGGCACCTATTCGCTAGCGGCGTGGATGGCGGGCGACGGCGCCATCGCCACGTTATGCGCCGCCACGGCTGCGGCCGCCGCGGCAGTGCTCGTGTACAACTTTCATCCGGCGAAGATATTTATCGGTGACGTCGGCTCGATACCGCTCGGCTTTCTGGCCGGCGCCATCGGCGTCCTGGGCTGGCGAAACGATGCGTGGCCGTTATGGTTTCCGCTGCTCGTCTTCGCACCGTTCATCGCCGATGCCACCGTAACGCTGGCACGGCGCGCCTTGCGGCGCGAGGCGGTATGGCGCGCCCATCGCCAGCACTACTATCAGCGCTCCGTGCGCATGGGGTTCGGCCACGCACGCACAGCGCTAGGCGCTTATGTGCTGATGCTCGTCTGTGCCGCCGCCGCGCTCTATGGGCGCGGCCAGTCGCCGGCGCACCAGGCCACCGCCCTTCTCTGCGCGATGCTCGTCCTCGGGCTAACGGCCGTATGGATCGATATGCGCTGGGCGCGGCATACGCGCGCGGAAGGCGCGCCGACGTGAACGCGCGGCGTTTCGTCATCTTTGTTCACGACGTGACCGCTGCGGCGCTTGCCTGGATGATGGCCTTCTGGCTGCGCTTCAACCTGGAAATGCCGTCATGGGCGGTCGATTTGATGCTCGAGTACCTGCCTTATACCGTGGTCGTGCACGGGGCGGTGTTCTGGAGCCTCGGCCTGTACCGCGGGATGTGGCGGCATTCGAGCCTGTCGGACCTGCAGCGCATCCTGATTGCCGTCGGCCTCGCTGCGCCGATCGTGCCGGCCATTCTCGGCATGTTGCGAATAGGCGAGGAGGTACCGCGCACCGCTTATCTGATGGCGCCCATTCTCCTCGCCGCGGCGATGTGTGGCAGTCGCCTGGCGTATCGCGCCTGGCGCGAAGGACGTCTCCTGCCGGTGATCGCCAAGCCGCAGGCCTCCCCGGTGCTGATATTGGGGGCGGGCAATACGGCGGCGGCGTTGATTCGAGAGCTCGCCGCCAAGCCACAATGGCGCATCGTCGGGCTGCTGGATGATGATGTGGCGAAGCAGGGCGCGGAGCTCGCCGGCAACAAGGTTCTCGGCAAGATCGAAGAGCTCGGCAGGATCGCCGAAAGTCACGCCGTGACGCAGGCGATCATCGCCATGCCGGAAGCGACCCATGGTGAGCGCAAGCGGGCGGTGGAGTTCTGCAACCGCGCCGGGATTTCGGTAATGACAGTGCCCGCGCTGACCGACATCGTGCTCGGAAAGGTAAGCGTCTCGGCATTGCGCGCAATCGAGCTCGACGACCTCTTGGGGCGCGACCCGGTGCAGCTCGACGATGCCGGGCTGCACCGGATGCTCACCGGTCGCAGCGTGCTGGTCACGGGTGCCGGCGGCTCGATTGGCGGCGAGCTTTGCCGGCAGATCGCACGCTTCGATCCGGGTCGCATCGTGCTGTACGAGCTCTCCGAGTTCGCCCTGTACGCGATCGAGCAGGAACTGCACGACCGTTTGCCCGGCATTGCCCTGTCCGCTGTAATCGGCGACGCCAAGGACGAAGCGCGCACCAGCGAGGTTTTCAGCCGCTACCGCCCGCACGTCGTCTTCCACGCGGCGGCCTACAAGCATGTCCCGCTCATGGAGGATGAAAACGCCTACCAGGCCGTCGCGAACAACGTGCTTTCCACGATGGTCGTGGCGCGCGCCGCGCAGCGGGCCGCCGCGGACAAGTTTGTCCTCGTCTCGACCGACAAGGCGGTCAACCCGGTCAACGTGATGGGGGCGTCGAAGCGTCTGGCCGAGTTGGTGTGCCAAGCCCTGCAGCCGGCAGCAGCGACGCAATTCGTCATCGTGCGCTTCGGCAACGTGCTCGGCTCGACCGGCAGCGTGGTGCCGCGCTTTCGCGAGCAGATCGCGCGTGGCGGACCGGTGACGGTGACGCATCCGGAGATCCAGCGCTATTTCATGTCGATTCCGGAGGCGGCGCAGCTCGTCTTGCAGGCGGGGCTGATGGGCCAGGGCGGGGAAATCTATGTGCTCGACATGGGCGAGCCGGTGAAGATCGTGGACCTCGCGCGCCAGATGATCCGGCTGTCGGGATTCTCCGAGGCGGATATCCGCATCGAATACACGGGGCTGCGGCCCGGCGAAAAGCTCTACGAGGAGCCGCTGGCCGATGCGGAGAAGACGCTGCCCACACCGCATCCCAAGCTGCGCATCGCCGAGGCGCGCGCGCCGAAGCATGCGGCGTTGACCGAGGAAGTGGCCGAGTGGCTGTCCGGCGCGAGCGGTACTGCCGCCGCACCGGTGCGCTGGCAGCTACGACGATGGATTCCGGAGTACGCGCCCGCCGGGTCAGACGCGGTGGTAGGCACGGAACCATTGCGCAAAGCGCTGTAGCCCGGTTGCGAGCGGAGTGGCGGGCGCGAAGCCGACCGCCCGCTGCAGGGCCTCCGTGTCGGCGTAAGTGGCTTTCACGTCGCCCGGCTGCATGGGCAGCATGTCCAGCTGGGCCTTCTTGCCGAGCGCCGCCTCGAGCGTCGCGATATAGTCGAGCAGCCGCACCGGCGAATGGTTGCCGATGTTGAAGATTGCATAGCGAGACGGCTTGTCCAGTACGCGCAGCGTGCCTTCGACGATATCGTCGACATAAGTGAAGTCGCGTTGCATGTCACCGTGGTTGAACACCTGGATCGGCTTGCCATCGAGGATCGCGCGGGCAAACAGGAACGCCGACATGTCCGGTCGTCCCCAGGGGCCGTAAACGGTGAAGTAGCGCAAGCCCGTCGCATGCAGACCGAACAGGTGGCTATAAGCATGCGCGCTCAACTCGTTCGATTTCTTCGTCGCCGCATACAGGCTGATCGGACGGTCGACGTTGTCGGTTTCCGACCAGGGCAGCTTGGCGTTGCTGCCGTACACGCTGGAGCTCGATGCGAATACGAGGTGTCGCGGCGGATAGGCACGGCAGGCGTCGAGGATGCTCGCAAAGCCGACCAGGTTGGTACGCACGTAGGAAGCCGGGTTTTCCAGCGAGTAACGCACGCCAGCCTGCGCCGCGAGATGCAGCACCGCGTCCGGCCGTTCGGTCGCGAAAATGCGGAGCACGGCCTCTGCGTCGGCGATGTCGTGCTCGTGGAACGTGAACTGGGCATGTTTCAGCCGTGCCAGGCGATCCCTCTTTAGCTGCACCGAGTAATAGGGCGAGAGGTTGTCGATGCCGATCACCCGGTCGCCGCGAGCGAGCAGCCGCTCCGCGCAATGCATGCCGATGAACCCGGCCGCGCCGGTGACCAGCACTTTCACCGGGCCTCAGCCTTCCGCAACTCCAGCAGCTTGGCGTATTTCATATAGCTGTTCATGCAGCCGATGGAGATGTGCAGCAGCCCGGCCACGCCGTCGAGGAACCCGAGGCGCAGCACATAGAACTTGAGGAAGCGCACCATCGGCGAGAGGAGCAGATGGAATACTCCCGCGCTCTTGCCGAGCTCGTAAGCCTGGCGCGCGGCGAGCGTCGTATAGCGGTTCTGCCGGTCGAGATAGGTGGCGAGGTCGTCCGACGAATCGTGCATCAAGTCGCCCTCGAGTGCGCCGGGCGTGACCGCATAGAGCACCTTCTCGTGCACCAGGTCGTCGCTCCAGCGCGCGTTCAGGCGATTGAAGAGCCGCGGGCTCCAGTCGGGATAACCCTCGCCGTGTGAAAGCCAGCGCCCCAGGAACCGGTTGCGCCGCGGCATCCGGTAAACCGGCGACACCGGCGCCGTGAGCGCGCGCTGGATGCTCGCCGCCAACTGCGGCGAAACACGCTCGTCGGCGTCGATGCAGAGCACCCAGTCGTGCCTCGCCTGATCGACGGCGAATTGTTTTTGGCGGCCGAAGCCGAGCCATTCCTTTTGCACCACGCGGGCACGGCGCCGCGCTGCGATCTCGGCCGTCGAGTCGCTGGAGGCAGAATCGACGACGACGATCTCGTCGACGAAGGCGAGGCTCTCGAGGCAGGCATCGAGCACCGCCGAGGCGTTGCGCGTGATGAGGACGGCGGAGAGCGGAGCGCGGGACGCGACGTTCAATTTCCTATCCTGGGTTATCCCCTACAATCGCGGCCGACATTCTAAATGGCTTTGTCCGACGCTTAAGGTCCTCTTCGTCAAGACCTCGTCGCTCGGCGACGTGGTGCACAACTGTCCCGCGGTCAGCGACGTGGCGCGCAAGCGTCCGGGTGTCGAGATCGACTGGGTCGTCGAGGAACCTTTCGCCGGCGTCGCCTCGATGCACGCGTCGGTGCGCCGCGTGATCCCGGTGCGGCTGCGGCGCTGGCGCGGCGCGTGGTGGCGCTCGTCGACGTGGCGCGAAATCGGCGAATTCCGGGCAAACATCGCCGCGGAGCGCTACGACGCCGTGATCGATACGCAGTCGCTCGCGAAGAGCGCGCTGATCTCGGCCTGCGCGGTCGGCGAGCGCCACGGCATGGATGCGGCGAGCGCGCGCGAATCGATCGCCGCTCGCTTCTACCAACACCGTTACGCGGTGCCGCGCGGCATGCACGCGGTGGAGCGCAACCGCCGCCTCGCGGCCGCGGCCTTGGGCTATCCGCTTGACCTGCCGCTCGACTATGGACTGCAATCGCTGCGGAACGAGGCCGGCGATGCGCCCTGTGCGGTGTTCCTCACGATGACGAGCCGCGAGGACAAGCTGTGGCCCGAGGCGCGCTGGATTCAACTCGGGCGCGCGCTCGGCGCGCGCGTGGTCATGCCTTGGGGAAGCGATGATGAGCGCGCTCGCGCCACGCGCATCGCTTCCGGCTTGCCCCAGGCCGAAGTGCCGCCACGCCTGACGCTCGAACAGCTGGCGCGCCTCTTCGCTCGCTCATCCGCCGTGATTGGCGTCGACACGGGGCTGACGCATCTTGCGGCCGCCGTGGGTGCGCGCACCGTCGGCATCTACTGCGGCTCGGATCCCGCACTCACCGGCATTTATGCCGCGCCAGCAGGGAAGAACGTCGGGGCGCTAGGCAGCGCCCCATCAGTGGCCGAAGTCCAGCGAGCCTTGCAGTGAGAGCGCTCTACACCGTCGCCTTGCGCCTCGCGCTGCCGTTTCTCGTGCTGCGCCTTTGGTGGCGCGGCCGCCGTGAGCCTGGCTACCGCGAATCGATGAGCGAGCGGTTCGGCCTTTACCAGGTCGATCGGCCGGAGCGCCTCCTGTGGATCCACGCGGTCTCGGTCGGCGAAGCGCGCGCCGCCGAACCGCTGGTGCGCGCGCTGAACGGCGCGCTGCCCGATCACCGCATTCTCATCACCTGCACGACCGCCGCCGGGCGCGAAACGATCAAGCAGGTCTATGGCGAAGCGACGCTGACTGTCTTCCTGCCTTACGACTTTCCGGAAGCGGCACAGGCATTCCTCGAGTATTTCCGCCCGCGCCTCGCCATCGTGATGGAAACCGAAGTCTGGCCAAACCTGCTCGCGCGGTGCGCGCGCTACGGCGTGCCGGTGATGCTGGCCAATGCCCGCCTTTCCGAGAGATCGGCGCGCGGCTATCGGCGCTGGCGCGCCCTCGCGGAACCCGCGTTCGCATCGCTCGCCGCGGTTTGCGCGCAGAGCGCCGCGGACGCCGAGCGGCTGCGCGCCGCAGGGGCGCGCTCGGTGGAGGTGACGGGCAATCTGAAATTCGATGTCACCCCCGACGCCGGGCAGCTGGCGGCCGGCGCGGCTTGGCGCAAGGCGGTCGATCGGCCGGTTCTTCTGCTCGCGAGCACCCGTGAAGGCGAGGAGTCGATGCTGCTGGCTTCACGGCCTGCGGACGCGCGCCTGCTCGTCGTGGTGGTCCCCAGACACCCACGGCGCTTCGATGCAGTCGCAGCCATGGGCGATTCCCGGCGCAGCCATCAGCCGATGCCGGCCGCGGAGGACCGCATTCATGTCGGCGACAGCATGGGAGAGATGGCGTTCTATTACGCCGCCTGCGACGTCGCGATCATCGGCGGCTCGTTCGCGCCGCTCGGCGGCCAGAACCTGATCGAGGCGCTTGCCGCGGGTGCTGCCGTAATCGTCGGGCCGCACATGTACAACTTTGCCGAGGCGACGGAGCTCGCGATTCAGTCGGGCGCCGCCCGCCAGGTCGGCGATGCGGCGGCCGCGGTGCGCACTGCTCTCGAACTCCTGGCAAACCAACGCGAGCGACAGCGCATGAGCGAGGCCGGCCGCAACCTGTGGAACCAACACCGTGGAGCGACGGCGCGGCACCTCGCCATCTGCCAACGACTGCTAAGACTGTAGCGCGCGGTTCACGTCTTCGAGATCTTCGTCGCGCAGGGTGCCGGCCGCGGCCTTGAGGCGCAGCTGGTTCAGGATTGCGTTGTAGCGCGCCACCGCGAGGTCGCGGCGGGTCGAGAAGAACTGTTGCTGGGCGTTCAGCACGTCGATGTTGATGCGCACGCCCACTTCGTAGCCCAGGAGGTTGGAGTCGAGGGCGCTCTGCGATGAGGTCAGTGCCTGCTCGAGCGCGCCGACCTGCGCGATGCCGTTGATCACGGCGAGATAGGTCTGGCGCGTCGTGAGCGCGGCGGTGCGGCGTGCATTCTCCAGGTCCTGGCGCGATTTGTAATAGTTGGCGGCAGCCTCGCGCTCGCGCGAGCTGATGCTTCCGCCCTGGTAGAGCGGCAGCGCGAGCTGCAGCCCGATCTGGCCGGTCGTGATCTCACGCCCGACGCCGGCCTGCAGCGATCCGGTGTCGCGCGTGGAGCCGTAGGTGCCCACGAGGTCGAGCGTCGGCAGATGGCCGGCACTCTGCCGCTTGGCCTCGAGCTGCGCCACATCGGTGATCGCCTGCTGGATGATGACCGGGTAGCCCTGCTTTTCGGCAAGGTCCACCCACGCTTGCATGTCCTGGGGCGTGGGCGGCGCAAGCCGGATGTCCGAGCGCAGCGGCTTGAGCTGCGTGTACTCCTTGCCTGTCACCAGCTGCAGCGCCCGGCGCTTGGCATCGAGGTCGTTCTGCGCGGCGATTTCCTGCGCGATGATCAGGTCGTAGCGCGACTGGGCTTCGTGCGTGTCGGTGATGGTCGCGGTGCCGACCTCGAAATTGCGCTTGGCCTGCGCGAGCTGCTCGGAAATCGCCGCTTTCTGCGCGCCGACGAGCGTCAGCGTGTCCTGCGCGGTGAGCACGTCGAAATACGCCTGTGCCGCGCGCACGGCGAGGTCCTGGCTCGCCTGGGCAAACGTGGCCTCGGCCTGCCGCACCTGAAACTCGGCCTGGTCGCGCTGCAGTAGGTTCTGCGGCCGGAAGACTGGTTGGGATAGCGTGAAGGTATAGCCGACGCTGTTAGGATTTCTGTGGAAGCTCGGCGCGATCGTCTGGTTGGTCGACTTGACGTCGAGATCGGTGCGCGCCGCGCTCGCCGACACGCTGAGCGACGGCAGCAATAGCGCGCGCGCTTGCGGAATCCGTTCCCGCTCCGCATCGAGCGAGAAGCGCGCGGCGCCATAGACGGCGTCGTAGCGCTGCGCGTCACGATAGACCTGCAGCAGGTCTTCGGCGGCCGCCGGCAGCGCCACCATCGCCAGCGCCGCCGTTATTCCTCGGACCCAGCGTCTAGTAGAGCGGGACCGTCGGGTCGACGGTTCGCGACCAGGCATCCACTCCTCCCACGAGATTATGGATTCTTTTAAAACCCGCCTTTTCGAGGAGCAGCGCCACCTGCTGGCTGCGGCCGCCGTGATGGCATATCGCCACGACCTCCTTGTCGCGATCGAGCTCGTCGACCCGCGCGGGAACCTCCCGCATTGGCACGAGCTGCGCGCCCTCGATGCGGGCCTTCTCGAACTCCCACGGTTCACGCACGTCGAGCAGCAGCGGTTTCGCGCGCCCAGCGTCGGCAAGCCACGCAGCCAAGTCCGGCGCGCTGATCTGTTTCATCCGCTAGAACCGGAAGCGCGAGGGCTGCTCGGCGTTCGTCAGGGGCGCGACGACGGTCTCGAAAAGGTCGACGTTGTGGAACGCGCCGGGTGCCGTGCAGCTGACGAGCCGCGCCGTCATCACCGGCGCTTCGCCGACCACGGCGAAGAGGCGTCCGCCGACTTCCAATTGGTCGAGGAAGGCACGCGGCAGCACCGGCGTCGAGCCGGTGAGGACGATGGCGTGATAAGGGGCATGGCGCTGCCAGCCGCGCGCGGCATCGCCGATGTCGAGCGTCACGTTGGCGGTGCCGTGGCGCTCGAGGTTATGCTGCCCGATGGCAGCGAGCGCGGGCTTAAGCTCCACGGAGTACACATGCGCCGCGCGGTGCGCGAGCAGCGCGGTGAGATAGCCGCTGCCGGTGCCGACCTCGAGAACGCGGTCCGCCTTGCGCACATCGAGTTCCTGCAGCACACGCGCCTCGAGCTTGGGTTCCCACATGCGCTCGCCTTCCACCAGGGGAATCTGCAGGTCGGAGAAGGCAAGCGCGCGATGCTGCGGCGGGACGAACTCCTCGCGCGGCACCACGTAGAGCAGGTCGAGCACATCCTGATCGAGCACTTCCCAGGTGCGGATTTGCTGCTCCACCATGTTGGTGCGCGCTTGCTCTAGATCCATGGGCACGCGGATTATAATGGCCACTCTTGCGTTGGGGGTCCTGAGTCCGGGTGGGCTCAGGTGAGACAAACCCTTCGAACCTGATGCGGGTAATCCCGCCGTAGGAAAACGCCATGAACGCCAATCCCAAGTTCCTCGCCGCCACCGCACACGTCGACGACGCCGCGGTGCAACCGCTGCCCAACTCGCGCAAGATCTACGTCGGCGCCCTGCGCGTGCCGATGCGCGAGATTACGCAGGCCGGCGATAACCCGGCCATCACGGTGTACGACACGTCGGGTCCGTACACCGACCCCGACGCGCGCATCGATATCCGCAAGGGCTTGCCGGCGCTGCGCGAGAAGTGGATCGCGGACCGCAACGACAGCCAGCAGCTCTCCGGCCCTTCCTCGGAATTTGGCAGGCAAAGACTAAGCGACCCGAAGTTGGGCGAGCTGCGCTTCGACCTGCATCGCAAGCCGCGCCGTGCGTCGCTGGCGAAGAACGTCTCGCAGATGCACTACGCCCGCAAGGGGATCATCACGCCGGAGATGGAGTACATCGCCGTGCGCGAAAACCAGCGCATGGAAGGTTTTGCCGAGGAGCTACGCCGCCAGCACGCCGGCGAATCGTTCGGCGCCAGACTGCCGAAGCTCATCACCCCTGATTTCGTGCGCGATGAAGTGGCGCGTGGCCGTGCCATCATCCCCGCGAACATCAACCACCCGGAAACCGAGCCGATGATCATCGGGCGCAATTTCCTGGTGAAGATCAACTGCAACATCGGCAATTCGGCGGTGACCTCGTCGATCGGCGAGGAAGTCGACAAGATGACCTGGGCGATCCGCTGGGGCGCCGACACGGTGATGGACCTCTCGACCGGCAAGCACATCCACGAGACGCGCGAGTGGATCATCCGCAACTCGCCGGTGCCGATCGGCACCGTGCCGATCTACCAGGCGCTCGAGAAGGTCGACGGCAAGGCCGAGGAGCTGACGTGGGAAATCTTCCGCGACACGCTGGTCGAGCAGGCGGAGCAGGGCGTCGATTACTTCACGATCCATGCGGGCGTGCGGCTGCCGTTCATACCGCTCACTGCGAAGCGCATGACCGGGATCGTGTCGCGCGGCGGGTCGATCATGGCGAAGTGGTGCCTGTCGCACCACAAGGAAAGCTTCCTCTACGCGCACTTCGAAGAGATCTGCGAAATCATGGCCGCGTACGACGTTTCGTTCTCGCTCGGCGACGGCCTGCGCCCGGGCTCGATCTACGACGCCAATGACGAGGCGCAACTCGCGGAACTGCAAACGCTCGGCGCGTTGACCAAGGTGGCGTGGCGCCATGACTGCCAGGTGATGATCGAAGGGCCGGGGCACGTGCCGATGCAGCTGATCAAGGAGAACATGGAGCTGCAGCTCAAGCACTGCGACGAGGCGCCGTTCTATACGCTTGGGCCGCTGACCACCGACATCGCGCCGGGCTATGACCACATCACGAGCGCCATCGGCGCGGCCATGATCGGCTGGTACGGCACGGCGATGCTGTGTTACGTCACGCCGAAGGAGCACCTCGGGCTGCCGAACAAGAAGGACGTCAAGGACGGCATCATGGCCTACAAGATCGCCGCGCACGCCGCCGATCTCGCGAAAGGCCATCCCGGAGCGCAGCTGCGCGACAACGCATTATCGAAGGCGCGCTTCGAGTTCCGCTGGCAGGACCAGTTCAACCTGGGCCTCGATCCGGACACCGCCAAGGAGTTCCACGACGAGACGCTGCCGCAGGACGGCGCCAAGGTGGCGCACTTCTGCTCGATGTGCGGGCCGCACTTCTGCTCGATGAAGATCACGCAAGACGTGCGCGATTACGTCGAGCAGGGACTGAAGGAAAAGGCGGTCGAGTTCGTGAAGAAGGGCGCCGAGATCTACCCGAAGGCTAGCTGACCTTCACGAAGAGTTCGTCGGGATTGAACGGCACCGAGCCGTATTCCCGCGTGCCGAGGATGCGGTAGGGCTCGTCCTTCTTCGCCTTGGGCTCCTTGGCGAGGTCGAGGAGCTTGTGCGGCATCATCGGGTTGCCTTCCGCGTCGCGGATCACCATCACGCGCGGCAAAAGCCGCTTGGTCAGGTTCTGCGCGATCACAACGCCGACCTCGCCGGTGTTGAGCTCGACCAGGCTGCCGACCGGAAAAATGCCGATGCAGCGGATGAACTGCTCGACGAGGTGTGCGTCGAAAAATACGCCGCGCCATTTGTAGAGCATGCTGATCGCGGCAGAGGGCGACACCGGATCCGCGTAGGGTCGCTTGACCGTCAGTGCATCGAAGGTATCGACGATCGCGGCGATGGAGCCGATCATGCCGATCTCGCTGCCGCGCAGGCCCTTGGGATAGCCGCTGCCGTCGTGGCGCTCGTGGTGCAGCGCTGCGATGCGCGCGAGGTCGCCCGGCAGGCCCGGCGCCGCACGCAGGATCTCCACCGAATAATTGACGTGCAGCTTTGCCTGCTCGAACTCCTCGATCGTGAGGCGGCCGCGCTTCTCGAGCAAATCCTTCGGCAGGCGCACCTTGCCGACATCCTGCAGCAGCCCCAGATAGCCGAGGAACTCGATCTGTCCGGGCTCGAGCTGCAGGAAGCGCCCGAAGGTGATCATGTAGATCGACACGTCGAGCGCGTGCGATTCCGCGTACTCGCCCTTCGTGCGCAGCTGCGCGAAAAGGAGCAGCGCATCGGGATTGCGCAGCACGCTTTGCGTCATGCTGCTCACGGCCGCGTTCAGGCGCTCGGCATCCAGCGTCTTGCCGATGCGCACCGCCGAAATCACGTCGCGCATCAGGACGCGGCTGTTGGTGTAGGCGGTCTTGGCGGGCCCGATCTCCTGCTCGACCGGAGAGCGTTCCGCATAGGCGACGCGCAGCGCGGGCGGCTCGGCCGCCGCGCTGCGCTCCGGATCGACGATGACCGTCGAGCAGTATTTCTTGAGCGCATCGAGCTGCTGCTGCGTGCTGAGCATGAAGCCCTGGAACATGAACGGCGTGTCCGTCCACGGCCGATCCAGCTCGGCGACATACATGCCGAAGCGCAGCTCACCCACCGGAATTCTTCTTCTCACCCTCCCTTAACATTACGCTGAAACCATGGATTTCGGCTCTCTCGCCGCGTTAATCAAGGTCGTAGCCGCAGTGGTCGTTGCGCTGCCGCTCACGGCGTATCTGATGCAGGACAAACTGATATTCCAGCCTCGCCCGCTCGCCGACGCGGAGCGGCAGGCAATCGCCTCGCGGCACCCCGACGTTGCTGACATATTCTTGCAAGCCGCCGACGGGACTCGGCTCCATGCATGGCATGTCAAGTCGTCGCCGGAGGCGCCGCTGGTGCTCTACTTCGGCGGCAATGCCGAGGAAGTCTCGTGGATGCTCGATGAGCTGCCGCGCCGCGATGGCGGGGTGAGCTGGCTGCTCGCCGATTACCGCGGCTATGGATCGAGCGGCGGCTCGCCCTCCGAGCAAGCACTCGAAAGCGATGCGGCCGCGTGGTATGACCACTTCGCGGCCACGAACCCGCGTATCCTCGCCTTCGGCCGCAGCCTCGGCAGCGGCGTGGCGGTACACTTGGCCGCCGAGCGCAAGCTCGAAGGCATCGTGCTGGTCGCGCCGTTCGACAGCATGGTGCAAGTCGGCAAGCGCCACTATCCGTTTCTGCCGGTCGACTGGTTCCTCAAGCACCGCTTCGACTCTTTGAGTCTGGCGCCGAGACTCACGACGCCGCTCTTGTGCATCGTGGCGACGCATGACCAGGTGATCCCGGCGGAGCACGCGCAGCGTCTCTACGAGGCGTGGGCCGGACCGAAGAAGCTGGTCGCTCTCGCCGCGGGGCATAACAGCATCGATGGCCATCCGGATTACTGGCCGAGCATCCGGGCATTTCTGCCGGCTCGCTAGAATCGCTGCATGACCGAGCTTGTCTATGCGCTCATCCTCGGCGTCGTCGAGGGCATCACCGAGTTCCTGCCGATCTCGAGCACCGGGCACCTGATCCTCGCTTCCGCCCTGCTCGGCGCGACCGACGAACGCTGGAAAGTGTTCAACATCGTCATCCAGACGGGCGCAATGCTCGCCGTGGTCTGGGAGTACCGCGCGCGCTTCTTCCGCATTGACGTCGCGCTCTACCGGAACCTGATCGTGGCCTTCATCCCGGCGGCGGTGATCGGCCTTGCCTTCGCCAAATACATCAAGGCGCATCTTTTCCACGCCATTCCGGTCGCGCTCGCGTTCATCGTCGGCGGCGTGATCATCCTGCTGGTCGAGCGGCGCTCGTACCGCGCACGCGTCGAGAGCACGCGCGAGATGACGGCGCTCGACGCATTGAAGGTCGGCATCGCGCAATGCTTCGCATTGATCCCGGGGACTTCGCGCTCGGGCGCGACCATCATTGGCGGCATGCTCTTCGGCCTCTCGCGCAAGGCCGCCACCGAGTTCTCGTTCTTTCTGGCCGTGCCCACGCTGGTGGCAGCCGGCGGCTACGATCTCTTGAAAAACCGCGCCTTACTCTCCGCCCAGGATGCGCCGATCTTCGGCGTCGGCCTGGTGGTGTCGTTCATCTCGGCCTTCGGGGTGATTCGCTGGCTGATTCGCTATGTGGCGACGCACGACTTCAAGCCGTTCGCCTGGTACCGCGTTGCGTTTGGTTTGCTGGTCCTGCTAACCGCCTGGGCAGGCTGGCTGGATTGGCGCGACTAAGACTGTATCCAGGGTAGACCGGCCTTGCGCCAGCCGCCGACGCTGTTGCGGTGCCCCGCGCCGTCCTTGTCGCCTTCAAACCCTTCGAGCACGTTGTAAGTCTCGCGCCAGCCGGCGCGCATGGCCGCTTCGGCGGCGGCGTGTGAGCGCGCGCCGGAGCGGCAGATGAACATGAGGGGCTCGTCCTTCTTTGTCGCCGCAGCCAGTTCGCCGATGAATTCGGGATTCGGTCGGCTACCGGGATAGGTTTGCCATTCGATCGCGACCGCTCCCGGGATATTGCCGACGTAGAGGAGCTCGGGCCTCGTGCGGACGTCGACCAACTTCGCGCCGGCCTGCATCAACCGGTGGGCCTCGGCGGGAAGCAGGGCTCCCGCGTACGGCAAGCCAAGCTTCTTGGCCCGCTCCGCCGCAGAGTGCTTGATGTCGTCCATGGGTTGATGCCGATTATAGGCTGCGGCATCATTGCACCCCTCCAGTGCAAGCGATGCCTCAATGCCCGCATCCGGTGCGTCCGGAGCCGCTAGAATGGTCTTCACTACCGAGGAGCATTTGGCATAGAAACTGCTCCTCCGCCGGGTCTACCACCACACCAACTCAGTTCAAACTCAGTGAGGAGAAGCCGCAATGGCGACCACGACGCCCGATGACGTCCTGAAACTCATCAAAGACAAGGAGGTCAAGTTCGTCGACCTCCGGTTCACCGACACGCGCGGCAAGGAGCAGCACGTCACGGTGCCGGTGAAGTATTTCGGCAAGGACAAATTCGAGCAGGGGCACGCATTCGACGGCTCCTCGATCGCCGGCTGGAAAGGAATCCAGGCGTCGGACATGCTGCTGATGCCGGACGCGGTGAGCGCGCGCATGGATCCGTTCACCGACGAGCCGGTGCTGAACATCAGCTGCGACGTGTACGAGCCGATGGACGGCAAGCCCTACGACCGCGACCCGCGCTCGATCGCGAAGCGCGCCGAGACGTACCTCAAGTCGACCGGTCTGGGCGACGTCTCCTACTTCGGGCCCGAGCCCGAGTTCTTCATCTTCGACGGCGTCACCTGGAACGTCGACATGTCGGGCTCCTCGGTGAGGATCAAGTCCGAGGAGGCGCCGTGGTCCTCCAATATCGACTACGAGTCGGGCAACATGGGCCACCGCGCGCCCGTCAAGGGCGGCTACTTCCCGGTGGCGCCGACCGACACACTGGGCGACATTCGCAATGCGATCTCGCTCGCGCTCGAACAGCAGGGCGTCGAAGTCGAAGTGCATCACCACGAAGTCGCGGCCGCCGGGCAATGCGAGATCGGCACGCGCTTCGCGCCGCTCGTGCAGCGCGCCGACTGGATGCAGATCCTCAAGTACACG